>JACCDS011635012.1_pt1 | contig 13602 bp, 9 predicted proteins | sample 7446441 | NCBI WGS metagenome assembly JACCDS01 (sample SAMN15323445, study PRJNA562643) | freshwater metagenome | isolation source: river surface water | place: USA:Blue River Watershed | collected 2017-08-17 | reverse complement strand
GGCGAGGGCGGGCGCGGCGGCGCCGTGCGGGTCGGCCAACGCGGCGATGCGTTCCGGCGTGAGCGGGGCCCGCCAGACGGCGCCCGGTTCGCGGGCGGCGAGGGGAGCGAGCGCGAGCAGCAGGAGCGGAAGCAGGGAAAGACGCATGGCCTCGGGCAACGGGGATGGCGACGGGCCGCGCCATTGGCGAGCGGGACTTGGCGCGGCGGGATTTCGCGTGACGGCGGAAGGGCGCCGGTTTTGCTGGGCGGCGATGAAATTACCCCTGCGTCGGCGTGCGGTCCTCGTGGTCGGATTGGTTTTGGAGCTGCTGGTTTTGGCCGGAGTCGGCCGCGCAGCGGATGCCAAGGCCCTCGGTTTCGATCCGGCGCGATTGCAGCGGCTCGATGCCGTCGTACAGCAGCACGTGGATCGCAAGGAGATCGCCGGCGGCATCATGTTCATCGCGCGCGACGGGCAGACGGCGCACCTGAAGACCTACGGCATGCAGGACATCGAGGCCGGGAAGCCGATGGCGGCGGACACGATTTTCCGCATCGCCTCGATGAGCAAAGCGGTGACTTCGGTCGCCGTGATGATGCTCTATGAGGAAGGCAAATTCCGGCTGTCGGATCCGGTTTCCAAATACATCCCGGCGTTCCGGAATTCCGTCGTCGCGGTGCGCCCGACCGACGTCAATCCCGCGAAGCCGGGCAAAACCTACGCCACCGAAGCGGCCAAGCGCGGCATCCGGATCCGGGATTTGCTGACGCACACCGCGGGCCTGACCTACGGCACCGGCGGCTTGGCGGAAGCGGATTACAAGGCGGCGAATCTCACGGGTTGGAATTTCACCGCCAAGACCGAGACGATCGGCGACGCGATCAACCGCCTCGCGACGCTCCCGTTGCACGGGCAGCCGGGCGAGGTTTACCAATACGGCTATTCGACCGACGTGCTCGGCTATCTGGTCGAAGTCGTTTCCGGAATGCCGTTGGACCAATTTTTCGCGCAGCGGATTTTCGGTCCGCTGAAGATGACGGACAGCTGCTTCTATTTGCCGCCGGAAAAAGCGGCGCGCCTCGCGAATGTCTACGGTTGGGAAAATGGGAAATTGGTGCTGAAGGAAACGCCGGCCAACAGCCTCTACGTGACGGGCCCGCGGAAGTGTTTCTCCGGCGGCGCGGGCCTGCTCTCCACGGCCAACGACTACGGTCGCCTCCTGCAGATGCTGCTCAACGGCGGCGAACTCGACGGCGTGCGTATCCTCGGACCCAAGACGGTCGCGCTGATGCACGAGAACCACACGGGCGACAAATACAAGGGCGACACCGGCGCCTTCGGCCTCGGCTTCTGGGTGATGAACGACGTCGGCTATTTCGGCGAAGTTGGCTCCAAGGGATCCTACGGCTGGGGCAGTGCCTACTTCCCGCAGTACGTCGTCGATCCGCAGGAACGCATGGTCGCTTTCTTCATGACGCAGCACATGCCGTCGGGCGGCCTCGATCTGAACCAGAAGTTCAAGGTGCTCGTTTATCAGGCGCTCGTGAAGTGACGTGACGCGCCGCGGCGACGCGGGCCGCCCCGAGCCAAAATCTGCGCAGCTTTTCCGCGCCGGCATGACGCAGGTCCGGCAATCGGTCTTTGACGCGCGCGGCGTTCTGGCCTCGGTATGGGGTCACCTCCGTTTATGCCCCTCTCCGGTCCCCGCCTGTCCCGTGTCCTCCTGTTGTTGACCGCCTTGGCTGCCGCCGCGGGCGGCGCGCGCTCCTTGCTGCAAGCGCAGGTGCCGACGCCGGCCGCGCCCGCGCCCGTGGCTCCGGATGCTCCGGCCGCAAAGGCTGCCGCCGACGCCGTCGCGGATCCGGCCGCGGCTCCGAAGGCGGCGAAGAAGGCGCAACGCCCGCCGGCCAAGAAAGCCGAGCCGGCCAAGCCCGGCCCGCACGCCGATCTGCCGTTGCCGACCGCGGCGACGACCGCTCGCCCGCAGGCGGTCGCGGCGCCCGAAATCGGCGAAAGCGTCGTCTTCATCGGCAACGGCCTCGCCGAGCGCGATGTGTATTACGGCCGCATCGAGACGGAGCTGCAACTGCGTTTCCCCGACCGCAAATTGATCGTGCGCAACATGGGCCGCCCCGGCGACACGCCGGCGTTCCGGCCGCACCCGGCGCGCGTCTCGCAGTGGGCGTTTCCCGGTGCCGAGAAATTCCGGCCCGAGTTCGCGTTGCACAACGGCAAGGGCTTTTTCCCCACGCCCGACCAATGGCTCACGCACTTGAAGGCCGACACCGTCGTCGCATTTTTCGGCCTCAACGAATCCTTCGACGGTGCGGAACGTGTCGGCAACTACGAGGCTGAGCTCGAGGCCTTCGTCCTGCACACGCTCGGCCAGGCCTACAACGGCCGCACCGCGCCGCGCCTCGTGCTCGTTTCGCCCATCGGTTTCGAAAATCTCTCCGCCACCCGCGACCTGCCGAATGGTGAAAAGGAAAACGCGAACCTCGCCCTCTATGCCGCCGCGATGGAGCGCGTGGCAAAGCGCCACGGCCTGACGTACATCGATCTCTTCCAGCCGACGCTCGCGCGCTACGGCCGCGGCCCGCGTTCCTTCACCATCAACGGCATCTCGCCGTCGTCCGAGAGCTACGCCGAACTCGGCAAGCTCGTCGCCGACGGCCTCTTCGGCGCCAAGGCCGCCGCGACCGAAGTCGACGCCGCCCTCGTCCGCGCCGCGGTGCAGGAGAAGGATTGGTTCTGGAACAACGACTACAACCTCATCAACGGCGTCCACACGCACGGCCAGCGCTACGAGCCCTACGGCCCGCTGAACTACCCGCACGAGGTGAAGAAGACCCGCGAGATGATGGCGCTGCGCGACACGCTGATCCACGACGTCGCTTCCGGCCGCAAACGCGACCTGACCGTCGATGACAGCGGGACGTACGCGCTGCCGCCCGTGCCGACGAACTTCAAGCCCGGCGGCGCCATGGGCGAAATCAACTACCTCGCCGGCAACGACGTGATCCGCGACATCAAGGTCATGGACGGCTTCAAGCTGGAGCTGTTCGCGTCGGAGCGCGAATTCCCGGAATTGGCCAATCCGGTGCAGATGTCGTTCGACAACCGCGGCCGGCTCTGGGTCGCGGTGATGCCGAGCTACCCGCACTGGCGCCCGGGCGATCCGCGGCCGAACGACAAATTGCTGATTCTGGAAGACACCGACGGCGACGGCCGCGCGGACAAACGCACGGTCTTCGCCGACAATCTCCAGTTGCCGATCGGCTTCGAGCTCGCGCCCGAAGGCGTGTACGTTTCCCAGGAACCGAATCTCTGCCTGCTGATCGACGACAACGGCGACGACCGCGCGGACCGCATGGAAATCCTGCTCCACGGTTTCGACACGCACGACACGCACCACGCGATCTCGGCGTATTCGTCCGACGCCTCCGGCGCCTTTTATCTGCTCGAAGGCCGATTCCTGCATTCGCAGGTCGAGACCCCGTACGGACCGCGCCGTTGCAACGACGGTGGCGCGTGGCGCTTCGATCCGAAGCGCTTCAGCCTCGAGCGTTACAGCCAGGCCGACTACAACAACCCCTGGGGCATCGCCTTCGACGACTGGGAGCAGGCCTACATTTCCGATGCTTCCGACGGCCTGAATTGGTGGGCGCTGCCGCTCTCCGCCAAGATGCCCTACGGCATCGAGATTCCGAAAACGCGGACCTTCGTGCCGAAGCGCTCGCGGCCGACGTCGGGTTCGGAGTTCATCTCCTCGCGGCATTTTCCCGACGAGATGCAGGGGCAGTTCATGATCTGCAATTCGATCGGCTTTCTCGGCATCGGCCTGTCGACGGTGGCGGACGACGGCGCCGGCTTCCTCGGCAAACTCGCGGGCGATCTGATCTCGTCCAACAATCCCAACTACCGCCCCGTCGACCTCGAATTCGCGCCCGACGGTTCGCTCTACTTCGTCGATTGGCACAACGCGCTCGTCGGCCACATGCAGCACAACGCGCGCGACCCGAACCGCGACCACGACCACGGCCGCATCTACCGCATCACGTATCCGGGCCGCCCGCTCGTGGCGCCCGCCAAGATCGCCGGCGCCCCGCTCGCCACGCTGCTCGAGAATTTGAAATTGCCGGAATACCGCAGCCGCTACCGCACGCGCCGCGAATTGCGCGGCCGGCCCGCCGCCGAGGTCATCCCCGCCGTCAAAGTCTGGGCCGCCAAACTCGACCGCAACGATCCGCGCTACTACCGCCATCTCGCCGAGGCGCTCTGGGCGACGTGGGCGCAGAACCGGCCCGACGCCGATTTGCTCCGCCAACTGTTCGCGTCCCCGGTGCCCGAAGCCCGCGCCGCGGCCATCAACGTGCTCCGTTTCACGTACCATCAGGTTCCCGGCGCGACCGAACTCTTCCTGCAGGCGGCCGCCGATGCGCACCCGCGCGTGCGCCTCACCGCGATCGTCGCCGCCTCGTGGCTGGACAATGTCGACGGCGCCCGGATCGTGCTCGCCGCGCTCAAGCATCCGCTCGACGCGTGGATGGGCCCGGTGACGAAGACGATTCTCGCGCACACGTTGAAGGACGAAGTCGAGACGCTGCGCGCGGACCACGCGCAGAGCTTTGCCGAAAACTCCGGCGCGCTCGCGTTCTTCGCCGGCACCTTCGATTTCCCGGCGCCGCCGAAAACCGATGCGCAGCTCAGTTTCGGCCCGACCCGCAAACTCGAGGGCGAGGACAACCGCGTCTACAACATCGGCAAGGAAGTCTACCTGCGCGACGGCCACTGCGCCACCTGCCACCAGGCCAACGGCCAGGGCATGGCGAAAGTGTATCCGCCGCTCGCCAAGAGCGACTGGCTCGACGACGACGAGCGCCTGATCAAGCTCACGCTCAAGGGCCTCTGGGGACCGATCAAGGTCAACGGCGAGCTCTTCGACCCGACCAACGGCGTCCCGCCGATGATGGGTTTCGGCGGCATGCTCAACGACAACGAACTCTCCGCCGTCCTCAGCTACGTGCGCCAATCCTGGGGCAACAACCTCGAGCCCGTACGGGCCGAGACCGTGCGCCGCGTCCGCGCCGCCACCGCCGAACGCACCAACTTCTACATGGCCGACGAGTTGCTCAAAGAGCATCCCCTGAAGACGCCGCCCCCGGCCGAAGCCGCCGCGTCCGCTCCGGCGGCCGCTGCGGCCGCGACCGACGCCGCGGCGCCGGTCGCACCGGTCGCGCCGAAACCCTGAACGGGTTTCGGGCCGCGGTTGAAAGTTGAAAGGTGAAAGTTGAAAGACCGGAGCTTGGGCGCGGCTGCGATTGTGCCCGACTTTCAACTTTCAGCTTTCAACGTTCAACCGCCAGCGGCCGCCTCCGGCGGCCGCTGGCGATGCAGCTGCCACGAGTTCCACAGGTTGTGCCAGATGACGTAGCAGGTCGGGCCGAGGGCGACGACCGGCCCGGCGTAGAGCAGCGCAAGGTAGATGGTGAACGTCGTGTTTTTCTGCCCCAGCGCCTGGCTCGCCTCGCGCGCGAATTCCCGGCCGCCGATCAGCCGGCCGACGCTGAAGTTCACGATGCAGACCACGAGCGACGAGCCGGCGATCTGCAGCAGCAGCACGAGCGGGGTGTCGGTGTGGCCGCGCAGGAAGTAGGACGCGTTGGCGGTGATGAGAAACATCGACGTCACCCACATGCCGAAGGACAGATTCCGCAGTTTCGTCGGCCAAGCCGCCGCCCCCGGATAGACGAGCCGCAGCAGCCACGCTGCGCCCATCGGCACGAAGACGACGAGCCCGACGCTCCCGAACACCTGCGCGAACGCCTCGGGAGTCGCGCGGCCGAGCACGATCGGCAGAATCAGCGGGAGCAACGCGGCGACGCCGACGTTGGTCAGCACGAAGGCCGCCACCACGTAATCCACCCGCCCGCGCAGGAAACTGATGATCACCGGGGCCGCGATCGCCGTCGGCGTGATGCCGCAGAAGAAAGCGGCGAGCGCGATTTCCCGGCCGCCGACGAGCCAGCCTCCTCCCCACGCCGCGAAGCCAAGCGCGAGATTGGTCGCGAAGAGCACGAGGTGGCTTCGCGTCACGGCCGACCGCGAAAACCGCGTCTGCAGAAACACGATGAAGAGCATCGCCATCACCAGCCAACGGATGGCCCACGCGAGGCTGTGCGCCTGCGGCACCAGCGCGCCGAGCACGATGGCGGAGAGAATGGCGGCGGTGCGGCTGAATCCGTTCACGGCGGGGAAGGCGCGACGACAACGCCCGCCGGCCGGCGACGCAACCGCGCAGCGCGGACCTTGACCGGGCCCGCGGCCCGCGCGAACTTGCCGCTTCCCCGGTCGTGCGTCGCGCGGCCGGTCGCCGCCATGGACTTCCCCTCTTTCCTTCTTCGCCGCGGGGCCGGTTTCTGCCGAATCCGGTCGTGGCGGGCTGCGGTCTGGTGGGGCGTGGCGACGCTGCTGTTGACCCAAGCCGGGCGCGCGCAGCCGTTCACCGTGACGTGGACGATCGGGGCCGATTCCGCCGTGGTCGAAGTGGACGGCATCTGGAAAAACTCGATCGACGACCTCGTCCGCACCGAGTGGCCGCCGGAACTTTGGGCGCAGCTGCTCGTGGTGTTTGCGGAAGGGGAATTGGATCCGGGGGCGCCGGGTTTTGGCGCCGCCTTCGTGCCGGGCACATGGCGCGTGGAAGGGCGGAAGGTGAGGTTCGAGACCTTGGCGCCGCTGCAACCCGGCGTGCCGTACCGCGCCGAGTTTCGGCCCTGGCGTTTGCCGGGCAACGGCCTGATCCCGAACTTCGGCGGCGGCGGCGGGGCGTCCGGACGCATGCCGGTGTACTCGTTCTACGAAGTCCCGGCGAAGCGGAACGAGGGCGCCGCGCTCACGCAGATTTTTCCGTCCGCGGCCTTGCTGCCCGCCAATCTCCGCGCGCTCGAGCTGCATTTCTCCGCCCCGATGCGGCGCGGGGCCGCCGGTCACGTCCGCCTGCGCAGTGCGGGCGGCGCCGAACTCGCGCTCGGACTCGGCCCGGCCGAATCGGAGCAATGGAACTCCACCATGACGCAGGTCTCGCTGCCGCTGCCGCCGGGCGCGGCCCGGTTCAAGGTGGGCGAAACGTACACGTTGGAAGTGTTGCCGTCGTGGTTGGATGCGGGCGGGCGGCCCGTGCGCGCGGCGGTGCAAAAGCGCTTCCGGGTCGGGCCGCCGGACCGCGTGCCTTCGGATCCCGAGGCTTGGGAACTGCGGCCGCCGCCGCCCGGTTCGTACCTGCCGCTCGAAATTGTTTTCGACGAACCGCTCGATCGCGAGCCGGCCACGCGGCTGATCCGCCTCCGGCGCGACGGCGAAATCGTGTCGGGCGACAGTTCCGTCGGCGGCGAGGAGCGCCGCTGGCGCTTCATGCCCGTGCAACCCTGGGCGGCCGGCGACTACGAGGTTGTGGTCGCCCCGGCGCTCGCGGACCTCGCGGGCAATCCGCTCGGCGGCGGGCCGGCAGCCGGCGCCGACAAATCCGGCCGCGCCGCCGCCCCGGGGCAGATCGTGCTGCCGTTTGCGCTGCGCTGATTCCGCCGGTGGGTGGCAGTCGGAGGGTTGCCAGATTGCACCGCCATGCCCGCGCCCGCCCACAACCCAAAACTCAAAACCCAAAACCCGCGCCCGGCGACAACTCCGAACTCCAAACTCCAAACTCCATATTCCAAACCGCGCGCGCCCCCGTGCGCGCCCGTTCAACCGGGCCCGAGTCCGTTTATCCAAACTTGTCTGTAACTTTGCCCGGCGCGGCGTGTTTTTGTGCCATGTCCGCAGCCGTACCGTGCCGTTTTTCGACCGCCACCCTGCCGCGTTTCAACGCGGGCCGGGCGGACTTGGTCGCAAAGGCGTTCCCGGCGGCGGCCGCGGTCGTTTCCTTCCTGCCCGTTCGTAGTCATCAGTTGTGTGGTGTGGCCGGCTCGTTGTGGGGCCGGCCACTTCGCTTTGACGGGGAGGAACCAAGGGCCGCTTGCGTCGGCCCTGCCGATTTCATCCGATCACCGTTCCCGTTTCGACTTTCCTGATTTCCATGAACGCTCCCGCTGCCAAATCCGCCGCCAAATCGTCCCGTACCGTGTGGTACGTGGTCGGCGGCCTCCTCGTTCTCGCCCTCCTCGGGGGCGGCGCCTATTTCAAGGCCAAGTCCGCGGACAAGAGCGTCGTCGTCACCGCCGAAAAGGCCGTCACCAAGACGATCACCCAGCTCGTCAACGCCACCGGCAAGATCCAGCCCGAGGTCGAGGTGAAGATCGCCCCTGAAGTTTCCGGCGAGATCGTCGAATTGCCCCTGCGCGAAGGCGCCGTCGTGAAGAAGGGCGACCTCCTGGTTAAGATCAAACCGGACAACTACCGCTACCAGCTCGACCAGCGCGAGGCCGACCTCGCCGCCGCCCGCGCGTCCTCCATGCAGAGCAAGGCCCAGCTCGTGAAACTGCAGGAAGATCTCAAGCGCACCGCGGAGCTGTTTGCCAAAAAGCTCGTCTCCGATTCCGACCTCACGGCCGGCAAGACGTCCGTCGAGGCCGCCCAGGCCGGCTTCGAAAATTCCCTCGCCCAGATCCGCCGCCAGGAAGGCCTGCTCAGCCAAGCCAAGGATCAGCTCGAGAAGACGGTGATCTTCTCGCCCATGGACGGCACCGTCAGCTCCCGCACCTCCGAAGTCGGCGAGCGCGTCGCCGCCACCGGCCAGTTCAACGCCGCCGAAGTCATGCGCGTCGCCGACCTCAGCCGCATGGAAGTCCGCGTCAACGTGAACGAAAACGACGTCGTCAACGTCAAGGTCGGCGACAAGGCCCGCGTCAGCATCGACGCGTATCCGAACCGCAAATTCACCGGCGCCGTCCGCGAGATCGCCTCCGCCGCCAAAACCCAGGGCCTCAACACGCAGGAGGAAGTCACGAATTTCCAGGTGAAGATCAGCATCGCGGACAAGGACGTCGCCCTCCGCCCGGGCATGAGCGCCAGCGTCGACATCGAGACCAAGACGGTCGAAGGCGTCGTCGCCGTGCCGATCCAGGCCGTCACCGTCCGCAGCCGCGAGGGCAGCAAGACGATCGAGCAGCTCGCCCAGGACCGCGAGAAGAAGTCCAAGGAGAACCAGGGCGAAGGCGCCGCCGCCGCCGTCAACGAGAAGCAGCAGCGCGAGCGCGAGAAGGCCGACCGCGACGCCCTCCAGCGCGTCGTGTTTCTCAAGCAGGGCGAGACCGTGAAAATGGTCACGGTCGAGACGGGCATCAGCGACACCTCGCACCTCGAGATCAAGGCCGGACTCAAGGCCGGCGACGAAGTCGTCAGCGGTCCGTTCAGCGTCATCACCCGCACGCTCAAAGACGGCGCGAAAGTCCGCCTCGAAAAACCGAAAAAGAAAGACGAGGAGAAGAAGTAACATGACCCCGTCCCCTTCCGCCGCCGCGTTGGAAAACCGCCCCGTCCGGCCGCCCGGCGCGCTCGTCATCGAGATCGAGGGCGTCACCAAGCTCTACAAGATGGGCGCCGAGACGATCCACGCCCTCCGCGGCGTCAACGTCCGGATCCACCGGAACGAATACCTCGCCATCATGGGACCTTCCGGTTCCGGCAAATCGACGCTGATGAACATGCTCGGCTGCCTCGATACGCCGACCGCCGGCCGCTACGAGTTCTCGGGCAAGAACGTCGCCACCATGGTCGACGACGAACTCGCCGACATCCGCAACCGCGAGATCGGTTTCGTTTTCCAGACCTTCAATCTGCTCCCGCGCTCCGACGCGCTCCACAACGTCGAGCTGCCGCTGATCTATGCCGGCGTGTCCAAATCCGAGCGGCTCGAACGCGCCCGGCTCGCCCTCGAAAACGTCGGCCTCGGCGACCGCCTCCACCACAAGCCCAACGAACTCTCCGGCGGCCAGCGCCAGCGCGTCGCCATTGCCCGCGCCCTCGTCACCCGTCCTTCCATCATCCTCGCCGACGAGCCCACCGGAAATCTCGATTCCAAGACCGGCGTCGAGATCATGAACCTCTTCGAGCAGCTCTACGCCCAGGGCAACACCCTCATCGTCGTCACCCACGAGGAAGACATCGCCCGCCACTCCCGCCGCATCGTCCGCCTCCGCGACGGCCTGATCGAAAGCGACGCCCGGGTGTAAGCGACCACGGGAAAAAAGACCAAAGGACTAAGGACAAAAGGACCAAAGGACTACGATCCGACGAACCAAGACGACCTCCGCACTTTGGGCTTCCGGGCTTTTTCCGCGGTCCTTTCGTCCCTTGGTCCCTTGTCCTTTGGTCCCTGCATCCGTCCTTTGGTCCCTTAGTCCTCTCTCCGCCCCCGCCATGCGCCGGTTTTACATCGAGATCCTCGAATCCATCCGGATCGCGTTCGCCCAGATCCGGGCGAACAAGCTGCGCTCCGCCCTGACGGCCCTCGGCGTCATCATCGGCATCGTGGCCGTCACGCTCATGGGCACCGCGATCAAGGGCATCGACGCCGGCGTCGACCGCAGCTTCTCCGGTTTCGGTGACGACATCCTCTACGTCACGAAATGGCCGTGGCGCGACGTCGACGATTGGTGGAATTTCCGCAACCGCCGCCCGATCCGCCACGACTACGCGCGCCAGATCAACGATTGGGTCGCCGCCAATCCCGACGGTCCGCTCAAGCTCGCCGTGCCCACCGCCAGCCGCGGCACCAACGTCTCCCGCGGCGAATACCGCGTGAACAACATCTGGACCCTCGGCACGTCCGCCGACTACGCGCGCATCACGCGTTCCGATCTCAAGGAAGGCCGTTTCTTCTCCGACTTCGAAGCCCAGACCGGCCGCAACGTCGCCGTCGTCGGCTTCGATGTCGCCGATGCGCTGTTCCCCGGCGAAAACGCCGTCGGCCAGAACATCCGGATCCGCGACCAGATTTTCCAGATCGTCGGCGTCGCCGCCCGCCAGGGCAGTTTCCTCGGGCTCTTCAGCTGGGACTCGATGGTCGCCATGCCGCTCACGACGTTCCGCCGCTATTACCGCACGGGCGAGGACGGCGAGGTCCGCGTCCAGGTCGACACGACCCGCATGGCCGCCGCGCGCGACGAATTGCGCGGCCTCATGCGCCGCCTCCGCCAACTTACGCCGGAGCAACGCGACGATTTCGAACTCAACGAACAGGGCACGATCCGCTCGCAGCTCGATCCGATCAAAAACGGCATCGCCCTCGCCGGCTTCTTCATCACCGGCCTCGCGCTCTTCGTCGGCGCCATCGGCATCATGAACATCACCTATGTGAGCGTGAAGGAACGCACCAAGGAGATCGGCACCCGCAAGGCCCTCGGCGCCCGCCGCCGCACCATTCTCCTCCAGTTCCTCATCGAGGCCGTGGCGATCTGCTTCGTCGGCGGGCTGGCCGGTCTCGCCGTCGCCGCCGGACTCACCCAGATCGTCGCCGTGGTCGCTCCGTCCTTCCCGCTCGTGTTCTCCCTCGGCCTCGTCTCCGTCGGTCTTATCATCTCCGTGCTCACCGGCATCTTCAGCGGCTTCGCCCCCGCGTGGCAGGCGAGCAAACTCGATCCCGTCGTCGCGCTGCGTTACGAGTGACGCCGCGCCGCCGTCCCGCCTTTTCCCGATGCTCTTCAACGAAATCCTCCGGCTCGCGCTCTCGTCGCTCCTGGCGAACAAATTGCGCTCCGGGCTGACGATGCTCGGCATCGCCGTCGGCGTGTTCTCCGTCATCGGCGTCATGACGGTCATCACCGGCCTGCGCGGCTCGATCGAGTCCGGCCTGAATGTGCTCGGCGCAAACAGTTTCCAGATCACCAAATTTCCCGCGATCAACTTCTCGGATCCGTCGACGCGTTTTCGCAATCGCCGCGACATCACCTACGCCCAGGCCGACCGCTTCAAGGAAATGATGCGCGGTTCCGCCGAGGTCAGCCTCACGCTGCGCCGCGCCGGCCGCCGCGTCAGCTACCTCGACCGCAAAACCAACCCCAACGTGCGCCTGATCGGCTCCGACGAGAATTTTCTCTCGAGCCGCAATTTCGAAATTTCCGCCGGCCGCAACATCCAGGCCGACGACGTCGAGTTCGGCCGCGCCGTCGTGCTGATCGGCGCCGACATCGTGAACCGCCTTTTTCCCAACGAGGAAGCGCTCGGCCGCCTCGTCCGCATCGACGGCCAGAGCTACACCGTCATCGGCCTGCTCGCCTCCAAGGGCACGACGTTCGGCGAAAATCTCGATATCAACGCCGTCACCCCGATCACGCAGTACCTCGAGGTCTACGGCCGTTCCTTCCGTTCCCTCAGCATCAACGTGCAGGCGCGCGACCAGGAATCGCTGGCCGGCACGCAGGACCAGGCGATCGGCGCCATGCGGCTCGTCCGCAGTCTCGACCCCGAGTTTCCCAACGACTTCGAAGTCTTCTCCAACGAATCGCTCATCGAAGCCTTCAACAACATCGCCGGCGTCGTCGCCATCGGCGCCTTCGTGATCAGCGCCATCGCGCTCCTCGCGTCCGGCGTCGGCGTCATGAACATCATGCTCGTGAGCGTCACGGAACGCACCAAGGAGATCGGCATCCGGAAAAGCATCGGCGCGAAAAAGAAAAACATCCTCATGCAGTTCCTGATCGAGGCCGTCGTGCTCTCGCTCGCGGGCGGCCTGGCCGGCGTCATCTGCGGCGTCGTCGGCGGCAATATCGGCGCGATGGTGCTCAACGCCTCCGCGGTTTTCCCGTGGGGCTGGACCATCGCCGGCCTGCTCGTCTGCTCCGCCATCGGCATCGGCTTCGGCTTCTATCCCGCCTGGAAAGCCGCCTCGCTCGATCCCATCGAGGCGCTGCGGTACGAATGAGTTATAAGACCGGAATTCGGAATTCGGAAACCGGAGCCGGGGGAGCAATTGCGGATCGCGGATTGCGGGTTGCGGATTGAGCAACCCAAAACCCAAAACTCAAAACCCGGAGCGCGGTTCTTCGCCTCCGCAACTCCGAACCCCGAACTCCAAACTCCGAACCGCCGCGGCTTTAGCCGCGGCGGATTTCCGAGCCCTGGAAGCGGATCTGGATCCGGTAGACCTTTTTCGTGCGGCACTTGATCGCGCCGGTGGCGAGGTCGACCTTCTCCGGGATCTCGATTTTGTGGATGTCGACGACGGCGTGGTAGCCGCGCTCGGAAAACACGTCGATCAGCATGGCCAGCGACATCGGATCCTCGAGCACCGGGTCTTCGGTATTGATCAACGCCACGCCCGAGATCGCGTGCCGGATCACGATCGGAATCATCTTCTTTTCGATGAAGGTCACGACCGTCGCGAACCGTTCGCGGTGTTCCAATTCGTAGGAGTCGAGCCGGCGGACCATTTCCTGCCGCGCGCCGACGATGATCTCGCTGGCCACCGGCACACCGCGCAACCGGTCCACCGTGCGGGGATCGAGCTCGCGCGTGCTCTGGTATTCGAGCTCGCGCAGGATGTTCTGCTCGACCTCGTCGATCGGGCCCTGCGCGTTGATGAAGTGATAGTGGAAAATTTCCTTCAGCGACTGGAGCGCGTCCCACGTCTGTTCTTTGAACACGCGATAGCGCCGGCGCGCGAGCGCCTCGTCGTGGTCGGTC
>JACCDS011065688.1_pt1 | contig 13603 bp, 14 predicted proteins | sample 7446441 | NCBI WGS metagenome assembly JACCDS01 (sample SAMN15323445, study PRJNA562643) | freshwater metagenome | isolation source: river surface water | place: USA:Blue River Watershed | collected 2017-08-17 | reverse complement strand
GAAGGACATACCTCTGGTGTACCAGTTATCGTGCCAACGGTAAACGCTGGGTAGCTATGTATGGAGTGGATAACCGCTGAAAGCATCTAAGTGGGAAGCCCACCTCAAGATAAGTATTCTCATCACGGAAGTGAGTAAGGTCACGGTAAGACTAACCGTTTGATAGGCATTAAGTGGAAGTCTAGTAATAGATCAGCTGAGATGTCCTAACAGACCGAGGACTTGAATTTTGAAAAGTGACTACTGATTCCTATGGAATCTTCTGGAATCAAATCTTCTGGAATCAATAGAAATCAGTAGTCACTAATTTTGCTTTGGTGTTTTTAGTGTACTCAGCGGAACCACACTGATCCATCTCGAACTCAGTTGTGAAACGTTATAAATCGACGACAATACTTGGAGGGGGACCTCCTGGGAAGATAGTTCAATGCCAAAGTTTCCAAATTTCCAAACAAGATTGGTAGCAAAAAATGGATTGATAAATGGTCGAAATAATCAAATTAAAAAAATATTTCATGGCTATAAATTACAATAAGATAGAGCATTTAGAATTGTTAAAAAAAAAATCTGTGATTGCAAACTCCGAAGATTCTAGAAAACTTCTAAGATATTCTACCATGACAAATGGTCATTTGGATTGGTGTATTCGCGAACATTATTTAGATTTATTGGAGAATTTTCGAAAAGGAAAAATTCAAACTTTTGAGTTTTGCATAAGCTTTGAAAACACTGGTAAATTAACTTCTGATATCATAGATATTTTAGAATCTAATTTAATTATTTTATCACCTAATGAAAAATCATTAGGCTTTTCAGACTTACTCGAAGAAGTTTTTGATACTTGCGAAGCCTACTTGCAAGACGCAGAATTTCGTGATGAAAACTCTGAAGTTGAGTTTAAGAATTCCGTTGAAGAAATTTATTTAAAAATTCAAAATTTTTTGAAAGAAGAGTGAAAAATTATCTTACTCTTCTTAATTATTTTTAATCTTAACGCACATAAAACCTACTTATTTTCCATTTTATTTAGCTGAAGGCAGCACACATGGATCCCCTTGGTTGGGCTAATGGAAAATATGATTCGAGAAATGCTGGGAATCCACAATGCCAGTCGAATCCACCATCTCGATTTGAACGAGAGACACTTGATAGAATGAACCAAATGTGCGCTGCCTCAGCGGATGAAAATAGTTTTGTAATGAGCTATGATGAAGCTTATAATTTAGTTAAGGAAACTTACAGTGTTTCAATGCAAGTTACAGAAGATTTCAAAATAACTGATTGGCAAGCTGCATCGCATCTTTACCATGGTAAAGGAGTTGGCGTAAATCCAGAAGATTTTGGTATAACCCAAGCTGAATTAATTAAAATCCAAGATGAGGGCTTCATAAAATATGTACAGAGGGGAAACAAATTACCTTCTAGAGATTTCATAATACGAGTCTTACTAGTTATTATAGCATAAGTAATAAAATATGTAAATAGTTATTTTAACAAGTGTAATATATAAATGAAAGTTATAATTCAAACAATAATATATTAGAGTTAAAAAAGGAAGATAGAATAAAAAATAGTTTTAAAAGTATTCATAATAAATTTTTAATGAAATATTACATTTTTTCAAATCAAAGGTAATATTTCATTAAAAAAATTAACACTTTTTACTTAAAAATGCTCAACCTTCTATAAGTATGAAAGTGCATTTTGCTAGAATCTATTGCAAGCCCCTGTTACCTAGGGTTTTTAAGGTTTGAAAGCCAAAATACGGACCTGTTTTTAAATTAATAATTAAATTTATTATGGATATTTTCTCTATAAAAAATCAATTTCGACCGACTTACTAAACCGGAAGTCAACCTCGTCACTTCGTTAAGTCCATTTTTTTTTGTCAATACTTCAAACCCCGGTTCAATGACTTTCAAATCTTTAAGTTCCTGAAAAACTTTAACAATACACTTTTTTAACTTCGCACTTTTATAATTCGAAATAGATTTTTGTTCTAAAAATTCTTGAGTTGGAAATGTTTTTCGAACCCGAACCCCACAAAAAGACTGCAAGAAAGCAAATTTTACTTTTAACTCAAAATTATCTTGATAATTCAAAAAACTTTCTGGCAAATGGAACGGGTATCGGTAAATATGCAGTTCTCGACAAATTGAAAATTCCACCCACCAACCTTTTCTTTTTTCGATTTTCAAATAGGGAAAGGCAACATAACCTCGAAAACCACCATCAGAAAAACAGTCTAGGATTGGTTTAATATCTTGTAAAGATTCCAAGAACTCAACCAACTTTCTGATTTGGTAATGATTATTTTTCGGTTTCCCAATAAACTCTAAAAAATGATTCACCTGAAATTCAAAAGTTTGATACGTTCGATCACCTATCAAAACAGAGTTAGACGAGCTTTTTAAAGATTTCATGTAATTGACCAGTTGTATTAATCGATAGACAAATTCTAATTTGACTAAATCATTTTCAGGTTTCTCAGTTAGAAAGCTTGTCGATAAAGAATTAATCAATACTTCTTCAGACGGCAATTTTCTGACTCGTCTAAAACTATAGCGCAGCCAATCGCAATACGAATTTTCAAGATCAAATAATCGTGTAGCTTGATGATAAAAATGCTCAGTTAGAAGCTCTTCAAATCTCTCAAATTGACCTGTGAAAAAATCGTGTTGAAATTTTTTAACTTCATCCTTCTTTACTTCAATTTCGAATCGAATCTTTTTCCTACCTGGTTTTAGATAAACTCGAAAAAAATTGGAACGCGACCTTTTCCCAATCCATAAAATCCTACCATTCTTACTCATTTTGGCGTGTTGCTTGTCATTTTTTTCATTAATAGTTTGACAAGAATTTTCAAGAAAAAGATGTGGATCTCTATCAGTTGAATTTAAAAAAGTAATGCTTTCAACTTTCATAATAGTTAAATAGTTACTTATATTAAAAGTTTATTTATCTATTCATAATTTTTTTTTAGATTATTAATAACTCGTGTTTCATGATCTTTATCTGCTTCTCCTATAATTTCTACTGCGTTTTTTTCTGTGTCTGAATATTTAAAAAATAAACGAGCTTCCCCACCTGAACGCATATAAAAAACTGTTTTTGTACCCGGTAATTTTTTAGCTCCTCGGCCTGCATGAAGTTCACCATTTTTTAACTGCTCTGCTAATTTGTCTAAACCTTTGTTAGTATCGTCACTTTTTCAAAATTTTAGATAATGTAGAAGAGAGTTTCTTATCAACTTTGTACTCTTTATCTCTTTCCTGAGATTTGTACTCGTTAGATGTTTCCTGAGAGTCGTCTGCTGATTGAGCGCGTAGAGGGATATTTTCAACTACAGTTGGTTCAACTCTAGGTTTATTAAATTATAATATAAAAGTATAATTTTTATCGATAATTTTATTTGCAGCCTTAGCCTTCTAATAAAATAAATTTTTTTTCAATATATTTTTTAGAAGATTGACTTTGACTCGATTCTATTGTAATATCAAAAAAACTAGTATAATTCTAATTTTATATTTTATAATGGCCGTACCTAAGAAACGAACATCAAAAGCAAAAAAAAATGCTCGGAAAGCGAATTGGAAAAGAAAAGCTTCTAAAGCAGCTCAAAAATCTTTATCTTTAGCAAAATCAATGTTACGAGGAAAGACTACAAGTTTTCTATATAGTATTTCTATTGAAAATCAAGAAGATAAATAAATCTTTAAATTTTTTTAAAGATTTATTAGAAATTTCTTTAAAAATAAAATTATCAAAAAAAAATCAAATGAATCAAACTAACTTAGATTTGATCTCCAAATCGATCTCCAAATCATTGGATCAAAGTATTGAGAAGTCTAACCTAAATTATTGAAATAACAGAGTGGATGTGGCGGAATTGGTAGACGCGCTAGATTTAGGTCCTAGTAACTTTGTTGTGAGAGTTCGAGTCTCTCCATCCACAGTTGGCCAGTTGATTTTATTCTTTTTATTGAGTTTTTAAGATAGGATAAAAATGGTATCCTTTAAGCCCATAAAATTGTATTAAAATGGTATTTCTATTCAAGGGTCTTTGGTTTCAAATGTCTTCTGAGAGGCCAAAATAAAGCCCGAGAATGGAAATAACTGAAGTTTAGTTACGATTTCAATGAAAATCTGCCCTTAAAATGGGCGTATTTTTTGATAAAGATAAAGAATATTTTTCCATTTGTAAGAAAATTTTTTCGAGAAAAGCTCGAAATTGTAATTCAGTGATTCCATAAGCTTCCTCAGGCTCAGAGTCAGATTTTAAAGCCTCGCAGGCATCAAAAATATCTTTTATTAGCAGAGAAAACTCGCCTGATTTTGAATCAATCAAAAGGTTAGATAATCGTTCAAAATTCTTTTCAAGATCTTTTTTGATCTTCTTATCTTCTCTCTGTATTTGAAAAAATTGAAGTCTCAATAAAAGAGAGTGGATTTGGTTAGTTAGATATTTCTCAATTAAAGAAATATAATCATGCCTCCGATTATAAATAATTTGATTATACAGGATTACTCCATAAGATAGTAATTCACGATATTCTACTCTATCTTCTTTATATAAAGAGCTATTTTTACTCTCCAAACTTTGATCCTTTTTTAACAATTTAATATAGCGGACTTTGTTAAATGTCTGAGTCATTTAGTTTCTCCAATTAGTTACAGAATCCAATTAGTTACAGAATATTGTTGTTATCTTCCAGATCTATTCGTTGACCATCATTCAAGTTCATACCTGTGTGAAATTTAAAACCCTCATCGGCGAAAAATACATCATTTCCGGTACCAGGATTGAATGCATGGGTTCCTTTAGGGTATACTCGATAGTAGTATCAGTAGAATAGTAGTATCAGTAGAACTGAAAGTATATTTCGATTAAGATGTTCGATCATTAACGAATTAACGAAGTGAATATTTTATTTCACTTTATTAGACTTTTCTGATAGTATAAGATAAAATAAGATAAAAATTATAAGTCAAAAATTATGCTTCCTTTTACTTTGCAACAATTACGAATCTTAAAAGCTGTTGCTACAGAAAAAAATTTTACTAAAGCAGCAGAAGTTTTGTATATTTCTCAACCTTCACTAAGCAAACAAATAAAAACATTAGAAAAAAATCTTGATATATTATTAATAAATCGAGAAAACAATAGAATCTCGTTAACTGAAAATGGAAAAGTTTTCTTACAATATTCGGAACGAATATTAGCTTTATGTGAAGAAAGTTGTAGAGCCTTAATCGATTTAAAAAATGGCGATCGGGGGAACTTAACAGTTGGTGCAAGCCAAACAATTGGAACCTATTTAATGCCAAGAGTATTAGCTCTTTTTGCACAAAATTATCCTCAAATTGATTTAAAAGTTCAAGTAAATTCTACGAGATTAATTGCAAATAATGTACTAAATCGCGAAATTGATATTGCAGTTGTAGGAGGTGAAATTCCAAATGAATTAAAAAAGCATCTTACCATTAAATATTTTGTAGAAGATGAATTAAGTTTAATAATTTCAAAATCACATCCCTTTGCTAAAAAGAAAAAAATCAACAAGGAAAATTTATATTATTTAAATTTTATTACATTAAATTCAAATTCTACAATACGAAAATTTATCGATAATATTTTGATCCAAAATGGTATCGAAACAAAACAATTAAAAATTATAATGCAATTTAATTCTATTGAAGGAATCAAAACTGCAGTTAGTTTAGGATTAGGTGCAGCTTTTGTTTCATCATCAGCAATTGAAAAAGAAGTTGAATTAAAAACTATTGAAATATTAAAGATTGAAAATATTCGAATAGCTAGAAGCCTATCCATAATAAGTAATCCTGAATCTTATAAATCAAAAGCTTTCGATTTATTCTATAATGAATTATGTACTTTAAAACATACAATCGAAAATTAAAATATATTTGTAAAAAGTTGACGATTTCAAAAATTTTCTAGTATTATAAAATTCAATAAAAATAAATTAATTTAACTTATGAAATATGCAATTGTCGAAATAAGTGGAAGACAATTTTGGATTGAAACAGGAAAATATTACGACTTTAACCGAATTCATACTGAATTAGGGAAACAGATTAGCTTAAATCGTGTTTTACTATTAAATAATGAAGGAAATGTGTTAATTGGTCAACCATATTTAACTAGCGTAAGGATTAAAGGAATAATTTTAGAACATTTAAGAGGTAAAAAAACAATTGTTTATAAAATGAGACCTAAGAAAAAGACGAGAAAAAAACAAGGTCATCGACAAGATTTAACCCGAGTTCTTATTGAAGATATTAGTATTACTTAAAAATAGGAGGTTCAAAAATTATGGCACATAAAAAGGGTGCAGGAAGCACAAAAAATGGTCGCGATTCAAATGCTAAACGTTTAGGGGTAAAAAGATTTGGTGGTGAGAAAGTTCAAGCAGGAAGTATATTAGTTCGTCAAAGAGGAATGAAGTTTAAACCTGGTTCTAATGTTGGATGTGGAAAAGATTTTACGTTATTTGCTTTAACAGATGGAATTGTTAAATTTGATTTAGCTACTGGAAAAAAGAAACGTATTAATATTATTGTTTAAAAATATTTAAAAATATTTAAAAAATTCTCAGATGCTAAAAAACCCATTTAATAAAAATTCACTGGTTAATCAATATCAAAGTTTAATTAATCAAATTAATATACTAGAAAAGGATTTAAAAACATTAAGTGATAGTGAATTGCGGGCTAAAAGCTTTAAGTTAAAAAAACAATATGAAGATAATCAAAATTTAGACTCATTAATTGCTGATTCCTTTGCCCTAACACGAGAAGTGAGTTTACGAACCTTAGGTTTAAGACATTTTGATGTACAGTTAATTGGTGGTCTTATTTTAAATAATCAAAAGATTGCAGAAATGAAAACTGGTGAAGGAAAAACTCTTGTAGCAACTTTACCAGCGGCTTTAAATGCAATAACAAAAAAAGGTGTCCATATTGTAACGGTAAATGACTATTTAGCAAATCGTGATCAGGTTTCTATGGGGCAAATTTATCGGTTTCTTGGACTAGATACTGGTTTAATTCAAGACGGTATGTCATCTTTAGAACGGCGAGAAAGTTATAATGCAGATATTACCTATGTTACAAATTATGAATTAACATTTGATTATTTACGAGATAATATGGCATTAAAATTACCGGATGTAGTTTTACGACCGTTTAATTTTTGTATTATTGATGAAGTTGATTCTATTTTAATCGATGAAGCCCAAACACCATTAATTATTTCAAAAAATATTCAAACGCCAGTTGAAAAATATATTATGGCAGCAGAAATTACAGATTATTTGAAACCTAATATTCATTATAAAGTTGATGAAAAAAATAAGAATGTTGTTTTAACTGATCAAGGTAGTAAACAAATTGAAAAAATTTTAAGTATTCAAGATCTATATGATCCAAAAGATCCATGGATTCCATATATTAGTAATGCACTTAAAGCTAATAGTTTGTATTTCAAAAATGTTCAATATATTGTTCAGAATAATCGGATTATTATTGTTGATGAATTTACTGGTCGAATCATGCCAGATCGTCGGTGGGGTGACGGATTACATCAAGCTATCGAAGCAAAAGAGAAACTTTCAATTCGCCAAAAAACACAAAGTGTTGCTTCAATAACCTATCAAAATTTCTTCCTACTTTATCCAAAATTAAGTGGGATGACTGGGACGGGCAAAACGGCTGAAATTGAATTTGAGAAAATCTATAATTTATCAGTTAATGAAGTTCCAACTGCTAAACCAGTTTTACGAAAAGATTTATCAGATCTTATTTACAAAGATCAATTTTCAAAATGGAATGCTATCAGCCAAGCTTGCAATAATATCGCTTCAACAGGACAACCTATTCTAATCGGAACTACAACAGTTGAAAAATCTGAAATGTTAGCACAACTATTGAATGAATATAGATTATCTTATGAAATTCTAAATGCTAAACCAGAAAATCTTAGACGAGAGTCCGAAATTGTTGCTCAAGCAGGAGTAAAAGGTAGTATTACTATTGCAACAAATATGGCAGGCCGAGGTACTGATATTATCTTAGGTGGAAATATTAATTTTAAAATTCAGAAAAAATTATATGAGATACTAACACTATCCAAAAATTATCTTCTTTCTAAAAAAACTAATATTTTACAATCTCAGTTAGTGAGACAATTCGAAGGAAGTTCACAAAACTTCTTTAGTGTTCTCCTATCTTTATTAAATGATCCAACATTTTTAAAGTTATCAGATGTTGATATTTTAAGAATTTTAAAAGAAAATGATCGTGTATCAATTCCTACAATTTCTTATCAGTCTTCTATCAGATTCTTAATTGATGAATTGCTATTATATAATAAGAAGCATCAAGAACAGGAAAATAAAATTGTTAAAAATTTAGGTGGATTATATATCATTGGTACTGAAAGAAATGATTCACGAAGAGTAGATAATCAATTACGCGGTAGATGTGGGCGACAAGGTGATCCTGGAACGTCAAGATTTTTTTTAAGTCTAGATGATAATTTATTGCGTTTATTTGGTGGTCCAAAAATTCAAAAATTCATGCAAACTCAAATTTCTGACAATTCACCTTTAGAATCTAATTTAATTACCAAAAGTTTAGACGCAGCACAGGAACGTGTAGAAGAACGAGCTTATCAACAACGGAAAAATTTATTTGATTATGATGATGTGCTAAATAAACAACGTAAAATTATTTATAATGAAAGACGAAGAATTCTAGAGAGTTCATCAGTTCGAAAAAATATTTTTGCACATGGTGAACAAATTATTACAGAGTTAATTCTAGAATTACAAGATGAAACAATTTCATTAATGGAAAACTTATTTGGAAAAAATTTAGCCTTAAATTATAATCGTGATTTTAATTCTATACGAAATGAATTTACTATGCCAGAATTAAAAATTTATCTATTCAATGAATTTTGGTTAACTTATCAAGCAAAAAGCATAGAATTTACTATACATGGCTCTGGAATCATGGAAAATTTCGAACGAGGTATTATTTTAGAGAGTATTGATCAAATTTGGTGTGAGCATTTACAAAAAATGACATTATTACGAGAAGCCGTTGGCTGGCGAGGGTATGGTCAAAAAGATCCACTATATGAATATAAACGAGATGCATTCTCGATGTTTGAAAATCGTGAAAAACTATTAAGACATTTAGTAATTTATGGCCTGTTAAGGTCATCTATTCTATAAGTTTCTAAATTTCTATAAATTAAAATCTATATTAAAATCTATAAATTAAAAAGATTCATTTAAAAAAAAATTAATATGACAAAGCAAACACTTTCTAATAAAGGTCGTTATTCAATTTTAAAGTTATCAGGCTTTCGTGCACGAATGGCAACCCCACAAGGTCGAAAAACGATTCGAAATAGACGTAAAAAAGGTCGCAATAAATTAACTATTCAAAAATAAATCTTTACTTATTAGAGTACTTATTAGAGTAATTAATAATAAATTACTCTAATAATTCTAATAATAAATAATTTTTTATTTAAAATTACTATTAAAATTACTTAAAATTACTATAATATAATTTAGTAAACTAAGTTTTTGACTAAGTATTTTATGAAGTTTAATGATGAATTATCCCTTTTTTTAAAGGCTCGTTACCCAATAATCTATATTAATACTATTGAAGAAGATCGTGTCGAATATATTATTCGAAAAAATATAAAAACTAATTTAAACCGAAGTATTTATACTTGGGATTTTGTTGATGGATATACAAATAATCCAAATAATGAAGGATTTGCTAAAAGAAATCCATTACAAGCCCTTGAACTTGTTGAAAGATTAAATGCAGAAACACCTGCATTATTTCTCTTAAAAGATTTTAATAGATTCTTGACAGATCTTTCTATTTCAAGAAAATTGCGAAATATTAGTCGAATCTTAAAATTGCAACCAAAAACAATTATAATTATTGGTTCGGATTTGACTATCCCCAAAGAGTTACAAGATTTATTAACAGTATTACAATTTCAATTACCCTTAGAAAATGAAATTAGTCAAGAATTAGATCGTTTAGTGAGTTCTTTAAATATTAAAATTAATCCACAATTATTTGAAAACTTAACTCGGGCTTGTCAAGGCTTATCATTGGAAAGAATACGAAGAGTTTTGTCAAAGATTATTGCTACTTATAAAACAATTGATAATAATAGCATTGCAATTTTACTTAGTGAAAAAAAGCAGATAATAAGTCAAACTGAAATTCTTGAATATACTTCTGTTGATGAAAAGATCACTAATCTTGGAGGTTTAGACAACTTAAAAGATTGGCTCAGAAAACGAAAAACAGCATTTGGAATTCAAGCTTCAAATTATGGTTTACCAACACCACGTGGATTATTATTAGTTGGAATTCAAGGAACTGGCAAATCGTTAACAGCAAAAGCTATTGCTAATGAATGGCAATTACCATTATTAAAACTAGATGTTGGAAAATTATTTGGTGGAATCGTGGGTGAATCTGAATCACGACTTCGTCAAATGATTAATGTAGCTGAAACTATTTCTCCTTGTATTTTATGGATTGATGAAATTGATAAAGCTTTTAGTAGTACAGAAAGTAAAGGTGACAGTGGAACAAGTAATCGAGTATTAGCGACTTTTATTAGTTGGTTATCAGAAAAGAAAAAACCAGTTTTTGTAATTGCAACAGCAAATAATATTGATTTATTACCATTAGAAATTATTCGAAAAGGACGATTTGATGAAATTTTTTTCCTTGATCTCCCAAAAAAAGAAGAACGGGAAGAAATTTTTAAAATTCATATTAAAGAATTTAGACCTAATAGTTGGAAATCTTTTGATTACAATAAATTAGCAGAATTATCTGAATCATTCTCTGGTGCTGAAATTAGACAAAGTATTATTGAAGGAATGTATCATGCTTTTTATGAAAAACGTGAATTTACAACGGATGATATTTCTATGGGATTAACTGAATTAATTCCATTAGCAAATTTAGAAAGTAGTCAAATGGTAAAATTACAAAATTGGGCTTCTTCTGGACGAATTCGACTAGCTTCTTCTAAAACTATTTATTTAAATTAATAACCTATTAGAACCTTATTAGAACCTATTAGATGAAACAAAAAATTTTTCGGTTACTAGCGGATCTCAGATTTGCAATTTTCATTTTACTATTAATAAGTTTTTTTAGTATTGCAGGGACAATTATTGAACAAGATCAATCGATTGAAGTTTATAAACAGAATTACCCATTAACAAATTCAATTTTTGAATTTTTAACTTGGGATAAAATTCTTCAATTTGGCCTGGATCATGTTTATAAAACTTGGTGGTTCTTAATTCTTATCTTATTATTTGGAATAAGTTTAATATCTTGTACGTTTTTACAGCAATTACCATCCTTAAAAATTGCTCGCCGTTGCCAATTTTTTAGAACAACTACTCAATTTTATAAATTAAAATTTTCGACAATTTCAAATAATCTTTCTTTTAATAAAGTTTTATCACGAATTAAAACTAATAAATATTCTATTTTTCAACAAAAAAATATTAGTTACTGTTATAAAGGTTTAATTGGTCGAATCGCACCTATTATCGTACACGTTAGTATGATTTTAGTTTTACTCGGAACAATTATTGGTTCATTATTTGGTTTTAAAGCTCAAGAGATCGTTCCAAAAACAGAAACTTTCCATCTTCAAAATATTTTAACTAATGGTCAATTAACGGTTGTTCCAAAAACATCAACACGTATTAATGATTTTTGGATTACTTATACAAAAAATAAAACAATTTCTCAATTTTATTCGGATCTTTCAGTTTTAGATAATCAGGGTAATGAAACAAATCGAAAAACTATTTCAGTAAATTATCCTTTAATTTATAAGAGTCTTTACTATTATCAAACTGATTGGAATTTAATTGGTTTAAGATTTCAAAATTTAAAGAATGAAGTAATCGAATATCCATTAATAAATGTTTTTAATAATCAGAGTAAAGTTTGGTTAACTTGGATTGCTAATAATTCGTCTTTTAATGAAGGAATTATTACTATAATTGATAACCTTGAAGGTTATTGTTCTATTTATAATGAAAACGGACAATTTTTTGGTAATATTGAACTAAATGAGAGAATTGATTCTCAAATTCCTCTTAGTTTATTAGAAATAATAAGTTCAACTGGCTTACAAATTAAAACAGATCCAGGGATTCCGATTATTTATTTAGGTTTTTTTTTCTTAATGATAAGCACTTTAATAAGTTATATTACATACTCACAAATTTGGATTATTAAGAAAAATCAACAAATTTTCATTGGTGGAACTACAAATCGTGCTATTTTTGAATTTGAATTAGAATTTTTTAAATTACTAAAATAAGTAAGTGATGGAAATTAAAAGTATGTTTTATAATTGTAACTAACAAGTGAATTACTTGGGAAGAATTATATTTATAAAATTTTTTTATGACAGCAACTTTAGAAAGACGTGAAAGCGTTTCTTTATGGGAACGTTTCTGTGGTTGGATTACTAGTACTGAAAACCGTTTATACATCGGTTGGTTTGGTTGTTTAATGTTCCCTACATTATTAACAGCTACTTCTTGTTACATCATTGCGTTTATCGCAGCTCCTCCAGTTGATATCGATGGTATCCGTGAGCCAGTAGCAGGTTCATTATTATACGGTAACAACATCATCTCTGGTGCAGTTATCCCTAGTTCTAACGCTATCGGTATGCACTTCTACCCAATCTGGGAAGCAGCTTCAATCGATGAGTGGTTATACAACGGTGGTCCTTACCAATTAATCGTTTGTCACTTCATCATTGGTGTTTGTGCATACATGGGTCGTGAATGGGAATTATCATACCGTTTAGGTATGCGTCCTTGGATCTTCGTAGCATTCTCTGCTCCAGTAGCTGCAGCTTCTGCAGTATTCGTAGTATACCCAATCGGTCAAGGTTCATTCTCTGATGGTATGCCTTTAGGTATTTCTGGTACTTTCAACTTCATGTTAGTATTCCAAGCTGAGCACAACATTTTAATGCACCCATTCCACATGGCTGGTGTTGCTGGTGTATTTGGTGGTTCTTTATTCTCAGCTATGCACGGTTCATTAGTAACTTCTTCTTTAATTCGTGAAACAACTGAAAGCGAATCAACTAACTACGGTTACAAATTCGGTCAAGAAGAAGAAACTTACAACATCGTTGCAGCTCACGGTTACTTCGGTCGTTTAATCTTCCAATACGCTTCATTCAACAACTCTCGTGCTTTACACTTCTTCTTAGCTTTATGGCCAGTTTTAGGTATCTGGTTAACTGCTATGGGTATTAGCACTATGGCGTTCAACTTAAACGGTTTCAACTTCAACCAATCAGTTGTAGATTCACAAGGTCGTGTAATCAACACTTGGGCTGATATCGTTAACCGTGCTGATTTAGGTATGGAAGTAATGCACGAACGTAACGCTCACAACTTCCCATTAGATTTAGCTTCAGGTGAAGTATTACCAGTTGCTTTAACAGCTCCAGCTGTTAACGGTTAATTCG
>JACCDS010198233.1_pt1 | contig 13603 bp, 27 predicted proteins | sample 7446441 | NCBI WGS metagenome assembly JACCDS01 (sample SAMN15323445, study PRJNA562643) | freshwater metagenome | isolation source: river surface water | place: USA:Blue River Watershed | collected 2017-08-17 | reverse complement strand
TCAAAATTAAAGAATTAAAGAATTAAAGAATTAAAGAATTAAAGAATTAAAGAATTAAAGAATTAAAGAATTAAAGAATTAACGAATTAAAGAATTAAAGAATTAATTTTTAAAAATAAAAAATAGATATGAAAAAAATAACAAATAAAAAAGGGCCGAAGCCCTTATAAAGATTAAAATGTAATATTTGAAAATATTCTACCATTATAGTCATCACTTGAAGATTTTAGGTTATGAACAACCTTGTATTTTTTACTATCAATTTGAGCGACAGTATATTCCATTGATTCTGGATCTACATTATGCTGCTGACAAAGATTAATGAATAGGTCATAATCAAGAACAGTGTACCACCAGACATCACAACAAACATAACCCAAATTTTCATGGTTTTTATATTTTTCAATTTCTTTGTCATCTTCATCATTATAAGATATTGCAGAGATTTTATTGCCTTTTTTCATTAAATCTACAACAGTATTACCAACACAAAAGAAGCCAATATTATGAGATGCATAAAACTTAGTTTCTTCAATACGACCTAAAGTAGAGTTAATAGAAACTTCATAACGATTTTCTCTTTCATCTTTAAAAAAGTTCTTTGGATGATTAAGGAAAACAATTTTTCCAGAAGGGCTATCTAATGTTACAGATATAGTTTTCTTTTCTTTTTTTACAATGCAATCATTGATATGATTCTGACTTTCAATAGTATTTTTATCATAATTAATAAACAAATTCATATAAGCGTCACAAGATGGACATTTATTACTTGATGTTATTTCTAATAGATTGTCTCCCCAAAAGAAAGTAAAGTAATGGACATTACCAGATTCTTTATCTCTGATGTTAATAAATGCATAAAATACATCAATTAGTAATTTAAATTCAAATGACTGAATTAAATTTTGACGCAAATAATTAATAGCATATCTATTATCATACGAATGTTCTAAATCAATCAAATCTGATACTTTTTTACTATCAAGGCTTGGGAAGTGTCCTTGTAAGTTAAAAGTGAGATCTTTAACATTAATAAATTTATCAATAAAAGAAGAAACTAAGTTAGAAAATTGTGTAGTATTTCTTATAAAATTAGAGTCAGGTGTTTGATTATGTTCTGGAATGTAATCTAGAGCCGTTTCTTTTTCTTTACTTAATCTATATTTTCTATTTGTTAGTAAAATATCAAAATTTTCATTAACAAATTTTTTAATAAATGAATCATATTCTTTTAACATACTAATTGACATAATTAAACCTCATAAGATTGCAGAGATTATATTATGATTATAAAAAAATATCAAGTTAATAACATAAAAAAAAGAGGCCGAAGCCTTTTTTAAATATATATTATAATAAAGATGGTTATTTATAATTAGTGACGATAATCAGACATATAATAGATTTTTGCGATATATTGTTTTGTTTCATAGGAAGTAGAAAGAGTAATTTCAGCCAGACCTGCTTTAATGGCAGAACGTTGTTCTTTTGTGAAAATGCCAGTTTTAAAAAGATCAGCTAATGTATCACCATTATCAAAAAGAGGTGTATCCTCATTGTAGTCATGAGTAAGCATATTAGATTGAAATGCTTCTTTTTTATTGGATTCAAATTTAATAACAGTTCCCATGATTTCATCCTTATCCATCTTTTCTTGATGGATAAATTATACCAATAAAATGATTCAAAAACAAGGTTTTTGATTATTCTGGAAAAAATACTTGTTCATAATTATCCATTAAATCTTCAAGGTTCATACTGTCAGAATATGTTGGTAATACTGCGGATGAACCAAATTTATCAAGAGCCGAAGGATTAATATCAAAAGCACCATAAATATTTAATTCACCATCCCTAGATACAGAATGATGAAGAACTACTTTAATATTCATCTCATTTGAAAGATCTTGAAAGATTTTTGGTAGGTCTGACTTATCAGCATAGCCATAGGCTTCAAACCATGGAAAACCTTCTTCAAGTCTCAAACTTGATGCAACAATGCCACAATAAACCCCAAGACCCCATTTAGCCATAACTTGATTAAATGCGTCTTCAAGTTCAACAATATTTTTGGTATTAGATTCAAACATAATAAGGTTCCTCAAATAACTTTATAGCCAGATTTTAGTAAAGTGCCTTTTATGTCACTCAAAGAAATAGACACATCAAAAATTCTAATAACTTGCTCAGATAAAGGCGTTTTGGCAATAACGTAGAATCCAGCAGGGCTTTCATAATCAAAAAGTTTACAATCTGTTAAAGGCCCAATGAAGTCAGGCAAAGTAGACCAATGAGGTTCTATTTTTTTAGTCAAAGGTTTAGTGTCTTTTTCTGTATTTTTTGCACAATTAGATAAAAATTTGAAAGAAACAAATCCCACAAGAATCCAGAAAAGGATAAAGAAAAATAGGAATATAAGAAAATTCATGAAAATCACCAATTAAATTTTAGATTTTACAATTTTAACTAGATCGCTAGTATAACCTGAAACAGGTGAATAAGCAATATAAATTCCAATATCAATAATAGGTTTATCTAATTTAGAACATACATCAGAAAACTCATGAGTAAGCAAAAGTTTGAGATCATTAAATTTCGAGTTATCATAGTAAACATAATCAGAATTTGGATGTTTTGATACATGTGTAATACCCAAATTTTTATATGCACTATCAAGAATATTGCGAATATCTGTATCATAAAGTGTAGATAGAGCTATTATATTTACGAACAAAGATGATGTGAGTTTTTTTTCTGGACAATTTGATAGTTCATTTTCAAGATTTTTATAAAGAGAAGATATTTTTTTATCAAGCTCTTTATTATGAAGGGCAATATTATTTTCTTGTTCTTTAATAGAGCGATCAATATTATGAAGATTAACAATGGTATCTTCAATGGAAGAAGCCATATTTTCTGGAAGGTTGCATTTGATAGCAGACAAATAATCTGCTAAATGATTGAGTTCTTGTGGAAATCCATCTGAGTCAAAAGTGTCAGAGGCTGGAAAATTAATCTTTTTCTGAGCACGAATATCTTCAATTGATTTTTCAATATGAGAAATTGTATCAATAATATTAGACATAATAAAACCCTAGAAATAAAAGAATAACACATTATAATACTTTAATAATTAATAAGCAATAAAAAAGGGCCGAAGCCCTTATAATTATTCTTCACATGGAAGTGATTCATCTTGAAGCATTAGTTTTTGAATTTTTGATTTGGAATGCCATTCTGGTGCTCGATCATAAAATCCAAGTTTTACATCACCATTTTTTTCATCAATGACTCTAGCCCACTCAGACCAGCCATTGATATAAATTTGAGAACTTGTTTTAATACTCATGGATGCAGCCTCATAATGTATAGAAGAGTTATTATATCAAAAAAGAAAATCAAAAACAAGATTTTATGAATAAAAAAAGGAGCCTAGGCCCCTTTGAAATATTTTAATTTAATCATCTTCATAAACCCAATTTTTATCATAAACCACTTCAACGGATTTACCAGATGCGAGAATTGCATCCTTAAACAAGGATACCAACTCAGAGTAAGAATTAAATTCAGGAATATCCATTCCATGACAGCCATTATGGAAATCCCAATAATTACCCATCATTAGACAGCTATCGTTAAGATCAACAAAAGCCATACTACAAGAAGCTTGAATGCCAACCAAAATAACATTTGAATCTTTGAGTTCAATATTATTGTTTTTAATATATTGAAGAACTTTCTCTTGATTCTTATTCATAATAATCTCCAATTAGTGAACAGGTGGTTCATAACTCAAAGCAGCTTGAAGGCATTCCCTAGGAGTTCCACATTGAAGGTTTCGGATACATTTTCCAGAGTCACGTTGGTTTGGATCACCTTTATATTCATCAAGGCCAGTATAGCCATTGCGACCTTGGGCAAATATATAATAACCACTACCAGCAAGGGTTTCGTTGATAGCTTTGATATCTTCATGAAGGTCAGAGCGAGTATAGCGTTTGGATTTCATAATAAATTTCCGCTTTGATTAAGTTGAATGATTATAGCAATATCAAGGAAAAAAAACAACAATTAAATTTGTTTTATCCATTAAAATAGATAATAAAAGACCTATTTCTAGGTCTTTAAATTTAAGGTAATTTATTTTGCTGCTAATTGGGTTCTTTGAAATTTATCCCATGCTGCTTTAACTACTTCATAAGAAAGGTAAACAGTAACTGGTTGCCCATCTTCAAGATTTGAACCACCTGTAAGCATTCCAACAACTTTTCCATCATAAGCATATGCAGGGCCACCAGACATACCACCAAAAGTTTGTGTCAAAGCAAGGTTTGCAAAAACCGTTGAATTGGAAGATGTATGTGTTTGAATGTTAAGATCATGCCCGCTAATTACCTGAATTTTACTTGTTTGATCAATACCAATAAAGGTTACAACCTCACCTGCCACAAGATCTCGCCATACAGGAATGGAATCATTAGCTTTACGCTTAACAAACTGAATATCACAACCTTCTTGACATTTGTATGCTGAATTATCTGCAAACGAAACATGCTTAGCAGTAACAACATAATCTTCATTCCACTGAACACCACTACCAAAATCATTTCGAGTTTCTTTAAAACGCCGGCCTTTCTTGTGAACAATTTCTTGAAATTGCTTCTTAAAAATAATGAAAGGAAGTTGTTTTTCACCAACTTGAATAAGCTGGTTTTCAACGATATTGTAATTATTCAAACCATCACTATTTGATTTAGTACCATTGGCTGCACAACCTACAATCATTGAAGAGATTGCAATAAGGATGATTTTCTTAAACATGGTATTTTTACCTTCACTGTTTGATGATGCAATTATACACGTATGGAGCAATAAAATCAAATATAAAAAAACCGCCCGAAGGCGGTGTATGAAGTAGGATTATGCAGCAATTGCTTGCTGTTTGTAAGTTTCACGTTGTTCAACCATTTTCTGTGCTTGATACTCAAAAAGGCCATCAGTAACAAGCATGTAAACCAAGACATCATCAGAAACAACTGGTGGTGCAATAGAAATGATTTTCTTTGCATGAGCATACATGGAATCACTGATATGAAGAGTATTTTGAGTGTGCATGTTTTTTCCTAGATTTGATTTTGGATTTCGCAAGAACTAGAGAAAGGACTTATTTTGATGCCCGTCTGTAGCCGCTTCGATGGGATAATTATATCAAGAATTAAGGTCTTTATCAATAGTATTTTGCTCAAGAAATTCAAAAAATCCATGTTCTTGAAGTTTTTGAATAACCACTTCTTCTGAGTCACGAACACCAGATTTGTTTTTAGTAAATTCGGTATCATAACATTCATTAGTGTAAAGCAAGGATGCCAGTTCAAAAGGGTTTAGCTTCAAAGCAACGGAAAGGCGTTGATGTGTAAAATGAGCAACCCAGCCCATAGGCATGAATTCTTCACCAGTAATATAGTCTTTAATAACAATCATTGGAGTTTTTGACTGTGTAATCTCAATTACTCTAACAGCGACACCAACAATAGGGTTTTTCCATTCATTTGAAATTGAAATAACAGGTTGGCCAATAAGCATTTCTAACTCAATACGCTTAACCTGATTTATTGATTTTTCACGTTGTGCCAAAAAATCTTCTTTAGAAGATTTAACAAAATCAGAAATCTGCTGTGAAAAGAGTTTAGAAAGAATTTTGAAAATGTAATTTTTCATAAAACTACCTTAACTCTTAAATTAGTTGAATCATTATAATACAAAGACTGTATTAAAGCAATGAAATATCAACTGATAATATCAAATTTGTTTTTTCTTGCAGCATCAATTAGCTGTTCTTTAGTGCAAGTGCTTGGTAGGACAAGCCACATTTCATCATCAAGGCATTCAAAAAGATTAACAGCAAAACCACATTTAACAGCCCTGTCAAAATCACCAGAATTTTTAATAACTTTTACACGAATGTCATTAGTATTCATTTTGGAATCTCCATATTAACTGATTTGTGAGGTCATTATAGCAATAAAAATAAAAAAATTCAAACAATAAAAAAGGCCACCTAAGTGACCTTTCTTTTATGCAATCCATTTAAGATTACTATCAATATGTCCACCCTCAATAAGTTTGGCAATTACTTCATTTGAAGGTCGAACAACCTTTAAACAGTTAAGAGGGTAATTGTTAAGGATTTTACCCATATCAATAAGATAAAAATCACGGTCAATCATATTGTGAATTTTATTTGAAAGTGCAAAAGTATATGTATCTTTACCAACAAGTTCTAGATCAGTTGTCAGATTATAAAGTGGAGTGCCATCAAAGTCACGAGAATAACCTTGAACAAAAAGTCTCATACCATCAATAGGATCATCTGGAAGAGAGATTTCAACAAGTGTATAAAGATCAAGTTCATGAGGTTTCATTTTAGTTCCTTTAAAAGACTTTACGAATTTCAACAACATCAGCAAAATGGAACTCAGTTAATGCAGAATGCTCAGCAGAGAATAGACCCTTTGTCTCAACAAAGATCGCAAAATGAAATTTGCTCTCAATATCCTGCATAAGAACACGATATTTAGTAAGTGTATTTTTATCTTTCATCTGATACCTTTTAATAATAGATGTTTTTTTGGAGGACTTCATATCTTTTGATTTACGAAGAATACTAATGCTAACAGATTTTTTATGAAGATCTTCATTAGTCGTGATTAATTTGCCCATTTTGCAAATTCCTATCTTCGTTATGATGAGTTAATTATAACAAAAAAAAGGTTTTTAGTCAATTAAAACCGCTGAATCAATTCTTTGAGTTGATTTTCCAGAAGTCAGATTTTTTCAAAGAACTTCCTTTAAGCAGTTCTTCAACGGTTGTAATATTTTCAGGTGGGATTTCCCAAGAAATAGTAATACTACTATCAAGGCATACATGCTTATGATCAGCACCACCCCAGCAAGCATTACGATTAAGTTCTGAAAATATTTCATTGAGAGAAACAATATTTTCATCTTCATAATTGATCCAAACACGTTTAGCGTCAGTAAGAGTGCCATCGATGTAATAAAGAGCCTGAGATGCATTAGCCACAATAAGATTCCTTTGTTTTTTGATGATATAATTATACTAAAAATTAGATTTTTTGTCAATAAACTTATAATAAAAAACCCACATAAGTGGGTTTTTATAGGAAGATAAAATCAATAACTCATTGCGACAGCATATTCATTAAGCGTTTCACAAAAAGCTTGTCTTGCGGCCATGGATTCGTCATCAGTAATAACTGATGCCATGTGAATGTATTTGATAGCTGATGGGTCAATACCATCAGGGAGATCACATTGAACACCAGAAGTATAGCCAGAGTTCCAAGAATAAAGATTAAGTTCAAGTTTCTCAGGATGACCAAAAAGCTCAAGATCTTTAGCAGTACGCTCAGATGTAAGTGAGTAGTAATTAATTTTTCCATCATGAGTAAAGCTAAACTTTACAGAAGCCTGACGAATAGCTCCCTGATTCTTATCACGAATAGAGATTTTGTTGTAACGAATAGCTTTCAACAATGCACGGTTAAATTTTTGAATATGATTCATAGTTAACTCCGATGGTTTGTGTTTAGGCAGTATAGCTAAAAAATTTAGACTAAGCAAGCTGTTTAAGAATATTATTTTTGCGATAGTTCAAAAAATCACGTTGAGAAATAGTTGGTTCTATTGAAGGTCTTTTTCCATCTTTGATTGCTTGAACCTTAGCCTGCAAACGTTTGATTTCCAGTTCAATTTTTTCAATTTCTGAATTATCTGCTTTTTCGGCTTCCTTAAAAGCAATATCAAAAAGTTTATTCATATGAGCTGTAATAATGCCTCGATCACGCTCTAAATGATAAAGCTTAGTAATTACGTGTGGATTAAGGGAATAATCACACCAAGATCCGTCATGTTGATTATAAAAATATTGACGTTCATACTCAAATCTAGAAGCGTTTTCATTGATATCATAACCAAGAGAAAAATATCTCTCATTGGCATGTGCAACAGTTTTAATAAAGTGATCTTCAAATTTTTTAAAATGAAATACGTTGTTCCAAAGAGACAATTCAGTCAAACAAATGACTTTATCACCAACATTAAAATTGAAATTTGTCATGAGATTGATTCCTTTAAATTTAAGAAATTATAACCTAAAATAAAGGTTTATGCAAGAAATAGTTTTATTGTTCTATTTTATATACATTATAGGTTTCAAAAGATGAAAAAGAGGACTGAATTTTATAGAATTGCATATATTTCATTGCAACTTTATTACTTGCGATATTACTAACATGTGCAAGATAAATAACATTTTTGTATTGTTTCAAAAAGTGTTCAACTACCTTACTAGCATAGCCATTGCCACGTTCTTTTTTTGAAATATAAATCATACCAATGGAAAAGTAAGGTGTTTCAAGGTCAAGGTCTAATCTGATTTTTAAACGGCGTTCAGCGTATTCAGCATTTACAATGCCAACAATTTTTGAGCCATCCATGATAGCAGAAACAGTCCTGCCAGAAAGCATGGATTTAACTTCTTTAAAAGTAAGACCATCAGGATTAGATACGCGAGTATATTTGTTCCGCATTGAAAGATAAACCAGTTTTACAATTTCTGGATTATTTTCTGGATTAGAATGGCTCTCAATGGAAAACATATAAAACACCTAGAAGATTTTATTCAAATATTATAGTAAATCACTCAAGAATAGTCAACATTTTTTTAAGACTATCAACATCATTTTTAGCATGAGATAGGATAAATGATACAGCATCTTTTTTCTCAAAAAATACAAAAACTTTATAATTAAGTTTAATATAAAGACCATTATAATTATTTAAATGTTCATTTTTAATAAAACCAGAGATATTATTATTAGAGTTAGAGAACTGATAACAAATATCAATAATGGATGTTTCATGATCAACATCAACATAATGTTCATTAACTTTAACAACATCAAGTATACGATTTTTAATATTATCATCATGATAATAAATGTAATATTCTTTATCTTTATCCATAGTTAAGGATAAGATTTTCATTTTTTCTGGAAGATTCACTGTACAATCATCAATATTAATTGAATTCAAAAGAGATAGTTGATTTGATGATTCTTCTAAATTTTCTTTTGCATTTTTATAGATGTTCAAATATGATTCTATTACTTTTTTCTTAATTTCATCTCGAATTAATCCATTCTTATAAAGAAACAAAGTAAATTTAGTTGGTAAACGCTTCTCTATATCCTGAAAATGTTTAACAGAATAAGTATGGCCAAGTTTAAATAACCTTTTTAATTTTATAAAAGCATCTTCTCTATTATCAAAAGAGAATTCATTTTTAATATTAGAATTTAAATTCTCAATTACTGATAGTTTAGAATCATTAATAAAAGATCCAACAAAAAAATGAGATCCAAATTTACTAATGGCATCTTTTTTAGTAATATCAACAAAATTAGACATGTAAATTATCCTTGAAAAATATTAAAGTTTGATAAGATAATTAATATTTATCAATAATGAGAGTCAAGATCATATTGACGTTTTTGTTCTTTATGAACATATTCTATTGCATTTTCAACAGAATGAAAATTTTCAACATGAACATTGTCATAGTCATAAAGTACAACTTTATTATCAGGATTTTTACTACTATACCCTACAGTAGAAAATTCAATAAAATATCCGAGATATTTAAATTTGGCGACTGATTCAACAAAACCATCAGCATTAAAGATAGAATAATTTTGAGAGTTATTTTCTGGATTGGTTGATGTTCTAGGCATAAAGTAAAAACCTCACTAATAAAAGATTCACATTAATATTGATAGTAAATAGATTTATATTATAGCAAATTATAAAAATAAAAACAACAAAAACCGCCATAAAGACGGTTTTCATTTAATTAAGGTTATCTAAGAATATTTAATGTTTATGCATCTTCTGCATCTTCACGATTTTCAAAATATCCTTGTTCTTCAAAATGGTAACATGCTTGAAGAAATGAATCTTGATCAGAATAACTGTAGCTACTGATTTCAGCATATCCCATAGAACCATCTTTGCGTTTGCGATAAAAGGTCTTTCGGATCTCTTCATGCATAATATTTTCTCCAAATTATTTTGCTGCGTATATTATAGCAAAAAACAAAACCAATATAAAGTTTTTTTAATGGATTGTTAGGAAACTACATAGTCACCTTTAACTTTAAAAGCAATATCAATAGGTTCAAAAGCTGCTTTCTTTTCAGCAATAACAGATTCTGGAACATTATGAGTGTTATCAAAATCATTTTCCATCTCAAAAATGCGAATATCAATACCAAGTTCTTTAGCGAAAGAAAACAATGAATCCATTTCAGCAATTTTTGTAAACGTATTGCTTACAATAACAGATTCGCCAACAAGAAGTGCTTTAACTGCCTTTTTCACACATTCATCTTTTGCAACCTGATGGAAGGCAAAATCGAATTTATAAACACCATCTTCACCAACAAAAAAACTATCATTTTCAAAGTGTTTATAGCCAAATGGTACAAAAGAAGCTGCGAAAGTAGATTTGCCACTACCGGAATGGCCCCGAACTAAAACGAGTTCCTGATTAGTTGCTGCCAGAATAGTTTGCATAAGATGATTACCTAAATTTTAGAGTAGTTTTGATTTGTGAAAGTATTATAATTCTAAATGAGATTAAAATCAAGTTTTTTCTAATACAATGAGTTTTCGTTTTTTGCCCAGTTCAGTACGAATAATGCTCATTTTATTTTTGTTATAAAAAGAAAGTGCGACATAATTATCTTCTGTTGTTTTAAGTCTGATTGGCAGTGGAACTAATTCAAACAACGATTGACCAATACCATTAGAATGGAATTCTTTCATGACAGCGATTTCATGGAGTGTATTCCAGCCATCCTTACGCGGATGATAATGTACAAAACCTACAACACCATGCGTATTCTCAAAGACAAAAAGAGATTTCTTTTGAATAGATTCAATGAGAGAAACATTCATTACAAAACCAATAAAGTTTCGGTTTTGGTTAGCTATTTTTTTGATAACTTTCAAATCATCAATTGATGCTAAACGAATCATATTAAAGTCCAGATTTAACGAATGCCAAAATCATAAGCTTTCAATCGATCTTTTTTATCATATCCAACTTGGCCACAGTCAATAGAACCAACCCAGTCAGGAAGGTTAGCATAGGAGAATTCTTTATTAGGAATTAGACGAAGTTTCTCTTGGATCACACAAACAAAGCCATCAATCTGAATCCATCTGCCTTTTGCAAGGTGCTCACCAGAATAACTACCTTCCCAGTCACAGTCGGCTACACCGTCATCATTGAGAGGAAATTTGATAACACAATGCTTACTAATGAATGCTGCACGATTACGACCACATTGTGGTTGACCATACTTATTTATTAGTTTTTTGAGTGCAGATTCAGCACGATCATTAATTGTTTTATCGTGCCAATCAATGAAACCACCAAACATCTGTTCTGAGAGCTTCATAAGATAGTCCAATCAAGTTGATGAGCAAATTATACAACAATTAGATAATTATTTCAATAAATTGTGTTTTTTACTTAGTTCAAACAATGTATCTGAAGGTTCAAAAATTAGATTATGAATTTCTCCTTCAAAGTTGTTCAAAATTAGAGCAGTCAAGGATTCTGTTGTTTTAGAGATCACACTGTTATCAGAATTCTTGTAAGAAGAAACTAAATGTTCAACTTTATCTAAAAGATTTTCATTGTTTTTTAAAACATTAGCAAGATCCAAATTAAATTTGGAGTCAATTACAACATTAATATTACGTTTAACTACACAATTAATTAAATTTTTTTTCTTGTTAACTGGCAAATTTGTTATTCTTTCAATAATAAGACTAACAAAGGAGTCATAAAAGTTTTCTGCTGATGTTTTTTTATTTATTGGTAAGTATTGATTAAAGTAAGATTGATTAGTAAGATCATCTGGCTTTACAAAACATTCAATATGTTTTTTATTAAGAAAAAAGAAATTAGAATTTTCAAATAGAATTTCAAGTAAGTCAGAAAATAATTTATTTTGATAAGACATGAAGGTCACCTATAAATGTTAGATATTAATATTTTGGTCTAAAAGTATATCATGAATGATATCAAAAAAAAGATATGTAATCAAGATTTTTTATTAAAATTTTGACATTAAAAGAAAGTCAATGATAATAAAAAACCTCCATAAGGAGGTTTTATTATTTAAAAGAAGGGAGTACAGAAAAATCAGATGGCTCAGGATGTTCCAATTTGATCTCGAAAATAGGGATGCCAGAACTTACAGCAGCCGCAACAAGTTTTTCACGCTTACTCTTAGCCATAGCAGATGCATCTTCAAAGGACATTTCAGTAATTTTCATAACAACTCCTAGTAGATTTTAAAGAACATATTATACTAAAAACAGAAAATAAAGTCAATGTTATTAAAAAAGTATAGACATAAAGATACTTGTATATTATTCAATAACTGGAATAACTGATTTAGTTACAATACTAATAAATTCATCAATTGATATTACATATTTTGAATAGTTTACTGAATGACCATAATGGCAAAATTGAGTGTAAGCATGCTCAATTTTCATAGACTTAATAACATCTTGTGCTATTTTACGAATAACCTGACTTTTTTCTTTTGGAAGAATCAAACCAACATGAAAACGAATAATTGAATTCAAATCAGCCTTATTAAGTTCATAGTAAGTGGTATCAGGATCTTGATAAAACAAACGATCATAATCACCATCATCACCATCATAATTCTCTGATGATATATAAGTAATAGAAAAAATGTTTTTCTCAACGTTCATTGAGACAATTGCTTTATTAAAATCATATATCGTAGTAAAAGGATATTGATGTTTAGCAAAGCAAAGAGATGCTGCTGCGATAGAATTGACATTTCTATTGATACGCATAATTTGAGTCCATTTGAAAATATGGCTTATTATACCATAAAAAGAAGTATAAAAAAAGAGAACCGAAGCTCTCTTTGTAGAATAAAAATATTAATTAAGGTTGTTTAAATTTGGTGGGCCTTGTAGGACTTGAACCTACGACCTGCCGATTATGAGTCGGATGCTCTAACCAACTGAGCTAAAGGCCCTTAGTTGGTGGATTAGATAAACTAAGCCACCTAATTTCCTCTAATAGTATATTCTCTAATAAAAGTTAATTACCTAGCAATCTACTTCAAGCGATTTCTAATCTTTTTATTGAAATCCCTACTTTGGATTTATTTATATACCAAAGGTCTAAGGTTATGCTTGAATCAACAGGATGCCAACCTGTTAAAAATCTGTTTATCCTTCTGTTGGTTACTGTCTAATAAGGCTATATTTTAAGCCTTACCGTTGAGTTTTACAAGTGTTTTTTCATCTTTTTTTAATTTATTTTTACATCTTCTTTTTAAAATTTGGTGCCCGGAGCCGGACTCGAACCGGCACGGCTTTCGCCGGGAGATTTTAAGTCTCCTGTGTCTACCATTTCACCATCCGGGCTTAAAGTCAGGAGTGGAGATCGCATCTC
>JACCDS011193575.1_pt1 | contig 13604 bp, 7 predicted proteins | sample 7446441 | NCBI WGS metagenome assembly JACCDS01 (sample SAMN15323445, study PRJNA562643) | freshwater metagenome | isolation source: river surface water | place: USA:Blue River Watershed | collected 2017-08-17 | reverse complement strand
TTCCAGGCGCAAACCACCTGCCTGGACGCCTTTGAACACCTGCCCCCCCTGAACCTGCCCGCCCGTGTGCTGGTGCACACCCGCTCGTCCTGGTTGGCTGACAGCGAACTGGAAGCCACCTTTGCCGCGCTGACGCGCGACTGGTTGCGCTTGACAGGCGCCACCATGGCGCAGCGCGTGCCGCAGGCGGGCCACTACATCCACCACGACCAGCCAGAAGCCGCCGTGCGCGCCGTGGCCGAGCTGGTGCAAGCAGCCAGGCGCTGACAGGCCGCTTGCCTCTGCATGCCGTGGTGGTGTGAACCCACCACGGTGGCCGGTGCGCACGGGCATGTGCAGGCGTGTTGGCCGCCGGGCATTGCAGCGACAATGCGCCGCATGACCGACAAGCGCCCAACCCTGCTGCTGGTGGATGGCTCCAGCTACCTTTACCGTGCCTTCCATGCCATGCCCGATTTGCGTGCCGTGGCAGGCGACCCTGCCAGCGCGCCCACCGGTGCCATCCGCGGCATGGTCAACATGCTGCAAAGCTTGGCCAAAGAAGTGCCTGCCGGGCACGTGGCCTGTGTGTTCGACGCGTCGGGCCCCACTTTCCGCGACGAGCTGTACCCCGACTACAAAGCCCACCGCGCGCCCATGCCCGACGATTTGCGTGCGCAGATCGAGCCCATCCACGAAGTGGTGCGCCTGCTGGGCTGGGCGGTGCTGAACGTACCCGGCGTCGAGGCCGATGACGTGATTGGCACCCTGGCTGTGGCCGGCCAGCAGCAAGGCTTTGACGTGGTGGTGTCCAGCGGCGACAAAGACCTGGCGCAGCTGGTGACCGAACACATCACCATCATCGACACCATGAACGGCAAGCGCCGCGACCTGGCCGGGGTGGAGGCCGAGTTCGGCGTGCCCGCACGGCTGATGATCGACTTCCAGACCCTGGTGGGCGACACCGTTGACAACGTCCCCGGCGTGCCCAAGGTCGGCCCCAAAACGGCGGCCAAATGGTTGCAGGAATTTGGTTCGCTGGACGCGCTGGTGGCAAGGGCGGGCGAGGTCAAGGGCGTGGCAGGCCAGAACCTGCGCGATGCGCTGGGCTGGTTGCCCACCGGGCGCTCGCTGGTCACCATCAAGACCGATTGCGACTTGAACGGGTTTGTGCCGGGCTTGCCCAGTCTGGAATCCATAGCTGTCAAATCACAGGACACCAGCGCATTGGCCGATTTTTATGCAAAATTTGGTTTCAAAGGCCTGGTGCGGGCGATGGCCGACCGGGGCGCGGCGCCTGCGGCGGCCCCTGTGCCCGGTGGTGCGTTGCTGCCTGCTGACGCCCACGCCGCCGCAGCGGTGCACCGGGGCGACACCGGCGACCTGTTTGCCGAACCCGCGCCCGATGCGCAGCCCGTGGCCGCTTCGGGTGTGCAAGTGGACACCGTGACCGATTGGCCCACCTTCGACGCCTGGTTGGCCCGCGTGCAGGCCGCCGAGCTGACGGCGCTGGACACCGAGACCACCTCGCTCGACCACATGCTGGCGCAGGTGGTGGGCATCAGCCTGTGCGTCACACCTGGGGCTGCCGCCTACATTCCCCTGGCGCACGACTATCCCGATGCGCCGGCACAGCTGCCTCGCGACGAGGTGCTGGCCCGCCTGAAACCCTGGCTGGAAAACCCGGCTGCCCAAAAGCTGGGCCAACACGTCAAGTACGACCGGCACGTGCTGGCCAACCACGGCATCGAGGTGCAGGGTTACGCCCACGACACCATGCTGCAAAGCTACGTGCTGGAAGTGCACCGGCCGCATGGCCTGTCCAGCCTGGCCGAGCGCCACCTGGGGCGCGGCGGCATCACCTACGAAGACCTGTGCGGCAAAGGTGCGCATCAAATTCCGTTCAGCCAGGTCGATGTGGCCAAGGCCGCCGAGTACGCCGCTGAAGATGCCGACCAGACCCTGGCCGTGCACAACGTGCTGTGGCCGTTGCTGCAAGCCAGTGCCCAAGCGCCTGAACCGGTGGCCGCCGTGGCCAGCCCGCAGGCCGACCTGTTGTTCGAGCCCGCACCCGATGCGGCGCCCGCACAGGCCCTGCCCAAAGGCTTGTTGTTCATCTACGAACTGGAAATGGCCAGCAGCGAGGCGCTGTACCGCATCGAGCGCAACGGCGTGCTGATCGACGCACCCATGCTGGCCACCCAGAGCCACGAGCTGGGCCAACGCATCCAGCAGCTGGAAGAAGATGCCTACGCCATTGCCGGGCAGTCGTTCAACCTCTCTTCACCGAAACAATTGGGTGAAATTTTCTTCGACAAGCTGGGCCTGCCCGTGGTCAAGAAAACCGCCACCGGCGCGCGCAGCACCGACGAAGAGGTGCTGGAAAAGCTGGCCGAAGACTACCCGTTGCCCGCCAAAATCCTTGAGCACCGGTCACTCAGCAAGCTCAAAGGCACCTACACCGACAAGCTGGCCCAACTGGCCACGCCGCGCACGGGCAGGGTGCACACCCACTACGCGCAGGCCGTGGCCGTGACCGGGCGCCTGAGCAGCAACGACCCCAACCTGCAAAACATTCCCGTGCGCACCGCAGAAGGCCGCCGCGTGCGCGAGGCCTTCGTGGCCCCGGCGGGTTGCGTGATTGCCAGCGCCGACTACAGCCAGATCGAGCTGCGCATCATGGCCCACATCAGTGGCGATCACGCCTTGCTGAAAGCGTTTGCCGAGGGGTTGGACGTGCACCGCGCCACGGCGGCAGAGGTGTTTGGCATTGGGGTGGACCAAGTCAGCAGCGAGCAGCGCCGCTATGCCAAGGTCATCAACTTCGGGCTCATTTACGGCATGAGCGGGTTTGGCCTGGCCAAGGCGCTGGGCATTGACAACACGGCGGCCAAAAACTACATCCAGCGCTACTTCGAGCGGTTTGCGGGCGTCAAGCAGTACATGGACGACACCCGTGCCCAGGCCAAGGCGCAGGGCTACGTGGAAACCGTGTTCGGCCGCCGCCTGTACCTGCCCGAAATCAACAGCCCCAACGGCCCGCGCCGGGCGGGGGCCGAGCGGGCGGCCATCAACGCGCCCATGCAGGGCACGGCGGCAGACCTCATCAAGCTCAGCATGGTGGCGGTGCAAGCCGCACTGGACGCGCAGCAGCGCGCCACCAAAATGATCATGCAGGTGCATGACGAACTGGTGTTCGAGGTGCCTGCATCAGAGGTGGACTGGGTGCGCACCGAGGTGCCGCGCCTGATGGCCGATGTGGCCGCGTTGAAAGTGCCGCTGCTGGCCGAAGTGGGCTTTGGCCCCAACTGGGAAAAGGCACATTGATGATAAAAATAGCCACCTTCGCATGATTGGTGGCTATTGTTTGCTATTTATTTTGATATCTTTTGACCGACAGATGCCTGCTCGCGGTGAGGTGGCCGGCCACCCCTGACCCGTGCAGTGCCTGCGTTGCCGTGCTGTCAGAGCTTGAAGGTGCTGACCTCGTGCTTGAGTTGCTGGGCCTGCTCTTGCAGCGAGGCCGATGCCGCCGAGGCCTCTTCCACCAGCGCGGCGTTTTGTTGCGTCACGCTGTCCATCAGGGCCACTGCCTGGTTGATTTGCGAAATGCCCTGTGCCTGCTCCGAGCTGGAGGACGCGATGTCGCGCATGATCTGCGTCACGTGCTCGATGCTGGCCACGATTTCTTTCATGGTTTCGCCCGCCTGATCGACCTGGTGCGTACCGCTTTCCACTTTGTTGACCGATTCGTCAATGAGCGCCTTGATTTCTTTGGCGGCTGTGGACGAACGCTGTGCCAGCGAACGCACTTCAGACGCCACCACGGCAAACCCGCGCCCCTGTTCGCCTGCCCGGGCGGCTTCAACCGCCGCGTTCAGCGCCAGGATGTTGGTTTGGAAGGCAATGCCGTCGATCACGGCAATGATGTCCACGATCTTGCGTGACGAGGTGTTGATCTCGTCCATGGTGTGCACCACTTGTGCCACCACCTCGCCGCCGCGGCTGGCCACGGCGGATGCGGTTTCGGCCATGGTGTTGGCCTGGGATGCACTTTCGGCGTTCAGTTTGACGGTGCTGTTGAGCTGTTCGGTGGCTGAGGCGGTTTGCTCCAGCGAACTGGCCTGCTGCTCGGTGCGGGCCGACAGGTCCATGGTGCCGCTGGCCACTTGGTTGGATGCGCTGGCAATGGCGTCTGCTCCCGTCACCACTTTGGCCAGAAGGCCCCGCAGGTTGCCTTGCATGGTGTTCATCTGGTTGAGCAGGTGGGTGATTTCGTCGGCACCGTCGGACTCGATGCGGTGCGTCAAATCGCCTTGCGCAATGGAGGTGGCCGCGGCATCAGCCACCGCAAAGCCTTTGGACATGCGACGCAGGGTCAGCAGCAAGAAAATCGTCATGGGGAGTGCGCCCAACAGGAGCACGGCCAGGAAAATCATCAGGCTGGTTTGGTACCGCGCTTCAGCGGCATGCGTTTCGGCATTGGCGCTGTCAGCTTGGTGTTTGATCAGCGCGGTCATGGCTGCTTCGAAGGCAGTACCTTCCGTGCGACCCGCCACCAGCAGGAAATTCATGGTTGCGGGAGAAAAGTCCCCCGATTTGATGGCTTCCATGACCTGGTCTCGCTTGGCCTGCCAAGCCTTGCGCTTGGCCAGCATGTCGTCAATCAGCGCGCGCTCGTCGGTACCCACTGCACGCGACTCGACGATTTTCGAGGCAGCGTTGTTCTCGTCACGCACTTTGGCAACGTTGTCCAGGTGAAGCGTGATGGGGTGGCCGTGGATGCTGGCCAGCGGCGAGTCGGGCGCGTGCTGGAACATCAGCAGCATTTCCATGCGGTTGACCAGGTAGCTGCGGCGCATGGTGCCCAGTGCCACGGCAGCTTCCATCCGGTTGTCGTGCACGTCGGCCAGCGCCTCTTTGGCTGCCCGCATGCCCATGAAACTGTTGACGATGGTTGCCAGCAGCACCATCCACACCAGCACAATGGCCAGCCAGACACGCTGTGTCAGGTGAAAACGGTCGAACATGGTGATTTCCTCAATGAGACAGTGCGTGGGATGCGGTGCAACGGGTCATGGCAACATCGGTGCCACGGGGGGTATTTGATCGTAGCACCCGCGCGACAGCGAGCCACCGCACCTGAGGCGTGGAAAAGCACACGTTTTCACCCTCTCAGGCGGCCAATGTCCTCTGATAGCATGGCTGACAGAATCATGCTATGAACTGTTGAACACACCCGTGGCATCAGGCTCCACCTACAAAGAAAACACCATGTGCCATCCACCATTGCGTGCCAGTGCGTTGACGCTGGCGTGTCTGTGCAGCGCATCGGTCGTCTGTGCGCAGACCGACCTGTTTGGGGTCGACAAGTTGGCATCCTTGTCGTTGGCGGAGTTGATGAACATCCCCGTGGTCACGGCCTCGCGTCAGCTGGAGACGCGTGACCAGTCGCCAGCGCACGTCCTGGTGTTCACGCGCGAGCAAATCCGCGAGCGCCGCTACCGCAACCTGGCCGATTTGCTGGAAGACTTGCCGGGTGTGGACTTCATGCGGGGCACCAAATCTTCTGCGTACAACAACTTCACGTTCCAGGGGTTTTCCGGCCCCAACAAACTGCTGGTGCTGCTGGACGGTGTGCGGGTGGGCAACCCGGCGGGTGGCAATTTCCCGGTGGCCGACAACTTTGCCCTGTATGCGGCCAAGCAGGTGGAGGTGGTGTTCGGTCCGGCGGCGGCGCTTTACGGTGCCGATGCGGTGGCGGGCGTCGTCAACATCATCACCGATCATGCGGAGGCAGGGCAAACGGGCTGGGTGTCTGCCGGTGTGGGGGCATTCGGTTCGCGCGAGGGCTCGTTCATGGCCAGCATGAAGGGCGAAAACGGTTTTTCCCTGACGGCTGGCGGGCATTCGCAGCGGTCCGATCGTGCCCCGTTGAACCAGTACTACCCCAGCGACTTTCCGGCCAAGAACGCCACCACATTGGGTGGTGCGGTGGTGGTGCCAGCTGCCAACCGTGAGGACTACACCGGTGGCGTGCGCAGCCAGAGTTTTTTTGCGCGGCTCGACACAGGCCAGAGCTGGGTGTTTGGTGCGTACCGCAATGTGTTCCGCAGCCTGACCAGCACGGGTGACAAGCCCGAAACGGCGCTGTACCTGGACAGCGCCCCGTGGCTGACCCAGACCGATACCGTGTACGCCAAATACCGTTTCAACCTGAGCAGCGACGTGTCGGGTGAACTGGTGGCTGACTATTCGCTGCAAACGGTGGACCCGTCATCGAAGTACGTGAACGTCTACACCAACTTCGCTGACGGGTTTGAATACACGCGGGCCGAGCGCCTGTCTGTCGAGCAAAGCCTGAACTGGCGGCTGGACAGCCGCCACCGCATCCAGTCCGGGGTGGGGTTGCAGAAATTCAAAGCCATCGAGGGCCACACCCTGCCCAGCCCCTATGACACGTCCAAAGCACCGACTGACCAGGGCATGTATTACCGCAACACCAATCTGCCGGTGAGCATTCACGACGCCGCCTACCACAACCTGTCGGGCTATGCGCAGCTGCAGTCAGACTGGGATGCCGAGTGGTCAACCACTGCCGGTTTGCGCCTGGACAAGCACTCTGCCTACGGCAGTTCCGCCAATCCCCGCATGGGTGTGGTGTGGCGCGCAGCCTCGGCGCATTTGTTCAAAGCGTCGTTTGCGCAGGCGTTTCGTGCACCATCGCCCGAAGAGAGCCTGAGTTCCTTTGGTTCGTTCGACGGCAGCAAAACAGCGTCAGGTTTGTACCGGGGCACAGGGTTCCGGGTGCCCAATTTCGACTTGGCACCCGAAAAATCCAAAACCATCAGCGCCACCTGGGACTGGCGGCTGTCACACGATGCCAATGTGCAGGCGCATGCGTACCACAGCCGCATCCGCAACCTGATCGTCACCTTGCCCTCCACAGACGTGGGCGCCATTCCCGGGGCGTTGTTGATCAGCCCCGAAAGCAAAGGCAATGCAGGCGAGCAGCGGCAAACGGGGCTGGATGTGTTGGGTCGTTACCAGTTCCGCGTGAACCGGGCGTGGTCGGGTGACCTCTGGGCCAGCGGCAGCTGGATCAACGGCCGCATCAACGAGGGCGATGGCGTCAATTGGGATCTGTCCTTCGTGGCGCAGCAGAAGTACAAACTTGGCGCCACGTTGCGTTACTTGGATGCGGTCAGCATCACGCCCCAGCTGCTGTGGGTGGGCGACACCACCAACGGGCGCAAGAAAGACAAGAACACGCCGCCTGCCAGACTGGTGACCCCCGGCTACACCGTGGCCAACCTGCACATCGGTTGGCACAAACTGCTGGACGGGCGTGGCACGGTCTGGCTGGACGTGTACAACCTGTTTGACAAACGCTATTACGCCGCACATGGCGCTGGCAGCCGCACCTTTTTCAACATGCCACAGCAACCTCGCAGCTGGATGTTGTCGTTTGAATACCGCTTCTGAGCACGCCTGATGAAGCGTTTTGTGACAACAGTGTGGGCGCTGCTGACAGGGGCTGCGTTGTGCCATGCAACGGGATGGGCGCAAACGGGCCCCGTGTCGGAGCAGGCACTCAAGTCAGCCTTGTTTTTCAAGCTGCCCCAGTTCGTTTACCGGGCCGATGATGCGCGAGACAGGCCGCTCGTGGTGTGCCTGCTGGGCGGGGCATCGTTTGCCTCGCCGTTTGAAAAGCTGGCGCAAGCCAGCATCGACGGTCGTCCGGTGTTGTTTGCCCGGTTGACGTCGGTCAGCGATGCATTGCGGTGCGATTTTGTGTTCATCTCACAGACCGAAGCAGGCCCGATCGATCCACTGGTGAAGCGGCTGGCTGCCATCCCCGTGGTGTCGGTGTCTGACGTGCCCGGGTTTGCCAAAGCCGGTGGCATGGTGGAACTGGCACTGGGCACCGAGGGGGCACCGGTCAGCATCCTCATCAACCGCAAAGCTGCGCGGGTGCACAACATCGAATTCAACGCGCAGTTGCTGCGCCTGGCCAAGGTGGTGGAGCCATGATGTGCCCAACTTGGTTCAAGCGCATGCAACCGCGCAGCATACGTGGCCGCCTGGTGCAATTGATCACCACCACCTTGTTGCTGGCGGCCATGTTGTTTTTTGCCCTGAGCGTGTTCCAGCAACAACGCCTGATACGCAACGAGTGGAAAGAATCGCTGCTGGCTCAGGCACGGCTGGTGGCCACGAACAGCCAGGCGGCACTGGCGTTTGAAGACAAGGCAGAGGCCACGCGCCTGCTGGCTGCTGTGCAAAGCAACCCCTCTATCTTGCGTGCACGCCTGATCGTGGATGGCGACAAGGTGTTTGCCCAGTTTCGCAGCCGTACGCTGGGCGCTGACGAATGGCTCAACTGGCCGCAAACCACGTTGGGTCAGGTGTACGTGTCCGACGGGCGCATGACGGTGTGGGCACCTGTGCCCGGCACCGCCGACACCTTGGCGCTGGTCGAGCTGACCGCCTCTCTCGATGTGATGCAGGCTGCGCTGCGTCGCACCGTGCTTGAAAACGCACTGATTCTGCTGGCAGCCTTGGGCTTGTCGCTGTGGCTGGTGGGGCGCTTCGTGCGCAGGCTGTCTGCGCCTGTCGAAGACCTGAGCCAATTGATGGCGCGTGCGTCGGTCAACGCTGGCATGAAAGAGCGCTTTCGTTCGCCAGGTGTCGACGAGGTGGCCAGCCTGGGAGACAGTTTCAACACCATGCTCGATGCCTTGCAGGCCCGCGATGCCGAGCTGGCGCAATACCGCCAGGACCTTGAATCGCTGGTGCTGCGGCGCACCGTGCAACTCACCCGCGCCACCGACGAGGCCAACCAGGCCAACCGTGCCAAATCCGATTTCCTGGCCCGCATGAGCCACGAAATCCGCACGCCCATGAACGCCATCATCGGCCTGGGCAAACTGCTGCTGAAAACCCGGCTCGATGCCCAGCAGCGCGATTACCAGGAAAAGGTGCTGCTGTCGTCCGAGGCACTGCTGGGGCTCATCAACGACGTGCTGGACTACTCGCGCATCGAGGCGGGCAAGCTCGCGCTCGAATCGATCCCGTTCGAGCTGAACCAGGTGCTGCACAACGTGGCCAACCTGGTGGCGCTCAAGGCGCAGGAAAAAGGGCTTGAACTGCTGTTGCTGGTCGATGAAGATGTGCCCCGCCGCCTGCAGGGCGACCCGTTGCGGCTGAGCCAGGTGCTGACCAACTTGGCCAACAACGCCGTCAAGTTCACTGACCAAGGGGAAATCGTGTTGCACGTGGGCATGTCCACACCCGTGGACGGTGCGCACCCGGCTGCACCCACCGTGGCGGGTACCGTGCAACTGGTGTTCAGCGTGTCCGACACGGGCATGGGCATACCGGCCGATCGGCTGCCCGATCTGTTCAGCCCATTCACGCAGGTGGATGGTTCCATCACCCGGCGATTCGGTGGCAGTGGTTTGGGATTGGCCATTTGCCGGCAGCTGGCCGAGCTGATGGGCGGGCACATTGAAGTCAGCTCTGTCGTGGGTGAGGGCAGCCGCTTTCAGTTCACGGTCATGCTGGCTGTGGGCAGCGAGCGCAGCCTGACCCAGGCGCACTCGCACCACCTGGAAGGGCGGCGTGTGCTGGTCATTGACGACAACCACAGCGCGCGCACCGTGTTTGCCAGCATGCTGGAGCACTTTGGCATGCGGGCCGACGCCTGTGCCAGCGGCGACGAAGGCCTGCAACGGCTGGAGCAGGCCGCCGCCGCCGGTGATCCCTATCAGCTGGTGCTGCTGGACTGGCTGATGCCCGGCATGGACGGCATACAGACCGCACAGCGCATGAACCAGAACGCCGCCGCACTGGGGGGCGTGCCCGCTGTGCTGATGATCACCGCTGGCAGCTACGAAAAAGTGATGGACAAACTGTCTGCCGCCGGGTTGCAGCGCGTGCTGTCCAAGCCCGTCAGCGAGTCATCGTTGCACGACGCCATGCTCGAAGCGTTGTTGGGCTCCAACATGGTGCAGGCGCACCGCGACAACCGGGAACGCCTGCATGACGGGCTGCGCGACTACAGCCTCATCCGCTATGCACGCATCCTGCTGGTGGACGATGTGGAGCTCAACCGCATGGTCGCACTCGCTTTCCTGCGCCAGGTGGGCCTGGGGGCTGACATCGCGGTCAACGGGCAGCAAGCTGTCGAGAAAATCCGCGAAAACCATTACGACCTTGTGCTGATGGACATTCAAATGCCCGTGCTGGACGGGCTGGCTGCCACCCAGCTGGTGCGGGCAGACCCACGCTTTGCCAACCTGCCGATACTGGCCATGACCGCTCACGCCATGAGCGGCGACCGCGAGCGCAGCCTGGCAGCGGGGTTGAACGAGCATTTGGTCAAACCCATCGACCCTGAAGCGCTGTACGCAGCCCTGTGGCGTTGGATACCCCCGCGCCCGGTGCCACACCTGGACAGTCAGGGTGACGCTGCGCAGGCGCCCACGCACCTGGCCGCTGGCAACGCGCAAGGCGGTGACGCCGTTCCCCCGATGGATGGCATCGACGTGGCACGCGGGTTGGTCAACCACCTCAACCGGCCCGCCTTGTACCGGCAAATACTGTGTGGCTTCAACCAGGAATTTGGCACCACCGCCGACGACATCGAGCGGGCAATGGCCACGGGTGATTTCACGCTGGCGCGCCGGTTGGCGCATTCCATGAAGTCGGCCGCCGCCACCATCGGCGCCATGGAGCTGTCGCATTGCGCGCGCCAACTTGAAGACAGCTACGCCCAGGGCGTGGCAGCGCCCGCTGAATTCGCGGTGTTCGTCACCGCGCTGAGGCGCGTGGTGAGCAGCGTGGCCGATGCGGCCGTGCTGTGGACACCGGCGGGGCAAAGTGGGCAACAGGCACTGGCCGTGTCGGTGGCGACACAACTGGCGCTGGTGGACCACCTGGCATCCCTGTTGCAAGCAGACGATGCGTCAGCCGGCCGTGTGCTGAACGACTTGCGTCTCCAACTGAGTGACCCACGCTTGCAGGGCGATATGAGCCTGCTGCGCGATCTGATTGACGATGTCGAATACGATGAGGCGCTTAAAGTGGTGGCCCGTCTCAGAGTGACCTTGGCAAAACAACCAAAGTGAAGAAACCGTTTACGTTACTGATCGTCGATGACGAAAAGCAAAACCGCACGTTGCTGACGGAGTTGCTGCAAGACGATTACCAGATCATCCTGGCCAAAAATGGCATCCAGGCGCTGGAGCGCGCCCAGTCGCACCTGCCCGACCTGATCCTGCTTGACGTGCTCATGCCTGAAATGGATGGGCTGACAGTCATCCGCGCGCTCAAGGCTGCCGATGCCACGCGGCACATTCCGGTCATTTTCGTGTCTGCCCTGGACACGCCCGACGACGAAGAGCGCGGGCTTGACTTGGGCGCTGTGGACTACGTGGCCAAGCCCTTTCACCCACCCATTGTTCGCGCCAGGGTGCGCAACCATTTGCAGGCGGTGCACCAAAGAAGGCTGCTGGAGCAGCTGGCGCTGATCGACAGCCTGACCGAAATACCCAACCGTCGCCGCTTCACCGAGGTTTACGAGCGTGAATGGCGTCGCTGCATGCGCAGCCAGAAGCCGTTGTCGCTGATCATGCTCGATGTAGACCTGTTCAAGTGCTACAACGACACCTATGGTCATGCACAAGGCGATGCTGCGCTCAAGCGGGTGGCCGGCGCCATACAGTCGGCGTTGAAGCGCTCGGGCGATTTCGTGGCCCGTTTCGGCGGCGAAGAGTTTGTGGTGGTGTTGCCCGATATCGATGAAGCCAATGGCTGGCAGATGGCTGAAAAAATCAGGCAAGACGTCGAGAACGAGCACATCCCTTACCCTGAATCTGACGCAGGGCCGTGGTTGACCGTCAGCCTGGGTGGCGCCACGCAGGTGCCCAGCGCAGTCGATGTCGATGCAGGCCTGTTCGAAGAAGCTGACCGCTGCCTCTACGAGGCCAAACACAACGGACGCAACCAGGCGGCATGGTCTCGTGCCGCCAGCCCCGCAGGTTGCACCGTTCCCCCCACCCTTGTTTGACGGGAGAAACCGCCATGATCCATCCTCAGCTTGAAACCGATCTGCATGCCTTGGTACCCGGCCACACCACGGCCGAAGGCCCCACACGGCGCACGGCGTTGAAGGCCGCGCTGGGCGTGGGGTACGCCGCCTCGGTGTCGCCCATCATGGCGCAGACGGCCATCAAAACCGCTGCAGATGGGTTGACCGCTGGGGAAATCACCATCGATGTCAATGGCTTCAAGCTGCCCGCCTACCGCGCAGCCCCTGCCGGGAAAACCGGTTTGCCGGTGGTGCTGGTGCTGTCGGAAATTTTCGGGGTGCATGAGTACATTGCCGACACCGCTCGCCGCCTGGCCCAGGCAGGCTACTTGGCCATTGCCCCCGAATTGTTCGTGCGCCAAGGCGACGCGCAGGGGTATGCCGAGATCGCCAAGCTGATGTCAGAGGTCATCGCCAAGGTGCCCGACGCACAGGTCATGGGTGATCTCGATGCCACGCTGGACTGGGCCGGTGCCCATGGTGGTGACTTGAACAAGGTGGCCGTCACCGGTTTTTGCTGGGGTGGCCGCCAGACCTGGCTGTATGCCGCGCACAGCAAACGCGTGAAAGCGGCGGTCGCCTGGTACGGTCGCCTGGTGGGGCAGGTGTCACCGCTCACGCCCAAGCACCCGGTCGATGTCGTGGGCAACCTCCATGGGCCGGTGCTGGGCCTGTATGGCGGGGCCGATGCGGGCATTCCCGTCAACACAGTGGCCGCCATGCAGGAAGCGCTGGCCACAGGTTCAGCCGCCGCCAAGCGTTCAAAGTTTGTGCTGTACCGCGATGCACCGCATGCGTTCCACGCCGACTACCGGCCCAGTTACCGCCAGGCACCCGCAGCAGACGGCTGGCAGCAGGCACTGGCATGGTTCAAGGCTCACGGTGTGGCCTGATCTGTGCTTGACTCAGGCGGCGCATGCCGTACCTTGCCCTCCGCCGCAGGGTGGCATGCACCTGTGGCGGCACACGGCCACACGCCTGTGGTGTGGTTGCAAGTGTGATTTCTGATGTTTTTTTTTGCTTTTCTCGCAATATTGGTATAAATAGTTTGCTATGGTTTTATTGCTGATCATGCTGGGCACAGTGGCTGCTGGAGTGGGCAGTGTGTGGCTGGCAGCGGCACTGGGGCTGGGTGTGCTGTCGCGCTACACCACGCACATGCTCAGCCTGGCGGCCGGTGCACTGCTGGCCACCGCCTTCATGCACTTGCTGCCCGAGGCGTTCGAGTCGGCTGCCGGTGCGCACGACCTGTTTGCGGTTTTCCTGGGTGGGGTGGTGTTTTTCTTCCTGCTGGACAAGGTGGAGCTTTACCACCACGGGCACGAGCATCACCACGATCCGGAGCTGGGTCAGCACCCCGTTCAGGCCCACGCACAGGGGGGGCTGCATGACCACCCGCACTCCCACAGCCACGTGTCAACCCACGACCATGGCAACCACCCCGCGCATGGCAAGGGCCACAGCCACGCCCAACCCCTGACCGGTGGTGGCTGGACGGTGCTGGTGGGTGACAGCGTGCACGCGTTTGGTG
>JACCDS012391825.1_pt1 | contig 13608 bp, 12 predicted proteins | sample 7446441 | NCBI WGS metagenome assembly JACCDS01 (sample SAMN15323445, study PRJNA562643) | freshwater metagenome | isolation source: river surface water | place: USA:Blue River Watershed | collected 2017-08-17 | reverse complement strand
GTAATTATTTGTGTTTTACACCTTGCACCATCTGGAATGAAGCTTCGTGGCCACCTTGGTTCTGAAGTTCAACGAAAAGCAGCCGGTATATTGTTGATTGAAAAGGACGATAACAACAATTGCAGCGTGGTAAAAGCATTAAAAGTGAGAGATGGTTCTCCTTTGGACGTTCCGATGATGCAATTTGGATGGAGTAAAACAGAAGGCCGACATGTTTATCTGGGTGAAAAGAGCAAGGAAGATTCTGAAATCAGAAAAACCAGCGAGCTCAAAGATGTAGCAACCGGAATTTTCAAGAACCGCGTATACATCAGCAACCAAAACCTAATCAAAGCCATTATGGAAAGCATGGATGTAAAAGATAGAACAGCACGGTCCTATATAAAATTCATGAGAGAGAGCGAAATCATAGAGAAAAACCCCTCAAATGCACTTGAATACTGCCTAGTTTCCTCGCTTTTCTAAAGACATTCGGAGTATTTACTACGAAATTACCAGATTCAGCCCTCCTTTTCTGGTAAAACTCCCACAGATTTCCTGTGGGAGTTTGTACTTTACTTTAGATTAATAAAAATTTTCAACAATCAAATTTTCTTATGTTGTTTTGAATTAATAAATGGAAAAAATTATCAAGAAAAGCATAATTTAAAAATTGAGATTAGCAGTATCAACTGGCTTATTTATTTTTTTAGAAACACTGTAAGTGCCCGCTTTTTCGAACTGGGTTAGATTCGACTTATCAATTTTTTGACCCCTCCCCGTATATCAGACAACTGAAATCAGAGTTTCAGGGGTATTGAATTGAGATGCAATTGATTTATTGTTCATTAAACAATGGGATCATTCCAATGCACTGCGTCGTAAGGATAAAAATCCAGCTCTTTCAACTCATAATCATTTATACCTAGGACCTTAACCAATGCAGCAGACTCCCAAGACCAATATCCGAAATAAGCAAATACTCCGGGTAGTTTATGGCTTTCATGCCATGCCGCATCACGATGACCATTATACCATCGTTTCTTTAGGTATTCTCTTATGCCTTTAGAATCAAATATATTTTGAGTGAACTGATAAGGTTCTTTTTGAATGAAAGTTGAACTTAATTCCCAAGAGGGCATTCTTGAATGAATTAGTTTATCAAGAATCCAATCTTTAGCATTATTGCGTTTGATTGCTTCGCATAATTTGAAAAAATCTGCATCTTCAATACCTAATAGAATACCAATTGATACGAACCAGACCATAATATCATATCCGCCGTAATGTTTGGCAAACCCTTTCCATTTGAAATCCTCACAAAAAAAACGAAGTCCGTCCAAATATGCCGCCAGTATTTCCCTTTTCTCATTTCCGGCAGAATATAGTGCCGAGCATAATGTAATTGATGTAATGATGCGATGTTGTACCAGTCCTTCCTTGTGCCGAGGGGTAACAGCCTTTCCCATGTAAGCTTCGTACAAGGAAAGGGTTTTGTGTGCATTAGCAATGCAGTTATTAAAGTACTCTAAATTTCTATACTTATCTCTCATGACATTATTGTTCCTGTCCAATTATCTTTCCAACTCGCATTATCAAATAAATTGTAAACATCTACTTTGAATCCCTTTTTTACCTGGTTCACATGTACCAGCAATGAATCATAACTAGACAGAATATCCAATATAAATTCGGGATCTGCGACTTGCTTTTGCAAATTCCACTCAATCCACGCCTCCGTCATTTGATGATCTCCAGAGGTGGTTATAGTCTTATTCACGTTCGGCTTTTCTTTCGTGTGCTTTACTTCACAAATGTAATATTTAAAGGGCGGTGGTGTTTTACCAGGATTGCTGAATTTATAAATTCCATCAATTCCTTGCTGGGTAGGGGTATCCAGACCAAGTATATTATGAACATCTACCTTAGAGAATTGACCCTCTCGGCCATTAATCAGCCATTTATTACTGTCAAAAAACTCATCCGTTTTGAGCAGAGAATAGTTCTCTGCTCGGGAATAATTCCCTTTCTTTAGACCCTGAAATAGTAACTGATAGTTTTCCTCAACTTCTTTAATTATCCTTGTTCTTTCTTGTCTGGTCATGAAATCAGCGGCATCGGATATATTATCAAGTTCCTTAAATAGTTCAGGGTGTTGCTTTCTTAACATTAAAGGCATCTCATCTACTGCCTCGCGCGCAACCTTTCTCAAAGACGTTACAACATCAACTCCGAGAGTTAAAAGATCAATATAAATTAAAATTGACTTGAGCTTTCGACAAAATGAGCCTTCATCGCACTTATTAGTGAGGTCAAGCATAATGCCAATTACACCTGAAGTAAACTCAATTGTGCCAAGAACTATTTTTATTCCTTCAAAGCCTTTGACGAAGTACTTAAGATGCCTAAGTTTCAAAAGATGTCGGAGCTTTAAAATATTGCCAACGCCAGTGAATGTAGTTATCACATCTAAGCTCAACCAAACAGCCTTATCGAAGTTGCTCCACATATTCTTATCGTCAATAGCTTTCAGATAAAATGCGGGTATTACGGAATCAGGCAATTCTAAATCCCCAGATTCAATCTTTTCTGGTATATTGATTGGCTGATATGCGTGAAGTGTTGCCACTTTTGTTTCAACTGGCATAGAATCACCAAAAAGAAATTGCTTGTATGTGTGGGATTTGGGATAGTCTGTCTTGTAGGCACCAATATCCGATTTTTCAAATTTGAAAGTCCAACTGTCTCCGTAAAATCCAAGGATCTTTCGATTGTCATAAACAACAACATCACTGTCTGTGTATGCCAAATAGTCATTCTGGGCATAGCCTGCAAAATACCAGAAATTATAAACAATATTCATAATTCTAGTGAAATTATCCACACCAAACGCATCATTCATCTTGCCGTAGATTAATTGAAGCAAAGTCTCCTGCCCTCCAAAAATGTTCTTCTGTACCTTTAACAATTCATCCAGAAGCAATTTTACATTATTTTTTAATTCCGCCAATGTAGCATTCGCTTTTTCATCTTCTTGGGTATGTTTTAAAGTAATTGCATTTTTAGTCGTTTTATTTAAACGCAAAAAAGACATAAATAAATTAATAACTGCCTCCTCTTCATCAGAGCCAAGGTTATCAACATAACCTAAAAGAAGAATTGAAATGTCAGAAAGTCTTTCGGATATCGTTCTTTCAGCTAATACAAATTGAGGCGCATGCTGATAAATAAAGTCTAACTTATTTCTGTTGTAGCCTGCTAAGGAAAACAACTTTTTAAACTCCTGTAAAACGAGTGCCTCCGAATCCGTTGACATTTCGTGATGGAACAATTTCAAAAAATAGTCATAATCTTCGAATGTAAAATAATTAATTTCAATGGCTAAGGTGTTTTGATTTTTTTTTGGATTGCCCTCTTTTGCATAATATATTCTGTGTCCATATATAACGGTATCCTTGCTTTCATCAATATCCAAAAAGAAACCAAAAGTATCTGCCCTATCAATTTTTCCGGACCCTTTTTGAATTCTGGCTCTTACGTTATATACTCTGTTTTGGTTAGAGGAATTTGAATACGGGATTTCCACGGCTTGAATTACCGGTTGTCCATCCCCGAGGTTTACAAGTTCTTTACCTAAGTAATTTTTATAATCATAATCCAGAATACCATTTTGGGCAAGATCGAAAAAAAGCTTTTGATAGTCTATGTCTAAATATATAAACTCAGGAATCGGCTTGAACCCAGATTTATACTTGGTTTTTTGCGTAAGCTCGAACTTGATTTCAATTTCCATTATTTTCAAAAAAGGGACCGTTCATTATGAAATTCACGTTCAAAATCTTGATTAATTATGACTCAGGAGCAGTATAACCTTCGACAAACACATTCAATCCCGTCAGGGCTGATTCAACAGAAACAAATGTCTCTGTGGGTGGTGTCTCAGAATCACACCAGCAGGGCAATCCAGAAGCATCAAGGCTTATTGAATTTGCCTGTATTATATTTAAACTTGTTGGAACCCGAGACTCCCATACTTCATCTACCGTATATTCTTGTTCTTTTAATTCTTCAATAATTGACAAATACAAATTGTCACCTATAACCGGTACTTCACCACCGTTCCAAATTTGCCCTGATTGCATATAATGCATTATCGATTCTTCAAATCCTGGCCTTACAGTTACTACAACTCTTGCCATACCTGCTCTCAAAAAATTCTGGTATAAAGGATCATCATTACCAATATTATAAAGTTTAGTCCATTTTTCAGAACCTGCCCAATAGAACGGATAAAACATGTAACTCATTATATTCCATTCAAACGCTTGTTCGAAAAATTTAGCGCTTGCAGCATATTTATCCATATTGGCTGTGATATTCACTGCAAACTCTTTCGTTTCTGAGCCCGAAACAAAGGATTTACCCATATTGGTATGTCCTATAAGATAGGAAATGCAATTTTTTTTCAGCACAATATTTTCTATTTCACGGTAATAGGCAGGATTGTCTTTTAATGAGCTTGCTTTTTTTAATTCCAACTCTGACAAACTGTCCATATATTCCTGAAGCCTGCTATCATAGGCGCTAATAATAGCATTGTATGTTTCTAATTGCCATTTTGCAAAATGATCTGATTTTCGCAGCAATTCCATAGAAATGGTAACCAATCCACATGTAATTCCTACAAACTGAATTCCAACCGGAACTGTTTCCAAAAATTTATCCAATTCCAAGTTTTCATTGTCTTCAAGAAATAATTGTTTGGGTACATTGCCAGACCAATATTCTCGGGTATTGTCACCGACTGCTACATAATATCGGCCCCAAGTAGCACCGCGTTCACCAATCGCGGAAACATACGCTTTGTTTAATCCGTATCCATCGGGCAACACCATATTTTCGCTAATAGACTTGTTACCGGCATACCAGGGCAGACCATCATCTGGCATTTTAAATGCCTTACCTAACAACTGAATTTTAGCTGGTGGAGGATTAACTTCTGCATTGTATGCAGCGGCCCATAGGTGATAGTTGTCTTCCGTTATTGAAGCAGATGACTTCAGGGGTGGTAATGACCCAAATTGGTCTTTTCGAGGATTTAATGGTTGAACAATAGGGACTTCAGCTCCAGATGAAACTCCGCTTGATTTTGCTATCAGATGAAAAGCGGATGGTTCCGGAATCATAAATTCGTATTGCAATCGCTTGCTATAATTGCGCAACTCATTATTATATTTTGCATCTACCCAGCGGTAAACTCCGGAAATATGGGCACTGCCTAGCCTATTGTCGAAACCATGCTTATTCTGTTCTTCAAACTCTTCAATGATTTTCACAACCCGTTCTTCTTTCACCTTGGATACCACGCGCTGCAGTGCTTTCTGAACCACTTCTTTGGATAAATTAACTGCATCTCGATTGTTTTGCTGTTTAGAAGAATTGAGTGCGTAATTAGAACCCGTGTCATAACTCGCATCAAGTCCTACAGAATATGGTCCGGTATTGACTCCTGCATTTACACCCACATGAAAACTTTGGTTCTTGCTGTATTCCTGGTTTTGCTGTAACACCGAAGACACCTCTCTTTGCAAATCATATCTGCTAGTTGTTGAAGTATCTGTTTGATTTTCAGATTCGCTTTCATAAGAATTGGTGGCTGTGTCTTCAGATCTTCGCAAACGGCGTGTGCTTCTTTCTTTGTATTCCCTCGCCATTACATTTTCGATGTGTGAAACTTCACCAGGAACATAACAGCATAAATATTGTTCAATGGTTTTATACTCGGCAATACCAATTCTAGTAAGTCCATAACCAGTAGGAATAAACAAATTGGAATTACCATTAAAATTGGAACCTTCTGTCATAATTCCTGTAGAGCCATCCGACATATCCATTATTAGACTCCATGACAACACCAATCCATTGTTAAATGTCAATTCACCACTAGTAGCCATGGTGGCATTCATATCATCAATTGTAGCTGAACTATCGGGAGTAAAGTCAATTGTTACAACACCATTATTTGTAGAATAGCTATATTTTGAATATTCAAATCCACATATCAGAGTTGCAGAGATAAGTTTAATACAATCAACTTTAGTGTCCACTGCAACTAATATGGCATATTTATTAATAGCCTTTTTTACAGGTTTAATGTAAAATGAATACTTCTGGTTATAGCGATTTTCAAGACTGCAAATTGGAATTGCTGTTCCATTCACATCCACACTTTCTAAAGTGAATTGAGTGGAAACGAATGCAGATTCTAATTTTGCTTTTACGAAATCACCAACATCCCTCTTCACATCTGCATAAGTATCAGCTACTAAAAGATTGTTATCAGTCAACAAGAAATATGAATAATCTGAAGCATTTTCTTCTATGTTACCCAAATTTATTTGTTCATCTGGAGTCCATGTATACGGGGGAATGCTAAATGGGGCGCTAAACTGTTTAAATGTATATCCACTAAACTGATCTACAACGTCCGATTTAGGCGCAGATTCTACAGCATCTCGCAAATTATTGTTAAAGGTAACAACATAGCTAGCTTCATTCGCCTTTTGAGTTGCAAGGTATTCTCTCTCCAATGAACTCAACTCATCAATAGCTATCTTAGCTAGATTTGCCTTCAAAACAGACTCAGCAGCAGTTACATATTTCTTAACCAGGTCTGGGTTAGGTAGTTCCGCTTCATTTATTGTTGCTGTATAATAATCAGTTTCAATACCAAACAAATCTAACGGCATAACAACCCTGCTTCTGGCCCATATCCTAACACCATCATCCGTGGCTGGCATAGAACCAAAGTTCTCTTTTAGATGATTTGCAATTAGAATGTATAATATGCATTCACGCACATAAGGATCCTCTTGGGTAATGGTTTGAAAAAATAAATTATCCCATAAGGTAATCTTATTTCCCGAACTTAACGCTGTTACCATGCCTAACGTTGTGCTGACATCTGCATATATCAAATCATCCCGATTAATTAAAAAGCTCATCGCAAAATTGTACAAACCGGAATTAATAGCGATCACGCCGGATTTATCCAACTCGGTGAAAGCAGTGGCAGCATTTACCATCGCCTCGCGTATAGACTGCCCGCTTGGTCTTGTCGCCACTTCGGCATAGAATGCACCTGAAGTACCATCCGGATGGTCAATGTAAAAATCTTGACGGGCTGCGTCAGAAAGTAATTCGGGGGCCCTTGATGTTTTCAGGTTAAAGAGCGTAGTTTTTACTGGCGTTGTCATGCTATAGGTTTTTTAATTTCTTTTAAAGGGTAATTGAATTAAAGATGTAACACTCCATAGAGACTGTTAAACCATCAATTTTCACCTTGCATTTGATAGGTAGACACTATCTAAGGTTACTAGCAAATAAAAAAGAATATTACCTTTTTTATCTGTCCGGGCTTTTACTGCTAAATAATGCTTAAATGTTTGTTTTGTGTACTGTTTAATCGGCTTCAAAAAATTAGCACCTTGACTACAACTTGCATTTCCAAACTCCACATTAATTCCCTGATTATTGGGTTGAAACAAATACCAGTTGGATTTTTGGGCTGAACAAGCAGAGGCGGCGACAAAAATCATCGCAATCACAAACTTGGGAATACTTTTAACAAAAGTAAAAAACATAGGCTCTTTTTCAGATTTTGAGATCTTCATTATCTCTTCTGCTCACAAACAACGCATTCTTAAATTAAAGAAATTTGATAACTTTTTACCAATTTCTAACAATCCACAGTAAAAATTCGTATTTCATAGGAACAATTGGTAAATTTTTACCAATTATTTTTTCTCCGACAAACCTTATTTTGCATTTGAAACAAAAGACAATGACAACCAACTCTAACACAATCACACTTCAGGAAGCAATCACAATGACTCATGCTTACCAAAATTCTCCTCAATTCGCGGGACTAACGAAAGCTGGACTAATATCTGCAACAGCAGTACAAGACTTATTAAATCAACCTGGTTGTGTGGGCGTGCGCATATATTTTGCTCTAAATGCTTACAATAATTTAACCTTGGTCCTTGTTGGCACAGATACCAATGAAAATGACATGACTAGCGGTATAATATTGGATAAGCTTAAAGATTGTCCACCAATCTGCAATTTTGATTCTCCGTTACTTTAATGCAGCAATTAAGAATAATTTCTGAAATTACCGTTGACGCATTTACCGTTATTATATTAATACGCTTTTTAATTTCTAAAAAAACAACTTCAAATCACTCAGAAATCATTTTGTTAGCTGCGCTAAATCTAGCAAATACTCTAGTTTATTGGATAATTCCATATACTAGTAACTATTTATTTTTTCACATCATTAGCAATGCCATTTTCATTGCAAAACTCGGACCATTGCGTCATTTATCTCCGAAGATATTGATTCCTATTTTTATTTTCATTACGATTCTGTTAACTTACAGCAGCGGAGGTTACATATTGAAAATAAGCTACTGCTTAAGCATTTATTACCTAGTTAAAAAAGCCATTAAAAAATGCAAATCCAACAATAAAAACATTGAAACTAGCTTTATTTACATATTAATATCAATCGACCACTTTACAACTTTTATTATTTTATTAATGAAAGACATAGCAACGAACTGGCATCAATCACATTATCTAAAACATTTCAGTTTTCTTCCAATAATAATTTTCCCACTAACATTGATTGTAATTAATGCAAAATTCAGGAGACTCTTTCTTGCTTAGTCTATTTTTTATCATTGTTCCGTCCCTGACAATACTTATTGGTGTATTCATTTACACCAGAATAATCATTTCTAGATATTCGAAAGTGGTGAAACGTTTGTACAAAATGAACTTCAACAGTTTAGAAACTGAAAGGAAAAGAATATCCAATGATTTACACGACCAGCTGGGATACAAAATCTTAATAATCAACAAATCAATTGAAAATCTAAAATCCAACCCACTATTGGCCGACAATGAAGAAATTCTACGAATTCAAAGCAACATCCGCCTATTTCATCTCGATATTCGCAAAATATTAGAATCCATACATCCACGTGACCTAATTAATGGAAAGTGGCATGAGAGCATACTCAACCTAGCTTCAGATCTCAGCATAGGAAACACAAAGATTCATGTAACAATTCACACAACACAATTTCCGAAAGACGAACACCTTCATCAATCGTATAGAATCGTTCAGGAAAAGCTGGCAAATATAATTACTCATGCCCACCCCAAAAGTGTTCAAATTGATATTTCAACCGAAGGGAATTGCTTGGTCATAGAATTTATTTACGCGAGCAAAACCTCTATTACAAACTATGCAAACTCTAAACTATTGGGATTTCGGGGCAGGGGCCTTAGCATCATCAGCGACCGTTTAAAAATCATCGGCGCGCGAAATGAAATAAGAAACATGGCTGGTTATACCATTGACTCAATATTTATTACTCTATGAAAATCGTAATATTAGATGACCATCCATTGATACTTAATTTTCTGCAATCAGAAATATATCAGATTTTACCCAAAGCACAAGTTATATCATTTACCGAAGTCAGCCCAACCATTCATTATATAAAAAAGAGTATCGTCGATTTTGTTATTTGTGATTTACAAATAATCAATGGCAAGAATTTAGAAGTGCCCACAACCTGTTTTGAAAGTAAAATCCCCTACATGGTTTTTAGTTCACACACGAACAAAATCATCTATGATCAGTTAAAAAAACTCTCAGTATTGGTTTATGTATCGAAGGCAGCCCAGGCGTTAGAGATAAAAAATGGCTTGATCGCATTGTTAAATCACAAGAAATATTTCTGTTCAAACACCGAAAGCTTAGCAGAAAAGGATCCAAATATTATTCCCACGGACGCAATTATTACAACACCACGACAAAAACTAATATTAGAACTACTAAATCTAGGGTTAACCCAATTGGAAGTATCTGAAAAACTCTCACTTTCTGAAAGAACAATCTACAACCACTTAAGTATGCTGCGTGATAAAAATGATTGCCACACAACAGCAGAACTGTTACGACGCTATAAATTCTGGAATTAGGCTTTCCTATTGAAAGCAAATATAAATATCATGAACCCACAGTCTATTGAGTTCGACCCAAATACGATAAATTTGGTAAATTTTACTCATAATAAGTAAATATTTCGAGTATATTTTTGTATAATAAATCAATATATGAAAACAAAATTTTACTCACTATTCGCATTGCTTTCGATTTCAATCCTTTCAAAAGAATGCTCAGGCACCTAACTCAGCCCATTCTACTTGATACATTCAGAGGCTAATCGCAGGTCAAATCCATTCTATTAAATGTGGCAATTGAATCAATTATTTTTAATTTTTTAAACGATTATTCCATGTCTCCAATTTGCCAATTATCTCAATAAAAAAAACGTTTGTCACACAACGTAAATAACAAAATAAAAGTATTTAAAATTTTTTATTCTAAAATTATTCTATGAAAAATACAAGACCACTATTCAACGACCAGACAAAGAAAATTTTATTATTTTCTTTAATTTTGTTAACAGGAATATTTGTGAATTTAGCATATTCCAAACCCCCGAAAATTGTTTATATTCGAGATCATCCACCTCGGAAGGGAGGTTATGCAGTAGTAAAAGTTGAGACAAAGGAGAATGGAGACTGGAGCGAGACCACAGTTACATGTAAGGGTTATGACGATAATAATTGTTGTGCCTACGGCGTATTTAAAGAAAGGGGAAATGATTTATCAACAGAATTTAACGCAGCCGAGATAAATTTTATTGAAAACAGTATATTACCGGCAATCGATGAGAGGGTTCTTCAGGGTGATTTATCTGGAAGAACAACGTTCTCAATGATTGTTTCCGGTAGTAACAGTGCAATGACTTCATTTTTGGTTGAATGGAAAGGTTTAACCAATGGTGAAGTAAATGTTTTCATTAATCGCTTATACAATTAAAATGAAAGGCAAAATTATTTTTTTCTTTGTTTTACTTCAATCGTTTCAAGGATTGTTCGGTAAAATATATTTGGAAACGGATCCAGTTCGCACCACGTTAAAAACAGTATTTGACCACGACGGTGGTAATAAAAAAGGGTTTGAAAAAGTAGTTGTTAGCCCATGGGGAGTAGACCAGAATGGCAACACGATGCAAACGATTTACTGTACGGGTAATGGTGATTTTCGATGTGTTGGCTCCCTTGCTCAAAGACCGAATCCGAACAACTTGGATCCGATGATAGAAGATCGACTGAATTCGATAAAAGCTGACATTTGTAATCTTTATTTTTCAGGTCAAACCACAGGGAGTCGAAATTATTCAATAATATCCAATGATAACACTACGGGTAATGTTAATATTTGTGTTAACTGGACACAACTAGAGGGTGATAAGATATGCATTGTGTTTAATTTTACAATTCAATAACACTTTGACTAAGATGCACATGCTAATTCCAATATTGTTCAACTTGAAAAGTCGCAGAAAAGTGATTGAACTATTTGTGCTAATAACATTATTCCTATTTCAGATGAATGTTGTCAGTGGACAAAGTTTAAGTTCCATTTTAGAATTCCACAATAGTTATGGATTCAGGGTAAAACGAAATCAAGTTGAACAATATTCGAGTATCGTCATGTGTAAGGAAAATAAAAATTCCTTATCATTTATCGGTACTAAGATTATAGATTCAAAATCTACAAAACTTTTTACTTTAAACTTGATTGATGGCAAAATAGAACATCGTCAAATTGTGCTTCCCGATAGTATTGTCACACAAATTAGGGATGACAACGATGCCGTACAATGTATTGCAATGAATAGCAACATTTTTGCTATGGTATTATTGAAAAAAGTTCATGTTTTCGAGTTGGATGAAACTAAACAAAAATATGATTTTATCAAATCTTATCAGTTACCGTCTTTATCCAGTGAAATCCAAATGTTTGGTTCTGAATTGGTTATTTTTGGTTCATATCCTAAATATTCAGATGAGATCAGAAATAACTACATAGCAACAATTGATTTAACTGCCGATAACGCGCAGGTCAAGTATGCTTATTTGTGTGGATATGATGCGAGTATTTATCATATTTTGGGTGGAACGAAGTATTTGTCAATAGTAGATGACAAAAAGGCGATAATAACAGACCCAAGGAAATTGAATCAATATGTAATAGACTTAAATGATACTGAAATTGTACTCAATAAATTAAAATCACTGAGCATAGCAAATTTCGAGGCTAACAAAGTATCTGATTCGAGTTACAATTTAATTTTAACGAAATATCACAATTATCCTGTGTCTATGTATGGCGAAACGATGAAGTTGCACCAGAGCGCGAACTCGTCAGTTTTAAGTCAGATATGGAAAATAAATGACAATTGTAGAATGTTGGTAACGGCAACATTTGATTCAATAAAACCGATTCCTCATACCAAATATATTTTTTTAAATAAAAAAGATTCTGTCCTTTCTGTATTGTCGAGGGATTCATTTCCGAAAAATTATCTTTATCAACGCAGTGATTATAGACCTTATGCAAATTTAGGCCTTCAAATTTTTGATAGCGAATTTGCTGTTTTTGGTAGATTGACATCTCAAGTAGATAAAATTGGTTTAACACAAAATGAGGTGTACAAAAAAGATGAATCTAGAGGGAAACTATATTGGGCCTTTGATGTATATAAATGGCAAAGGTAATTCTATCATCAATCTTAGTGGTACTTCTCTTTTGCTCAAGTGGCAAAAAAAATACTACAATTTATGTAAATGTGTCCAATCCTTATTGTACCGGATGCTTAAAGCATTTAATTGAATATTTGGAAAGTAATCCAAAGTTGACTGGAAAAACTAAATATTTAGTAAATGAATTGAATTATTCTGATTTTGCACTTTTACAAAACAGACTCAAACAGAATTATAGAGTCCATTCAAAAATATTATCACCACATTCAAAAGAAATAAAAGGCGATTCAATCCACTTTGGAAGACCCAATTTTTCACCAGAAGTGATTCTTATGATTGGAAGCAATTATATGGTTTTTGAAAATAATGTTTGTTTTCAAGGTGATATGTTAGTGTCTGACACCTTGTCTAGAGCCCTTACCTCATTATTGTCGGAGTAGTGTTTGTTGACATAAATCCAGACCGGATAAAATTGGCAACAATAGACCATGACCACTTCACTAAATCTCCATACTTCCACCAGCATTAAACCTACCAGTCGAGGTTGCTTTTCCTTTATCAACCTGAACAATGACATCTACTTCATGTGCGTGTTCGTTTACCCCTTTGAAGTTGCCTTCCTTGGTGGTGTGATAAATAAAAATGAATGAGGTGTCAGGGTGCATTTTACGGAGTTGATCAATGGCATTCACATCCATTCCGGCCTTAGAAACACTGTCAATGAAAACGAAGTTGAAATCATTGAGGTTTTCAGGGACGCGGTCAGTGATGTAGAGGTTTGAGTGATGTGCCTTTAGGCGTTCGATCTTTTCTTTAAGTGTATAGCCAAAGCCTTCCTCAATCGCGCAATACAATACCTTGCCGTGGTGTGAAGCCAAGTAGTTCGCAAATTCCAAACACATGGTAGATTTACCCGACTTGGGAAGTCCGTAT
>JACCDS011233612.1_pt1 | contig 13613 bp, 12 predicted proteins | sample 7446441 | NCBI WGS metagenome assembly JACCDS01 (sample SAMN15323445, study PRJNA562643) | freshwater metagenome | isolation source: river surface water | place: USA:Blue River Watershed | collected 2017-08-17 | reverse complement strand
TCATCGTCACCCAGATGAACGAAATCGACACCACCTCGTCCACCCACACGATCGGGCTGGACAGCACATAGCGCGTGATCACCGTGGTCAGCAAAAATCCAATGATCACCACCATCAGCACCGCCGATACCGCCTCCAGCGGCAAGATCCAGCGCGACAGCCAATGTTGCGCCTCTCCCTCTTCTGGGGAGACGGGCAGCATCTGCGCGATGTCGGCTTCAACGGGAGGAAAAACGGAACTCATGCATGCTCCAGGTCTTGTATGTGAAAGTGGATGGGGTATGTAGAAAAAACCGGTGTGTCAGTGGATGTGCAAACCACCGCTGACGTCCATCACCAGACCGGTGATGTAGGCCGACTGATCCGAACTCAGAAAGAGGCAAGCGTTGGCGATGTCCAGCGGCCGGGCCAGCCGCCCCAGAGGAACACTCTCGGCCACACGCTGCTTGCCGGCTTCGTCAATCTTGCCTATCAGCAAGTCGGTCTCCACCATGCCGGGGGCAATGGCATTGACACGAATGCCATCGGGCGCCAGCTCGCGGGCCATGGCTTTGGCCAGCGACTGCAGTGCGCCCTTGGCCGCCGAATAGTGTGGCCCGCCCAGGATGCCACCGCCCCGCTGCGCGGCCACGGAACCCATGCAGACAATCGCGCCCGAACCCCGCTCGCGCATGTGGGGCACCACCGCGCGGCTCATGTTGAAACTGCCGCGCACGCTCACGTCCATCACCAGGTCGTAATCCTGCTGGGTGCTGACCATCAACCGGTGTGACTGGCTCACGCCGGCGTTGTTCACCAGAATGTCGATGCGTCCCAGACGGTCGAGGATGTCATGCACCGCTTGCTGCACAGCCGCTTCGCTGCGCACATCGCAGGCCAGCCCGAGGTGCTCCGGTCCGATCTTTTGCGCCGCAGCGCGCGCCAGGTCGGCATCCAGATCGATGATCACCACGCGCGCGCTCTCCTGGGCAAAGCGCTGGCCGATGGCCCAGCCAATGCCGCGGGGTGATGCGGCGCCCGTGACCACAGCCACCTGGCCCTGCAGCTGAGGCGCACTCATAGGCCGCGCGCCCCCGAAGCCAGAAACCCGCCATCCACGGGCAAGGCAACGCCTGTGGTGTAGGTGGCCTCTTCGGAGGCCAGGTACAGGACCGCCGCCGCGATTTCGGCCGTGGTGCCATAACGGTCCATGGGAATGGCTTTGGCGTACTCCTTGCGAAACTGCTCGGTGTGCAGCACACGCGTCATGGGCGTGTCCACCGGTCCGGGGCAGACCGCATTGGCCGTGATGCCATGCTCAGCCAGCTCCACCGCCATCTGCCGGGTCAGGGCCACCACCGCGCCCTTGGACGTGCCATAAGCCGTTCGCCCGGAGCCCACTGCGCGCAGGCCCGCCACCGAAGCGATGTTGACAATGCGCCCCCAGCGCTGACGCACCATCATCCGGGCCGCATGCTGCGCGCACAGCAAAGTGCCGGTGACGTTGACATTCATGGTGGCCACGAAGTTGTCGAGCGGAAACTCCAGAAACGGAAACACCTTGGCAATGCCTGCGCTGTTGACCAGCACATCGCAGCGGCCGTCCTGCGCGTCCACCGCAGCGAAGGCCTGGGCAACCGAGGCCGGATCGCCCACATCGAGCACGACGGCCTGCGCCTTGCCACCACTGGCCTGCAATTGGGCCGCCAACGCCTGGGCTTGCGGCAAATCCAGGTCAGCCACCCAGACCTTGAGGCCTTTGGCGGCAAGACCGCGACAAACTTCGGCGCCAATGCCTTTGGCACCACCGGTGACAACAGCCACTCGGGCGTTGGAAGAAGGTGAAGTCATGCGTACTCTCTGACAGTGAATTCAGTGGTGGCCGAAGTGTTCCAGCGCACGGCGCAAGGCGGGATGGTTCTGCGCATGGCGCGCCAGATCCTGGCCGGCTACCGCCGCCTCCCAGCCCTGGCACATGCTCTGCACACCCGCGGCGGTGCCATCGGGGTGGCCAATGATGCCGCCACCGGCCAGGTGCATCAGGTCTGTGGACTGCAGGTGCCGATAGATCTCGGGCGCAAGGCCCGCCCATTGGCCCGAAGAAAACACCGGCATCACCGCAGGCACACAGGCAAAAGGACGCAGGCAGGCCTGCGCACTGCGAATCACGGAGTCATCGGGCTCCCAGAATTTGCTGCGCGGGCCATTCACATGCAAGTGGTCCACCCCCGCCAGGCGCCAGAGTTTTTGCCAGGCTTCAAATGAAAAGCCGAGGCCGGGATGCCGCGTGAACGCCCCCCAGCCGTTGCGGTGCCCGTGGATGGGCAAACTGGCGTGCTTTCTGAGGTGTTCCACCCCGGCAAAGCCCACCCAGTTGACGCTGACCATGACACAGCTGCCACCGGCGGACGCCACGGCATCGTGCTGACGCAACATGTCATCCATCGACCCGCTGATGTTGAAGGCATACATGGGCATGCGCCCCAGACGATCGGCATGCCGGTGCAACACCGGCATCACGGCGGCCAGTCGCGCCTCGAACGGTTCGTAGGGGGGATTGGCAATGAGCTCGTCGTCCTTGATGAAATCGATGCCGGCAGCGCACAGTTCGTCCACCAGTGCGGCGGTCTGCGCAGCCGTCAGGCCAATGCTGGGCTTGACGATGGTGCCCACCAGCGGGCGCCCATGCACCCCCGCCAGCCTGCGTGTCCCCTCGATCCCGAAGGCCGGCCCCGCAAACGCGGCCGCATAGTGCTCGGGGAACTCCAGGTCCAGCAGACGCAAGCCGGTCACCTCGCCCAGCTCGAACAGATTGCCTGCCACCGTCGCCAGCAAGGACGGCAGATTGGCCCCCACGTTGTCCACCGGGAAAGCGATGTCGATCTCGGCGCGGTAGTACGGCCCTTGATGCCCTTGCCGCTGTGCATGCGCGCTGTGCAAGGTGGGCTCCAGCACAGGCGGCAGCACCTCGATGCGGGTGACGCGCGCACGCGAGCGCTCCTTGAGCGCCTGGGTTTCACCGGGCAGGGCGAGGAAAGTGCCGCTCGACTGCTCCCCCGCAATGACCTGTGCCACCCTTTCGGAGGGCACGGAACTCTCGACGAAATACCGGGCAGTGAATTCGGTTCTTGTGTGGGGGACAGGCATGCGGCTTGTGAAGAAATTTTTGGTCTCGTTGCGATCGTATGCCCTGAACCGAGGGTGAACAACCGATATGATTTCCTGGTGCTGTCAGGAAAAATCACACTACGACAGGGATAACCCGCCCCAGCCATGAATGCTCCACGCTTTTCCCTCAACGCCTTGCGCGCCTTTGAAGCCACGGCGCGGCTGCGCAGCTTCACGGCCGCGGCAGATGAACTGTCCGTCACCCATGGGGCCGTGAGCCGGCACATCCGGATGCTGGAAGATGGCATGGGTCTGGCCCTGCTCAACCGCAACCCCCATGGCACCACCCCCACCCCTGAAGGGCAAAGACTGGCCGAGGGACTGACCCAGGCCTTTGGCCTGATCCAGACCAGCATCGAACAGATCAAACCCGGGCCCCTGACACTGTCGTGCTCCGAATCGATCATGATGTACTGGCTGCTGCCCCGACTCTCGCGGCTGCAGGATCAGCACCCGGGCATCGAATTGCGCTTCAACATGGGGTACGGGCCCGTCGACTTTGCCCGGGACAACGTCGGCATCGCCATCCGCCTGTCCTCGATCGAGCCTCCCAAAGACGCCGTCCGGATCGATCTGGCCCCCGAATGGGTCGGCCCGGTGTGCACCAGCGAGTACCTGCGCACCCTGCGCATCCAGTCAGCGGCAGACATGGCTCGCGCACGGCTCATGGTCTCCAGAACACGCCCCGGCGCCTGGGACGACTGGGGTCAAAGCAATGGCAGCCACCACGGGCCATTTCACATCGACGAAGTGTTTGACCATTTCTACCTGCTGATCCAGGCGGCCAAATGCGGACTGGGCATGGCCAACGTGCCACGCATGCTGGTGCGCGACGACCTGAGCAACGGCACACTGGTCGCCCCGCTTGGCTTTGTGCCCGGCGTCAACCGCCTCTCGCTGTGGGTCGCGCCCCACCTGGCGCGCAGGCCGGACACGGCGCGTGTGGTCGACTGGCTGATGGACGAGATGAAAACCTCGGAAGGTTCGCACCCGGCCTGAGGGCCGGCGCCAGCCCTCACTGCGCTGGATCAATCCAGCTTGAGCCTGGCATCCTGGATGACCTTGCCCCAGATCTGCGTCTCCCGCTGGATGTACTGCGCAAAGTCGTCGGGCTTGATGTCGAAGCGGTTATAGCCCAGGGCCTTGTAACGCTCCCCCAGTTCGGGCGTGGCCATGACTTCGGTCATGTCTGCGGCAATCTTGTCGCGCAAACCCTTTGAGGTGCCCTTCGGCGCAAAAACCGCGAACCAGGCATTGGAGACAAACTCCTTGGCACTGCTGGAAGCCAGCATGCCGGGGGCGGAGGGGTAGTAAGGCGAAGCCTGTGGCGCGGCCACACCGATGAAACGGACCTTGCCGGCTTTTTCCATCGGCCCGGCGCTGGCCATGCTGCCCATGGCCCATTGCACTTCGCCAGTGGCCACGGCCGCAAACAGCTGTGGCATCTCCTTGTAGGGCACATGCTGCATCCGGGTGCCGGTGGTCGACTGAAGGCGCAAAGCCCCCAGATGACCGGGACTGCCCTGCCCCCAGGAGCCATAGTTCAGGGTGTCGGGTTTGGCGCGTGCCGCAGCCACGATGTCATCGATGGAGTTGTACGGGCTGTCCTTGCCCACCACCACAAAGAAATCGGTCTGCAAGGTGGGCCGGATCGGATCGAAATCCTTTTGCGGATCGTAGGGCAACTTGCTGTAGAGGTGCACATTGCTGGTGAGCATGGTGCTGTCCAGATGGATCAGGTCATGGCCATCCGGGCTGGCACCGCGAAAAGCGTTGTACGCCACCACGCCATTGCCCCCTGGGCGGTTGTCCACCACCACGGATTGGCCCCATTTCTTGCTCAGCTGCTCGGAGATCAAACGCAATGACACGTCCGGGCCACTGCCGGCCGATGCGGCCGTGATGATGCGGACAGGTTTGGTAGGCCAGGACTGTGCGGACACCGAGGTGCACAGCGCCATCAATGATGCGGCGATCCAGCAGGTGGCATGCCGGCGCGGGAGCATGGAGTTTTTCATGCACTTTCCTTCAAGGTTGGGTCAGTGCAGAAAATTTATCAGTGCGCTCTCAGGAAACGATCAGGGTTTGCGCTGCAAATTTCCTAAATCGGTTTAAGAATGATTCAGCAGAATTTGACAATGGCCGCGCAGAATCAACCAAGGCCACGACTTCGCGGGTGACTTGGGGGTTACGCAAGGGACGCGCCACCACCCCTTTGACACCCGTCTGCACCAGGATGTAGGCCGGCAGCACCGAAATGCCCAGACCGGCACAAATCAGGCCGATGGCCGTATTGATGTTGGAGACTTCGTATTCGAGGCGAAGCTGGCCGGACCAGCGCTGCAGGGGCTTTTCGATCAGATCGCGCAGACCGGTGCCTGTCCTGAGCAAAATGAGCGGTGCATCGATCAGATCCCCCCACTCGAGGCTCTCGCTGGCGGCCAGCGGGTGTTCTTGCGGGCACACCACGCACAGCGTGTCCTGAAACATGGTCTCGGTCTTCAAGCCCAACACATCGTGGGCCGATGTGCAAATGCCCAGATCGGCCTGACCGGTCTTGACCATTTCGGCCACCGACGCCACCGGCACGTCGAGCAGCTCCAGGCGGACACCGGGGAAATCGTTCTTGAAGGCGGCCATCACTGGCGGCATGAGGCTCGCGGCCAGCAGCGGCGAAGTCGCGATCCGCAGTGATTCGCCCTGCTTGAGGTAGCTCGTCTGCAGTTGCCTGACGGTGTTGTCGAGTTGTTCCAGGGTGCGCAGCGCGGTAGGCAGGAACTCGGAACCGGCATCGGTCAGCAACACTTTGCGAGTGGTGCGCTCGAACAGCCGCAGACCCAGTTCTTCTTCCAGACTCCTGACCAGCATGGACAAGGCCGATGGCGTGAGAAACAGTTTCTGAGCGGCGCGCGTCATGCTCTGTTCCTGGGCAACATAGCAAAAGGCCCGCAATTGGCGAAGGGTCAGGTGGGGTGTAGACATCCGGCCAATTGTCAAACATCGCTGATGATTTGATCAAGATTTTTCGATTGTTTGTGTGCGGGATTCGCGGTCCAATCCTTTTGCACAAAACGCATCGACCACACCGTGACCCACCCACCTTCCCCGGAATCTGACACCTTGCGCCGTGAAGACACGGCCTTGCTGACCGGACGCGCCTGCTTTGTGCACGACATCCATTCCAGCAACCTGGCCCACGTGGTCTTTGTTCGCAGCAGCCAGGCGCACGGGCGACTGCTGCGGGTTGACACCCAGGCTGCCCTCCGCATGCAGGGTGTTGTCGCTGTCTTCACCGCTCAGGATGTCGGCGAAAAATTCATGCCCAAAGCCAACCCGCTGCTGACGCTGCCCAAAGACTTGCGCTTTGCATTGATGGCACACACGCAGATCGACCATGCAGGTCAGCCGGTGGCGATGGTGATCGCCCAGAATCTGGCCGCAGCCCGCGCGGCGGCCGAAGCCATCCAGATCGACGTCGAAGGCCAGGACCTGGTGCAGGATTTCGAAAGTCCCGAAGCGGTGACCCGCGTGGCTTTCGACAAGGGTCTACCCACAGCAGAAGCCTCCACGGACGTGCAAGCCCGCATCGTTTGTCCACGCGTAGCGGCCATGACGATGGAGCCCCGCGCGCTGGTGGCCGAGGTGGACGCCCCCGGAGCCCGCCTCCAGGTCTGGTGTGGATCGCAGTCGCCCTCGCGCATGCAGACCGACATTGCCGAGCTGCTGGGCCTTGAAGCACAGCAAGTGCACGTCATCACACCCAACGTTGGCGGGGCCTTTGGCGCCAAATCGTCCGTGTACCCCGAGGAACTGCTGGTGTGCTGGGCCGCCTGGCGTCTGCAGCGCAGCCTGCGCTGGACAAGCACACGCTCTGAAGAATTTGCTTCGGCCACGCACGGTCGTGGTGCGCAACTGACCGGCACACTGCAATGCGCCCCCGACGGACAGATGCTGGCTTTACAGGCCGATATGAACTTTGCACTGGGCGCCTGGATGCCGTTTTCGGCCGTGGCCCCTTTGCGCAACGCCACGCGCATACTGCCGGGCCCCTACCATGTGCAGTCGCTCAAGGTGCAAGGTGTGGCGGGGCTGAGCCATGCGGCCCCAGTCACCATCTACCGCGGCGCGGGACGCCCTGAAGCCGCTTTGCTGATGGAAACGCTGGTGGAGATGGCGGCACGCCAACTCGGCATGGACCCGGTGGCCTTGCGCCTGCGCAACCTGATCGGCCCTGCCGAAATGCCGTTTCCAACACCGACCGGCGAAGTGCTTGACACGGGTGACTATCCCCGCTTGATGCAACAGGCCTGCGACAAATTCGCGTACGAAGAAGAACGTGCTTTGCAGGCACGGCGTCGCCAGAACGGCGAGTGTGTCGGCATCGGCATGGCGCTCTACATCGAGCCGTGCGGCAAAGGCTGGGAGAGCGCTCGCGTCACCCTGCAGGCTAACGGTCGCGTTGAAGTGGCCAGTGGCTCACCTGCGCAGGGTCAGGGGCACCTGACCACCTTCGCGCGGATTGCCGCAGAAGAACTGGGGGTCGATGCTTCATGGGTCGATGTCCTGTGTGGCGACACCGACTCCTGCCCCCCGGGCATTGGCGCACTGGCCAGTCGCAGCGTCGCCATTGGTGGCAGCGCCATTGTCCAGGCATGCCAGCAAGCCAAAAGTCAGCGTGACGCGGGCCAGGCGCTGCCCATCGTGGTCGATACCCGTTACGAATCCGAAGAAACCTGGAGCAGCGGCTGTGTGCTGGTGCGCATGGCCATCGACACGGAAACCGGCCACCCCCGCATTGAAAAAGTCGTCTGGATCGACGATGCAGGCCGGATCATCCACCCCCAGCTGGCCCACGGGCAACTGGTAGGTGGCTTTGCCCAGGGCTTTGGCCAGGCCATGCTCGAGGAGATCGTCTACGACGGTACGGGCCAATTGCTGACCGGCTCCCTGATGGACTACGCCGTGCCCCGAGCCGAAGATCTGCCGGAGCTGGAAATCGATAGCCACTGCACACCCAGCACCACCAACCTGCTGGGCAGCAAAGGTGTGGGCGAAGCCGGTTGCATTGGCGTGCCCGCGGCACTCATGAACGCCGCACGTGACGCACTGGCGCCTCTCGTGGGCGAAGTTCAACTCGATTTCCCCTTGCGACCGCAGCGCCTGTGGCAGCTGCTTCAGCCCCCCATTGATTCACATCCATAACAAAGGACACACCATGCAATACAAAAAATCCGATGCCAAAGCCTATGCCAAGGAAAACTTCCGCGGCGTCTGGGCGGCCAACCTGACCCCCTTCGATGCGGACCTGCGCTTTGACGAGCAGGCCTACCGCGAGAACCTCAAGCACTGGCTTGAAACCCTGAACCTGGGCGGTCTGTTCATTGCCGGCAAGCAGGCCGAGTTCTTTTCCATGTCGATCCCCGAGCGCAAGCGCCTGATGGAGCTGGCTGTGGAAGCCGCCAGCAACGCGGGCAACCGCGGCGGCATCGGCAAACCCGGTATCGTGACGTCCTGCTCTGACACCAACCTCGACGTGGTGCTGGACCTGGCGCGCTACTCTCAGAACATCGGTGCCGACTATGTGATCGTGCACAGCCCGGTGCTGCACTTTGGCGCCGATACCGAAGAGACGATCTACGAGTACTACCGCTACCTGTCAGAGCAGCTGGACATCGGCATCGCGATGTGGAACCACCCCGACTGCGGCTACACCATGACCCCCGAGCTGTGCAACCGCATCGCCGACCTGCCCAACATCGTGGCCATCAAATACAGCGCCGACCGTGAAAAGTACAAGCGCCTCAACGAGCTGGCCGGTCACAAGATCCAGGTCAGCAACCCGTCCGAGGAGGATTGGCTCGACAACATCATCGAACTGGGCTGGAGCCTGTACCTGTGCTCGACGCCGCCTTTCCTGCTGCAAACCGCCGTCGACCAGCGCATGAACGAATACACCCGTCTCGCATTCGAAGGCAAGCACGACGAAGCCCGCAAGGTGCGTGACAGCCTGCAACCCGTGCGCGATGCCTTCCATGCCTCCAAACCCAAAGGCAAGCCGCAGGCACATGCCAAGGTCTGGCAGGAGCTGCTGGGCCAGCATGGCGGTCCGGTTCGCCGCCCCCTGATAGCGATGACCCCGGAGGAAATCGAGAAGACCCGCCAATGCTTTGCCAACTCGGGCCTCAAGCTCAAGTGATGGGCATGGACTGCGGCCACCTGAACGTCAACGGCAGCATGCACCCGGTCGACACGGCCGGCGGCGGGCGGCTGGTGGATGTGTTGCGCGAGCAGCTTGGACTGCGCGGAACCCACGAAGGTTGCGACACCGCGCAATGCGGTGCCTGCACCGTCAATGTGGATGGCCGTGCCGTCAAGTCCTGCAACGTGCTGGCGGCGCAGATGGTGGGCAAGACCATCCGGACCATCGAATCCGTCGCCGATCAGGGGGGTGAGCTGCATGTCATTCAGCGCGCCTTCAGCGAGCACCATGCCCTGCAGTGCGGCTACTGCACCTCGGGCTTTGTCATGCGCACATTGGCGATGGTGCACGAAGACGTGCCCGCCGAACCGCTTGCGGTGCGCCAGGCACTGGGCGGCAACCTTTGCCGCTGCACGGGCTATGAAGGCATCGTGAATGCCGTGGTGGCCAGCCTGCGCGTTTTGCGCAACACGGCGGAGGCGCAGTGAGCATGACTGCACAATATTTGCGTGCCCCTTCGCTGGCGCAAGCTTCGGCCTGGCTGTGCCAATACCCGCAGGCGCGTTTGCTGGCGGGGGGTCAGAGCCTGCTGCCGGCCTTGCGGCTGGGACTGGGTTCGGCCTCCCACCTGATCGATCTGCAGGACCTGCAGGAGCTGCGCCAGATCGAGCAACGCACCGACGGACTCCTGGTGGGTGCGCTGTGCACCCATGCGCAAGTGGCCCGCTCTGCGCTGGTGCGCGAATTGCAGCCCTGGTTGTCGCACATGGCAGCGCACATCGCCGACCCCCAGGTGCGCGAGATGGGCACCCTCGGCGGCTCGCTGGCCAATGCCGATCCAGCCGCCTGCTGGCCTGCCGCGACGCTGGCGGCCAATGCGGTCATCCACACCACGCAGCGCCAGCTGCCTGCCGACGCTTTCTTCAAAGGGCTGTTCAGCACAGCACTGCAGCCAGGGGAACTCATCGTCGGCGTGCACTTTCCGCATGTCGAACAGGCGGCATACAAAAAATTCGAACAGCCGGCTTCACGCTTTGCGCACCCCGGTGTGGCGGTGGTCAGGCACCCCGGTGGCCAGGTCCGCGTTGCCGTCACGGGTCTGGGACAAGGCGTGTTGCGGTGGCCCGAGGCCGAGCAGGCACTGGGCAGGCAGTTTGCCCAGGCGGCACTGCACGACGTGGCGCTCAGCCCGGCGCTGGCCGAAGACGATCTGCACGCCTCGGCACGCTACAAGGTCCATCTGGCGCATGTCCTGTGCAGACGCATCCTGTCCGAACTGACTGGCGAAGCCTATGTCCGTCTGAATGCCGCGCACCACCAGCAGCAGACGCAGGTCCAGGACCCGTCCGCTGCCGATCAGACCGAAGGGCTGTGCGGCGAACGCGTGATCCAGGCCACACCACTGGCCCTCTGGAATCTGGTGCTCGACCCCAAGGTATTGCAAGCCTGCATGCCCGGCTGCGAAGCCATCCATCGCCAAAGCGATGAACGCTACGAAGCGGTGGTGCAGGTGGGGATCGGTCTGGTGTCAGCGCGTTTTTCGAGCACAGTGGACCTCCATCCACTGAAGATCCCAAGCGACAGCGCGGGGGGCCTGATGCGCCTGACGGTGGCCGGCAGCGCCGGCGCCATGGGCCGAGGCCGCGCCGAAGCCACTTTCTCGCTGGAGCCCTTCTCCGACGGGTCGACCCGGCTGCGCTGGCATGCCCTGCCCATCCTCGAAGGCAAACTGGCCCAGATCGGTCAGCGCTTTGTGTTTGCGGTGGCGCGTCAGCTCAGCGAGGAATTCCTCGACAAGCTGCAGACCCAGGCCACTGGCCAGCCCCCCGAACGGGCCCGGCTGCCCTGGCACCGTCGCGGCTGGCGCTGGATTCAAAACTTCTTTTCAATGTTCAAACCCTGGAGACCGTGACCATGACCGCCTCATCCCATTTGGCTGCCAACCGCTTTGGCGCCCCCATGAATTTCGACGGCTGGATCGAAGCCAACCGCCAACGCCTGCAGCCGCCGGTCAACAACCAGCAGATCTGGCAAAGCGAAAGCCTGATCTGCACCATGGTGGGTGGCCCCAACCAGCGCACCGATTTTCACGACGACCCGCTGGAAGAGTATTTCCACCAGATCAAGGGCAACGCCTCTTTGATCGTGCTGGACCGTGGCAAGTTTGAACGGGTCCACCTGAAGGAAGGCGACATCTTCCTGCTGCCTGCACATGTGCGCCATTCACCGCAACGCCCCGAAGCCGGCAGCTTGTGCACGGTCATCGAGATCGCGCGGCCTCAAGGCCTGCTGGACGCGTTTGAATGGTATTGCGCCAACTGTGCGGGCCAGGTCAAGCGCATCGAGGTGCAACTGAGCAGCATCGTCGACGATCTGCCCAAGGTGTATCAAAGTTTCTACGAGTCTTCGGATGCCGAGCGCACTTGCCCGCACTGCGGCACCGTGCACCCGGGGCGTGACTGGCAAAGCTGGCACAAGCTGGCCCACGAGAAATTTCCTGCACTGACCACGCAACGTTCATGAGAGCAGCACATGATGCAAACCCATGAAGTTGTGTTGATCGGATTCGGCGCCATCGGATCTGCCGTGTTTGAACGGATGTCCACGCACCCGGGCATCCGGATCACGCATGTGGTGGTCTCGGAAGGTCAGGTCGAAGCCGTTCAACAGCAGCTGGGTGACCGTGCCCAAGCGCTCAGTGAAGTACCGGCCGCAGCCACCCTGGTGCTTGAATGCGCCGGGCACGGCGCGCTTGAGCAGCATGTGCTGCCGGCATTGGCACGCGGCACCGAGTGCGCAATCCTTTCCATCGGCGCACTCGCCACCGACGATTTGCCTGCACGTCTGGAAGCGGCGGCACGGCAGGGAAGCACCCGGCTGCACCTGCTGTCGGGCGCGATCGGGGGCATCGACGCGATCGCATCTGCACGCCATGCGGGGCTGGATGAAGTGGTCTACACCGGACGCAAACCCCCCTCGGGCTGGAAAAATTCACCCGCTGAACAGCAGGTGGATCTGGACGCGCTGACGCAGCCGGCCGTCATTCTGGAAGCCAGCGCACGCGAAGCGGCCCGTCTCTACCCCAAAAACGCCAATGTGGCGGCCACGCTGTCTCTGGCGGGCATGGGCCTGGACAAGACGCGGGTGCGCCTGATCGCCGATCCGGGCGTGCGGGAAAACGTGCACGAGGTCGAAGTGCGCGGCGCCTTTGGCGAGATGAAAATCACCATGCGCGGCAAGCCGTTGGCCGACAACCCCAAAACCTCGGCCCTGACCGTGATGTCAGCCCTGCGCTTCCTGCACAACCGGGCATCGGCGCTGGTCATCTGAGACATTGCACATGGAAAACCTCGATCTGGCGGTCCTCAAGGCTGCGTTCAGGAAGCCTCCAACGGACGGCCTGCATCACCAATATGGACACGCCCGATGGTCTGAACGCCTTTGGCGGGCCCCAACTTGAAGTGTCTTCACGACGGAGTTGAACATGCGTACTTTCACATTGCCTCGTATTGCCCTGTTGGTCACACTGGCCTGCACATGGCCCCTGACCGTCCAGGCCCAGACGCCAGCCTGGCCGAACCAGCCTGTGCGCATCGTCAACAATTTCCCGGCTGGCGGACCTTCCGACCTGATTGCCCGCGCGGTGGCCGAGGCCCTGCAGAAAAGCAGCGGACAACCTGTCATTGTGGAAAACAAGGCGGGTGCAGGAGGCAACATCGGCGCGACCGAAGTGGCCAAGGCGGCGCCTGATGGCCGCACCGTTTTTCTGGGCATCGACACGGCTTTCACGGTCAACCCGCACATCTTTGCTGCCATGCCCTTCAAGCTGGGCACCAAAGCGGGTGAGCTCAAACCGCTGGCGATCCTGTCATCCAATGGCTTGCTGCTGGGGACCTCGGCCGCGCAGGGGCTTCTGTCGATGCCCGAGTTGATCAGCGCAGGCAAAACCCGTGGCGTGAATTTCAGCTCGGGGGGCGCTGGCAGTCCAGGGCACCTGGGCGTGGCCATTTTTTCCCAGGCGGCCAACATCAAGATCACCCACGTCCCCTACCGAGGCAACTCACCGGCCGTGCTGGCCTTGGTGTCCGGCGAGGTGGATGGTGGCATCCTGTCCGTCACGGGCATGCTGCCGCATGTCAAATCGGGCAAGATCGTGCCTGTGGCCATGACCAGCCGCCAACGCAGCCGCCTGCTGCCCGATGTCCCGACGGTGGCAGAACTGGGCTACCCGGCGCTGCAAAACGAAGTGCTGACGCTTTGCATGGTG
>JACCDS011262886.1_pt1 | contig 13615 bp, 9 predicted proteins | sample 7446441 | NCBI WGS metagenome assembly JACCDS01 (sample SAMN15323445, study PRJNA562643) | freshwater metagenome | isolation source: river surface water | place: USA:Blue River Watershed | collected 2017-08-17 | reverse complement strand
TAAAGCCTGTCTAGCGAACAGAGCCTCAGGGGCGGCAGGCTTTCGCTAGACATCAGCAGGAACATTTTCACCTGAGAAAGGAACCGACCCATGTCGACTACTGCAACTGATGAAGCCGTCGTTCAACCCGCCATCACCTGGCTGAACATGTCCGGCGATGTCACCATCACCTGGGACGACGAAAACCGCGACCACGTGCTGGCGCTGGTGCGTCAGAAGATGCGCCAGGGCTACTCGTTCTTCGTGCTGACGCCGCGCGCCCTGCCGCTGCTGCCCAACAAGAAGACCCGCCTGACCCAGGAAAGCCAGCTTGGCAAGGCCGTGGGCGTCGTCGTCCCCGACGAACAGCTCGCGGCCATCGTGGCCAACCTCGGCGACGCGGATGTCGAAGCGGTGGTCCAGAAGGGCAAAGCCCATCTGTCTTCCGCTCCTGGCAGCCGCAACCTGGCCACCACGCGCCGCGCGCAGTCCGCCGAAGAAGTGGTCCGCAACCAGTGCGTGGCCGTGCGTGCCATCGTCGGAGGCTGACCCTCCATGGACACCGAGTACATCCTCGACTGCGCCTTCGAGTATGGCGAGACCACGGCGGTGGAAAACGCCGTGCTCGGCAGCCCGAAAGGCGCTTATTGGGCGGTGCGCGCTGCGGTGGACCAGGACCTGCACATGCCGCAGCACTTCCTGCAGAACACGGCCCGGACGCACTTGCACCAGGCGAGCCTGCCCGAACAGTACTTCTTCGCACTGTGTGGGCTCAACGGTCTGGAGTTCTCGCTGAAGGCCTTTGCTGAGCGTGCCGAGCACCTGGTGCAAAGCAAGCTGCAGGAAGACCTGGGCTGGGAGCAAGGGCGCATCGCCGGGCTGCTGCCCGAACGCGACGCTTGCACCGTTGGTCAGCTCGTTCACCGCGAGTCCGACATCAGCGAAGGCGTGGTCCGGCACCTGCTGGACCAGATGTGCACCCCCGCCGCCCAGCGCTGGAGTGAAGACCTGGCGCTCATGGCCCAGGCCGCGCACTGGTACCGCGCCGACGCCGGCCGCACCTTCGAGCAAATGCTGCTGGCCGATGACTTCAAGGGCCTGAGCGTGGAGTCCCTCCCCGCCCTGGTCCAGCAAGCTGTTGCCGCTCAGCGCAAACGCATGAAAGAGCTGCAGGTGCAGGAGCACGGACTGCGCGACAAGGCCAAGGCTGCCATCAAGAAGGCCACCCGGCTCTTCCAGGGCCTGGGCCAGGACGACAACCTGAAGCTGTTCGTCTCCGGCTCCGAAGTCTGCCTGTCCCATCCGCAGTCATCGTTCAAGTTCATCCTCAAGCCCTTGCAGGTGAGCGGATGGCTGCTGGACCGCACGATGGTGGGCCGTTCGCACACGCCGTACGAGCTGAGCCTGTACACCAAGGAAGACGTTTTCCTGGCCAAGCTGTGCGTGTACTTCAACAACACGCCGGTGCTCGACCAGCTGCTCGCCCTGACCTTGTTTGTCCAGTCGGGCGAGGAGGTCAAGATTCTCGAGAAAGCCAACTGGTTCGCCACCGAGCAATGGTCGGATGCCAAGACCCGCGTGGTCCTGGAAGCCTACCCGCAACTGCAGGACAAGTTGCCGCGACCCCGTCGCGACGACGAGCCCCGGGGCGCCTTGTCGCTCGTCGATTCGGCGTTCCTGCGCAAGCAGGCACACTGGGAACCGTTCAAAGGCCGAGTCCAGCAATGGGTGGGCACTTGGATGGAACCCGCGACGCTCGCCGCCCGGCAGCTGGCAAACACGCTGGCCCCGGTGCGACAACAGGTCCAGGACGCACAACAGGTCCAGCGCGAGCTGACCCGCGAGCGCTTGGCCGACGCCTGTCGAGAGGTCCGCAGCCGCACCCAAGCGGCGCTGCCTAGTCTGCCTGTCATGCTTCCGGCCCTCGTCGCCTGAAGCCTTCATTCGAGGTCGCTCTCTCCCGAGAGCGACCTTTTTTCATGGGCGGCTACTGGAGAAACTGAATGGCTGCTTCGGCAGGCACCGGCGGCGAAAACAGGTAGCCCTGCAGCGCACCGCAGCCGTTGACCTGCAGAAACTCGCGCTGCGCCTCGGTCTCGACCCCTTCGGCCACCGTGAACAGCGACAACTCGCGTGCCAGCGCCAGGATGGCCTTGCAGATGACCTCGCTTTCCGAGTCGCTGCCGAGTGGCCGCACGAACGACCGGTCCAGCTTGAGAACGTCCAAGGGCAACCGCTGCAGATAGGCCATGCTGGAGTACCCGGTGCCGAAGTCGTCCAGCGAGATGCGGAAACCCTTCGAGCGCAGCTCCCGCAACAGTGCAATCGCTTCGTCGGCGTTGCGCATCAAGGCGGATTCCGTCACTTCGAGCTCGAGCAGCTCCGGCGAGACGCTGTGCTTCTGGGCCAGGGTCACCAGCGTGGTCACCAACGAGGGTTCGAGCAGTTGCTGGACCGACAGGTTCACCGCAATCGGACGGGGCTCCAGGCCGGCCCGCTTCCAGGCGGCCTGCTGCGCACAGGCGGTTTCAAAGACATGCAGGCCCAGTGGGCGGATGAGCCCACTCTGCTCGGCCACGGGAATGAACTCGAACGGACCGACCTTGCCCAAGGCCGCACTCTGCCAGCGGCACAGGGCCTCAAAGCCCAGCACCTGACCCGTTCCCAGAGAAACCTTGGGCTGATATTCCAGATACAGCTCCTGCGGCGCCTCCGTCAGCGCCTTGCGTAAGCCCGTCTCCAACGCCAGGCCGCGTTGTCCGTTGGCGCTGATGGCCTCGGAGTAGTGGCCGACATGCGAGCTGCCTTGTTGCACCACTTCTTCGAGGGCCAGATGAGCCTGGTGCAGCACCGATTCGGCCGTCTGGCTGCGTGAGCGGGCCAGGCCGATGCCCACGTTGGCGTCCACGAAGACTTCATGGCCCTCCAGGGTCACCGATGACTTGAAGAACGCGAGCACCCGCTGAGCCGCGGCCTCATCGTCCTGCGCCGACAGATGCGGCGCCATCCAGGCAAATTCGTCCGCTTCGACTCGTGAGAGGGCCTGGCTGGAGGGCACCAACGTACCCAGCCCAAGCGCGACGTGCTGCAGCAGCAAATCACCCACGCCGCGGCCCAGGCTCTTGTTGATGTTGCCAAAGTGCGCCAGGTCAAGGCAGAACACCGCCACGCCCAGCGACACCTTGGGGTCCGGTTGCTCCGGCAACAACTGGATGGCTTCGCGCAAGCGCTCGACGAAGCGCGTGCGGTTGGGCAGCAGGGTCAGCTCGTCGCGTCTCGTCGCGTCCTGGGCAACTCGCGTGCCCTGCCGCTCCCGCGTCAAATCGCGCAGGATGGCCACCTGCCGGGGGTCCTTGCCCAACCCGTCGTCAAAACCGTGGACTTCCCGCTCCTCGGGAAACCACGTGCCGTCTTTGCGGCGACTGAAGAACTCGCCCTTCCACCGACCTTGCCATTGGGCGCTCAGGCTCGGCTGCGACACGTTGCGGGGGACCACCGAACCGAGCACGCGTTGCAGATTCAGGCCGACCACTTCGGCTTCCTCGTAACCTGTTACCCGAGTGAAGCCGTCGTTGACCCACTCCACCACGCCGTCCGCTGCCCGCATCACCACCACGCCGTCCGGCAAGCTCTGCAGCACCTTGTCGGCCAGTTCCTGCTGAGACTGCAAGCTCTTACGCGAGGTCACATCGCTCACGTAGACCAGCACCTGGTTGTCTTGGCTTGACTCAAGCCCCGACAGACGCGTCAGCAGCAGCTCGGTCCACAGGCGTGAGCCGTCCTTGCGCCGTAACGTGCCCTCCACCTGGTGCCGGGGCGAGCGTCCTGCGCGCACGTCTCGCACCGCCTTGAAGAGGTCCTGGGCCGGCATCTCGTCCCACAGCGCGGTCCATGACAGGGCTGACAGTTCTGCCGAACCATAGCCGGTGACCTGCTCCCAGCGCGCGTTCAGAGGTGTCAGCCGGCCCTCGTTTTCCACCGTAGCCCACAGGCCTTGCGTGCTTTCCAGCACCCCTTGCAGGTGTGCGGTTCGGGACCGCAGGTCGTCCAGGCGCTGCTGCGTCTGTGTGGCATCGTGGACGAGGGACAAGGACTGGTCAGATGACAAGGGGACCACGCGCACCTCCAGGTGCAGAACTTCCCCTTTCCGCTCCAACTGCAGCCTGCCCGTGACCAGGCGGCGTTCCCGAATCGCGCGTTGAATCAGTTCAGTATGGCTCGCACTGGCCGTGGCAGGCAGCTCACTCTTGAACGAATCGCGGATAAGCGCGGAGCGCTCGTCTTGTGGACCCTGGACCTGTACCAGCTTGCCCTCGAAGGTGTGCACCAGCATGACTTCAGGCAGGGCTTCCAGCAACGAGGCCAGGCGTGCGCGTGACTCGCTGAGCATGCGCTGCTGCACCTCGCGATGCCTCATCATCAGCCAACCGCCCATGAAAAGGACCACCCCGAGCACCTGCATGAGTGCCCAGGCGGGCCCGAACCTCAGCAGCCGGTCGACAGCCACGTCCAGACCCTGGCGCAGCAGGGGAGAGAAGAAGGGCAGCACGGCGGCCAACGCCGAGGCCGCCGCGATGGCCTTGAGCTGTTCGGAGCGATGTGCGTCTTCCGCGTCGACGCGGTAGAGCTTTGCAATCAGAACGGACCCGAGCCAGGCCAACACCATCGTTACCATCGCAGGCGTTGCTGCCAACCCCCCGCGCGCCGCACGAGCCACGAGCCCGGCCACCAGCACCGCCAGCGACATGCGCCAACCCAGGAAGAACACCGCAGCAATCAGGACCGGGTAGCGCGCGTCATACGTTGACTGGTCGGGCAAGCCCATCGACACGCCGCGCGAGATGACCCAAACCAGGCCGAGGCTGAAGACAAGGGCCAGTGCCACTTGGCCGACGTCACCCTTGCGATGCCTGGTCGCGGTGGCGACCGCCAAGGTCACGACAAGCACCAGAGCCAACGCCTCGAGAGTCGGCAACAAGCGCATAAGTGAGTCGAAGAAGTCCACCCCTGTATTTTCCCTAACTGTCTTGCCACTCTTGCTGCTCTTGCCACTCCTGCTTCAAGGCACCCGGGCGACGGCTGTACCCGCCGTACCGTTGCGCTCGCGCACGAAGTATCAGATGCGTTCAAGCTGTGCAAGTTTGGAGCAACTGCTTCTGAGTTGTCCAGTTTTATCGTGGGCAACTCCTGACTGAGCAGGCATATCGAAAGAAAAACGCCAAGCTCAAAGCTTGGCGTTCAATGAATACCGGCATAAAGACCAGAGATGACGACTTAAGCGTGCGTCATGCTATGTCTATGCCTTCGCCGGGTTGCGAGGAACCCTGGCTCCAAAGTGGCGCGCCACCACCGCGCGCAGGCCGGCGACAACTTGGTCGGCGGCCTCCATCGCGGGGCCTTCGTCATCAGCGGCCTTGGCTTGCCAGCAGCCGTTGGCCAGCGGCGTCAGAGCGATGCGCTGCTCCAGGAACACACTCATGGCCAGACGATGGTCGAAGCCGGGCGTGAACGCTTCATACGAACCCGTGGGACGGTACAGCGTCATCGCACGACAAGCATCCGCAGGCGGCATGACGACAGCATAGCCGAGCGCATGACCGACCCACCAGTCGAGCCACAGTCCGCTCAGCGCCGCGACCTTGCGTGAACCCGTGCCTTGAAGGGCACCTGCGGCCGCCCAGCATCGCTGCAGGTGGGCCTGCGCCTGCTCGAGCACCGCCTCGCATTGACCAAGGTCAAATTGGTCCCGCGCGTTGCGCAGCTTGCCTTCCATGTCTACCCAGTAGGCCCGGTCGCCGGCCACCTTCTCGATGAGCAGCAGCTGCGCCGACAGGTTGTCCGCGCCCAGACCGCCGGCATAGCCCAGTCGACGCACCTCGTGTGACGTCAACGAAGGCCAGGTTTCAGGAGAAACCCCTCGGCCACCAGAGCTATCGACCAGGCACTCGAAAGCGTCTTCGCCCCACAAGGCCCGGCAGACCGGTTCGTTGTGCGTGTTCCACTGCAGAATGACGCGCGTGCGCATCTCGTTGCGCGACAGACGCGCGATGAGCGTGCGATAGCCATCGAGGTCGATTTCCTTGGCGCGCACGTTGAGCTGGACGCGGCCGAACCGGCTCGCGAGCGCGAACAGCCGCTTGGCTTCATCCGACATCGACATCGGGTCCTGCGACGCTTCGAAGAGCGTACGGACCGACGCACCGCACAGATGCAGCGCGACGTTCATCTTGCGATGCGCCTTGACGGCGAACCGCTCCAGCCATTCCAGGCTGGGGTAACGGGGCTCGAGCCCTGCTCGGTTCGGAGAGTAGAGCACGCCCCACTCGACGAACGGATAGGCACGGCTCGTGCGCAGCATGCGCGCAAAAGACGTCTTCTCGCCCGCTCCCGTGAGCGTGACGTAGCGTAGGTTGGCCATGTGAATCCTTGGTTGTTGTCCTGCAGTTGTTTAGCAACCAAGCCTCGCAAGGGCTAAATCGCGCTGGACGGAAAGCCCTCTAAAGTCTTAAACTTAAGACTTCGTCCCCTTTGCTCGGCTAGCGGCCGCAGCCGTCCCCGTCATGTTCATCGCAGACCTGCCGCAGGACGTGCGACTGCGCGTCGATGCCGAGGCCGCCATCGCCCGGCTCTTGCACGAAGGGCATCCGCTCTACATCGCCTACAGCGGCGGCAAAGACTCGACGACGCTTTTGGCGTTGGCGCTGAACGCGGCGGCGCTACTGCGCTCCACCGGCGTCGAGGTACCTCCCCTCATCGTCACGCACGGCGACACCGGCATCGAGAATCCGATGGTGGCTGCGCTGGCGCGGCGGGAGATGCAAAAAGCGGAGGCTTTCGGGCGCGAACACGGCCTGCGGGTCGTGGCCGAGGTGGCACAGCCCGCGCTCAACGAGACCTGGGCGGTGGCCATTCTCTCGGGTCGGCGTTTGCCGACCTTCACCAACAGCAGCTCGCGCGACTGCACGCTGAACTGGAAGGTCAATCCGATGCTGCGGCTTCGCAAGCGGCTGCTTGCCGAGTCCGGAGAGCACCGCAAGCCTGCGGTCACCCTCATCGGCACCCGCTTCGAGGAGTCGAGTTCGCGCGCCCAGCGCATGCATGAACGTGGAGAGCGGGCCACTGTGCCCTGGGAGAAGGACGGCAGCTGGTTTCTGTCGCCCCTGGCCCACTGGACCAGCGACGACGTCTGGGCCTACCTCGCCCAGCTGCGCTCGGGCGCTTGGCACGCGTTCACCGACAGCGCTGAGGTGTTCGAGATGTACGCCCAGGCTGGTGGCAGCAGCTGCGCCGTGGTCGCGGACATGGCCACCGAGGCCGTCAAGAAATCGCGTGCCTGCGGCGCCCGCTTCGGCTGTTCCTTGTGCGCCGCGGTAGGCCGCGACAAGTCGCTCGAGAATCTGCTGCTCGCAAGCCCCGAGCACGCATGGCTGCGACCGCTGAATGCGCTGCAGCAGTTCATCGTGAACACGCAGTACGACCTGCGCCGGCGCACCTGGTTGACGCGGACCCTCGACGAGGGCGGCTACCTCCGGGTTCAGCCGGACACCTACTCGCCGGCCATGCTGGAGGAGTTGCTGCGTTACGCGCTGACCGTCGACATGCTGGAGCAAGAGGCCGCCGCCCTGCTCGGGCTGGAGCAGCCCCGGTTTCAGCTGGTGCCGCCTCAAGCTCTGCTGGCCATCGATGCCCTGTGGTCGTTGCATGCCCACAGCCTTCGTCCGTTCGCGGCCATCGCCATCTGGCGCGACGTGGTCCTGCAAGGCAAGCGCTACGCGCCGCCTTCTACCGAGGGTCTGGCGACGCAGGCGATTCCGGCAGCACGCTATCTGTGGGTCGGCAATGACTGGGAGCAGGGACTGCCCGGGGTGTTCACCGGCATGCAGGACCCTGCCCTGATGCTGGCGGCCTGGGACACCGAACGCAGCGGTCACCGCGAGATGCCCGACGGCCGGCTGCTGCTCAACCATGAACACTCCGAGCTGTTCGAGGTGGACGCCGAAGGGGCGGAACTCTTCCTTGCCTGGGAGGCCGAGCGCGTGCTGACCGAATACCACGATGGTCCAGCCTACAACAGCGTCAAGGCCTTCCTCTACTACACCGAGCTGCGGGTACTGAGCACCTTCGGTCGGCACCACTCCACCTTGGACCGCATGATGCGCCGCGCCCAATGGAAGCGCGAGAACGGCTGGGCCGGGCCGGTCGAGCTCGAGCGCTTGCTTGCCGCGTCGATGGACAAACCCGCGCGCGATGCCGACGTCCAACGCCGGCGCCTTGGCCCCTCGCCTACCCTGGCTCCGCCCGAAGACCTTCGGCCCCTGCTCGAACGGCGGTGTGCGCCCCGCCTGCTGTGAGCCCGTGACAAGGAACAAGGGGCTGACCTCCTGGCCAGCTCTTTGAATGACGGCAGCGCCAAGCCTCAGCGCTTCTTGACCAGCTCGAAGCCCTGCTTGTCGGCCCAGCCCCACAGCACGCGCTCGGCGCCTTCGGGCGGGGGAGGGTCCCACCCGCAGGTCTGCGCCTGCAGGATGCCGCGGTCGTCCGCCACCGAGACGACCGCAGTCGAGTCTGCGTGGTGGCTTTCGACCGCCGTGGCCGCATTGGCGTGGTTGCCTGCGGGTGCACGGCGACTCCCTACACAGGCTTTGGACATTGACTGAACAGAGGACACCATGAAAGCCATCTTTGACGCCATTCGTGCGGCCAAGGAGCTGCGCAAGACCGACGCCGGCTACAGCCTGCGTGAGTTCGAAAGCGCCAACCGCGGGCACAGCCACCTGCTCGACGAGCTGGCGCTGGAATCGACCACTCGCCCGCGCAACTGGTTCAATCCGGACCCGCGGCATCGCGCACGCCTGAGTCGCCTGGAAGACAGCACGACGAGCCTGCTCGACAGCCTGACCCGCTACCTGCCCGACAGCGCGTTGACCGCCCCCGAGTGGGACGCCATCCTCGACGCCCCTGACAGCACCCAGTTCCTGGCACGCAGATTCAATGCAATCCTGGAGCGCTGGAGTTGGCTGGACCTGGCACGCCAGACCGGCCAATACCGACTGGCCTCCCTGCAGGGCCACCTCAAGGCGGGTACGCTGGAGCTCAGACTCGAGCTGACCGCGGGTCGACGGGGCGAGCTCAAGGCTGAGCGCACGCTGCAATTGCAAGGCCACCGCCTGGACACATTGCGGGGATACCTGCGCGCGTTCAAATCGGCGACCCTCGCCATCGCCGCGCTTCTCAAGGACCCGAAGAACTTCCCCGAGTTCTCAGAGGAGGCGCAGCAGTCGCAATTCGAGACCGCGCTGCGCCGCAAGTTTGCGCGCGCGATGGAAACCGGATTCGACAACGAGGAGAGAACCTGGCTGCGCCAGCATCTCAGCGGCATCCGCTTCTAACTGCCATTGCGCACTTGTTTTTCCAACCCGGGCCTTCGCGCCCGGGTTTTTTCATGCGCCCTCGACCCGCGTGGGCCGGCCAAGACCTGTCGCAAGCCAACGGCAGAGCTGCTGAGCCACCGCCGTGCTGAACAGCATCCCGGTGTGAGACACCGGCAGCAGGCAAGTCTCGCACGCCTGGTCGACCCTTGTTTCCGCCACGCTCACGGTGCCGTCGCTGGGTTCCTGGAACCGGCAAAGCAGCCGGCCCAGCCCCGCCGCACGCGTTCCCGCCAACGTGAACACCGGGAACGACAACGAGGGTCGCGCTGGACGCTCCATCCAGTCGTGCAAGGTCGGTGCGACCGTGCGACGGCCGCCGCACAAGCGACGCAGTTGGCGGGCGGCTCGACTGCCCTGTACCGGGCTGCCCAGGAGCATGAGCGAGACCACCTTTCCTTCGGGAAGTCGCTGCGCTGCAGCCCAGGAGACCAGGCCACCCATGCTGTGGCCCACCAGGACCACGGGACGAGGAGCAGAACACACCTGGCCGACGAACTCGACCAGCTCCAGCGCATTCGTTTTCAGCGGCGTCGTCACGGTGCGGTAGCCGAAACACGCCACGTCGTGTCCGGCGTTGCGCAGTTGGCGCGCAAGCCAACGCAAAGCCAGCGGGCGCATGAAGAGGCCGTGCACAAGCACCACCAAGGGACGGTCTGCAAAGGACATGGGCTGCAAGGAGTGAAGGACTGCTTCCTGTGCATAGCCAATGCCGTTTGGGCGTTTGGGCGTTTGGCCGTTTGGCCCTCTGTTCCATCCGTCCCCGCGCGTCGCTACACGGAGCTAGAGGTCACATCAAGATTGGAGGCAACCTTCATGGCTACCATCGCCGAAAAACACGGCAACGGCGACGCCAACTTTGCCGCTTTCGAAGCCAAACACGGAAGCGTGGCGGCAGAGAACCTGCTGCAACGCATCTGCGAAGAACAGTGGGCACCCGGCACCGAGCAGGGCGTCATCTTTCATGACGTCGTCGCTCACGACCCGTGCAACCACACCATCACCGGATGCATCGAGCACGAGGACGTCTGGTATCACTTCGTCCTGCGCAACGGCAACATGGACGGCACGCAGGTCGAAGAGTTCGACCTCGACGACCCGGACATCACTGACCGGCCGCCAGAGCTGGCGATGGCGCAGCGCCTGGCCGACTGCCTGCTCATCTACCTGGAAACACATCCGCATGCGCGCCAAGCAGGCTACTCCTGCATGGGGTCGCTGAGGAAGATGCACAAGGTCGGACGCGTATCGGCCGCTACCACTCAGACGCACGCGCTTCTGCGCGGCATTCTGGGGGACCTGGCGTATCGCATGCAGGACTATGCACTGGACGCGCTGAAGCTCGCATCGCAGGTCATGACGGCCAGCGAACGGGTCGATGAGCTCTATGCGGAGCTCTCACCGGAGTTGCAGGCAGCCCTCGAAGCTGCGTGCAAAGACGCCCCGGAGCTCGGCGGGCCCATCGAGTTCCTGACCCAGGGCCTGGAGCCGGTTTTCCGGTACCAACTGCTCTGAACATACTCCCCCTTCAAGGCACCCCTCTCGGGGTGCCTTTTCCTTTGGGTTTTCAGGCCAGGCCTGGAAGCAAGGGGCCCCGACGCGCTCAGCTTGTCGAGGCCCTCCGCGACGGGGCGGATGGGCCCTCAGCGCACGTACAGCAAGCCGTGGCGCGCGTTGAAGTTGCCCCCGTAGGATGCCGGAACACCCCCGATGGTCGTCGCGCCGTCGCCATAGCAGGTGAACCACCCGTCGGCATGCAGGCCAAACGAGGAAGCCGCCGAACGGGTGCCATCGGGCACGTCGCGGAAGAAGAACTGCGTGGTGTCGATGGTGTGGCCCATGCGGCTGGCCATGCCGAATGCAGCATTGGGGCTTGGTGTATCCGTCGTGGTGTAGGCTGTCTTGAAGTTGACCGGCACCTGCTGTTGCCAGGCAACCGAGGTCCACGCATTCGAAGAGCCTGTGCCCTGCGCCATCAACACTTCCGTGAAGGCCAGGTTGTTGGCCATCACGTTCATCGAGTATGGGGAGGACGTGGCGCTGACCGAGCCGACGGCGCTGGACCAGCCAAACGTCGTGTTCACGCTGTTGATGGCGCAGCCTGCGTAAGCGGGCGTCGTGCCCGCGGAGCGACCGACCAGTGTCCAGCCCCCGCCGCTGGTGGCCATGTCGCAATAGACGGTCTCCGTGCCCGCGCCCATGTTGACGTTGTAGAGCCCGGACGTGCTGCTTGGCATGTAGTAGGTCGAACCGTTGCGGTACGCCAGGCAAGAAGCGGCCACCGTGCCGTCCGAGTATTGAAGTGGAGTACCCGTCACCGACGCGTAAGCCATGACAGTCAGGGCCTTCGCGGTGTGCACGTAGACATCGGCCACGGTAGTGCCCATGTTCACGAGCCACTGCCCGTTGGACCAAGCGCCATTGGTGCCTTCTCCAGACTGCTGGAACGAGCCGTTCGGCTGGAACGAGGCGCTGTAGGTTGTCGCCGTCGAGATGCCCGTCACGGAAACGCTCACGGTACAAGTCGAGCCAGGAGCCAGCGAGCCCGTGCAGGTCGTCGCAGTGACGGCGAACTTGCCCGCGTCCGTTCCGGTAAAGCGGCCAATCCTCGATGCGCCCCCGTATACCGAGTACATCGGGAAGTAGAAGGTCGAAGCCGACGAGTTGGTGAGAGTGAGCGTACCTGCCGCCTGCGTCCCGGCGTTAACTGGCAGATTCGGGCTGAACGTGCTGAACGTCAGGCCCTTGACCACAAAGTTGCCGCTGTAAGTGACGGAGCCCGCGCTGGTGCTGAAGGTAGCCGTACCCGCACTGGTTGCGCCGATAGCCGCACCCGTGTCGAGCGCCCACGCACCGCACGTCCAGCCCGGCTGCAGGACAACACCTGGCCAGCAGTAGCCACCATTCGGGTTGCCCGAGCCACTGGCAGCCATCCACGCCGAGAAGTTTCCCGACGAACTGGTGGAGCTCAGGCCGCTGACGGTGACCGGCCCGTAGCCGTTGTTGGTGAGTCCGATGAAATGGCCAGACTGCGCGGCATACGCAGCGTTATAGCTGAAGGCGTCGGTGCTGACCTTGGCCAAGGACTGGGCGGTGCCCGTGCCGGTCAAGGTCGCGGCCAAGGTGCCGGCCAGGCCTGCGTTCACGCTCACGGCGCCAGTCACGGAACCGACGGCGGAAGGCGAGAAGACAACGTAGACCACGCAGCTGGCGCCAGCGGCCAGAGAGCCGCCGCACTGCGTGCCCAGCGATTGCCAGCTGAAGCCGGCACCGGTCACGGATGCAGCCGTGGGGGCTGTCACCGTGATGGCAACGGGGCTGGTGTTCGTTACCGTGACCGAGCTGCTCGAGGTCTGCCCCACCTGCACGTTGCCGGCGGCCCAATTGCTGATGGTCGCCGTCGGAGAAGTACCCGTTCCCGACACCGTCGCTGTCTTGGTGCCCGCACCGGTGACCACCGAAACGGTGGCGTTGGCGGCTCCCGTGGTGGTCGGGCTGAAATACACCGAGACCTTGCAGGACTGCCCGGTGGCCAGGCTGGCTGGGCAGTTGTGTCCCAGGCCGAACGGGCTGGGCACGGATACCGAGGTCAGCGCCAGCGCCATGTTGCCGGTATTGCTCAGCGTGAGGTCTTGCGTCGCGGAAGTCGCTCCCCGGGTGACCGAACCGAACGACAGGCTCGACGGGGTCAGCGTGGCCAGCTGCTGCTGGCCGGTACCCGTCAGACTGACGGTCTTGGCGCCCGCTGACGTGTTGAAGGTCAGCGTGCCGCTCAAGGCCCCCATGGCACTGGGCGAGAAGGTGACGTTGGCGGAGCAGTTGGCGCCACCGGCCACGGAAGCCGGGCAGTTGTGCGTGGCGCTGAAGTCACCGGTGGCCGTCACACTCGACACCGTCACAGCGGTGTTGCCGGTGTTGTTGAGCGAAACCGCCTGAGCAGTCGAGCTGGAACCAACCGTTTGTGCGGCATAGGTCAGCGCACTGGTCGAGACCGATGCCGAAGTCTGCAGACCCGTGCCCGACAGGGTCACGGACATGGCGCTCACACTGCCCAGGACGGTGACGCTGCCCATGGCCGTGCCCATCACGGTCGGCGAGAACGTGATGTTGACCGTGCAATTGCTGCCGCCCGCAAGCACAGCCGGCAAAGTGCCGCAGGTGTTCGAAGCCACCGCGAACGCCCCGGAGGGAGTGATGCTCGAAATCGT
>JACCDS010645057.1_pt1 | contig 13616 bp, 7 predicted proteins | sample 7446441 | NCBI WGS metagenome assembly JACCDS01 (sample SAMN15323445, study PRJNA562643) | freshwater metagenome | isolation source: river surface water | place: USA:Blue River Watershed | collected 2017-08-17 | reverse complement strand
TCGACAAGGCGTAGGCGTAGCGGAGCAGCGCCGCGTAGCCCGAAAAAGCCCCGACTTCGCCCCTTAGGCCGGCAGACCGGGTTGACCGACCCTTTTCGACGCTGTAGTGGGCAAAAAGGGCCGACTGGAACTGCTCGGTATTGGGGTAAAGTTGCTCGTGGGCGCGGGCATCGTTGCGCAGCACGCGAAGCTGCTGCTGGGCTCCCAGCGTCACCACGCCCTGGCGCCAGCGGCGGTCGAGGGTGGTCGTCTGGGCCGCCGTGTGCAAGGCAAAAGCCATGTGGGCCTCGGGGGCGCCCGCCGCCGAGTCCCCCTCGTGCTGGGCTTCAAATTCGGCGCGGAACGAGGTTTGGTACCCCGTGACCGCCCGAAGTGTCCAAGGTCCGAGCGCCCGTTCGGCTTCCCAGGCCAGGTGGGCCGACTGAATGCGCTGGTCGCCGTGCTCGTGCTCCGGCGCTTGACCGGGCGCATAGTTGCCTTCGGGCAGGCCAAATCGCCGCTCCACTCCGGTCAGCTTGAGGCGGTGGGTGGTCGCGCCCTGCTTCCAGGTGCCAAGTGCCCGCAGCGCAAGCGTGTGCGCATGGGTTCCGCGCACCGTGTCGCCGTGGCCGTCCCAGTACGCGCGCTGGGTGCCGGCGTAGGCGCCGACGTAGTAAATCCCTGGTCCGCTTCGGTGAAGGCTGTACTGGCCGCTCCAGGGCATGCCGTTCACTCCCCCGTTCAGGGTGAGCGCGTGCTGCCGACCTTGGGCACGAGGGCGGACGTCAGAAAAGTACAGGGCGCCCGCCATGGCGTCGGTGCCGAGGGCCAGGGAATTGGGTCCCAGCAGCACCTCTACGTGGTCGACGCCAAGCAGCGGAAAATCCAAGCCGTGGTCCGCCCCGCCCTGCATGTTGTCGTAGCGCCAGCCTTGGTAGGCCGTGACCACGCGGTACCCGCCCAGTCCGCGCAAGATGGGCTTCACGGTGTGGCCGCCTACGCTCGCCAGCTGAAGCGCCGGGGCCTGGCGGCTGAGCTGAAGCATCGCCGACGGACCCTGGTCCGCCAAGGTGCGCACCGGAATCGCCAGAACTTGGGTGGAGTACGCAGAAGGATTATCGCGGCGAGCCTCCACCGAGGCCTCGCCAAGTTCAATGACGGTATTCGTGTCGCGTTGACCCCAAACGAGCAGGGGTAGGGCCGCGGCAAAGCCCATAAAAACGTTTTTCATGAAGTAAATGCTTGGTTCGACCTGAAAAGCGGAGCGGTGCCCCGCGGGAGCGTCAGGCCAAGCACGGAGGTCCGCGCGCAGGGACCTGGTTCCAAACGAGGTGGAATTCCACCGAAGTGTAGGGGGTAGGCTGGTGCCTTGGAAGCTCAACCGTAACCCAGGACCAGACCCACGCCGTGGGCGGCGCAGCCCAAAGGGTGGCCGGATCGCTCCAGGCACACAGCTCGTCGGCCTCGTGAAGGTGCACCCCTTGTTCAGCACAGTGCTCGTGGTGGTCGTGCAGCAGGCTGTGGACCAAGGGGTCCGCCGTGCGGAAAAGCCACATCACCGCGAAAAATCCAAGAACCAGGGCGCGCATCGAAGCAAAGGTAGGTACTGCGAAAAACGAACCTAGGGCATCGGTGGTTCAACGGCGACCCCGTTTCGCCCGAAAATCCACGTTTTTTACCGGATTACCCCGATTTTTGTACCGTATGCGAAACCGTTTTTTGATTGCCCTACTCGCTCTAGTGGGTTCCAGCGCCTTCGCGCAGCCCTGTTCGACCACGCCCAGCCTGAGTTTGGTGTCGCGGACTGCGAACAGCATCACCGTGTCAACGGCATCGTCGGCGGCATTTCACCAAGTCGAGTACGGCCCCCTCGGCTTTGTGCCCGGGAGCGGAACCTCCACCCCTTGGTTCAGCGGCAACACCCGCGTAATCAACGGTTTGTCGGGATCTACAGGTTACGATTTGTATGTGCGCGACAGCTGCACCAACGGCAACAAGAGCTCCTGGAGCGCCTACGTCGGCTATGCGACGAACTGCCAGAGTCCCGCCAGCATTCCGTGGTTTGAGAACTTCGACCAAATCTTTTTCACCCCGCGCACCTCGTTCAACGGCCAAGGCGGCTACATGTGTGGCTGGATTGCCACGCCGACCGAGGGCTACGCTTGGGTTTCGGCTCCGCCGTTTCAGACCTTGCCTCAATCTGGGCCGCAGAGCGACCACTCTGGCCGAAGCAAGTACTTATTCGCCGACCGTTTTGGCACGCTTTCGGGGAATTCTTCGGCCATCATTCGCACACCCCAAATCAACTTGACGGGCGCTACCGTCCCCGTCGTTGAATTTTGGTACCACATGTACGGTAGCCAAATTGACTCGTTAGTTGTAGAAGCCAGTGCCGTGGGCAACCCTAACTGGGTGCGCTTGGGCGCTATTCCGGCGAACCCAACGCAGTTTTCGGCAAAAACCAGCCCGTGGGTCCAGCAGATTTATCCGCTCACCATGTTTGTGAACCAGACCGTCACGGTGCGGTTTGTAGCCAAGTCGTCGTTCACGTTCCCCTCGCTGGCGCGGGTGGCGCTCGACGACATTCGGGTGGGCCAGGCCACCGGCTGTGTGGCTCCGTCCAACCTCAATTTTAGCGGAATTCAGCCGACCACCGTGGTTGCGGGCTTGGTCAACGGCTCGTCGACGCACCACCAACTTTCGTACGGCGCCGTGGGCACCGGCGCGGGCAACGGCAGCATCAAGCGCTTTAGCGGAACCAGCACTTCGGTGACCGGCCTCACCCCCAACACCACCTACGAAGCATGGGTGCGCGACTCCTGTGGTCCTACGTCGTTCAGCCCGTGGGTGGGCCCCGTTCAGTTTACGACCGGCTGCCTGGCAGTACCGGCGCCTTGGAGCGAGAGTTTCGACGGCTTTTCATGGGTCGTGCCGGCATTCAATCAGGCAGGGGTTTGGCCGAGCTGCTGGGACCGTCCGACCTCCACGGGAATGACCTACCTCGTGGGTCCGCCCCAATTCAGCTCGTTCAACACGGGCCCGAGCGAAGACCACGGTACTTCAACCAACGGCAAGTTTGTGTTCCTCGAGTCCGTCGGGTTTACCAACGGCACTTCGGGCACCTTTAAAACGCCGTGGATCAATTTAAGCCCCATTGCCGTGCCCGAACTTACGTTTTGGTACCACGCTTACGGTTCCCAAATTGCCGGAACCCAGCTTCACGTAGAAGACACCGCGGGGGTATTCACTCAAGTTTGGTCGAGTACCGGCCAGATCCAGACCGCCCAAACCGATCCCTGGACCGAAATCACCGTGAGCCTGGCCGCCTATGCCAACAAAAAGGTGCGCCTTCGCTGGACGGGCAACGCCACGGGCAACTTCGCTGCACTTGCCCAGTCCGCGATCGACGACATTGACATTCACGCAACGCCCACGTGCCCTAAGCCTCAAAATGTGGCGGTTACGACCACCAACAGCAGCAGCGCAACCCTCAGCTGGACTATCGGAAGCAGCCCATGGATTATCAAGTACGGCCCGGTTGGCTTCAACCCTTCGCTTGCCGGAACGCGGGTCGTTGCCACGAGTAATCCGTTCACTGTCAACGGATTGTTACCAAGTACGACCTATCAATTTTATGTGAAAGACTCGTGCGGACCGACCAGCGTGAGCGCCTGGAGCACTCCGGTTAGCGGCACCACCACGTGTACCACCTTTAATGCGCCCTTCAGCGAAACCTTTCAGTCATCGGCGTGGACCGTAGGGGTATGGCCCACCCTCGAGGGCACTATTTCGCCGTGCTGGAGCCGTTCTGCGGGGACCGACGCAACCGACTTTTTCTGGACGGTCGGCCAGGGTCCGATGCAAGCGTTTAATACGGGCCCCAACCAAGGCGTGAACGGGGGTAAATACCTGTTTACCAGTGGCTTTGGAAGCAACGGCGTCACCCAAGCCACCGTCACCTCGCCGTGGATCAATACCACCCCGCTGAACGTGCCCATGCTGCGTTTTTCGAGCCACTTGTTCGCCGGCACGATCGACAAGCTTCAGGTGTTTGTGGATTCCGGCACTGGCTGGCAGAGCATTTTGGTTATTCCCGTCGGCAACCAATCTTCCGCTGCTGCCGCTTGGACCCTTCACGAACTGCAGCTTCCCGCCTACGCCGACAACACGCTACGCTTCCGGTTCCGCGGCGAAAAGACGAGCACCCCGGGCTACGCTGAAATTGGTCTTGACGAATTCGCGGTAGTCGAAGCCCCGCTTCCTTCGTGCAGTGCGCCTTCTGCGCTCAGCGCCTCGGGCGTCACAGTCACCACCGCTCAAATTGGCTTCACGGCGGGCGGAGGCAGTACCCGCATCGCCCTTGGCCCCGCAGGGTTTGTGCCGACCAATGCCGCCGTAGTGGCCTCCGGCATCACGACGCCCTACATTTTGACTGGATTGTCCGCCAACACGACCTACCACGTGTACCTCAAGGACACCTGTGCGGCGGTGGGATTGGCCAGCTCGTGGATCGGCCCCTTAGCCTTCACTACCCAGCCATGCCCTGCAGTAACTGCCAACTTCACTTATGCCGTGGTCGGCGGTAACCTCATCATGAACGCCCAGAACATTTCGGCTACGACGAACTACGCATGGACGCTGCTCAATTCGAGCGGAGGCATCGTGGCGACCCGTACCGGCGGTTCCTCGACCATCTCGGTACCGGGCACGGGCACCTTTACCTTGAGCTTGATTGCCACGAACTATTGCGGCAGTTCCGACACGACCCAGGTCACTATAAATATTTGCGCACCCCTTGGTGGAGGTTTTAGCCACTCAGTGAACGGAAACACGGTGACCTTCACCAGCCTCGCCGTCAACTCCGCGGGCCAACTTTGGGATTTTGGCGACGGCAACCAAGGCAGCGGATCCAACCCCAGCCACACGTATGCGGCGTCGGGCTCCTACACGGTCATCATGCAGTCCTACAACATTTGTGGCGATACCATTGCCTCGAGCCAAGTCGTGACGACGTGCAGCAAGCCCACGGCAGAATGGACGGCCCAAATCCTTTCGTCGGGCGGAGCCGGAATGCGCGTGCAGTTCAATGCCACCCCGTGGTCCAGCGTTGACGCGGTGAGCTTCCAGTGGCTGTACGGCGACGGAACGACCGGCAGCGGCGCCAATCCAATTAAAGTCTATGGCGTGCCCGGTCTCTTTTACAACGTCACGCTGATTGCGACCAACTCCTGTGGCGGCAAAGACACGTTGACCAAGTCGCTTCAGACCGTGGGCCTCGACGAGGGCGCGTTGGCCGGTTCGTGGTTCCCCAACCCGGCACAGGGCGGACAATGGATCACTAGCCCGAGCGACGCTCCGGTGTCGGTGGCCACGCTTTCAGGTCAGGTGCTTTTGTGGGCCCAACGCCTTGAGGGCGGAAAAACCCAGGTGCTTGTTCCAGAAGACTGCCCCGCCGGCGTGTACGTGCTTTGGCAAGACGGTAGCGCGACGCGCATCGCCGTGCCCTAGCGAAGCGCCCGGTACACCTGAACTTTGGGGGCAGCCGTTCCCACCTGCTCGCTCAAGAGCACATAGCTTCCGTCAGGGAGCAGCGCAATGATTTCACCCTGAACCTCTTGGTCGGTGTACGGAAGTTCCGTGGGCGTGCGCTGCAGCACCGCACACGCTGTTTCTGTGGCCTCCGCTTCCCAGTAGTAGAGGCGTCCGTAGCTCCGAATGACCAGCGGCGCCCTGCCGTCGGCCAGCACCCTTCGGTCCGCCGCCGTCGACATGAATAGGGGGAGGTCGGCCACGGCCTTGGCCGTGTCCAGTCCCGTGCTCGGTTCCGCGGGCAGCGCATAAACTCGGTTGCGCACGTCGCGCTTCGAAACGACGTACAGGCGTCCGTCGACGGGGTCCACGAAAAGAGATTCGGCATCGCGCGGTCCGTCGGCGTACACATAGGTCCACGTTTGGGTGCCCCCTGGCGTGTAGGAGGCGGCTGCCCCCGAAACGGTATCGATTCCCGTCGGCTCGTGGAGCGCATAAATGGCCCGCGTCGGGTAGACCGCATTGTTGTCGCCGATTTCGGCGATGCCCAGCCAGCGCTGGCCGGTTGAATCGGTCCAGTGGGCGAGGTCCTCCCAGTCGACGTTGGTCCAACCCCCATTCAGCTGCAATTGGGCTTTTACCCGCCCCGTTTGGAGGTGGACCAAAAAGAGGTTGGGCCCCGATCCGCCGTCTTCAATTACCCAAATTCCGGTGGAATCCCAGCTGCAGGGCACCGCGCCGCTCGCCTCCTGAAGTGCGACAAACCTAGTGCTGGCGCTCGGAATGCTGTCGTAGCCCGGCGTGCGCGCTAAGGCCACTGGGTCAAATTGGGGCGATGCGTAGTCGCAGACCTGGCGTTTCGCCCCGGAACAGGCCATGGTCCCTACCGCCGCCAAGGCCACGATGCCGAAAAGGTTGAAAAGTCGAGGGAAAAGCATGCACAAACCTACTCCAAAGCGGGCAGGTTTGCAGTAGATTTGGGTTCGGCAGCTTATTGCCGTTCACCCAAAAACAATCCCCATGAGCCAACCCTCTGCCCAGCAAATTTTGGATACGCTTTGCGACGCCTACGGCACCACGTTGGCCGAAGTGCTTACCCACCTCGACGCCGAATCTGACATTCCGGCCGACGTGCAAGCCGCCGAAGAGATCATGAAAATGGTCTTCAGCGGAATTATTAACGAAGCTTTTGACGAGGGCCGTGCGCGCACCGTCGAAATGGAAGAAGAGGATCAGTTTGGCGTGCTCATCGACGAGGATTTTCTCGAAGAAATCGGCTTCGAGCTTGACTTTGACGACGTCGACGAAGACGAAGAAGAATAACGAAAAATTCACCTGCACCTAAGGTTGCGGCACGTGCTTTGCACTCAGAAGGTCGGAACCTCTTCTCGCTCTGCGTTTCGTAGTGTGTTAAGGTGTTAAGGTGTTTTGGTTCCAGAAGGCCCGCAGCAATGCGGGCTTTTTTTTATTTTTAAGCATGCTGCGCTCCAAAAACGTATTCTGGATGCTGGCCGTTCTAGCCTTCGGCTACCTCGGCTGGCAAAATCCGTTTGTCGAGCGGGGCGGAAACCCGCGCAACCAAGTGCTGTCCTACGACGTCGCGGGCTACTACGCCTACCTGCCGATGCTGTTCATTGAACGCGACCTGCGCCTTGAAAAGACCTGGAAGTACGACATGATTCAGCTTGTCGGCGTTCACGAACACCCCGAGTCGGGCGGCCGGCACCTGAAGTTCACCATGGGCATGGCCGTGCTTTATGCTCCGTTTTTTGCAGCGGCCCACGGGTATGCCCTGGCCTTCACCCCGTCAGAGGCCCACGGCTTTTCCATGCCGTACCGAGTCGGAATTGGCCTCGCCGGTGTGGTCTACCCGCTGATTGGGCTGGCGCTGCTGCGGCGGTTCCTGCGTCACTACGTGCCCGACGCGGCGATTTCTTGGGCGTTGGTGGCGCTTTTTTTAGGTACAAATCTTTTCTACTACAGCACGTTCCGGGGGGCCATGAGCCACGGCGCAAGCTTTATGTTGAGTGCCGCCATGCTGTACCACGCAGACCTTTGGCGCCGTAAGGAGCAGGCTTGGCGGCTGGGGCTGCTCGGACTCTTGGCCGGACTCCTGGTGCTGATTCGCCCCGTCAACGTGCTGATTCCGTTGGCCGTGGCCGCCATGTTCACCCTCGACGGCAGGCTCCCTAAAGGGCTGCTGACGCCGCGTCGATTGGGTTGGGCGGTGCTCGTCGCGGCGGCAGTTTGCCTGCCGCAACTGCTGTACTGGAAGGCTAGCACCGGCCACTGGACCGTGTGGACCTATGGCCGAGAGGGCTTTTTTTGGACAGACCCCGCCTGGGCACAAGGCCTGTTTAGCTGGCGCAAGGGCTGGTTGCTCTACACGCCAATGGCCGCCTTCATGATTTTAGGCTTTTGGGGGCTTGCGCGAAAAAAACCGGCCTGGGCACTCATTATTGGCCTTTACCTCATCGCGACCGCCTACGTCACCTTCAGCTGGTGGTCGTGGTGGTACGGCGGGAGCTTTGGATCTCGCCCAATGATCGATGCCTATGCCTTGCTGGCCCTGCCTTTGGCCGTGTACGCTCAGCGCATGCTCGAAGAGGCTCCGCGGTGGCTCCGGCGCCTAAGTCTTGGCACCGTGTGCGCACTCGTAGCCTTAAATCTTGTGCAAACCTACCAGTACACGGCCGGGTTTATTCACCACGACAGCATGACGCGGCCCGCCTACTTCCACGTGCTGACCAACTGGGATTTTGCGCCCCAGACGCTTTTGGCACCGCCCGACTACAAGGCGGCGTTGGAAGGGCGGAGCGCCCGCTACTAAAAAAGCCCGCCGGCATTGCCGGCGGGCCAAACGTACTAACGGAAATATATCGCTTAGTGGCGGACCAATTTCGCGGTGCGCACTCCCCGATCCGTTTGAATGCGAACGAAGTAGGCGCCTTGTGACCACGACGCGCTGGGCAGTTCAACTTCTGAGGTGCTGAGGCCGTCGCGAACAAATACGCGGCGACCGAGGATGTCGTGAACCTCTACCGAAACGACCGTAGCTCCGAATACACTGATCAGGGCATTTGACGTGGTCGGGTTGGGCGTGAGCTGGAACTTCATCGACTCCGCTTCAGGAACTGAAATGCTGTAGCCAGTTGCATTGAGCACTTTGGCCAATCGCGGAAGCGTGTACGCCATGACGGTGTCGATGTACAGGAGCGACTGCGCCTTCACGTTCGGGTTGGTTTCGTTGGATGAAAGCGGGTCTGCTGGATCCCACCAATCCCATGGGTTGGCGTTCACTTTAAAGGGCATGGTCGCGTTGGGCGGAAGCATGTTGAACGTGTAAATGTTCTCTTGGGCGCCAAGGTTGTGCACGTTGGTGCGCGCCTTTACCGAGTACGCATCGTTCATGGTCGAAGACGCCAAGACCGTGTTGTTGCCAAACGTATTGGCCATCTTCACGGCGGTGTGGCTGCCTGCGACCTCGACTACGGGGAAGAAAGCCCCCGCGATGGGCACGTTGACCATTCCGCGGTAGTAGGGTGCAAAGAAGTCGTAGCGGCTGTGGAAGCTCACCATCGGAGCGTCGCCTTGGCCGAGCCAAGCTGAGTCGCCGAGGGCTCCGCCTAAGTTCACCACCAAGTTGACGTTATGAGGGACGCCCTTGTACAGCTCAATGTTGCGACCTGGCTGCGTTTGATCCACCAAGGGCAAGCCCGTAACGGGATGGGTGCCGCTGATCACTGCCTTGCCGCCGTAGCCATTCCAATCTCCTACGCGAGCCGTGTCGACATACGGCGTGCCTGCGGTGACGGTGTTTCCAAAAATACCCGTGCCCGGATCTTGGTACTTGAACTTGGTCGGCGACGCCACCTCTGCGTAGTTATCGATGGTTGCGTAGGCCAGCGTGATGTAGCCGCCCGATCCAGCGCCAATGAGTGAAATGGCGTTCGGATCAATGCGGTACGGATCGCCCAGCGCCAGCTTCGAGGCGCGCACCGACCGCACACAGACTTTGGCATCCTGCACAGCGTTGTATACCGCCATCAGGTTGGTTCCGCGGCGAAGGTCCAGGTTGGTAGAGTTCGCCAGCCAGCCCAAGCGGTAGCTCGCCGAAACGGCAACAAAACCGCGACGAGCAAAGCGCTTGGCCATTTCTACCACCGCAGAGTCCTTGCGGTCGCCCATGGGTGAAGCGAGGCCCTTTGGCAAAAAGGATCCTGTATGGAAGAGAATGACGACGGGCCGCGACGCGACTTGGTCTACCGCGGTGTCGGGCATGTACACGTCGGCATACATCGGCACAACCATCGGTCCACCCATGGTGGCGGGCACATACTGGCTAAAGTTGTAGCCGTAGGCCACGTTGGGAAGGACCGTAATCTGAGAATTCGTAAATACTTCGTCGAGGTAGCGTTGCTGGGCCGAAGCCGAGAACGCAGTGAAGCCCAGTGCCAGAAGGGCAAAAAGGCGTTTAGGGTAGGTTAACTTCATGCATTTAGAGATTTAGGATTCAGAAACTTACAAAAAATATTTTACTTGGTAGACACGTCCCAGGTAAGCGAAACATAGGTCAATCGCCCGACCGCAGGACCCCCGTAAACTTGAACGACCCGGTTGTTGAGTAGGTTGCTTGATCCGAGCTTGACGGTCCAACGGGCATCGGCCGAGGTCCACGTTGCTTGGGCGTCGACCAACCCGTAGCTCGGAATCCGGCCCGTAAACTGCGGCGACCCCTCAAACAAAAAGCCTTGCACCCACTTGTAGGTCGACATAAATCCACAGCGGCCCTTGCCCAAATTCCAGTCAAGGTCGCGGCCCGCCACCGATACATTGTACTTGTGTTCGGGGGTGTTGTAGGCCGGAATGATCGGGTCGTCTTCGCCCGAATTCAGCACGTTCCAGGTGTAGTTGCCCGAGAGGGTGTACCGCGAAACATAGTAGTTTGCTCCGAGGCTGAAACCTTGGGTGGTGACGTGCTGGGTAGCATTGGACGCAATTCGATAGGCCTGAACCGACTTCAACCGATTGGCTGCGCTGCCGCCCGGATCGTCGTCGATGCGCAGTCCGAGGTGGTAGCCAATAAAGTCGGTGTACCAGCTGTAGTAGTAGGTAGCGTCGAGGTAAAGTCGATTCCACCACGTGCTTCGGTAGCCCAATTCGACGTTGCGCACTTGTTCAGGCCGCACCGCGTCGCGGCTGTAGTACTGCCATTGCCAATCGGCGCGCTGCTGGGGTCCCGCCTTCAAAAAATCGCTTACTTCGTCGAGCGTGACGAGCGAATCGTAGCCATTGAGGTTTCCGAGCAGCAAGGCCCGACCGACGTTGTAGTATAGGTACTGATCTTGGAGGGTCGGGTTGCGCACTGCCGACGAAAATCCAAGTCGCCACACCGTTCGTTCGTTCGGGCGGTAAACCACGGACGCCGCCGGCGAAAAAAGCCAGTCGAAATTTTGGTTTTTGTCTGCCCGGGCGGTGGCATTCAGCGTCCACTGCTTTCCCCAGTTGCGCGTGTAGCCCGTGTAAAGCCCGACCTCGGCCACGCGGAGTACCCGCCCATTGGTATCGCTGAACAGGGTTCCGCGCGAATTGGGACGGTACTGACGAACGCTCGAACCCGCGGTGAACCGTCCGCCAAAAAGGTCATAGGCGCGCTGGCCGTGCAGGTGGGCCAACGAAGAACGGTCCCAAAACTGCGAACCGCCCTCGGTGAAGGGGCGCGTGATGATGGTCTGCTTGAGTGCTTCAAACGCCGCGGAACCGGGAATCAGCATGCTGTCGGGCTCGTAGGCCATGTCCATCCAGCTGCGGTTGGCGGTGTGGAGGGAGTCAAAAAGGCCCGGATAGCTCGCCCACAGCTGGGCCATGGCCGCATTGAACTCGCTGCTCGGGAGCGACTCGCTGGGGTAGCCCGGGAGCGCGCGCACGGTGGGTTTCTGGAAAATCGTCCAAAACGAGCGGTACTGATTGGCCCAAAATCCCTCGCTGAGCACCGAATCCTGCATCCGCAGGGCGGTAAAGTACGCGTCGTAGGTCTTGCCAGCATCTTCGTGGGTGGTGTAGGCGCGCACAAACCAGTCTTCGCCCTTGCGAAGTTCCAGGCGGTTCTGTAGGAACTTTATGTCTTTGAGGCTAAAGCGGTTATCGCCCTGGTATACGGTGGTTCCGGTTCCGTAATTCAGCGCATAAACGGCCTCCACGCCGCTTCGGGTTCGGTAGTGCACCGACGTCGCCATTTTAAGGTTTTCGGTAGTGTAGTCCACTAGGGCGGACTCCTCAATTCCGCGGCGGTGGTAGGTTCCGATGCCCGCGTAGGTTTTTACGTCGCCCCCGTGGTCGTAGGCAATTTCGTCGCCGTAGCGGTTCACAGCATCGTATCCGCCCGGGTTGGTGGCTGCGGACTTTGAATCGTCCGTGGGGTTCAAGTTAGTCGCCTCCCAGTCGTCGGCGCGCAGGGCAAAAAGGTTGATTTTGTAGGCCCAGCTCGACGTGCCGTCGGCCCGCTTGTAGGCCTGCGCGTGGCGGAACCCGAATTCGCCCAGCCGGCGTTCTCCTGCTTTAACCTGCACAGACGTACCCTGAAACCGATAGGGATCCTTGGTCGTCATGGCGATGACGCCGTTGAACGCTGACGGGCCATAGAGGGCGCCCACGGCACCTGATATTACGTCGACCTGCTGTACGTCGAGCTCGCTTGCCCCGAGAAAATTGCCCAGTGAAAAGTTGAGTCCTGGCGCTTGGTTGTCAACCCCGTCAATTACCTGAAGGCTGCGCACGGGGCTAGTGCTGTTGAAGCCGCGCGTGTTGATAATTTTAAATCCAATGCTCGCCGACGTGAGGTCAACCCCCTTCATGTTGCCTAATGCTTCATAAAAATTGGGCGCCGGGGCCTCCTTCATGCTGACCAGGTCCAGCGCTTCGACGGTCATGGGTGCTTGTTTTTGTTTTTCCGAAATTTTGGAGGCGACGATTTGGGCCTCACCCAATTCAATGGACGTGGAAGACATAAACACGACTACTGGTTCGGTCGAAGAAACGGCCAGTGACACTTCGGCATAGCCAAAAACCGTGGCTTTGAGTATTCCGGGAAGTTCTACTCCGTTTAGGGTGAACGAGCCATTGAAGTCGGTGACCGCCTTAGTCTGTCCCATGACCACCACGACCTGAGGAATTGCCTCGCGAGTGGCCCGATCGACAACCTTGCCCGTAATTCGGGCCGTTTGGGCGTGCGCCGGCCATGCCAATACAAGGCAGAGCAGCGCAAAAAAGCGCAATATGGGTTTCATAAATGGCGTTTAGGTAGCCGTAAAGTACGGATTTTCGGCCGACTACGGGAACGGCGCCGACCAGCGTCCGCTGGCTACCCGGGCGTGGAAGGCCTCGGCAAGCTTGGCCGTCAGGGGTCCTCCTTTGCCCGAACCGATTTGGCGCCCGTCCACCTCCACGACGGGGGTGAGTTCGCCCATGGTTCCGGTGCCAAACGCCTCGTCAGCGGTATACAGCTCGGTCAGCGACAGGTCGGTTTCCTGCGTCGGAATGCCCAGTTCGCGGCCCAATTCCAGCACGATGCCGCGGGTAATCCCCGGAAGGCAGTTGGTGGCGTGCGGCGTCAGCAGGTGCCCGCCCCGCACCGCAAAGATGTTGGTGCCGTTCATCTCGGCCACAAATCCGCGCTCGTCGAGCATCAGCGCGTCGTCAGCACCGGCGACATTCGCTTGAATTTTAGCCAAAATATTGTTTATCAAGTTGTTGTGGTGGATTTTGGAATCCACAAACTGGGGGCTGTTGCGGCGAATGGCCGAGGTCACGATGCGCACTCCGGCGGCGTTGTCGTACACGGGCTTCTTCCATTCCGCCAGCACAATGAGGGTGCAGCCCTTTTGGTTGAGGCGCGGATCCATGCCCGACGTGATTTTTTCGCCGCGGGTCAGGGTCAGGCGCACGTGGCTATCGCCGCGCATTCCGTTAGCTTCCAGGGTTTTAAAAAGAGCGGAGCGGACTTCGTCGCGCGTCGGCACGTTGGCAAAGGCCATTGCGTGGGCCGAGGCAAACAGCCGGTCAAGGTGGAAGTCCAGGGCAAACACGCCGTTGGCGTACACGCGAAGGCC
>JACCDS011226735.1_pt1 | contig 13617 bp, 13 predicted proteins | sample 7446441 | NCBI WGS metagenome assembly JACCDS01 (sample SAMN15323445, study PRJNA562643) | freshwater metagenome | isolation source: river surface water | place: USA:Blue River Watershed | collected 2017-08-17 | reverse complement strand
GGTCGTAATAAACGGCTCGTCCCCCCCGCGCCACGACTGGCGGCTACGCCGGCCAGGAACGAGACAGGTTGTCCGCGCAGATCCCCTCCTCCCGTTCACGGCAGGCCGCAAAGCGGCCGCCGTTGCTGGCGCGCGAAGGCAGCGCCCTTTACTACGACCGCAGGAACGCAATCTTGGCGCCCCCGCCACGGTGGCGACGGTACGTCTCATAGAAGCCTGTCCAGACAACCAGAAACCAAATCCAGGCTCCCCTCTCCGCCCCCGGCGGGGGGCAGAGAGGGGCGGGGGGGTGAGTGGGGGGTATTTAAGTGCCTCGCCAGAGAAAACTCAACAACAACGAAGCCAGAATCCCCGAAGGGGACAAAGGGGAGACACTGACATGCAAGCCCTCTGGATGGTGCTGGGCGCCTTCTTCTTCGCCACCATGGGCGTGGCCGTGAAGTACGCCTCCGCTTCCTTCAACACCTTCGAGATCGTCTTCTACCGCGGCCTCATCAGCATCGCCTTCGTCGCCGTCGTGCTGCGCGGCCGCGGCACGCCGCTGAAGACGCCCGTGCCCTTCATGCATGCCTGGCGCAGCGTGGTCGGCGGTGCGGCGCTCACCGCCTGGTTCTACGCCATTGCCCACCTGCCGCTGGCCACCGCCATGACGCTGAACTACATGAGCGGCATCTGGGTGGCCGCCTTCATCGTCGGCGGCGCCATCCTCTACGGCAAGAGCGAACGCCAGGGCCCGCTGCTGGCCACGGTGCTGCTGGGCTTTGCCGGCGTGGTGCTGACGCTGCGCCCGACCATCGACCAGCGGCAGATGTTCGCCGGGCTGATCGGCCTGCTCTCAGGCATGAGCGCGGCGCTGGCCTATCTGCAGGTCACGGCGCTGGGCCGCGTGGGCGAGCCCGTGGGCCGCACAGTGCTGTACTTCGCCATCGGCACCACGGCCACCGGCCTGATCGGCATCCTGTTCGCCGGGCTCACGCCCTGGGCGCAGATCAGCTGGCAGGCCGCGCTCTGGCTCATCCCCATCGGCGTGCTGGCCTCGCTGGGCCAGTGGTGCATGACGCGCGCCTACGCGCACGGCCACACCCTGGTGGTGGCCAGCCTGCAGTATTCGGGCATCGTCTTCGCCTCGCTCTACAGCCTGCTGCTGTTCGGTGACGAGCTGCCGCTGTCGGCCTGGCTGGGCATCGCCCTCATCGTGGCCAGCGGCGTGGCCGCGACCTTCCTGCGCGAACGCGCCATCCCCGACACACCCGCGGAAGAACATTGACATGTACACCACCCTGATCAGCCCCGAACAGCTGCGCCACCTGGTGCATGACCACAAGCCGCTGATGATCTTCGACTGCAGCTTCGAACTCATGAAGCCGGCCGAGGGCGACCTGCAATACGAACGCGTGCGCATCGCCGGCGCGGTACGCGCCAACCTCGACAGACACCTGAGCGCCAAGGACAAGTCACAGGCCGTCAATGGCGGCCGCCATCCCTTGCCCCGGCCCGAGGTCTTCGCGGCCTGGCTGGCCAGCGTCGGTTTTGCCAGCGACATGCAGGCCGTGGTCTACGACCGCCAGGCTGCCAACTACTGCGGGCGCCTGTGGTGGATGCTCAAGTGGGTGGGCCACGAAAACGTGGCCGTGCTCGACGGCGGGCTGCAGGCCTGGGAAACGATCAATGGTTCCGTGGCCACGGGCCCGGACCTGCCGCGTGTGCCGAGCAACTTCCAGGCTGGCGCGCCGCGCGCCGTGCTGGCCACGACCGACGATGTGCTCAAGCACCTGGAGCTGCCGGACCAGACCCTGATCGATGCCCGCGCGCCGGCGCGTTTTCGCGGCGAGGTCGAACCCCTGGACCCGGTGGCGGGCCACATCCCGGGCGCGCTCAACCGTCCCTTTGCCGAGAATCTGGGCCCGGACGGCAAGTTCAAGTCGGCCGCGCAGCTCAAGTCCGAATTCGAGGCTCTGCTTGGTGGCCGGCGCGCCGCCACCGTGGTGCACCACTGCGGCAGCGGCGTCAGCGCCGTGCCCAATCTGCTGGCCATGGAAATCGCGGGCCTGGGCCGCAGCGCACTGTATGCCGGCAGCTGGAGCGAGTGGTGCGCCAGCCCGGACCGCCCCGTGGCCAAAGGCTGACCCCGGCCGATCAAGGCATTTCCGTACTTGACTGCGGGGGCTCACCGGCCAGACTGGCGCCTGGCCCCGTCCCGGGTTAAGGTCCAGAGATGAACCCGACCACGCTCCAGATCCTCGCCGCGGTATTGTTCGCGCTGGCCGTCGTCCACACCTTCTCCACCAAGTTCTTCGAGCGCCTGGCCCACAGCCAGCCGCGCCACGCGGGTCTGTGGCATCTGCTGGGGGAGGTGGAGGTGGTCTTCGGCTTCTGGGCCATGGTGCTTGTGGTCTGCATGTTCTTTCTGGCGGGCCAACAGGAAGCCACGGCCTACCTGGACAGCCGCAACTACACCGAGCCCATGTTCGTGTTCGTGATCATGGTGATCGCGGGCACTCGTCCCATCCTGCAGTCTGTCGGCCGGCTGGTCCGGCTGGTGGCCAGCTTCACACCGCTGCCGCGCGGCATGTCCATGTATTTCATGGTGCTGGCCTTTGTGCCGCTGCTGGGCTCCTTCATCACCGAGCCGGCCGCCATGACGCTGGCGGCGCTGATGCTGCGCGACACCCTGTTCTCCCAGCCGGTGTCGCGCGCGCTCAGATACACCACGGTCGGCGTGCTGTTCGTCAACATCTCCATCGGCGGCACGCTCACGCCCTATGCCGCGCCACCCGTGCTCATGGTGGCCGCCCCCTGGAACTGGGACCTCTGGTTCATGCTGTCGAACTTCGGCTGGAAATCGGCTGTTGCGGTGATCTTCAACGCCGGCTGCGCCATGCTGCTGTTCCGCACGCAGCTTGGCCACATGGCGGCCCGCCCCCAGGGCGAAGCCGAACCGGTGCCCTGGCCGGTGGCCCTGGTGCAGCTGCTCTTCCTGCTGGGCGTGGTGGTCTTCGCCCATCACCCGGCGGTCTTCATGGGCCTCTTCCTCTTCTTCATGGGTTTCGCCACGGCCTATGCCCGCCATCAGGACCGGCTGATCCTGCGCGAGGGCCTGCTGGTGGCCTTCTTCCTGGCCGGGCTGGTGGTGCTGGGTGGCCAGCAGCAGTGGTGGTTGCAGCCCCTGCTCATGGGCATGGACAGCACCACCGTGTTCTTCGGCGCCACGGCCTTGACCGCCATCACCGACAACGCCGCCCTGACCTACCTGGGCTCGCTGGTCGAAGGCCTGAGCGAGGAATTCAAGGTGGCGCTGGTGGCCGGTGCCGTCACCGGCGGCGGCCTGACGGTGATTGCCAATGCCCCCAACCCGGCCGGCGTGGCCATCCTGCGCGGCCAGTTCGAGGACAGCACCATCAATCCCCTGGGTCTGCTGATCGCCGCACTGCCGCCGACCCTGGTGGCGGTGCTGGCATTCCGCCTGCTCTGAGTCCATACTGGCAGGATGCAATCGCGCATCACCGTCATCACGCTCGGGGTCGACGACCTCGACCGCGCCCTGCGCTTCTACCGCGACGGCCTGGGCTTTGACACCGAGGGCATCGTGGGCGCCGAGTTCGAGCATGGCGCCGTGGTCTTCATCGACCTGCAGCACGGCCTCAGGCTGGCCTTGTGGCCGCGCAGCAGCCTGGCGCGCGACAGCGGGCTGGCGCTCACGCCGCCCTACCCGACCGGCCTCTCGCTGGGCCACAACGTCGCCTCGCGCGCCGAGGTCGACACGGTGATGGCCCGCGCCGCGCATGCCGGTGCGAGCATCGTCAAGCCGGCGCAGGTGACCTTCTGGGGCGGCTATGCGGGCTATTTTCAGGACCCGGACCAGCACCTGTGGGAAGTGGTGTGGAACCCGGCCTGGAACCCGGCGCAGGACTGAGGCGGCTCAGCGCCCCAGTCGATCGGCCGCAGCGGGCTCGACCGCGCGCGACTCGACATCGATCACGTCCGCATCCGGCCCAGGCCGCGCCGTCCCCGGGCGGTAGAAGCGCTGCCACGGCGCGCGGCGCAGCACCGTGAACATCAGCGGCTGGACGGGGCGCCCGGTCAGCCGGGCCCAGAGCGCGCGCAGGCCCCACAGGGCCAGCAGCAGCAGGGCCACGGTCAGCAGGCTGAGCGCGAACACCAGGCCCAGCAGCAGCAGCACGGTGCGCAGCAGCAGGCCAGGGATCTTCTTCAGGATGGAGGACACGGTCATCGGTTCCAGATGGGCCCGCAGGCCGGGTTCTGCAAGGGCGGCTTGAGATTCTTTACACCACGAACAGCTGCGCCAGCGCACGACCGTGCAGCAGCTGCAGGCCGTGCTGCTGCGCCAGGCGCACGCCGGCGGCCGACACCGGCGCCAGGCTGAGGTAGATGCCATGCGCCCCCTGCTGCGCACAGGCGGCCTGCAGCACGCGCAGGGCTTCCACGCCATGGCTGGCCGCCTTCCAGCGCCGGCAGCTCAGCAGGCTGGCCTGGCCCTGGCGCTCAAGCCGGAAGTCGGCGGCCGCGCCGTCCAGGCGGGTGACCGTGTAGCCCTGCTGCGCATACGCACGCTCGACCTCGGCGGCAAAGTCGCGCCAGCCCAGGGCCGCGAGACGCTCCAGTGCCGCGTCCAGCCGGGCCGCGCTGGGGGCGCGCCGCTGGCGCCAGGCCGCCAGCGCGGCGATCAGCACGAAGGGTGCGGTGCCCAGCGTCACGACCCGGGCGTAGTCAGGCGGCAGCAGGGCGTGGGCGACCAGCGAGATCAGCAGCGCAATGAGCAGGCTGACCCACCCGGGCGAGCGCAGCAGCACGGCAAAGAGCGAGCGCTCGTTCAGCTTGAACTTGAACATGGGGGGGTTCCGGTCAGGCGGGGGCGCCGGGCGCCACCAGCGGCATGGTGAGGGTGAAGGTGCTGCCCTCGCCCAGGCGGCTCTCGGCGCTGATGCGGCCGCCCAGCACGCCGGTGACGATGTTGTAGGCAATGCTCAGGCCCAGGCCGGAGCCGCCCTCGCCCGACTTGGTGGTGAAGAAGGGGTCGAAGATGCGGTTCAGGTGCTCGGGCTCGATGCCGACGCCGTCGTCGCTGAAGTGGACCGCCACCGTGCCATCGGCATAGGCGCGCGCCTTGATGGCGATGGCGCCTTCGGCGCGGCCCTCGAAGGCGTGCAGCAGGGCGTTGCTGAACAGGTTGGTGATGACCTGGCCCAGCGGGCCGGGGTAGCTGTCCATGGCGATGCCGTCGGGGATGTCAAGCAGCACCTCGATGCGCCGGTTCTTCAACATGGGCTTGAGGGTGGAGACGATCTCCTGCACCGTCTCGCGCAGCATGAACTGGCGACGCTTGGCGCTGGCCTGGTCGACCGCCACCATCTTGAAGTTGCGGATCAGCTCGGCCGCGCGCTGCAGATTGGCCAGCGCCATGGCGTTGGCCTCGGTGCTGCGGGCCATGAAGTCCTGCAGGAACTGGCGCGTCAGCCCGCCCGAGCGCAGCCGCTCCTCCAGCGACTTGAGCAGCTCCTCCACCAGCGTGGCCGCCGTCACGCTGATGCCCAGGGGCGTGTTGATCTCGTGCGACACCCCGGCCACCAGCGAGCCCAGGGCCGCCAGCTTCTCGGACTGCACCATCTGGTCCTGCATGCGCTGCATCTCCTCCAGCGACTTGGACAGGTCGATGGTGCGCTGCTGCACGCGGTGCTCCAGCGCGCGGTTCAGGCGCAGCAGTTCGTACTGGCTGGCGGCCACGCGCTGCGCCATGAGGTCGAAGGCCCGGCTCAGGGCCGCCACCTCGTCGCCGCCGCGCAGCCCGGTGCGCACGGCCAGATTGCCGTCGGCCATCTGCTCGGCGGCCGCCCTGAGCCTGTCGATGCGCCGCGTCAGCAGCCAGCCGATCGCCAGGCCGACCAGCGTGATGAGGATCATGCCGGTGGCCGCGATGGCGATGCCCAGGCTGAAAGCATCCTCCTGCGCCTCGTCCAGCTGCGCGCGCGAGAACTCCAGCACCAGCGTGCCGCTGCGCTGCGCCGCACTGCCCAGTGCGAGCCGGCGCCAGTGCGCGCCGGGCGCCGGCCGCAACTCGCTCAGGCGCCGGCCGGGTTGCGTCTGCTCGCTGTCGAGCACCACCCGTCCCGCGCTGTCGGCCAGCACCGCGCGCAGGAAGTGCTTGTCGCGCTGCAGCGCGGCCAGCTGGTGCCGCAGGCCATCGACCGCCTGGTTCTGCAGGGCCAGGGCGGCGTCATCCCGCAGCACGTCCAGCAGCAGCTGCTCCTGCGCCACCACCTGCTCCTGCAGCAGGGTCTGCAGGGTGTTGAGCACCTGCCAGAAGGCCACGCCGATCAGCGCCCCCACGACCAGGAAGATCGCGGCGGCGATGCGGGCGCGCAGGGTGATGGACGACAGCATGCCGGGTGATCAGTGCAGGTGCGTCACGCTGCTGGCCAGCGTGACCAGGGCGATGCCGGCCAGCAGCCAGCCGATCTGCGCCAGCGTCTCGCCCAGGCGCAGGCGTCTCTGCAGCTGCGGGATGAGGTCGGCCAGCGCGACGTAGATGAAGCTGCTGGAGGCCACGACGAGGAAGTAGGTCAGGTAGTCGTGCAGCAGATCCACCAGCCACCAGCCCACCAGGCCGCCCAGGGCGGTGATGGCGCCAGCCAGCGTGACCTTGAGCAGCGCCGCCTTGCGCGTGCCGCTGCTCTGGCGCAGCACCACCAGGTCGCCCATGTGGTGCGGCACCTCGTGCGCCAGCACGGCCAGGGCGGCGATCACGCCCAGGCGCAGGTCGGCCATGAAGGCCGAGGCGATCAGGATGCCGTCGCCGAAGCAGTGCACGCTGTCGCCGGCCAGCACGGTCCAGCCGCCAGCCATGGGTCCTGGCGCGTGGCCATGGACAGGGCCGTGCGCGTGGCCGGGGTGGTCGTGGTCATGGTCGTGGCTCGCGCCGGGCACCTCGTGGTGGTGCTCATGGCCGTGGTGCCAGAGCTCGGCCTTGTCGAGCAGGAAGAAGAACACCACGCCGACCAGCAGGGTGAGGAAGAGCGCGTGCGCTTCGATGCCGCTCTCGAAGGCCTCGGGCAGCAGGTGCAGGAAGGCCGTGCCCAGCAGGGCGCCGGCGGCCAGGCTGAGCATGTGCTGGGTGTAGCGCGACAGCACGCCAAAGCTCAGCGCCGCGGCCAGCCAGACGCTGCCGATGCCGGCCGCCAGCGTGCCGAGAAGAATGGCAATCAGGGTCATGCCGGCAATTTTCGCAGACGCGTCAAGCGGGCCCGGGTCCCCATCATGAAAAAAGCCGCCAAGCGTGTACTCTGGCGGCTTTGCGGGGCAGGCCGGGAGCCTAGGCCACGCCGTGCTGGCGGAACCAGGCCAGACAGCGCTGCCAGCCGTCCTCGGCCGCCTCCTTGCGGTAGCTGGAACGGTAGTCGGCATGGAAGGCGTGCGGGGCGTCCTTGTAGAGCACGAACTGCGAGGCCCTGGCGTTGGCATTGCCGGTGGCCAGCGCGGCCTTCATCTTCTCCACGTCGGCCAGCGGGATGCCGGTGTCGGCCTCGCCGTACAGGCCCAGCACCGGGGCGTGGAGCTGGCCGGTGATGTCGACCGGGTTCCTCGGCGTCAGTGCGCTCTGCGCGCCGACCACACGGCCGTACCAGGCCACGCCGGCCTTGATGTGCTTGCTGTGGGCGGTGTAGAGCCAGGTCTGGCGCCCGCCCCAGCAGAAACCGGTGATGCCCACGCGCGCCAGGTCGCCGCCCTGGGCGCCGGCCCAGGCCACGGTGGCGTCCAGGTCGCCCATGACCTGCGCATCCGGCACCTTGGAGATGACCTCGGCGATCAGTTTGGCCATTTCGCCGTAGCTCTGCGCATCGCCCTGGCGCACGAAGAGCTCGGGCGCAATCGCCAGGTAGCCGGCGCGGGCGAAGCGGTGCGTGACGTCGGCGATGTACTCGTGCACGCCGAAGATCTCGGACAGCACCAGCACCACCGGCAGGTTCTTCTTGCCGCCGGCCGGCATGGCGCGGTAGGCGGGCATGGCGTAGCCCTGGACGTCGATACTGACCTCGCCCACCGTCAGGCCATCGGTCGGGGTCCGGACCGCCGTCTGGGCCATGATGGGCAGGGTGGAGGCGGCATAGCCCACACCCAGCGCCGCCTTGAGCGCGGTGCGGCGGGTGGTGCCGGTGCTGCGGCCCTGGCCGGGCAGCAGGGCCTTGAATTCGTTCTCCAGATCGCGGTTCATCATGGGGGCGGACTCCTCGTGGGTGAATGATCCGGCCGCAAGTCTAGTGCGCGACAGAGGCCGCAGCTGTCACCGGATGGATTTCCCCTCGCCGGCGGGTGGGAACGCCGGCTCAGTGCACGGCCGCGATCAGGTCCAGCTCGACCGTGGCGTTCTTGGGCAGCTGCTGCACCCCGACCGCCGTGCGCGTGTGCGTGCCCGCGGCGCCCAGGATGGCCTGCAGCAGCTCGGAGGCGCCATCGGCCACCTCGCTGTGCTGCGTGAAGTCCGGCGTGCACTGCACGTAGACCGTCAGACGCAGCAGCTGGCGCAGCTGCTCCAGGCTGCCGAGCTCGCGCTGCAGCAGGGCCAGCGCGCGCAGCACGCAGATCTGCGCGCCCCGCCGCGCCTGCGCCAGCGCCACCTCGGCACCGGCGCGGCCGCTGACCACCACCTCGGTGCCGATGCGCGGCACCTGGCCGCTCAGGTAGATCGTGTGGCCCTCGCGCAGCAGCGGCAGGTAGTTGCCGCCCTTGACAATCTCGCCGTCCGGGGCGAAACCCAGCTCGACCGCCGCCTGGCGGAACAGCGCGTCGCGCGACATGCGGCCGGCCTATTTGTAGAAGGCTTCGACCTGGCCCTTGAGCTTGAGCATCAGCGGGTTGCCCTTGCGGTCCACGGTCTTGCCGGCGGGCACCTTGACCCAGCCCTCGCTGATGCAGTATTCCTCGACGTCGGCGCGCTCCTTGCCGTTGAAGCGGATGCCCACGTCGTGCTCGAAGACGGCGGCGACGTAGTGCGGGCTGCGCGGGTCGATGGACAGGTGGTCGGGCAGTGCGGGGCGGGAGCTGGTGTCGTTCATGGGGCGCTATTGTCGTTGATGCAGGTCGGGCATGAGGGTCAGGCCGCGGCCGTGGCCGGCGCGCGCAGCGCGGCGGCGGCGATGTCCAGCGAGCGCAGGCGCAGCGCCGGGTCGAACACGTCGGACACCAGGATGAACTCGTCGGCCTGCGTGGCCTGCGCCAGCTGCTCGAAACCGGCGCGCACGGTCTGCGGCCCGCCGATCACGGCCACAGCCAGGAAGTCGGCAATGGCGGCGCGCTCCTGCGGCTGCAGCTGCGCCAGGTAGTCCACCACCGGCGGCTGCAGGCGGCCGCGCCGGCCGGTGATGATGCCCAGCACGCGCTGAAAGGTGCTGCTGGCCAGGAACTCGGCCTCCGCGTCCGTGGGCGCGGCGATCACCGGCACGCCAATGGCCGCGTAGGGCCGGGCCAGCGCGGCCGAGGGGCGGAAATGGCCGCGGTAGACCTCGAGCGCCTGCAGCAGCAGGCGCGGCGCGAAATGCGAGGCGAAGGCATAGGGCAGGCCCAGCTCGCCGGCCAGGCGGGCGGAGAACAGGCTGGAGCCCAGCAGCCAGATCGGCACCTCGGTGCCGGCGCCCGGCATGGCCACCAGCTTCTGGCCCGGCTGGGCCGGCGCCAGCAGGCGCTGCAGTTCCTGCACATCGCGCGGGAAATCCTCTTCGGCCTCCACGCGCTCGCGCCGCAGCGCGCGCATGGTCATGGGGTCGGTGCCGGGCGCGCGGCCCAGGCCGAGGTCGATGCGGCCCGGGTAGAGCTCGGCCAGGGTGCCGAAGGCCTCGGCCACCACCAGCGGCGCATGGTTGGGCAGCATGATGCCGCCGGAGCCGACGCGGATGCGCTGCGTGCCGCCGGCGATGTGACCCACCAGCACGGCCGTGGCCGAGCTGGCGATGCCCGGCATGTTGTGGTGCTCGGCCAGCCAGTAGCGCGTGAAGCCCAGGGCTTCGGCGTGCTGCGCCGTGCGCAGCGCGATGGCCAGCGCCTCGGCCACCGTGCCGCCTTCGCGCACGGCCACCAGGTCCAGCATGGACAGGGCGATCTCGTTCAGTGCTTTCATGCCGCTATTGTCGGCCAGCGCGCCGGGCACCGCCGCGGGCGGGGCTGGTGGTGCTCAGCCTTGCGGCCCGCCCTTGTAGCGCTGGTGCAGGATGCGCACGCGTTGCACGTAGACCTGGGTCTCGGCATAGGGCGGCACGCCGGCGTGCTTCTGCACGGCCTGGGGCCCGGCGTTGTAGGCGGCCGTGGCCAGGGTGATGTCGTTGCGGAAACGCGCCAGCATCTCGGCCAGGTAGCGCGCGCCGCCGTGGATGTTCTCGCGCGGCTGGCGCGGATTGGCCACGCCCAGCAGCCGCGCCGTGGCCGGCATCAGCTGCATGAGGCCGATGGCGCCCTTGGGCGAGCGTGCCTGCGCGTTGAAGCCCGACTCGGCGTGGATGACGGCGCGCACCAGCGCCGGGTCCACCTTGTACTGCAGCGCGGCCTGGTTGATCTCCTCGGCGTACTCGCGGTGGAACAGGCGCGTCACCTTCCAGTTGATGGTGGACTTGGGGTTGCAGGCGTAGCAGCTGTAGCTCAGCACCGCGTAGTTGTCGTGCGCGGGCGGCCGGTCGGAAAAGGAGGTGGTGCTGCCCGCGAGGTAGCGGTAGACCTTGGTCGTGGGCTTGGGCAGGTCCTGCGGCGCCGCGACAGAAGTTGCCGGGGCCGCCGTTGGGAGCTCGACCGCCTGCGCCAGCGCCGCCAGGGCCCCGAACAGGCAGGCCGCAGCCGCGCCGCGCAGGCGCTGCGCGCGGCGGTGTGGGAGATCCAGCCTGAGGCCTGTCATGGGTGGTGGTGCATCCGGCGACGGTCGTGGGCCCTATTGTCCCGGCAAAGCGCGGCCGCTGCCAAGCCGGGGAAATGCAGAAAAACCGGTCTTCAGTGCGCTTTTTCCCAGTTCGGCCCCACGCCCACCTCGGCCAGCAGCGGCACCTTGAGCTGGGCCACGCCCGCCATGATGCGCGGGATCTCGTGGCGCAGCCAGGCCACCTCGGCCTCGGGCACCTCGAACACCAGCTCGTCGTGCACCTGCATGATCATCTTCGTCTTGCGGCCTTCGGCGTCCAGCACGCGCTGCACCTCGTTCATGCTGAGCTTGATCAGGTCGGCGGCCGTGCCCTGCATGGGCGCGTTGATGGCGGCGCGCTCGGCGCCGCTGCGGCGCGGGCCGTTGGGGGAATTGATCTCGGGCAGGTACAGGCGCCGGCCAAAGACGGTCTCCACATAGCCGCGCGCCTTGGCCTGCTGCCGGGTGTCGTCCATGTAGTGCTTGACGCCGGAGAAGCGCTGGAAGTAGCGCTCGATGTAGTTCTTGGCCGCGGTGTTGTCGATGCCCAGGCTCCTGGCCAGGCCAAACGCGCTCATGCCGTAGATCAGGCCGAAGTTGATGACCTTGGCGTAGCGGCGCTGCTCGCTGCTCACCGCGCTGGTGGGCACGCCGAAGACCTCGGCCGCGGTGGCGCGGTGCACGTCCATGCCGTCGTGGAAGGCCAGCAGCAGCGCGGCGTCGCCGCTGATGTGGGCCATGATGCGCAGCTCGATCTGCGAGTAGTCGGCGCTGGCGATCACGTGCCCCGGCGGGGCGATGAAGGCCTCGCGGATGCGCCGGCCCTCGGCCGTGCGCACCGGGATGTTCTGCAGATTGGGATCGTTGCTCGACAGCCGCCCGGTCACCGCCACGGCCTGGGCATAGTGCGTGTGCACGCGGCCGGTGCGCGGGTCGGCCATGGCGGCGAGCTTGTCGGTGTAGGTGCTCTTGAGCTTGGACAGGCCGCGGTGCTCCAGGATCTTGGCCGGCAGCGGGAAGTCTTCCGCCAGCTTTTCCAGCACCTCCTCGTCGGTGCTGGGGGCGCCGGTGGCGGTCTTCTTCACCACCGGCAGCCCGAGCTTGGTGAAGAAGATCTCGCCGATCTGCTTCGGGCTGCCGAGGTTGAACGGTTGCCCGGCCAGCTCATAGGCCTCGGCTTCGAGCGCCAGGATGCGCTGGCCCAGCTCGTGGCTCTGCTGCTTGAGCACCTGGGCGTCGATCAGCACGCCGTTGCGTTCGATCCGGTACAGCGTCTCCGAGCTGGCCATTTCCAGCGCGTAGATGGCCTTCAGTTTCCCGTCGGCCTGCAGCCGGGGCCACAGCGCGCGGTGCACGTCCAGGGTCTGGTCCGAGTCCTCGCAGGAGTATTCGGCCGCGCGCGTGATATCGACCTGGCTGAAGGGGATCTGCTTGGCGCCCTTGCCGCACAGGTCTTCGTAGTTGATGCCGCTGCGCCCCAGGTGGCGCTCGGCCAGGCTGGCCAGGCCGTGCGGCTTGTGCACTTCCAGCACATAGCTCTGCAGCATGGTGTCGTGCACATAGCCCTGCACCTCGATGCCATGGTTGGCGAAGACGTGGCGGTCGTACTTGACGTGCTGGCCCAGCTTGTGCGCTGCCGGGTTTTCCAGCCAGGGCTTCAGGCGCGCCAGCACCTCGGCGCGCGGCAGCTGGGCCGGTGCGCCGGGGTAGTCGTGCATCAGCGGGATGTAGGCCGCTTCGCCCGGCAGCACGCTGAAGGAGATGCCCACGATCTCGGCCACCATCTCGTCCAGCGAGGTGGTCTCAGTGTCCAGCGCCACCAGCTCGGCGGCTTCGAGCTTGTGTTGCCAATGCTCGAAGTCGCTCCAGTCGAGGATGGTGCTGTAGTGCACCTGGCTCACGCTGGAGGTGACGGGCGCGGCCTCGTCGAACAGGCCGGGCTCGGGGTTCGGTGCGGCCGGCTTCTCGGCGCCGCCCAGCGCGCGCGCCAGGCCCTTGAAGCCGTACTGCTCGTAGAAGCTGCGCAGGGCCTCGGTCTCGGGCTCGGCCACCCGCACGGCGTCCAGCTCGGGCAGGCCGGGCACCCAGCCGTTGAGGTCGCAGTCGGTCTTGATGGTCAGCAGCTGGCGGCCCTTGGGCAGCCAGTCCAGCGCCTTGCGCAGGTTCTCGCCGGCCACGCCCTTGATCTCGGCGGCGCGCGCCACGATGTTGTCCAGCGAGCCGTATTCCTGCAGCCACTTGGCAGCAGTCTTCGGGCCGACCTTCTCCACACCGGGCACGTTGTCGATGGCGTCGCCGACCAGGGTCTGGAAATCGATCATCAGCGCCGGCGGCACGCCGAACTCGGCCTCCACGCCGGCCACGTCGCGCCGCTTGCCGTTCATGGTGTCGACGATGGTGATATGCGGCGTCACCAGCTGGGCCAGGTCCTTGTCGCCGCTGCTGATGATGACGTCCACCGCATGGCTGGCCGCGGCCACGGCCAGGGTGCCGATCACGTCGTCGGCCTCCACGCCCGGCACGTCCAGCACTTTCCAGCCCATCAGGCGCACCACCTCGTGGATGGGTTCGATCTGGGCGCGCAGCTCGTCCGGCATGGGCGCGCGATGCGCCTTGTAGTCCGGATACAGCGCGTCGCGGAAGGTCGGGCCCTTGGCGTCGAACACGCAGGCCGCGTAGTCGGCGTGCACTTCCTTGCGCAGGCTCTGCAGCATGTTGATCATGCC
>JACCDS011255103.1_pt1 | contig 13620 bp, 7 predicted proteins | sample 7446441 | NCBI WGS metagenome assembly JACCDS01 (sample SAMN15323445, study PRJNA562643) | freshwater metagenome | isolation source: river surface water | place: USA:Blue River Watershed | collected 2017-08-17 | reverse complement strand
TATGGCCGTTCACGAAGAGTACACCAGGCTCACCGTCGAGGCGGGGAGTCCAAAGAAGCGTGGCCACTTCAAGCTTTACACTTGGAATGAGTTGGCGGACCGCCTGCATCTGAATGTCTTTATTCAATGGGATTTTAATAACAATCGGTGTGAATTTGGAACCAAAGATGTCGCCCTCAAAAAAGTCGTTGCCCAGTGGATTGATCGAATCCAATTCCACTCCGAACACATTTGGTGTTAGGCCCGACGTCATTGGAATGTGGTCATGCTGGTAGATGTCTCCAGCGGCCTTTTTCGTGAGCGGATCGGCTTGACCGGTCCACTTCGTTGGAATGGCTCCAGATCCCGTCGTTACAATGGGGACAGACGAAACTTGATTCAAGTTGACCACTGGGCCACCAACGTTGTATTCCTTGGCGTCGATATTGGTAACCAAGACATACGATTGAACGTAGTACTGAACGTCTTTGTGGTCCTCGAAAAACTCCACTTTAGGGTAAACATAAATCGTGTCGTTCGTCGAATTCATTACCCATGCGTGGTTGACACCTACCTTGGGAACGGCCGTTAGCGCCCCGGCAATCGGACCCATAATGTCTTGACCTGCGTCTTCGTTTTGCACGTAGAAATTTGGAACACCCGTGGTTGGGAAGGCGGTGTTTAGTGCCGTTTGTACCCCGGATTCAAAGGGGTCGCCTGTGTGAGATGCGAACGGAATAATCAGCGCCTCGTGGTTCACGGTGTCGTTGAACGTACTCATGGCGACAAGCATCGATTGCGCACCGTTCGGGCAGTACTGGCACCAAGTTCCGGTCGTTTCAATAACCAAGACTTTTTGCTTCGGACTCACCGTGAGCGAATCAGTGATGTACACTTCGGGAACGGGTTCAGGTTCCGTCGGTTGGCAGGCGGCCAAGGCAAACATGGCAAGGCTGGCGGTAGCAAGGTGTTTCATAAGTAGCATGTGGGTTTTGCCCATCGTCGCGCTAAAATACGCGCTTTTTAGTTCACTTCTACGTTGATGCATACGGGGAGGTGGTCTGATGCGCCACCGCGGTACCTGAGCCCTTCAAAGCAGCCTCGAATTTGGTAGCCGAGGCGCGGACTCGTACTCAGTCCCAACGGAACCACATGGGTGGTCGCCCTCCAGTTGGCAGCTTCGCGCACCCACACGCCGTCTAGTGCCTCGAGCCGGCCACGGTACGCAAAACTCCCAGCGTAGTGGGGCCAGGGTAGGTGCCGCATGCGGATTCCACGCAGGTAGGTGCCCAGCGGGCCGTTTGGTCCTTCATTGAGGTCGCCAACTACCCCATCGAGGTTTTTAGGGGCTTGTTCGATAATGCTTTGTATCGCTTCAGCGCGCGCCGACGGAGCCGGTGCCCGTTGCGACGGCAGGTGGGCCCAGATCCACGACAGGGTGTCGCCGTGGTTCGTGATCCAGCGCACCCATATGGCCTCGCGGGTAGGGTAGTCCTGCGCCGGGTGGATCCAGGTAACGCTGTCGACGCTCAAGCGTTCCGGGTTGTACCAAACCGCCACGTCAATTCCCCGTTCGTCAGGGCTGTCGCGGTGCAGGCGCCACAGGCGCCATTCGGGCGGCCACCGCCGCTCGAGGTCGTCGAGCACGTCGGCATTCTCCACCTCACACACGCCGATCGCGTCGGGAATGCGGCCGCCCGCCGCCGCGGCCAAGCCGCGGCCCACCGCGTACAGCTTGGCATAATACCGCTTTGAATCCCAACGGTAGGGGCCGTCGGGCAAGAAATCCCGATCCCTTGGCCCCGAATTCGCCACGGTGTCAAAAAGATTCTGAAGGTTCCACCAAACAAAGACCAGCGTATCGGCCTTCGCGCTGCGCGTGGAATTCGCCAAACCGTTGGCGCCCGCCAACGCTTCAGGACCCGTCAATCCCCTGGCGCCCGCCAACGCTCCGCAGCTCCTGCTAGCATCCGCGCAGGCCGATGTCCAGCGGCTTCCCCACGAGGCGAGGACCGCTAATCCTACAAAAATGACCTTCCGCACCATGACCGCAAGCTGCGGCCGCTAGCCCGAACAGGCGTTTACCAACGGTAAAGATTCGCGTCGCCGTAGCTCAAAAAGCGGTAGTCGTGGGCGAGGGCGTGCTCGTAGATTCCGCGCCACGCGTCTCCGAGGCCGGCGGCAATCAGCAGCAAAAGCGTGGACTGCGGCTGGTGAAAATTCGTGATCAACGCCTTAACTAGGTGAAACGAATAGCCCGGAGCAATGAGGAGCGCCGTGCGAAACGAAACGACCTCGCGACCGCTCCGCTGAAGCTCCGCGGCCGCCCAGTGCATTAACTCGCAGACTTCGGGTGCTACTCGGTCGGGTTGCGCACGAGCGGCCTTTGGCGAGAAACCAGCAACCAGAAACTCCGGGTAGGGCGCCCACTGGTCAACGAAGGCCGGCATTTGGCCGGTCGAGCGCCATTCCAAGGCCCACCAGTAGAGCGATTCGAGGGTGCGCGCCGCGGTGGTGCCCATGGCAAGCACGGGCAGGCCGTCGGCCAGCGATGCAATCAGGTCGCGGCGGATCACGACCTCTTCGGCATGCATGTGGTGCTCGCCCACGGCGTCGGCGCTGACGGGCTGAAAGGTTCCGGCGCCCACGTGCAGCGTCACGGCTTGGGTGTCGGCACACACGGACCGCCATTGATCCATCAATTCCGGCGTCCAGTGCAGGCTCGCGGTCGGCGCGGCCACTGAGCCTTCGTGGCGCGCAAAAACCGACTGGTAGCGCTCGCGGTCGGCCTCGGTGTCGGCTCGGTGCATGTAGGGCGGCAGGGGAATGTGCCCCACTTCGCCAAGAATTTGGGCCCAGGATTGGCCGCTGGACCACGAGAAGCGCAGCAGCGACTCGCCGTCGCCGGTTTGGATTCGCTCCGCGCGCAGGCCGCATTCGTGCTCCAGGACCGCGCCGTCCTTCCATTTTTTGGACGGACGCACCTTGCACCACGCCGTCAAGGCTGACGTTTCGGCCATGGCCTGCTCGACCGACAGGCCCTCGGCGTCGAGGTAAAACAGCTCGAAATGACCGACTCCGCTCGGACGCGGCATAAAAATGCGGGCGGGAACCACTCGGGCCTCGTTCACCACCAGCCGGTAGGCAGGCCACTCGGCCACCACGTCAGGCGCGTCGCGAACCCCGAGGTCGCGAAGCGTGCCACGGTCCCACACCAGCAACTTAGCCGCGTCGCGCGGACTGCAAGGCTCCTGGGCGATGCGCTCGTCGGGCAGAGGGTAGTCGTAGTCCGCAATGCGAAGGAGGCGGGGGTCCGGCATCATGCGCACAAAGTTCGTTCAAAACCGGGCTGCGCTACCTTCGCCGCATGGCTCCGACCGTGGTCCTTAGCGTAATAAACGATGTGCACAGCGACCAGCGCGTGCACCGCACCGCCACACTGTGGATGGAGCGCGGCTACCGCGTGGTGGTCGTGGGCCGAACCTACCCCAATCCGGCGCCGTTGGACCGGTCCTACGAAACGCAGCGTATGAGCTGCCGCTTCACCAAGGGCCCGCTGTTCTATTTGGAGTTCCAAATCCGGCTGTGGTCCGCGCTTCGCCGCCTCAAGCCCGACGTCTACCTCGCCAACGACCTTGATACCTTGGGACCCAACGCCTGGTGGGCGATGCGCCGCGCCAAACCGCTGGTGTACGACAGCCATGAGTACTTTTTGGGCGCCCCCGAACTGGAATCTCGCCCCTTCGTGCAGCGCCTGTGGCGGGCGGTGGAGCGCTACGGAATTCCGCGCACCGATTTTCGAGTGACCGTCAACCAAAGCATAGCCGCCCAGTACGCCCGCGAGTACGGCGGAACCTGGGACGTGGTGCGCAACGTGCCGCTACCGGCGGAACTCCCGTGGGGTCCCGACGGCGCATGGGACGGAGCGGACGAGCGCCGGCGCAGGCTTCGCGCGGATCTTGGCCTTCCCCTAGATAACGTAATTTGGATTCTTCAGGGCGCCGGAATCAACGTCGACCGCGGGGCCGAAGAACTCGTGGAGGCCGCCCGCGCCTGCCCCGAAGTCGAGCTCGTTGTGGTGGGTAGCGGCGACGCCATTCCCCAGCTGCAGCGCCAGGTGGCTGCGGACGGAATTCCCAACGTCCGCTTTGTCGGCCGGGTGGACCGCGCGCAGCTGCAGCGCTACACCCAAGCGGCCGATCTAGGCTTTAGCCTTGATAAACCCAAGTCCCAGAACTACCGCTGGAGCCTGCCCAACAAGCTGTTTGACTACTTCCAGGCGGGAATCCCCGTAGTGGCCAGCGACCTGGTGGAAGTCGCACGGGTGGTGCGCGAAACGGGTGCGGGTGCGGTTTTACCCGAACTTACCCCCGCTGCGATCACGAAGGCCGCACGGGAGCTGCTTCAGCCCGAGGCGTACGCCGCGGCGGCGCGCTCCGCCCGCGCCGCGGCCCACCACTACCACTGGGGCCACGAGTCCGCGGTCTGGCACCGCCTCGTCGACCGCCTCGAAGGCCGCGCTACCCACCACGTTTGGAGCATGGACCGATTGGAGCCGCCCCGCTACGGCGGTACGTTGGAAGTGCTGGGTCACGTTCGCGCGGCAAGGGCACAGGGCGATCAGGTCGTCCTTCATGCCTTTACCCGCAGCGCGTGGACGCATTCCGAACCGTTTACCGAGGTTCCGACCAACGTACTTCGACGGGCGGTCTGGCCGCGTACACTCGCTCCATGGATCGTGCAAAGCCGCCAAACGCGCATTGCGCGCCACCAAGCCGCCGTGCAGCGCGGCCGCGTGACCTACCACGGCATTCACTGCAGCGGACTGGGCGCCGAAGGCACGCTGCGGCTCCACAACCCGGAATCTGCCTACTACGCGAGCTTGGTCCGCAGCGCATCGGGATTGCGGCGCGCCTACTATTTTTTGGAGACCTGGGCCTTGCGTCGTTGGGAGCGCGCCCTGGCTGCGCGCTGGACGGGGAGGGTAGAAGCCATTACCCCGCGCGATGCGGAGGCTTGGAATGCGCTTCGGCCCAAGTCCGCCGCGGTGTGGGTCCCGCCGCACCATCCGTTTGTGCTGCGCGTGCCTCAGGGCGACGCTCCGAGCCCCATGGTGCTGGCCGTGGGTAAGTTCAGCGTCGAAGAAAATGGCGTGGCGCTCCGTGCCCTGCTGGCTGCGGATCCGCCGTTAGCGCCGCTGTGCTTGGCGGGCCACAATGCGCCCACCGGAACCCCGCACTACGTCGACCGCCCGTCGGACGACGCGCTCGACGCGCTGTACGACCAAGCTCAAGTGGTCGTGGTCCACGCGGAGCACGCACTCGGTATCAAATTCAAGCTGATTCAAGCGCTGCTCCAAGGGCGCCACATTGTGGCCCACGAGCATGCTGTGGCCGGCCTGGACCTCGGCAACCGAGTCCGCACCTACGCGAACTGGACACAGGCCTACGACCTGATTCGCGCCGCCCAAAACGAGGCCTGGACCGCCGAGCACGCGGCAAACGCCGCCGAAGTGGCCCGACGGTTTAGCTAAGAACTAGAGCGTGCGCTGCACCGTCGACGCCAGGGTTCCGTTGGCGCAGCGGTAGGTGGCATGCGGAAACTTCAGCAGCAGCGCGTAGTCGTGGGTTGCCATGAGGATGCTGCGTCCGCTGGCGCGGATTTCCTCGAGCAGGTGCATCAATTCCTCAGACATGTGGGGATCGAGGTTGCCCGTGGGCTCGTCGGCCAAAATCAACGGGGGGTCGTTGAGCAACGCACGCGCAATCGAGACACGCTGCTGTTCGCCGCCCGAAAGCTGGTGGGGCATTTTGTGGCCTTTGGTCGGCATGCCGACGCGGCGCAGCACGTTGTCGATGCGGTCGTCGTTTTCACTGCGGTTCATTTGGCCGGTGGCGCGGAGCACAAAATCCAAGTTCTCGCGCACACTGCGGTCCATGAGCAGCTGAAAGTCCTGAAAAACAATGCCCAACTGGCGGCGCAAGTACGGAATGTCGCGCTCTTTCAGGTTGCGCAGGTCGTAGCCGACAATGCTCCCTTCGCCCGATTCCAAGGGAAGGTCGGCGTAGAGGGTCTTCAGCAGCGAGGACTTGCCTGATCCGGTCGCGCCGATGACGTAAATAAATTCTCCCGGAGCTACCTCAAGGTTCACGTCGCTGAGGACGCGGTGGTTGCCTTGCACGATGCTGGCTTTTTGTAGCGATAAAACGGGAGACTTTTCCATGGGCACAGTTTATGCAAAGTAACGAGAGCCGAACCAAAAGCACGATGTACTTTTGAACAACATGAGGATTCTGTTTTTCGCCGCGCTTTTGTCGAGCGCAAGCCTGTTTGCCCAGCAGCCCATTACGGGCCAGCAACCCGAAGCCCTTTTTGCGGAAGCCCGCGCCCGCTTTGACCGAGCGCTCTACAGTTCGGCCTACGAGTACTTTGCACAGGTTCGCACCATGGTCCCTGAGGCCAGCGACTGGTCCGAGCAATCGATGTACTACCAAGCGCTTTGTGCAATTCGGCTGCTGCACCGCGATGCCGAGGACTACGCCGAAGCATTTCTGCAAACCTACCCGTCGTCGTCGCGCCGCATCGATTTGGTGCTCGAGGCGGCCGAGCAGGCGTTCAACCGACGCCGCTACCAAGAAGCGAAGCGGTGGCTGCGCCAGCTCGACGGCGTGGACCTTGCGCGGAACTTGCGCGCCGAAGTCCAGTTTAAGTTGGGCTATGCCCACTTTTTATTGAACGAATTTGACCTGGCAAAGGCCGAACTGGCCGAAGCCAAAAAATCCAAGTCGTCGGTGGCAAAAACGGCGCAGTACTACTACGGCCACATCGCCTACCTCGAAAAGTCCGACCAAACGGCCCTCGAAAACCTCGAGCCCCTCCAGCAGCACGAGGAATTTGGCCCAGTGGTCCCGTACTACCTCGCCCAGATTTATGCGCGCCAAGGCAAAGACGACGAACTGCTGAAGCTCGGCGAAACCCTCATGAAGCAGGCTTCGGCCAAGCGTGCGCCTGAAATCGCGCTGCTGATTGGCCAAAGCATGTTCCGCAAGAAGCGCTACGCCGACGCGAAGTCCTACTTTGACTTTAACCTTGCGCAGGGCGGAAAAATGTCGCCAGAGATCGCCTACCAAATGGGGGTCTGTGCCTACCAGACCAAGGACTACGAAGGCGCAATCAAAGCGTTTAACCAGCTTCCTGCCGAGAGCAGCGCGGATTGGGTGCTCCAGTCGCGCTTGATGCTCGGCGACAGCTATGCTCGGCTCGAGCGCTGGGAAGAAGCCCAAACGGCCTTTCGGTCGGTATGGCAGAGCAAGGCCGACGAGGCTACCCGCGAACAGGCGGCCTACCAGTATGCGAAGTTGACCTACCGCAGCGCTAGCCCGTTCGGCGATGCCATTCAGGTGTTCAATCAGTTTCTGCGTGAGTTTCCGCGCACAGAGCACCGCCGCGAAGCCAACGAGTACTTGGCCAACCTGTACTTGACCTCCCGCGACTACGGCCGGGCCCTAGAGGCCATCGTGCAGACGGGCATGGGGTCATCGTCGATGCGCGAGGCCTACCAGAAGGTGGCCTACTTCCGGGCGGTGGAGCTGTACCAAGCGTCGCAGTGGGACAAGGCCAATGAGCTGCTGGACCAATCGCTCAGTTACCCCTTGGACCGCGGATACACGGCCTTAGCGCACTTTTGGAAGGGTGAAATGGCCTTCCGTCAAGGCGACTACCGCGAGGCGCTCGACCAAACAGAGAAGTTTTTGAAGACGCCCGGCAGCTACACGTTGTCGGAGCGTCCAGCAGCCCAGTACAACAAGGCCTACACCCTGTACCGACTCGATCGGCTCGAAGATGCCGCGGCAAGCTTTCGCGTGTTTTTGGAGGATGCGCCGAAAAACGACCGTCGCCGTGAAGATGCCGAGTTGCGCATCGCTGACCTGTACTTTTTGCTTGGGCGCCATGCGCTGGCCCGCGACTACTACGCAAAAATTGCCAAAGGCACGGGTGCCGACGCCGACTATGCGTCTTTTCAGCAAGCACTTTGCCGCGGACTCTTGGGCGACAATGCCGGAAAAATTGACCAGCTAGCCAGAATTGAGCAGTCGGGTTCGCAGCGAGCCGACGACGCCCTCTTTGAGCGGGCACAAACCCTGCTCCGCACCGGGCGCAACGCCGACGCTGAAGACGCCTTTGCCAGCTACATTCGCCGCAAGCCCAACACCGAGAAGGCCCGTCGTGCCGCGCTGAACATCGCGTTGGCACGCCGAAACGACAGCAAGCTCAACGAGGCGATCACGGCATTCCAGGCGGTGGTGCGCGACTACCCAGGCACGGCCGAGGCCCGCGAGGCGGTGGCCGTGGCCCGTTCCGTGTACGACGACGCCAACCGCATCGACGACTACCTCGAATGGGTTCAAAGCATGCCCTCGTCGGGAATCCGCGCTAGCGAACTCGATTCCGTGGCCTACATGTCAGCCTACGACAAGTACGCCCAGTCGCAGTACGCGCCCGCACTGGAAGCATTTGGCAAGTACATTAAGCGCTTCCCAGACGGGTACTTTGCGCCCGTGGCGCAGTTCCAGGCGGCGGAATCTGCGCGCCTCACGGGGCAGATGGCCCAAGCCTTGCCATACTACCGCAACGTGGTCCGCGGACCCGTCGGGGCCAATACGGTGCCTGCCTACAAGTGGCTCCTTCGCGATGCCGAGCAGCGCAAGGACTGGCGCGAAACGAAATCCTACGCTGAGCGCCTGCTGGCATTGGCTGAAGACGCGAGCCTTCGAAGCGAAGCCAACCGCAGCATGATGCGCGCCCATTTTGCCGAGGGAGCGAACGACGTGGCGCTTACCTATGCGGAGGGCATTGTGGCGGACCAGCGCCAAACGCCCGAAGACCGCAGCGAGGCCTTGGCGACCCGACTCCGCGTACTCGAGGCGCAGTACCGCGCCAATGCCAGCGACAGCAACCGACTTGGGCTATGGCAGTCTGCCGCCGAGCAAGCGATTACCGACGGCACCGCCACTGTTCAGGCCGAAGCGAGCTACGCCAAGGCGCAAATCCTGCGGCTTCGGAGCCAGTTTGCCGCCTCCAACGAAGTGGTGTTTGGGCTGCTTGACGCTTTTCCGTCCCAGACGGAATGGCGCTACAAGTCGCTCCTTGTGCTGGCGCGCAACTACGCTAGCCTGAACGACGGCTTCCAAGCCCGCTACACGCTCGATTTCGTGATTTCGGAGCATCCCTCCGACGAACTTGTGAAAGAGGCCCAAGCAATGCTCGCGGAATTCAACGCGGCTCAACTTCCTTCAAACGCCCCCCAAACTCAAGATGCGCAGTAAGATGAAATACGGTTTTGCAGCAGTCGCCGTTGCGGCATTTTTCGGGGCAGCCGCCCAAGTGGGCCAGGTCGAGGTGTCGGTTACCGATAAATACCGTGCGCGCGTTGCCGAAGCAGTTAAAATTTCGGGCCAGCCCAGCCTGAGCGACACGAGCATCCAGAAACTCCCGATCAGTATTATGGTGCGGCCTCAGGTCATTGCCGTAGATCCCGTGATGGAACTAATTCCGCCAGTGAAGATTACGAAAACGAAGCTGGACCGACTGCCGTCGCGCTACCTCTCGCTCACCGCAGGCAACTATGGGTCGATCGAAGCAGAGGCGGCCCTGGGTAGCGTGCGCAGCGTGGACCACCTTTGGTCGGTTCGCGGCACGCACCGCTCAACCCGCGGCGGCTTCGCCAAAGACTACATGGTTTTTGATCGAGTCATGTGGGCCGAGTCCAACCTCGACGCGAACTACGAGCGCATTTTTAACCGCGGACGACTTCGGTTTGAAGCGGGCGGAGCATGGGACCGCATCCCGTTCTATGGCCAGCGCCACACGCCCGGGTTCAACGACGCCGACACCGCCAACGCCGCTCCAGGCCGAAACCTGCAGAACTACACGTTTGGGGCTCGCTACCAGGCCACGCGCTACCGCAAGACCCAGATGTTTCGCAGCCTTGCCCTAGCCGGCCACCACTGGATCGATCAGGGCGGGCGCCAAGTGGAGTCCGGTGCGCGCGCCCAGCTTGAATCGGCCCTCCCCGTTCAAAACTTAGTACTCAATTTGCCCCTCAACTTCTCGATCAACCAACTCACGGGCTCGGCGCGTCCCGACAGCTCCCAGGTCGCCTGGGCAGGGCAATTTAGCCCGTCGCTGGCTGACAGTATTAAAGGTGTGCGGTTTCGGTTTGGCCTCAACTTGATTTTCACCGGCGGGCCCAACCAAAAAACGCTGCCCTACTTCCCGCCGGTCATCCACGTCGAAGTGCCGCTGGTGCGCAATGTGCTTTACCTCTATGGCGGAATGGACGGCCAGGTTGACAACATGGGCATGCGTGCGCGGGTTGAATCGGTGCCCTTCCTGTCGGAAACCGCGAAGTACGAGGCGATCCGAAGCAGCAGCATCTACGGCGGCGCCACAGGGCGTTGGAGCCGCATCATTGGCTACCGCTTTGGCGGACGCTTCGCCACCTGGGACAACTACCCGATGGTCGTGCGTCCCGACGTTGATTTTGGCGTGCTCAACGACAGTGGGCGCGTCGGCATGCAGTACGTCAAGGTGACGTCGATCGAGCCGACGGGAGAATTGACGTTTCAGTTCAAGCAAGTATGGGACCTACGCCTTCACGGGGTAGTGCGCTACGCACTCCAGGATTCTACGGGCAAGCCAGTGTACCACTTGCCGAAGTACGAATTCGGAGCCCAAGCCCGCGCCAATTTTGGCGAGAAGATTCGCCTGGACGGCGCCGTGGTCCTTCGCGGTCCGCGCACCACGCTGAACGGCTTGATGCAGGAATACGAATTGCCAGCGTTTATGGACGTTCGCCTCGGGGCCCAGTACCGCTACAACAGCCAACTCGACGCGGTGATTCGCATCGACAACCTGCTCAATCAGCGTGCGGAATGGTGGATGGGCTATCCCGTTCAGGGAATTCGCGCGAATTTGGGCTTGGTTTACAAGTTTTAAGCGTTTAAGGCCGCGGACACCAACCGCACGACGTTCGTGCGCTGTGTTGAAAAAAATGTTGATAAACGGGGGTAATTTTTCGTGTTCCGGACTCCCCAGCTCAAGCCGAGGACTATCTTTGTAGGTAGTCCTTTTTTATTGGAAATATGAGCGAAAACAAGCAGTACGGCGCGGACAGTATTCAGGTCCTTGAAGGTTTAGAGGCGGTGCGCAAGCGCCCCGCGATGTACATTGGCGACGTCGGCCAAAAGGGTCTTCACCATTTGGTTTATGAGGTAGTAGACAACTCGATTGACGAGGCGCTGGCTGGTCATGCCACTAAGGTTGAGGTCACAATTCACGAGGGCAACAGCATTACCGTCAAAGACGACGGCCGCGGTATTCCAGTTGCCATGCACGCCAAAGAGGGCCGTTCAGCCCTTGAGGTCGTTATGACCGTGCTGCACGCCGGCGGTAAGTTTGACAAGGATTCCTACAAGGTTTCGGGCGGTCTGCACGGAGTAGGGGTGAGCTGTGTCAACGCGCTTTCTACGCTGCTGCGCGTCAACGTGCACCGCGACGGCAAAGAATACCAGCAGGAGTACAGCATCGGCAAGCCGATGTACGACGTCAAGGAAGTTGGCGCGTCGGACTACCGCGGGACCATCGTGCACTTTCAGCCCGACACGAGCATCTTCTACGAAAGTGTCTATCAGTACGACATTTTGGCGGCCCGCTTGCGCGAACTGGCCTACTTGAACCGTGGAATCCGCATTCAGCTTACCGACGAGCGCGACATTCAAGAAGACGGCTCGTTCCGCACCGAAGAATTCTTCAGCGTCGGTGGCCTAAAAGAATTCACGGAGTTCATTGACCAAAACCGGGAGAAGCTCATTCCAGAGCCCATGTACATGGAGGGCGAAATCGAAGGCATTCCGGTCGAAGTATCGATGACCTACAATACGTCGTACTCAGAGAACATCCATTCCTACGTCAACAACATCAATACCCACGAGGGGGGTACCCACCTTGCAGGCTTCCGTCGCGCACTCACGCGCACGCTCAAGAAGTACGCCGACGAGTCGGGCATCCTCACCAAAGAAAAGGTAGAGGTTGCGGGCGATGACTTCCGCGAAGGACTTACCGCAGTAATCAGCGTGAAGGTGATGGAGCCTCAGTTTGAGGGACAGACCAAGACCAAGCTGGGCAACAGCGAGGTATCGGGTGCCGTCGATCGTTTGGTGGGCGAAATGCTCACGAACTACCTCGAGGAGCACCCCAACGAAGCACGCACCATCGTGTCCAAGGTGGTTTTGGCGGCCAAGGCGCGTATCGCAGCGCGCAAAGCCCGCGAAATGGTGCAGCGCAAGACCGTGCTTGGTTCGCATTCGCTACCCGGTAAGCTGGCCGACTGTTCGGAGACCGATCCTGCGCAGTGCGAGATCTTCCTCGTCGAAGGAGACTCCGCAGGGGGTACGGCCAAGCAAGGCCGCGACCGCCGCTTCCAGGCCATTCTTCCGCTCCGAGGTAAGATCCTCAACGTGGAAAAGGCGATGCAGCACCGCATCTTTGAAAACGAAGAAATTCGCAACATTTTCACCGCCCTGGGCGTCAGTTTGGGTACTGAAGAAGACAGCAAGGCGCTGAACACCGAAAAGCTGCGCTACCACAAGATCATCATCATGGCCGACGCCGACGTCGACGGTTCCCACATCGCCACACTGGTGCTGACCTTCCTGTTCCGCTACATGAAAGACCTCGTGGAGCGCGGATACGTGTACATCGCATCACCGCCGCTTTACTTGGTGAAGAAAGGCCAGAAGTCACAGTATGCCTGGAACGAGACGCAGCGCGACCAAGTGGCTCGCGAACTCGGAGGTGAAGAGCAGACCGGTGTAACCGTTCAGCGCTACAAGGGTCTTGGTGAGATGAACTCAGAGCAGCTTTGGGAAACCACGCTGAATCCAGAGGCGCGCACGCTCAAGCAAGTGACCATCGACAACGCGACCGAGGCTGACCGTATCTTCTCGATGCTGATGGGCGACGACGTTCCGCCGCGCCGCGAATTCATCGAGAAAAACGCGCGCTACGCGCGCATCGACGCTTAAGTCGTGGCCATTTGAACACTACCTTTGAAGGGTCGCTTCGGCGGCCCTTTTTTAATACCACAAACCTGATGAAAATTACCGTTGTAGGCGCTGGAAACGTGGGTGCTACGTGCGCCGAGGCGATGGTCCGCATGGAACTCGCTGAAGAAATTGTACTCCTCGACATCAAAGAAGGTTTTGCCGAAGGCAAGGCCATGGACATGAACCAAACAGCGAACCTGCACGGGTTCAAGAGCAAGGTTCACGGCGTCACCAACAACTACGCGGCGACGGCGGGCTCCAAGGTGGTCGTGATTACGAGCGGTATTCCGCGCAAGCCGGGCATGACTCGCGAAGAACTCATCGGCACCAATGCTGGAATTGTGAAGTCAGTAGTTGAAAACGCACTGAAGTACTCACCTGAGGCTATTATCGTGGTGATTTCCAACCCGATGGATACGATGACGTACTTGGCCGCGAAGCAAAGCGGACTTCCCAAAAACCGCGTGATTGGTATGGGCGGCATCCTCGATTCTGCGCGCTTCACCTACTACCTGTCTGAGGCAATGGGCGTTCC
>JACCDS010420161.1_pt1 | contig 13620 bp, 10 predicted proteins | sample 7446441 | NCBI WGS metagenome assembly JACCDS01 (sample SAMN15323445, study PRJNA562643) | freshwater metagenome | isolation source: river surface water | place: USA:Blue River Watershed | collected 2017-08-17 | reverse complement strand
GCCCGAGTACGTGAAGGAGCTGGTGCAGCACCACGTGGGCGGTTACCTGAAGATCGCGCCCGAGCACACCGAGGGCGGCCCGCTGTCCAAGATGATGAAACCCGGCATCGGCAGCTATGACAAGTTCAAGCAGATGTTCGAGAAGTTCAGCGCGGAAGCGGGCAAGAAGCAGTACCTGATTCCCTACTTCATCGCGGCCCACCCGGGCACCAGCGACGAGGACATGATGAACCTGGCGCTGTGGCTCAAGAAGAACGGTTTCCGCGCCGACCAGGTGCAGACCTTCTACCCCAGCCCCATGGCCACCGCCACGGCCATGTACCACAGCGGCCTGAACCCGCTCAAGGGCATCCACCGTGACGAGCGGGGCGAAAAGGTGGACATCGTGCGCGGCGAGAAACGCCGCCGCCTGCACAAGGCTTTCCTGCGCTACCACGACCCGAACAACTGGCCGCTGTTGCGCGAGGCGCTCAAGACCATGGGCCGCGCCGACCTGATCGGCAACGGCAAGCAGCATCTGATCCCGACCTTCCAGCCGCTGACCGACGGCGGCTACCAGAGCGCGCGGCGCAAAAACAGCACGCCCGTGAGGGCCAAGCCCACCGACAAGACGCCGGCCAAGGGCCGCGTCCTGACCCAGCACACCGGTCTGCCGCCGCGGGTCAACGGCGGCGCGCTGGCGGGCAAGCCGGCACGCAAGCCGCGTTGACGGGCGCTACGCCGCGGCAGCGCCCGCGGCCTTGACCGGCATGCGCAGGCCGAAGCTGCTGCCGGTGAGGTGGCCTTCGTCGCCGACGCGCCGCCCCAGCACCAGCTCATACCAGGGCAGGGCCTGCGGCAGGGGGAAGACTGTGGTCCCCAGGCGCACCGGCGTGTCGAGCGGGTAGCCCAGCTGGGTGCGCAGCTCGCGTTCCAGCTGGCTGAGGGTGTCAACGAACAGGCGGCGCACGGCGAGGTAGTGGGCCACCCGCAGCGCAAACGGCGCCGCCGCGCCGGCGTAGCGGATGGCGCTGCCGGGCTCGGCCAGCAGCCGCTCGGCCGCCAGGCGGTCTTCCTCCAGCAGCTGCGGGTCGGCGGCGTCCCGCAGTGCGTTGCCCAGGCGCGCGCGTAGCGCGCCGTCGAGTGCGGCTGGCAAGCGCTCCGCCAGGGGGCGCGGCGGCGCGGCCGATGCGACTTCGGCCACGGCCCGTTCGAGCTTGCGTGCCATGCTGAGATTGCCGGGCACCAGCTGCTCGCGCGTCGCGCCATGGATCAGCTCCCAGAGGTGGCCGTGGTCGTAGAACTGCCAGACGATGCCCAGCTGGACTTGCAGCGCTAGACACCGCGCCATCGCCAGGCGCGACGGCGCCAGCTCCACGTCCTTACTGTCCCCGCCTTCGACCAGAATGGTGCTGGCATTGCGGATCATCTGCGGCGAACCGGCGCAGACCTCGGCCGGACCGACCAGGGCCCCGGTTTCATCGACCAGGTCCAGCAGTGCCTGGGTCGAGACCCGCAGCTCGGCGCCCAGGGCCAGGCGCTCGTGCAGGGTACGCATGACGCCGAAGTAGCCGGCCGCCAGCTTGTGTCCGACCGCGACCCGGCCCGGCACGGGGCTGCGCGTATCGCGCTGTTGCAGCAGGTGCAGCGTCGGCCGGGCCAGCTGGTCCAGGACCGCAGCCAGGATGTCGGACCAGTTGCGCGCCGTGCCGCCGCTCTGGCGCCGGAAGGCGGCGATCTCGGCCATCACCGCGTTGTAGTGCGTGGTGACCTGGACCAGCGCCGACATGTTCATCCACTGGCCTTGGCGGATGCCGGCATAGGGGCACTCGCGCATGTCCATCTGGACCCCGGAGCGGACTGCTGCGTCGGCGCGCCGCTCGGAGATGGGGCGACCTTCCTCATCGAGCAGGTCGGTCAGGTCGAACAGGATGGCCGATACCGACCAGGCTTGGCCATTCAAGGCATCCGCCAAATTTTTCGACATAGAGTTTCCGTGGATCAGCCGCAGCGCAACAGCATAGCTTGCCATTGCGGCGCGGCGCATGGGGTAAGCCCGCAACTAGAATGAAGCCATGCGTATCCTGTCGGTCAATGTTGGTGCCCGCCGGGAGATGACCGTCAAACACCGTGTGGTCGAGACGGGCATCGACAAGGTCCCGGTCACCGGACGGGTTCGCATCGCACGGTTCGGCTTGCAGGATGACCACCTGGTCGAAACCCGCAAGATGGGGCGTGAGTTTCACGCCGTCTACGCCTATCCCCACGAACACTATGCGTACTGGGAGCAGGAGCTGGGCCGTGCGCCTTTTCCACCGGGGCAGTTCGGCGAGAACCTGACGGTCACGGGACTGCTGGAGCACGAGGTCCGCATCGGCGACGTTCTGCGCGTCGGCCAGGCCGTGCTGCAGGTCATGCAGCCACGGATTCCGTGTGCCAAGCTCAACCAGCGCATGGGGCTGCGCTTCTCGCCCATGTTCCTGGCCTCATGCAAGGTCGGCTACTACCTGCGGGTCCTGGAAGAGGGCGAGGTCGGCGCCGGCGACGCCATCGAGGTGCTGGAGCGTGAGCCGGATTCACCCACGATGGAGGAGTTCGTGCGGTTGACCCAGTACGAGTACTGGGATGCCGAAGGGCTGGAGCGCATCCTGCGGCAGGCCCGGGACCTGATGCCGGCCTGGCGCGAAATCATCGAAGCCAAGCTGGACCGCGCGTGCACCACCGTCGGCTGGCACGGGCTGCGCGAGTTCGAGATCGTCCGCCGGGAGCCGCAGGGCGAGGATGTGGTCTCGCTCTACCTGCAATGTGTGCGGCGCCGCCCGCTGGCGCCGTTTCATGGCGGGCAGTACCTGACCGTGGTCCTGGGCGGTCGCAGCGCGCACCAAAGCCGGCGCGCCTACGCCCTGTCGGGTGACCCGCGGGACCTGGGGAGCTACCGCATCACGGTGCGCCGCCTGCCGGCGGCCGAAGCGAGCGGCCCCGAGGGCCTGGTGTCCTCGCACCTGCTGGCCCTGCGGGTCGGTGAACCTATTCTGTGCACCGCCCCGCGGGGTACGCTGACGCCGGCGACCGGGCGCGCAGGCCGCATCCCCGTGCTGCTGAGCCAGGGCCTGGGCCTCGCATCCATGGTCAGCATCTTGCACGAGCTCGCCGCGCTGCAGGTGCCGGTGCTCCACCTGTTCCACGAAGCGGCGCCCGACGATCCGCAACAACTTCTGCAGGAGGCTACCGCCGTAGTGCAGGGCCGGCGCGGCTACCGCATGGAGAGCTCCGGCAACGGGGCGGGCCTGAGTGTGGCCAGGATCGGGGCCCGCGTCCCGCTGGCGCACAGCGAGTTCTATCTGGCGGGTGCCCGCGGTTTCACCGAACGCCTCGCGGACGAGTTGCGTGCCGTCGGTGTCGCGGCCGCGGCGCTGCATGCGGAGAGTTTCGGCTAGGCGGCCCGGCGCCGCGCTCACTGCGCGGGCAGTGTATGCAGTGGGAGGTCGCGCCCGAGGGCCAGTGCGTCCAGCCCGGCGCGGGTCTGCCGCACAAACCAGTCGGCCAGCGCGGCGCGGGTGGCCGGCGCCAGCAGATCCTGGGCACTGCGCAGCGTGATGCCCGCCGCATCGCACAAGGCGGCGGCGAAATGCGGCTCCAGGGCGGCCACGGCGACGCGGCCGTCACGGCAGGCGTACACCCGGTAGCCGGCATGGGCGCCGCCCACGGCGCCGCTGGCCTGCGTCAGACCCCAATGGCGGGGCAGCGCCAGCCAGGCCGCGGCCTCCGACAAGGCGACTTCGCACTGGCTGCCACGGCCGCGCTGGTGCCGCTGCAGCAGGGCTTGCAGCACCGCTTCGCTGGCCATCAGGGCGCCGCCCATGTCGGCGAACAGCGTGGGCGGGAGTTCCAGGCCGTTGACCAGGTCCAGCTCGGCCATATAGGTCAGGTCGTGGCCGGGGATGTCGGCGCGGGCGCCCGGCCAGCCGACGATGCTGACCATGCTGAGCGCGGGATACTGTTGATGCAGGGTCTTCCAGTCGAGGCCGAGCTTTTTCAGTGCGGCCGGCCGGAAGGAGGTGAGTAGCACATCGGTGCGCGCCAGTTCCTGCGCCAGCTTGCGCCGGCCCTTGTCTGTTTTCAGGTCTGCCACGACGATCCGGATGCCGTCATGCAGGGCCTCATAGGCCGCAGGCGCATAGCTTTTCATGGGGTCGGCCGAACCCGCCGGGGTGGCAGCCGGCGGCTCGATCTTCACGCACTGCGCTCCCAGGGTCCGCAAACGGCTCAAGGCGGCCGGCCCCGGCAGATTGAGCGCCAGGCTCAGGACTTTGACCCCTTTGAGCATTTTCATTTTTTAACCCTTATTTAATGCAAAATATGATAAATATATATAAAATATTAAACTCTATCTAACGCGTCCCACCCTGTGCACAGGCTCGGCCTGAAGTTGGCCATGAATGGTGGAGCGCAAGACGAACCGAGGCGTACGAATGTCAGTGACGGATTCTGTGGCAGGTACATCGATGGAGCAATATGCCAGGCCCCACGGCAGCCTGGCTTTTGCCGACTCGAATGCAGCGCTCGCGCAGCTGGGGCGGTATTCGGCGGACCTGAAGAAGCTGGTGCGCGACAGGGACGAGGTGCTCAAGCAGATTGAGCAGGCGCATCTCAATGCACTCACGCTGCTGTGTCGGGCCGCTGAATACCGGGACGACGATACCGGCGTGCACATGGACCGCGTCGGGGCCCTGGCGCAGTTGCTGGCACAGCTGATTGGCCGTAGCGGGAGCGAGGCGCACATGATCCGTGTCGCCGCGCCCATGCATGACATCGGCAAGATTGCCATCCCGGACGCTGTGCTCAAAAAGCCGGGCGGCTACACACCCGAAGAGCGGGGCATCATGAACGGACACACCATCGCCGGTGCGGAGATCCTGGGGCAATCGGATATTCCGCTGTTCCAGATGGCGGCCGATGTTGCGTTGACGCACCACGAGTGCTGGGACGGCAGCGGTTATCCCCACCAGTTGCAAGGCACACAGATTCCCTGGTCAGGACGGGTCGTGGCCTTGATCGACTTCTTTGATGCCCTGACCATGGACCGTGTCTACCGCAAGGCCTTCAGCGACGAACAGGCATTGCATATGATGATCGCCCAGCGGGCGAAAAAATTCGACCCGGAGATGCTGGATACCTTCATGAACAATGTCGACAAGTTCATCCATCTGCGAGACGACATCAATGCAGCGGACCGGGGGCACGGCGCCTTGTTGCGCGCGGATGCCAGCCTGCTGGCGTCGGACCTGGGCTTGTGATGCCGGAACGTGCTGTACCGGCCCGCAGCCTGACGCTGGACGCAGACCAGCTGGATCGGACTTTCCCGTTTCACCTCCAGCTTGACCATGGCCTGCTGGTGCAGGCCATGGGGCCCAGCCTGCGCAAGCTGCTGCCTGATCTGGGCGTCGGCGATCCATACACCAGGCATTTCCTGGTCAATCAGCCGGCCGGCATCGGGACCTTCGAGGACTGGATCGCCGGCGCCGGCGACCTGGTGATTCTCAGGAGTCGCTCAAACCCCGCTGTGGTGCTGCGCGGTACGGTGGAACCCGTCGGGGACAACGGGCTCATGTTCCTGGTGACGGCGGCTGCGGCAAGTTTCGACAAGCTGCGCCAGCTGGGCCTGGGACTCAAGGACTATGCGCTGTACGACTCCGTGGCCGAAGTGCTGCGCAGCAGCGGCGGCCAGCACCTGGACACGATGGGGCTGCGCCTGCAGATCGAGCAGCTGCGCGCCATCGTCGAGATGGGAGACAGCGGGGTGCTCCACGCGGGCCCGGGTGGAGGCGTCGCGCATGTCAACCGCACGCTGTGCGAAATGTTCGGCATCGACGAAAGCCGGGTCGCCGGTCTGACGCTGGATGCCTTCGAAAAACACCTGGGCGAGTTGCTGGCACCCGAGGAGTCTCAGCGCCAGCCCATCTCGGCGCTGCTCGACGCCGTGCTGCAGAGCCAGGGGCAGGCCGCCGCGGTCAAGCCCATGCGGACCATCCGTCTGATCTCACCGCGCCGCGTGACTCTGCTGATGAGCCTGATGCTGACAAGCCGGCGCGACATCGTGCTGTACTTCCGCGACATCACCAGCGAGACCGAGGTCGACCGCATGAAGAGCGAATTCCTCTCCACCGCCGCTCACGAACTGCGCACCCCGCTGGCCAGCATCTTCGGCTTTGCCGAGCTGATGATGACGCGCAAGATGACGCCCGGGCAGCAGCAGGAACTGCTGGGCACCATTCACCGCCAGTCCCAGTTGCTGATCAACCTGATCAACGAGTTGCTCGATCTCTCGCGCATCGAATCGCGCCAGGGCAAGGACTTCCACCGGCAGTACTGCCGGGTCGGCACCATCATCGACCAGACCATCAAGGGCCTGCTGATCAAGCATGACAAGCGTCAGGTGAAGCTGCACATGCCACATGGTGCCGAGGCCATCATGGTCGATCCGGAAAAGACGCAGCAGGCCTTGCTCAACGTGCTTTCCAATGCCTTCAAATATTCGCCCAATGGCGGCGACATCGCGCTGGAGACCGTGCTCAAGGAGGAGGGCGCCGATCGTTTTGTCGGTATCCGCGTGACCGACCAGGGCATGGGCATGACGACCGAACAACTCGGCCGGGTCTTCGAGCGCTTCTGGCGGGCCGATCCCTCCGGGGTGATTCCCGGCACCGGCCTGGGCATGAGCCTGGTGAAGGAGATCACCGAACTGCAGGAGGGGCACGTGCAGATCGAAAGCATGCCCCAGCGGGGGACGGTGGTGACACTGTGGTTCCCGCTCACTGCAGATTTCGTGCTGTCACGTCCCTCCGACCTCCAGGATCCGGGAATGAGCGCCTGAGAGGTTTCTCGGGCTCCCCTGGCTAGAATGCCGTTAATGCCGGAAAACTTAAAAATGCCATAAATGAGAAAAATCTCCAGCAACGACGAGCTCATGACGACACGCGAAGCCGGCGAAGTGCTGGGCGTGGCCGTGCGTACCGTGCAGTTGTGGGTGGAGTCCGGTGTGCTGCCCGCCTGGCGGACTGCCGGCGGGCACCGGCGCATCGCACGTAGTGCAGTGGACAGGCTCCTGGCTGAACGCGCACAGGTGATCGCACGGCCGCCGTCGCTGAAGAACGACAGCGACCGTGATGCCGGCCGGGCGCTCAGGCTGCTGCTGGTGGAGGATGATCCCGATCTCTTGCGCCTGTTCTCCCTGATGGTCGAGGGCTGGGATTTCCCGGTCGAGTTCACGACGGCTGTCAACGGTTTCGAAGGGCTGGTGCGCATCGGCCAGATTCGCCCTGACATGGTGGTGACCGATCTCAACATGCCCGGCATGGATGGTTTTCAGATGGTGCGATCGCTCAAGAAGCCCGGCTCGGGTTTTGACGATCTGAACATCATCGTGGTGACGGCCCTGAGCAAGGGCGATATCAAGGATCGCGGTGGCCTGCCCGAGGGCGTGACCGTGTTCCAGAAGCCCGTGCCTTTTCAGGAGATCCAGGCGCTGGCCCGGGATGTGCGAAAGCAGGCGGCACTGGCCTGAGCCCGGTGTCAGCAGTCCCGTCTTCCGGCCGGGCGGCGGCGGTGGCGCTTCAGCTGATGGCCGTGCCCGAAGGCATCGGGATGTACAGGCGAGCCTGGGTGCCGCGGCCAGGTTCGCTTTCCAGTTCAACATGGCCATTGTGCAGTTCGGCCACTTCCTTCACCAGACTCAGCCCCAGGCCGGTACCCGGTATGTTGCCTGTGGTGTCGGCGCGGTAGAAGCGCTCGAAGGCGCGCGCCAGTTGCTCGGGCGTCATGCCGATGCCCCGGTCGCTCACTTCCACTACGGCGTATTCGCGGTCTTTCTGAACCGTGACCCGTGCCGACAGGGTCACTTCACCTCCCTGGGGTGAGTACTTGAAGGCGTTGCTCAGCAGGTTGCTGAGGGCCAGCTGCATCTTCTCCGGGTCGATCAATACCGGCACGTCAGGTAAGCGGTGGATGCTGACCTGACGCTCGTTGTCCTTGCGCATCAGGCCTTTGACGCTGTTGAGCACCAGTTCGCTCAGCGGATGCTGGTCGATATGCAGGTCCAGCCCGCGGCGCGATTCGATGCGTGCCAGATCCAGCAGCTCGTTGATCATCTTGACCAGCAGACCCGACTGGCGATGGATGGTCGCCAGCATATCGGCGCGCCGTTCGTCGGTGAACTGGCGCTTGAGCAGCAGCTCGGTAAAACCGAAAATGCTGACCATGGGCGTGCGCAGCTCATGTGCAGCCGAAGCGAGGAACTCGCTCTTCATGCGGTCGACTTCGTCCTCGTGCGTCACGTCACGAAAGTACAAGATGGTTTCTCCGCGGCCGGCAATGTTACGGCGGGACTGTGCCTGGACCACACGGTGTTGCGGACGGGTCAGCACGAGGCGGGCGTGCCACGGTGTCGGATCATCGTCTTGGCCATCCAGGGCGGGCAGTGGGTGATCAGGATGGCACAGTTCGGCAAGGCTCGTTTCCAGTTCAGCCCGCGTCATTTGCCGTCCGTCCTGCTTCCATTGCAGGCAGGTCATGCGCTCGAAGGCCGGGTTGGCGAACATCATTTCCCCATTGGCGTCAAACAGCACGAAACCGTCCGGGCTGAGGCTGAAGATGGCATCGAGCTGCGCACCGCGCTCGGCGATGGCCTGCTCCGCCCGCACGCGGGCGGTGACATCGGACACGATGCCGACGAAATTGGTCAATGTTCCTTCAGCTGAGCGCACGGGCGAAAGAGAGACCTCGGCGTTGAGCTGGCGTCCATTGGGGAGTTCGTGCAGCAAAGTGATGCTGGTATTTCTCTGCTCCAGGACGGCCAGCTGGAGCTCCCTGAGTCCTGGTTCGCTGCGTTGGTCGTTGCGTAGCAGGTCCATGCTGCGGCCCAGCACCTGGTGTGGGCCCAGTCCAGTGATCTTCTGGAAGGCTTCGTTGATGAAGATGATGGGCTGGCTTGCGACCTTGGCGTTGGTGATGAACACGCCGTTGTGGCTGCTCGCCAGCGCGCGCTCATAAAGCTCCGAGGTCTCAAGGGCGGCGCGCTCGTCGGTGATGTCGCGCACGATACAGACGTAGTGAAGAGCGCTGCCCTGGGGGGCCTGCCCCAGCGTGACTTCAATCGGGAAGAAAGTACCGCCCAGGCGAATGCCGAAGAAGTCTTGACGCACGATGCGGTAGACACGACCGGCCGTGTCCTCCAGCTCGCCGAACAGCTCATGCAGGGTGCCGCTGTCCAGGCCCGGAATGCACTGCTCCAGCGACTGGCCGAGCAGATCACCTTCCTCCACGCCGAAAATGCTCGTTGTGGCCGGATTGGCTGAAATCACGTGGCCGCGGACATCGAGGCTGATGATTGCCACGGCCGCAGTGTTGACGATCACCTGGGTGCGCGCAACTTCTTCTGCCACGTCATGGCTGGCCTTGTTGAGCGCCTGCGCCAGGGTATTGGCTTCCAGGCTGCTGGAATCGATAACCACCTGGCGACCGATCTGGCTGGAAAGGCTGCCGGCGATGGTCGAAAGCTGCTGCAGCGGGCGCAAGGCCCAGTTCAGGATGAGCGGCAGGATGGTGAGGATGGCGGCGATCGTGGCCAGCAGGGTGTAGGCGGCGCCCTGCCACAGCTGCTCCTGTTCGAGCCGGCGCTGCGACAGGCTGTAATCGACGCGGACCCAGCCGAGTGGTGTGCGCTGCGCTAGACCGATGCTGGCCCAGGCCTGGTAGTCCTCGGCCAGGATCCGCGCCGGAATCGAGCCGTCGACCGCCGGCGCTGGCAGCGCCTCCGTGCCGCCCACACTGCTGCGGAACTGCCCGCCCTCACGGCGCACCTCGGCCAGGCGGCGTCCGTCGGAGCGGATCACGGCGATGCTGCTCACGCCAGGCAGTCGGGTCACCTGAAGCAGACTGGATTCGATGGCGCCGATGTCGTTGAGGATCATGGCCTCTGTGTTGGTGGAGGCGACCAGCTGGGCCAGCGAGTCGGCCTGTTGCCGGGCCTTCTCCAGTGTTTCGCGATCGATCCGCTGGTAGGACACCAGACCGTTGACGGCCACCATGAATAGCGCCAGAGCCGTCAGAGCCAGCATCAGGACCGTGCGCAGGCTGTAGGGAGGCTGCAAGAGGTTGAACAGACTGGAGGCGCGCCGCATGGTGTTCACTGCTTGATGATGAACTTTTCCAGACCCAGGTGGCTCAGTGGTGCATAGTCCCGGGCGTAGTCGGCCGTCATGGGTTTGGGCATCTGTATCGCTGTCAACATCGGCAGGTGCCGAGGTTCCCGCGCGAGCGCCAGCAAGGTCCTGGTCAGGGCCTGCCGGATGGCGGCAGGCACACGCGGATGCGCAGCGAGCGGATGGGGCGCAATGGCGGGAGTTGCATACAGGACGCGCATCGCCTGGCTCACTTCAGGGAGCTCCATCTCGTAGGTCGCGCGCACTACACCGGCGGACGCCGAGTCGCCCGCGAGCACCTGGCGAATGGCGTTGCGGTGATTGGAGGCGTAATGCGCATAAAAAGCCACGCCCTTGCGGGCCAGCATGGCGCGGATATAGAGACTCGCGCCCAGCGCATTGGGTGCCGGAAAGGAGATGCGCTGCCCCTGCAGTTCCTCGACGCGCCGCACCGGACTGTCACGCAGGACCAGCAGCAAGCCTTCGAGTGCGCGCTCGTCGCGCAGCAGCGGCAGGTAGCCGTGCGCGCGATTGGCCATGACCATGTGGTAGGGATTCAGGAAGACCACATCGGCCATACCTTGTTCGAACTCCCGTTCGAACATCGCAATCGATGGGTGGATGATGAGTTCGCAAGGCAGTCCCGCCTGTTCAAGAGCTTCAACCAGCGGCTGCCAGTTGCGATACATCTCTACGGGCGTGAGCTGCGGCACCACCGCCAGCCGCAACCTCGCACTCTTTTGGAGCGCGTCACCCGCGCGCGCTAGGCGCGGCAGTGTCAGAGGGATGGCCGCCAACCCCAGGGCGGCGATCAGTGACCTCCGCTCGGCGCAAATCGGGAGGGCTCGTTTGCTCATCGCGGCACCAGACGGTCAACGGTGTCGAGCAGTTCGATCGGGCTGAATGGCTTGACCAGGTAGGCATCGCAGCCGGCGGCCTGGCCCCGTTCGATGTCCGTGCGCTGCCCCCGCGCAGTCAACAGGATCACCTTGGTGGCGTGCTTGAGCACTTCATCGGACTTGATCTTTTCGCAGACCTGGTAGCCGTCGAGCCCACCGGGCATCATCACGTCCAGCAGGACCACGGCGGGGCGCAGGTTCTGGGCCAGTCGCAATGCGTCCACACCGTTGTCTGCTTCGTGCAGCTGGAAGTCCTCCGACTCCATGGTCATGAGGATGAGCTTGCGGATGTCCGGCTGGTCATCCACGATCAAGGCATTGCGCTTCATACTTTCTCCTTCTTTCGACGCGACATCAGTTCGGCGAGATCCTTCGCATATTTCTGGGCTTGCGTGATATCGAGGTTGGACTGGCCGCGCATGGGCGCTCCGGTTGGAAACTCCATCAGAACCTGCACGGTGTCCTCATCCACACTGCCCAGGCGTAACTGCCCGCCGTGCAGGCTGACGATACGCTGAAGCAGGGGCAGCCCTAGCCGGGGGACCGCCTCAGCGCCGCCGGGTGTCACGAAGGGCCGCATTGCGTCCTGGCCGCTGACCTTGATCTGGCTGGCGCCGCGGTTGCGCACGCCCAGCAGGACGTGTTCACCCGACAGCGTGAACCTGATTTCCACGGCCAATTGCTGCCCCGTGGTGATTTCCTTGCGCGAGTGGATCAGCGCATTTTCCAGGCATTCGTAGAAAGCGCGGGCCAGCAGTTTTTGGTTTCCATAGATCGGCGGGAGGGTCTGTGTAGGTTCGATGATCTCGATGCGCACCCCCATCTTGTCCGCACGCTCGCTAAGCTCCTTGCAGAGTTCGCGCATCAGCGCGACCGGCTCGACACGGTCGTTGAGATCGAGGACTTCGTTGCCGAAGACCTCGATCAGGTCGGCCAGGCGCATGAGGCGCTGCCCCAGCGCCTGGACTGCCAGTTCGACACCCTTATGGCCGCCGCCGGAAGGCAGGGTCTGCAACTGGCGCTGCAGCAGGTGCATCGGAGGCGTCAGTTCGTCGCGCAGCAGTTCGATGATCTGCTGCAGCTTCATGTGACCCGGTGTGGGGCCGATGTTTGCCGCGCCAACGGTGTCTGCCGAGCCCACGAAGGCGATGTCCAGGCCTGCGGGTCCTGACATGAATCGGCCTTCGATCCTGTGACCATCGGCCAGCTCGATCTTGGCGCTGTAGGGTAGTTTGATCTTGCCCAGTGTGGCGGCGGCGACCAGGGACTTGATGACGGGGTTGCCACTCATGGTGTCCAACGGCCGGCCAGGATGCTGTTTGGCTGCAGGGTTGGCGTAGGTCACCAGCCCGCTGACCGCGAAAGTCAGCAGGGGGGCCGGCATGGCATCAAAGAGGGCGTAGACCGAGGGTTGGTGGAAGTTGACGGCCATGGTACTGAGGGAAGTGATTCCCACTGTTGTTTTATCAAATATATCATATTTATTGTATTAAGCAAAATATCAGATCAAACATTATTCTGAGTAGAGGTAATGGGCCGTCAGGGCAAAAAAAAGCCCCGCCGAAGCGGGGCCGCAGGGGCAGCAGGCGTCAACGGCCGAAGTCCAGTGGCAGGCCCACATAGTTCTCGGCGATGCTGCGCGAGCCAGCCTCGCTGTGGATCAGGTAGTCCAGTTCGGCTTCCTGGAACTTCTGGGCGATCTCGCCTTCGTTCGGGAAGCGGTGCATCAGGCTGGTGAACCACCAGGAGAAGCGCTCGGCGCGCCAGATGCGCTTGAGCGCCAGTTCGGAGTAGCGGTCGATGCCGGCCTCGGACTTGTCCTGGTAGAACTCCACCAAGCCGTTGAAGAGGTATTTCACGTCGGTGGCCGCCAGGTTCAGGCCCTTGGCGCCGGTGGGCGGCACGATGTGGCCGGCGTCGCCAGCCAGGAACATGCGGCCGAAGCGCAGCGGTTCGGTCACGAAGCTGCGCAGCGGGGCGATGCTCTTCTCGATGCTGGGGCCGGTGACCAGTTTGTCGCGGGCCTCGGGGTCCAGGCGCAGGCGCAGCTCCTGCCAGAACGCCTCGTCAGACCAGTCCTCGACCTTGTCGGTCAATGGCACCTGCAGGTAATAACGGCTGCGGGTCTGGCTGCGCATGGAACACAGGGCGAAACCGCGCGTGCTGTTCGCATAGATCAGCTCCTCGTGCACCGGCGGCGTGTCCGAGAGCAGGCCCAGCCAGCCGAAGGGGTAGACCTTCTCGTACTCGCGGATGGCGCTGCGCGGCGCGCTGGCACGGCACACGCCGTGGAAACCGTCGCAGCCGGCGATGAAGTCGCACTGGATCTCGTGCGTCTTGCCGTCCTTTTCGTAGGTGACGCGCGGGTTCTTGCTGTCGAAGTCGTGCACTTGCACGTTGGCGGCTTCGTACACCGTGGTCAGGCCGGCGGCGGCGCGGGCGTCCATCAGGTCTTTGGTCAATTCGGTCTGGCCATAGACCATGACGTTCTTGCCGCCGGTCAGCTTGTTCATGTCGATGCGGTGGCGCTCGCCCTTGAACAG
>JACCDS010093465.1_pt1 | contig 13620 bp, 13 predicted proteins | sample 7446441 | NCBI WGS metagenome assembly JACCDS01 (sample SAMN15323445, study PRJNA562643) | freshwater metagenome | isolation source: river surface water | place: USA:Blue River Watershed | collected 2017-08-17 | reverse complement strand
AGCTGGCAGCCCAGCGAATGCGCCACCAGCACGGCGGGCGCGTCGCTCTGCAGCAGCACCTCGTCCAGCCGGGCCATCCAGTCGCCACGGCGCGGCCAGTCCCAGTCGTGCTGCTCCACGCGTTCATCGCCATGCAGCCGCTCCCAACGGCTCTGCCAGTGGTCGGGGCCGGAGTTCTGCCAGCCGGGGAGGAGCAGTACGCGCTCAGCTTTCATGGTTTGCCCTTATCCTGCACAGCTCAATTTTCAGTGGTTGGAGCAGTGGCGATGACGTTCAAGGTGTTTGTGGATGGCCAGGAGGGCACGACCGGCTTGCGGATTCACGAGTACCTCGCGGCCCGCAGCGACATCGAGGTGCTGAAGATTGACGCCGACAAGCGCAAGGACCCCGCCGAGCGCGCCCGGCTGCTGAACGCCGCGGACGTGGCCTTCCTGTGCCTGCCCGATGCGGCGTCGCGCGAGGCGGCGGCCATGATCAGCAACCCCAACACCTGCCTCATCGACGCCAGCACGGCCCACCGCACCGTGCCGGGCTGGACTTTCGGCCTGCCCGAGCTGGTCAAGGGGCAGCGCGCGGCCATCCGTGCGGCCAAGCGCATCGCCAACCCGGGCTGCCACGCCAGTGCCTTCATCCTGGCCGTGCGGCCGCTGGTGGATGCCGGCCTGCTGCCCCGGGAAGCGGCCGTCAGCGCCACGTCCATCACGGGCTATTCGGGCGGCGGCAAGAGCATGATCGCCGAGTACGAGCAGCAGCCGCTGCCGGCCCATCTGCAGGCACCGCGCCCCTACGGGCTGGGCCTGAAGCACAAGCACCTGCCGGAGATGATGGCCCACACGGGGCTGGCCACGCCGCCGGTGTTCATGCCCATCGTCAGCAGCTTCTACAAGGGCCTGGCCGTCAGCGTGCCGTTGCAGCTGAGCCAGCTGAAGGCCGGCACGACGCCGGAGCATCTGCACGCGGCCCTCGCGGCGCACTACGACGGCGAGCGCTTCATCCGCGTCATGCCGCTGCGCGACGCGGCCACGCTGGAAGGCGGCTTTTTCGACGTGCAGGCCTGCAACGACACCAACCGCGTGGACATCTTCGTGTTCGCCAGCGACACGCAGGCGCTGGTCATCGCGCGGCTGGACAACCTCGGCAAGGGCGCCAGCGGCGCCGCCGTGCAGAGCATGAATGTGCACCTGGGGCTGGAAGAAAGTCTGGGCCTGGTCTAACCCGGTGTTGCGGCGGGCTGCCGCATCGCGATACTGCGGGCCGTCTTGATGAGGAGGCCCGACCGTGAGCACATCCGGCAGAGCGCAGAGGAAACGCCGCCCGCCACCCGAACATGAGCAGTTGCTGGAGGCCGTGCACATCGCGCGGCCCGGCGATGTGCTGGGCCTGCCGCTGGCCAGTGTGGATGTGCGCTCGCGCCAGAGCATGGCTCAGCAGGCGCTGCGCTGGACCTATCTGCTGCGCTCCCGCCAGCGCTGGCTGCGTGACGCCAAGGTGCGCCAGCAGCACCAGGCCGAGGCCGCCCAGACGCTGAAGACGCTGGGCCTGGGGGCCGAGGAGCTGAGGGCGCTGGGCGAGGCGCAGACGCTGGTCGTGCGCGTGCCCTACCAGCACGAGGCCGTCTGCTGGGAAGGGCGCGTGTTCCCGTGGGAGTACGTGCTGGCGGCGGCCACGCGCGAGGCGCGCCGCGGCGCGGTCGACGGGCCCCGGCCGGTGACCGTCATCCGCGAGCTGCAGGTGCAGCACGAGGTGGAGGGCGCGTGGCGCCCGGTGCCGCGCGAGGTGGTCGTCTTTCCTGCGCTGAAGGACTTCCGCGTGCTGTTCGTCAACGCGCTGCCGACCGAACTGAACGGCGGCTGGACGGTCGAGGCCGAACTGAAGAACCTGGCGGCCGCGCTGCCGCCGGGCGTGCCGGCCCCGCGCGTGCTGAACTGGCCCAGCCTGGACGAGCTGGCCGCCGAGCTGCGGGCGCGGCCGCCCCACCTGCTGCACATCGCGGGCATGGACAGCCACCAGGGCCTGCGCGGGCTGCAGGAGGCCAAGGGCGACGCGGCGCTGGTGGAGCCGGTGAGCTGGGATGCCGTCGCCAAGCGCCCGGTGGGCGTGGGGGACCTGTGCCGCGTGGCCGACGTGATGGCCGACCGGCGGCGCATGGTGGATGGCCTGCTGCTGCGCGGCAGCCATGGCGTGCCGCAGCTGGTGCCGGCGCAGATGCTGGCCGTGTGTCTGGCCGGTGCGGCGCGGCCGAGCTACCTGACGACGTTCAACGTGTGGAACAGCGCGGCGCGGCTGGCGCCGATGATGGTGGCCGAGGGCGCCACGCGCGCCGCGCTGGGCTTCCAGGACGCCTTCGACGACTCGCTGGCCGAGTACGCGCTGGTGCAGTTGCTGCGCCATCTCTTCGCTGGCGGGTTCGATCTGCCGAGCGCCTTCAGCGCCGTGTGGGAGGAGGTGAGGGCGCTGCCGGAGTCGGTGGATGCGACCGGCGTGACGCTGTGGTTGGACGGGCCCGTGTTCGTCGACGCCGCCACCAGCGCCGCCCACGCGGCCCGCCGCCTTGCGCTGGCCCTGCCCGCACCAGCCTCCGCCGAGGTGCGCTGCGCCATCGAACCCTATCCCGAGCTGAACTACGCCGTGCTGCACAACGCGCAGCCGCTGTTCCGGCGCTTCGTGCTGAGCTGCGACGCCCCCGACCGCGCCGAGCCCGTGGATGTGGAGGTGGCCGTGCACCTGGGCGACGAGCAGGCGCGGTACGCGCGCCGCGTCGTCATGCGGCACGAGCGCGAGAACCTCACGGCAGACATCCATGTGCCGCTGACGGCCGACGTGGCGCGCGGCGTGCACGAGGCCATCAACACCAGCCTGCAGGTCCGCGTGCGGCAGGGCGACCGCGTGCTGTATCACGACAGCCACCGGCTGCGCCTGCTGCCGGTGGACCAGTGGCGCGACAACCGCCGCGACGGCCGCTGGCTGCCGTCGTTCGTGCTGCCGCGCGACCCGGCCGTCGTACGCGCCGTGGCGCAGGCGCAGCGCTATAACCGCGTGCTGCGCGACGACCCCACGGCCGGCTTCGAGGGCTACCAGTGCGTGCCCGACGGCGCCGTGCCGGCCGACGGCCGCATCGACGAAGACCTGCTGCGCGGCGTGGACCGCCAGGTCGAGGCGCTGTGGGCCACGCTGCTGCACGACTGGCAGCTGGGCTACATCAACCCGCCGCCCAGCTACAGCAAGCAGCTGGACTCGCAGCGCCTGCGCACGCCGTCTGCCGTGCTGGCCGAGCGCGCGGGCACCTGCATCGACCTGGCGCTGCTGTTCGCGGCCTGCCTGGAGCTGGTGGACATCTACCCCGTCGTCTTCCTGCTGGAGGGCCATGCCTTGCCGGGCTGGTGGCGGCACGCGTCGTTCCGGGAGGAGTACATGCAGATGACCGGCAGCTACAGCGACGCGCTGCAGGCCGACGAGAGCGGCAGCTCGGCCGCCAACGCGCAGGTGGTGCCCTGGCATGCCGGCCGCGCCAGCTGGGACGAGGTGCGCCACCTCGTGCGGCAGCGCAAGCTCGTGCCCATCGAGACCGTGCGGCTGACCGAGCACTGCGGCTTCATCGAGGCTATCGAGGCCGGCATCGATGCACTGGCCGAGCGGGCCGACTACGACGCCATGCTGGACATCATCACCGCGCGGCAGCGGCAGATCACGCCGCTGCCCATGCTGCCCACGCCGCGTGAAGCCGGAGGCGCGCCATGACGGCGGCCGGCACCGCCCGCCGGGCCTTGTGGGCCGGCGTGGCCCAGCAGCTCGACACGCCGGCTGCGGCCGCCGACGCGGCGCGCGCACCCATCCAGCAACGCCGCCGCCGCGGCTTCGAGGCGCAGCGGGCGAGTGACGGCCGCGCGGCCGTGCGGCTGGTGCGCGCCGACGACGAGGGCGGCCTGCTGCGCTGGGTGTATGAACCTCCGGTGCGGGCGCAGGCGCTGCCCGGGCGGCGCAGCTGGCGCGCCTTTGGCACCGAGCCGCGCGAGACCGTGCAGCGCATCGCCTTCCCCGAGCTGGGCGCCAACCAGCTGACGGCCGCACTGCAGGGCCTGGACCGCCGCCTCAACCCCGTGCTGGCCGGGCTGGCCCTGCCGTCCCAAGGCCTGCGGCGCTGGGCCGGGCAGGGCTGGGTGCCGCTGGCCGCCGGTGAACTGGCCGCGCTGCGCGGCCGGGTGCTGGTGCTGGTGCATGGCACCTTCAGCGCCAGCGCGATGTATGCGCGCGAGTTCACGGCGACGGCAGAGGGCCAGGCCTTGCTGCAGCGCCTGGCCGATGCGAGCGGCAGCTACGCCGCCGTGCTGGCCTTCGACCACCCGACGCTGTCCGTCGCGCCGTGGCTGAACGCGCTTGCGCTGCGCGATGCGCTCGACGCCTGCCCGGCCGAGTTCGACTTTGTCGGCCACAGCCGTGGCGGCCTGGTCATCTCGTGGCTGCTGCGGCTGGCACCGGCGCTGCGCGCACGCCAGGCCTTGTTCGTGGGTTCGCCGCTGGCCGGCACGTCGCTGGCCGCGCCCGACAAGCTGCGCCAGGCGCTGGACACGCTGGCCAGCTTCGCCGACGCCGTGGCCGAGGCGGCGCTGCGCACCGGCACGCTCGCGCCGCCCGGCCTGAACACCCTGGCGCTGGGCGTGGGCGGCCTGGCCTGTGTGCTCGGCAAGGTGCTGCAACTGGGCGCCCGCACGCCGCTGGCCGACGCTGCCGTGGGCCTGGTGCCCGGGTTGCTGGCGCAGGGCCGCGTGCAGAACAACCTGGAGTTGGCCCAGCTGTGGCCGCTGCCGGCGGGCGCGGACGTGCGCGCCATCGGCGGCAGCTTCATGCCGGCCGAATCCAACGAGCCGCTGTGGAAGTTCTGGAAGCGCATGACGAACCTGAAAGGCCAGCTGCTGCACGCGGGGGCCGACCTCATCTTCGACCAGCCCAACGACCTGGTCGTCGACACCGCCTCGATGAATCGCCTGGGCGAGCTGGTGCTCGCGGCGCCGCAGTGGGAAAACCTCGGCGTCAGCGCCGAGACGCACCACACCAACTACTTCCAGGACCCGCGCGTGCTGGGCTGGCTGGACGGGCGGCTGCGGTGAGCGCCGCGCTGCGCCGCCTGCCGTTGGCGCTCACGCTGCTGCGCGCGGGGCTGGCGCCGGTGGTGGTGGCGCTGGCCCTCGCCTGGCCCAACGGCGTGGCCTTCGGTGCGTGCCTGGTGGTGGCCTTCCTGTCCGACGTGTTCGACGGCATCGTCGCCCGCCGCCTGGGCGTGGCCACCGCGACGCTGCGGCGGCTAGGAGGCTGTCGGGCTTTGGGCCTGGAGCGCGCCGGGGCGAGTTGCGGGGCAAGGCAAGGCGCCGACGAGGCGTGGGATGGGCCCCCACAACGAGTCGGCAACGCCGAATGGCCCCGCAAATCGCCCCGGCCCCTGGGGTTGGGCCTGCAAGGGGGCTGATCCGTCGTTGCAAATGCTCGCTGGACATCGAGTCCAGCTCCGCTTTGCTCCTTGGCTGAGCCCCCTTGCAGGCCCAACGCGCTCCAGGCCCAAAGCCCGACAGCCTCCTAGACAGCCTGGCCGACTCGCTGTTCTACGTCGCCGCGCTGTTCGCCGCCTGGCACCTGCAGCCGCAGGCGCTGCTGGCGCACCGCACGGGCCTCGCGCTGCTGGTGGCGCTGGAAGTGGCCCGCTACGCCTACGACCTGCGCAAGTTCGGCCGCGAGGCGAGCTACCACATGTGGTCGTCCAAGCTCTGGGGCATCGCGCTGTTCGCCGGCTTCTTCTCGCTGCTGGCCTTGGGCCAGCCGGGCTGGCCGGTGGCCGCGGCCATCTGGGTGGGCGTGGTGGCCGACCTGGAGGGGCTGGCCATCTCCGTCGTGCTGCCGCGCTGGACGCATGATGTGCCGAGCATCGTGCATGCGTGGCGCGTGAGGTCGTTCTAGGGGTTTAGGTTTGAGACTTGACCCCGAGCGCGCGGCCACCGCGCCCAAGATCGGCTTTGTCAGCCTCGGTTGCCCGTAGGCGGGCAAATTTATACCAACGCGGGAGCGTTGTGTGGACGGCTCTAGCCGCCTTCGGCCTGGCGCTCGCGATCTCTGCGCTGCTCAAAGTCTTGGCGGCTCGGCTTCCTCAGCATCGGCCGGCCGCTCGCAAGGGCCGCTAGACGTTCCACGAGCACCAGCGATTGCCTTCTCGGCAATTGGCGGGGAAGCGATATCTCCCCCGGACTGAAGTAATCGATGCCCTCACCATAGTAGGTGTAGCCCAGCAAGATCGCCTCAACGCCTGGAGGGCCAAGCTCCGAGGGTTTCATGGCCTGCAGCACTTGGTCCATTATTTTCTCTACTGGACTGCTGTTGAGATTCAGCGAGTAGACGACAAAAGCGTAATGTTCGCTGCCAGCCTTAGCAATCGCGTAATGCGTGAACCGGGGAGCGCCGGACATTTTGAAAACGTTCAATACGGTGTGAATGATTCCACTCAGCTCTGCGAGTGAAAAGTCGCAAAATATTGCGCCAAGGAGTTCGCGATGTTCTGTTTGGGCAAATTGCCGGGTGGCGCCCAAGGGTGATTTGTAGTTCATTACTCCATTCCAAACCCGCCATTGGTCACTCGCTGAAAATTTGGCATTGAATGATTCTTCGGTCTCCTTTCCGAAGAGGGATTCCCGCAGGTAGCGTGTAGACAATACATCTAGAAGGTAATACTCCTCGTCCAACGTAGGGGCTTGCGTCAACCCAAGTTCTTGATGGAGTACAGCTATTTTCAGGAGATCGATGATGGTCCCGTTCACGCGTGCAACCCGTGCTACCAGTTCTTCAGGGACTACCAGTGTGCAACCGATCTTGCCGTGGGTATTCGTCTCAAAGAGTCGAGGTCCACAGGGGCATGAAACGATTGATATGGTCAGCAGATGAGTAACTTCGGAGAATGGTTTTCGAATTTCGTCGCCAAAGATGTTCTTTCCTGGTAGGACAAATCGTTCATCTCCGCTGGCCCAAAGCCGAATGAATCCATAGGGCCCCTTGGCATTGTGACGAATTTGCTTTTCAAGTGACGCTGTAGATTCATTGAGATAGAAGAGCGCGACGAAGCCTTCAACAACCCATGCCAAGTCGAATGGCTCTTTTTCAAGATGGCCTGGCTGCCCTTTGAAGTAGGGCAATGGCTTGTACAAGAACTGCGCTCCGAACCCTCGCGCTGCAAGCTCACCGATCAACCTCTCTTGCTCACTCGCCGCTTGCTTCATCTGACCCTCCTGGATGAGGCGGAAATGTAGACAGTTCAGGGAGTATGTAGAAGCGACGGCGGCGCAAACAAAAAGGCCCGCAGCGCGGGCCCTCGGTTGGTGCAGGCGCCTGTACTCAGGCCGAAGCTGATTGGCGTTCTTTCAGCGCGTAGCCCATCAGCGGCCACAGCTCGTTGGTTGCGTTGTCGATGGCGATGCGCTTGCCGATGTCTTCGTCGTCGTTCTCGGGTGAGACCGACACCGACGGGCGGCCGACGACGGCGAAGCCGTTCTGCGTGGTCAGCACGGCCCAGCGCAGCACCTGGCCGGTCTTGGAGACGTGCTTGGCGACATCGTCCACGCTGCGGAGGCCCAGTTTCGCGACCCCTCCGTCACGATCGACTACGACGTCGACCCCGCCGGCGCGGTGGCCAGCCGCCGTCGCATCCTGCAGGACGCCGCGCAGCAGGGCTGGCTCGTGGGCGGAGCGCACCTGTCGTTCCCGGGCCTTGGCCATGTCCAGGCTGAGGGAGAAGGGCGCTTCTCGTGGGTTCCGGTGCCTTGGAAGGCCATGCCCTGAGCTCGGTAGGTTAATGGGCTGAACGCAGAGAAGCCCAACAATTTCCCATCCCCTGATGTCTGGCCCGCACCCCAACTGACCGGGTTGCCGCGCACCACGTCCCTTTGAATCGTCCGAGTCACCGGACCTGGATCACCAACCCGTTGCCCCATGCGCATCTACCTCGATGACGAACGCCCCACCCCGGCGGGCTGGGTGAGGGTGTATTGGCCCGACGAGGCCATCGCGCTGCTCGAAACGGGGAAGGCCGACGAGATCAGCCTCGATCATGACCTCGGCGACGATGTCCGCGGCACCGGCTACGACGTGGTGCTGTGGGTGGAGGAGGCCGTTGCCCTGCGCGGGTTCCGGCCACCGAAGATGGCGGTTCATTCGGCGAACTCGTCGGCGCGGCAGAAGATGCTGGCCGGCATCGCGGCGATCGCGGCCCTGGCACGCAGCCAGGGCTGAGGCGGCCGGCTCGATTCACCCACCGCGGCAGGAGCGTCCATGTTCGACCACGTCAAGTTCGGCGTCCGCTATTACGCGGCCAGCAAGGCGTTCTACCTTCAGGCCTTGGCGCCCTTGGGCGTGAAGGGCGGCGCGGAGGGCGTGCCGTCTTACGGCATCGAGCTGTTCATCGACGGCAACCCGGCATCGTTGTGCCTGTTTCAGACCGATGAGCAGCCGGCGCACCTGCACCTGGCGTTCACGGCGGCCACGCGCGAGCAGGTCGACGCGTTCTACCGCGCGGCGCTGGCGGCAGGTGGCCGCGACAACGGGCCGCCGGGCCTGCGACCGAACTACCACGCCCATTACTACGCGGCCTTTGTCATCGACCCCGAGGGCCACAACATCGAGGCGGTGTGCCACGCGCCCGAGGTTTCAGCCAACTGAGCCGGTGCGATAAGCTAACTGCCATGTCGCCGGCCATCTCGGCGCCGCTGGCTACGCCCCATCAGGAGGTCCATGTTCCGCATCAAGCATTGCGCCGCTGCGTTGGCGATGGTCGCCTTGTCCTGCACCGCCGCCGCCGCACCGGAGGGCCCGTCGCGGGAAGCGATGTTCTCGAAGATGTCGGCGCTTGCGTCGACCGGCAACGCGGAGGTGCTCTACAACCTGGGCATGTTCCTGAACAACGGCATCGGCACGCCGGCTGACCACACGGCGGCGTTCAGGCGCTTTTCCGAGGCCGCCGCGGCCGGGCATGCGCTGGCGGCGTTCAAGGTGGGCTGCTACCTGATGGGCCAGTTCCCCGGCACCGTGCCGGTGGATGCGGCCGAGGGCCTGAAGTTCAAGCTGCGCGCCGCCGAGGCGGGCTATGACCTGGCCCAGCAAGACGTGGCCCTGCACTACGCCAGGACGGGCGAGGCCGCGACGGCGCAGCGCTGGTTCGAGCGCGCGTCGCACCAGGGCGATCTGCCGTCGACGGCCTATCTGGCCGACCAGCTGTCCCGCCCGGGCTCCGCCGACAAGCACACGGGCTACGCGCTGCTGCAGTTGTTGCAGGCCCGCATGCCCCAGCCGCCGAAGGAGCTGCTGGAACGCATGGCCACGCTGGAGGGGACGCTGTCGGCCGACGACAAGGCGGCGGCTGCGGCGTTGCGCGACAACTGGGTCACAGCGCCGTCACCGCTGACGCTGCAGGCTCGCGCCGGCCTGAAGGGCGTGCCCGCGCTGATCGCTTCGCTGGAGCACTGAGCCCAGGAGGCTGTCGACCGGTCGCTCCGCATCGAAACGCTAGCCGCATCAACGCCTTGCGTTTCCGGCGACGTTCACCCCATCGGTGAGCAGCGCTGCAGGCCCGAGGGGCGGATCTAAGCTGAGAGCCGCACCGGCCAGCCGTGACCGCCGGGCGCTGGGGTGCGAGCCACCGCATCAGATCGCATCAGACCGCTTCAGACATCAGGTCGTCGTCGCGCGTGTCGCGCACCGCCGGGTGGGCTGCCGGCCACTGGGCTTGCAGGCGGGCCAGCGCGGCGGCCTCCTGGGGGCCTTCGGCGAGCAGGTGGGCCAGGCCGGAGATGAACTCGGCCCGCGGCACGCCCTGGGGCGAGGCGGCATGGGCGGCGCTGACGCGTTCGGCGCGGGAGGGGAGGGCCACGTCGGTCACCTCGATGGACGCGCCAGCCCAGCGCTTGCGGACGGACAGCGTGCACACCGGCAGGCCGGCCGCGACGAGCGGTGTTCGCCGCCTGGCCGGCTGCGGCGCCAGCAACGGCCCGGCGGACACGTGCAGCACCGCGCTGTGCGTTCGCTTGCGAAAGTGAGGCAGCAGCACGCCGGTCAGGTGCTGCAGGCCCAGTTGCTGGGCTTCGAGCTTGGCATCGGTGTCGTCGGCGGCCAGCAGCGCTTGCAGGCCGGGCAGGTGCCTGACCGGGAAGGCGATGGACAGCGTGAGCAGCATGTTCAGGCCGGGGCAGGTCGCCGTGACCTGTTCGGCAAAGCCGGCCACGCTCCAGGGGTCGGCCAGGTCGAGGTCGACGGCGCGCATGCCTGGCGTGGCGCGGGCCAGCGCCTGGGCGGCGCCGGGCTCGCCGCCGAAGACGAGCACGTCGTTGCCGAGCCGGCACAGCAGCTCGGCCAGACCACGGCCGATGCCTTGTGTGCCGCCAGCCACGAGCACCGTGTTGCCAGTCATCTTCATCATGCGCGACCTCCTGAGACGAAGGCCCGCATTGAAGCGGCTGGCGGCCGGGTCGGGCAGTCAAATCCACGCAGGTGATTGCACGATTCACCCATCATTGGATGGCAGCTCTCCGTGCGACTTGATGGTGCCGGGATCGATAGCCCAAAACCGCCAAGCTCTTGCCTGATTCGCTCAATCCGGGCCGTGCCGCGTGCCCGGGCCTTGAGCCGCCCGGGGGCAACGGGTACGGTCGCGCCATGGGTTCACTGGAAGAATTGCGGGCGCTGATCACGCGCCATGCCACGGCAAGTGGCGACCGTGGCGCGGGCGACGTGTTCGCGGTGACGGCCGAGGCGCCCACGGAGGTTCAGCACCATGTGCTGGAGCCGACCTTCGTGCTGGTGGCGCAGGGCGCCAAGCGGGCGATGCTGGGCGACGAGGTGTTCGAGTATGGCGGCGGCCAGTTCCTCGTCGTGGGCGTGGACCTGCCCATCGCCGGCTGCGTGATCGAGGCCAGCCCCGAGCTGCCCTATCTCGCCACCGGCCTGACGCTGCAGGCGGCCACCATCTCGTCGCTGCTGCTGGAGATGAACCCGGCCGACGTGCCGGCGATGGAGCCAGCGGGCTTCGCGGTCAGCAATGCGCCGGCCGACTTGCTGGACACGGTGGTGCGCATGCTGCGGCTGAAGGACTCGCCGCGCGATGCGGCCGTGCTGGGGCCGCTGGTGGAGCGCGAGCTGGTGTGGCGGCTGCTGCACGGGCCGCAGGGCGCGATGGTGCGCCAGATCGGCCTGGCCGACAGCCGGCTGTCCCAGATCGGGCGGGCCATCCGCTTCATCCGCGCCCACCATGCCGAGGCGATCTCCATCCCCAAGCTGGCCGACATGGTGGCGATGAGCGAGTCGTCCTTCCACCGCCATTTCCGCGGCGCGACGACGATGAGCCCGCTGCAGTACCAGAAGCTGATCCGGCTGCAGGAGGCGCGGGCGCGCATCATGGCCGACGCGGGCGACGTGGCGGCCATCGGCTACAGCGTGGGCTACGACAGCCCCTCGCAGTTCAGCCGCGAGTACAGCCGCCTGTTCGGTGCCCCGCCGGGGCGGGACAAGCTGCGGCTGGGGCTGCGCGCCGCCGTGGGCCCGCGGGCCGGGGGCGCCGAGGCCTCGTGAGCCGTAGCGGCCGGGCGCTCGGTCAAGGCGTGGCGGCGCCCTCGTCCTGCGCCGTGTGCCGCTCGGTCTTGCCGTCAGCATGGCGGGCGAAGCGGGTGGCGTCGTCGCCATGCACTGGCGCCGCGTCGGGCCAGGGCCAGCCGCCGAACTGGGTGCGGCGGTAGTCGTCGAAGGCCTGCCGCAGCTCCTGCTCGGTGTTCATGACGAAGGGGCCGTACTGCGCCACCGGCTCGCCGATGGGGCGGCCCTGCAGCATCAGCAGTTCGGCCGGTTCGTTGCCGTTGACGAGGGTGACGGCCACGCCGGCCTTCACCTCGACGCCCGAGCGCACCGGCACCGCCTGGCCGTCGATGGCCAGCGTGCGGCCGGCAAAGAAGTAGAGCTTGCGGCGCGTGCCGTGGCCGGCGGCGGCGGGCAGCGTCCAGCGCGCGCCGGGCGCCAGGCGCAGCGTCCAGATGGCGACGTCGGCCGGCGCACGCGAGGCCCAGGAGTCGGGCGGCGGGGCCAGCGGCTGCAGTGCGCCATCGGGGGTGGGCAGCGGGCCGGCGATGCACACGACCTCGGTCGCGCGGCCGGCATCGTCGGCGAAGCGGTGGCGGGGAATGTGCTGCGACCAGAACATCGTGAAGTGCGGCGCGACCATCTTGCTGTCGGCCGGCAGGTTGAGCCAGATCTGGAACAGCTCCAGCGGGTTGGGCTGGTCGGTGCGCAGCAGCGGGAACATCTCGGCGTGCACGATGCCGCGGCCGGCCGTCAGCCACTGCACGTCGCCGCCGCCGAAGCGGGCGCCGGCGCCGAGCGAGTCGGAATGGTCGACGCGGCCCTGGCGCACGATGGTCACCGTCTCGAAGCCGCGGTGCGGGTGGGCCGGGAAGCCGGGGACCTGCTCGCCGTGGTACATGCTCCAGCCCGCCTGGCCGGAGAAGTCGGCGCCCATCTGGCGGCCGGCCAGCAGCGCGGGGTCGGGCCCGTGGCGGCCGTTGCCGGGCGGGTAGGCGTCGTCGTGGTGGACGCAGAAGAGGAAGGGGTCGAGCGTCTCCCACGGCATGCCCAGCGGGGCGACGGAGAGGACGGCGGAGGTGGTGGGCGGTGTGGTCATGGTCGGTTGGGTGTTAGGAGGCTGTCGGGCTTTGGGCCCCGGCCCCTCGGGTTGGGCCTGCAAGGGGGCTCAGCCGAGGCCCAATGCCCGACAGCCTCCTAGCGCGAACAAAGCTGGGCATGCCATGGCGCCGTGCGGCCTTCGGGGTCGGGCTGGCCATACACGCTGAGCTTGACTCCTTGGGCCCGGGCCCAGCGCGCGAGCCAGGACGGTCCGAACCGGCCACTGGCGCGGGCCGGCAGGCGGTAGGCCTCGTCACGCAGGGCTTCGTCCAGCGGCACGAAGGTGTAGCCGAGTTCGGCGAGCGTCGTCAGCGTGCGGTCGAGGGTGTCCGCATTGAGGCGGTTGGCGTGGATCAGCAGGATCTGCGGAACCTGGCGACCCAGGAGCTCCTGCGACATGGTTTCGAACACCCGCACCGAGGTGCGCAGATGCGCGTCGTATTCGTCGGCCACGGTCTGGCGGCGGGCCGCCTCGTGTGGCGCTCCGAGATGGTCGTAGACGCAGGCGAAGAAGTAGTCGTCATGCTCGATCGTCATCGGCGCGACGGTGTAGCCGTGTGCGGCAAGGAAGGTCTCGAAAGCCTCTCGATCCGCTTCGGTCCGGCCCGTCTGCGTGTAGGGATGGCGGTAGTAGCGCAGCGGGGCCTGGTGTTCGCGGGTGAGCCAGCGCGTGAACACCTCGCCCTTCAGCACGGCGGCCTCGACGTCTTCCCGGGACGATTGCCACAGACCCACATGGCCGAAGTTGTGGTTGCCCAGTTCCATGCCGGCCTTCAGCCAGGCCGTGAGCACGGCAATGCCCTCGTCGACATGGCCAGGGACGAGCAGCCGGTCCTCGTTGACAAAGCCCACGGCCTTGACGCCATGGCGCTTCAACGCCGCGAGCAGCTGTTCGTTGAGCCGCGCCGTCTCGCCGGTTGAGATGGCCGT
>JACCDS011659975.1_pt1 | contig 13622 bp, 11 predicted proteins | sample 7446441 | NCBI WGS metagenome assembly JACCDS01 (sample SAMN15323445, study PRJNA562643) | freshwater metagenome | isolation source: river surface water | place: USA:Blue River Watershed | collected 2017-08-17 | reverse complement strand
GGCCGGTGCGTCGGCCACGGCGCAGCTGCCCAGCAGCGTGGCGCCGGCCAGGCTGGCCAGCCAGTCGCGGCGGGTGGGTTGGAAAGGCAGGGTCACGCGGGGTCCAATCGGTACAGAACGTCGGGCACGTGATCTTCGTTGCCGGCGCCGTCGGTGAAGGCCACGGCGCGCCAGCCCTGGCGTTCGTAGAAGCGGCGGGCCGCCCAGTTGGCCTGGAAGGTCCACAGCTGCACCGGCCGCGGCAGGCCTTGCAGGGCGTGGGCCAGCAGCGCGTGGCCGATGCCGCACTTCACCTGCTGCGGGTCCACCATCAACTGCTGCACCCAGCCGGTGCCGTCCGCCACCTGGCTGGCCACCACGCCGACGATGTCGCCCTGCAGCGTGGCCACGGTGACGCCGCCCGCGGGAATCAGCGCCTGCGCCACCCACTGCCGTGTCTCGTCGTCGCTGTGGGCGGACGGCGCAAAGGGCATCAGCGCCAGCCGGCATTCGATCATCAGCGCGGCCACGGCCGGCGCGTCGGCGGCCGTGGCGGGGCGCAGCTGGGGCTGCACGGTGTCGTCGGCATAACGCACGAAGTGGTGCTCCTCGCAAGGCTCGCCCTTGAAATTGGCCGACAGCGTGGCGTAGCACTTGAAGCCGCAGCGCTCCAGCAGCGCCACGCTGGCGCTGTTGCGCACGTCGGCCACGGCGCGCACGCGGCGGGCCGGGGTGTGCTGGAACAGCCGCGGCAGCAAGGCCCGCACGGCTTCGGCAGCCCGGCCCTGGCCTTGTGCGGCGCGGGCCAGGGTGAAGCCGATGTCCACCGTGCGGCCGTCTTCGCTGAGGTGCAGGCCCATGTCGCCCAGCAGGCCGTCCGTGGCTGGGTCGGCCAGGGCCAGCTGGAACCAGGCACCGCGTGGGCACCAGGGCAGTGCCTGCATCTCCCGCAGGAAAGCGAGTGCGGCGTCCGTGCTCATGGGCGACCAGCCTTGCCAGCGGCCCACCTGCGCGTCGGAGCGGTAGGCCTGGAAGGCAGCCAGATCATCTTCGCGCAGCCGCCGCAGGTGCAGGCGGCCGGTGGTGAAGGGCAGCGGGCCGTTCGCCGGCAACGCGGTCATCACCGCCGCCATCAGCGCAGCTCCTTGCGCACCACCAGCTTCAGGCCGGACCACCGCTCGCTCACCGCACACACCTTCACATCCACCCACCCCAGCGGCAGTGCCAGCGCGCGTATGGTGTCCTCGGTGATGTCGGTGGCCACCTTGGCCGATTTCTTGGGCCAGGACACCCACAGCACCGCGTCGGGCTTGAGCGTGCCGCGCAGCGCTTTCAACTGCTTGGCCAATGCGGCGGCTTCGGTGAAGAAGCCGTGGACCAGGTCGGTCTGTGCGCCGGGCTTGGCGCTGAACTGCACGCCCTCGGGCAGAGGCGCCAGCCAGTCGGCCAGTTCCGGCGGTGCGTTCAGCAGGTGGGCGCGCAGGCCGGGCTTGTAGCCCAGCTTCTTTGCCAGGGGCGTGCCGGAATAGCCCGCGGTGCTCATGTGGCGCTCATGCGGTGATCAGGGCTTGGGCGCCGGCGTGGTCAGCACTTGCAGCAGCGCGGCGCTTTCGGCGTCCATCTGGCCCTTGTAGTCGCCGGGCCGGTAGCGCATCTGGAAGTTCATCAGCACGCGCTGGCTCTGCCCGTCCCAGCTGCCGGTGCGCACGATGTTGTAGCCGTGCCTGGCCAGCCGCTCCTGGAACCACGCGGCGTCGGGCAGCTGCTGCTCAAAGCGCGCCTGCTCGGCGGCCACGCGGGCGGCGTCGGGCCAGGGCGGGGTGATGCCGGCGTCGGCCAGCTGCTTCCAGGGGAAGGTGGGGCCGGGGTCTTCCTTGTAGGACGGGCTCACCTCGCCGTGGCCCAGCACACGCTCGGGCAGGATCTGGTGGCGCGCCACGATGTCCTTCACCAGCGGGATGAGGGCGTCGATCTGCGCCTGCGGGAAGGGCAGGTAGATGCGTTGTTTGTCGGGCCCCAGCGTGAAGCCCGGGTGCACGATCTCGATGCCGATGCTGCTGGCATTGAGCCGGTGGTTCACGCCCCAGGCGCTGGCGCCGGAGTGCCAGGCGCGGCGGTTCTCGTCCACCAGGCGGTAGATGACCGGTGGGCTTTCGTCGCTCAGCAGGTAGTGCGACGACACCGCCTGCTCGGTCAGGATGCGCATGGAGCGCGGGAAGTCCTCGGCCGTGTAGTGGATGACCAGGAACATCACGCGGCTGTCCTGCCCCTTGGCCGTGCGCGTGGCGTCGATGGGCACGCCGCCTGGCGTGGTGGTGGGCACGGTGCTGCAGGCGGCCAACACGCCGGCAACTGCTGCGAGCAGAGCGCGAGGAAGGGCTTGGGAGGTCATGGTCAGGGTCCCCGTGCCGCGATGCGTGCGGCCGCGTGGTGGGCGGGTGTGCTGCTGCGCTGCACGTCCGTGGTGGCGGGCAGCGCGGCGCGAAGGTGGTCTTCGATGACCGGGTGCAGGCTGAACACGCGGCCGGCCAGTGCCACGGGCTGCGGGCCCAGGCGCTGCAGCAGCGCGCGCGCCAGCCGCGCGAGTTCTTCACCGGCCGACTGCAGGATGTGCAGCGCTGCGCCATCACCCGCCTGCGCCGCCTGCGCCACGGCCTGGGCCAGCAGGCCCAGCTCGCCGCGCGACGCGCCATAGACCCACTGCCGCGTGGCTGGCCAGTCGCAGCCGCCTATGCTGTCGCCCAAGGCCCGGCCCAGCGCGGACTGCGCGGCGGCACCCGGCACCTCGTCCTCCGCGCGCCACACGTGGCGCAGCGCCTCGCGGGCGATCCAGTGGCCGCCGCCCGCGTCGTCGATCACCGCGCCACGGCCCCCGGCGCGTTGCAGGGTGCCTTGCGCGTCGATGTGCGCGGCGATGGAGCCCGTGCCCGCGTAGACCACGATGCCGCGGCCCGGTGTGAACGCGGCGTGGAAGGCCAGTTCGATGTCGGTGAAGGTCTGCACGGCGGCGGCGCCTGTGCCCAGGCCGGTGGCGATGAGCCCGGCCAGTTGCGCAGCCTGGGCGGCGTCGAAGCCGGTGACGCCCGCCGCTACGCGCTGCACCGGCCCGCAGGCGGCGGCCACCTCGCGCAGCAAGGCGGCCAGCGCCGCCGGGCCTTCAGGGCTGCCGAGTTGCAGTGCGCTGAAGCCCGCCACCTGGCCTTCGGCGGCGATGCGGCCTGCTGCGTCCGCCACGGCCCAGCGGGTCTGCGTGCCGCCGGCGTCCAGGCCTAGTGCGTGTGCGTGGGCGCATGCGGGTAAGGGGTGAAGGCGGGGGTCCACCGCGGCATTCTCGCCGCGGCGCGCCACGTGGCGGGGCGACAATGACCCGATGTCCCTGCGCGCTGCCCTGTCCCTGACCCTGGTGCTTCTGCTGTCGTTCGCGGAACCTGCCCGTGCACAGGACGCGCCCCTACCCGCACCCGTGCTGCAGGCGCTGGAGAAGGCCCGCATCCCGGCTTCCGCCCTGGCCGTGGCCGCGCTGCCGCTGCACAACGACGCGCAGCCCTGGGGCTGGCAGCCCACGCGCAGCCTGCAGCCGGGTTCGTCCATGAAGCTGGTGACCAGCATCGTGGCGCTGGACCGGCTGGGCCCCAACCACCGCGGCTTCACCGAACTGCGCACGGCCGCGCCTGTGGTGGACGGCGTGTTGCAAGGCGACATCGCCCTGGTGGGCGGTGGCGACGTGGAACTGGGCCTGCCGCAGCTGTGGGCTCTGCTGCTGGAGCTGCAGCACGCGGGTGTGCGGCAGATCAGCGGCCACCTGCTGCTGGATCGCACGCGCTACCGCCCGGCGCGGCCCGACGCGGGTGTGCCGCCTTTCGACAGCGCGCCGGAGTTCCCCTACAACGTGGTCCCGGATGCGCTCAACCTGGCGGGTAGCCTGCTGCCGCTGGAACTGCGCGCCACCGCCGCCGGCGTGGAGGCCGCCACCGTGCCACGCCTGCCGGGGCTGGCCCTGGACAGCCGCATGGCCCTGGTGGATGGCCGCTGCCAGGACTGGGACGACCACTGGAAGCCCGCCGTCACGGCGAGCGAAGGTGAGGCGCGGCGCCTCACGCTGCAAGGCACCTTCCCCCGCAACTGCGTCGTCCGTGCGGAGCTGCAACTGCTCGACCGCACCGAGCTGGCGGAGCGCCTGTTCAGGCACCTCTGGCAAGGTCTGGGCGGCACCTGGGCCGGCCGCGCCGTGGAGCAGGCGGCGCCGGCCGGTGCACGCGTCCTGGCGCGACGCGTGGGTCGGCCCTGGGGCGAGCTGTTGCGCCACCAGAACAAGCAGTCCGACAACGCCTGGACACGTGTGCTGTTCCTGGAACTTGGCGCCATGCGCAGCGCAAGCGCGCCGGAGGCGACCACCGCAGACCTGGCCACGCAAGCCGTGCGCGAGTGGTTCGCCGAGCAGGGCATTCCCAGCGAAGGCCTGGTGATGGACAACGGCTCGGGCCTGTCGCGCAGCGAGCGCATCAGCCCGCTGCAGATGGCGCGGCTGCTGGTGGCGGCCTCGCGCGGCCGCCACGCGGCGGACTTTGCGATGAGCCTGCCCACCGTGGGTGTGGACGGCACCATGCGCAACCGGCTGAAGGCGTCGCCGGCGACGGGGTGGGCGCGCTTCAAGACCGGCACGCTGCGCAACGTGGTGGCGCTGGCGGGCTACGTGAGCGACCCGCAGGGGCGGCCGTGGGCGGTGTCCATGATGATCAACGACCCGGTGGATGGCGACGGCACCGCCAGCCGGGGGCGGCCGGTGCTGGATGCGCTGGTGGACCACATCGCGCGGGTGGGGGTGCCCGATCAGGGCCGGGTGGCTCCTGGGGAGATGGCAGCCGGGGGGTTCACCCCCGGGGGCGCCATCCCTCAAACCACCAGCGTCTCCGCCGCCAGATAAGCCTGCCGGAAGGTCTCGAAGTCCACCGTGTCCGCAGCCTCAACCGCGTTGCGCTGTTCGATGCTGGCCTGCGCCAGCCGCTCGTAGCGCGCCTGCTGCTCCGGTGTCCAGGGTGCCGCCAGCAACTGCTCCCGCGTCTGCGCCGCCTGGGCCTTGATGAAGCCCGTGTAGCTGTTGCCAAAGTCAGCCTGCATGGCCGCCAGCACGCGCGCTGAAGGCAGGCTGTCCAGCGCAGCCAGGCCTGCACGCCCTGCCGCCAGCGCGGCGCTGTAGTCGCCACCGCCGCGGGTCTGGCCGTGCAGCGTGTCCAGCACCGCGGCAATGGGCGCGCATTGCTCGATGATCTCCAGCCCCCAGTCCACCAGGGCCACGTCGCGCCCGTGGCGTTCCAGCTTCAGCCCCGGCTCGCGCCCGTGTGACGCCGTGCGGTGCTGGTTGCGGCCCAGCGCCGCAATCTCGTCCGGTGTGTCCGGCGGGCTGTCGCTCAGCAGGCAGTGCAGCAGGAACACATCCAGGAAGCGCAAGGTGGGCGCGGCAATGCCCACGGGCTCGAACGGGTCCAGGTCCATGCAGCGGACCTCGATGTACTCCACGCCACGCTCGCGCAGCGCGTGCAGCGGGCGCTCGCCGGGGCGGATGACGCGCTTGGGCCGGATGGTGCCGTAGAACTCGTTCTCGATCTGCAGCAGCGTGGTGGCCAGCTGGTTGTATTCGCCGCCCAGGTTCTTGATGCCGATGGCTTCATACGGCGCGTAGGGCTGGGTCAGTGCTTCGTGCAGGCTGGCGGCGTAGCTGTCCAGGCAGTTGAAGCTGGCACGGATGTTGGCCTGCGCGTCGCTCTGGTAGCCCAGCCGCCCCATGCGCAGGCTGGTGGCGTGCGGCTGGTACAGCGTGTACTCGCTCAGGCGCTGCAGCGGGTGCTCGCGCCCGGCCACGAAGCTGGTGCACACCGCAGGGCTGGCGCCGAAGAGCGTGAGCAGCAGGAAGCTCTGGCGGCGGAAGTTGCGGATGAGCGCGAAGTGCTGGTCGTTGCTGAGGCCCGGCAGGCTCCAGTTGTAGTGGATGCCGCTGATGGTCTGCATGCGGCGGCCGTAGCGGTGACCCAGGCCCATGCGGTAGACGCTCTTGGCGCGCGCGATGTTGCTGCTGCCGTAGCTGCCGATGGGGATGTTCTCGTCCGGCGGCAGGCCGCAGGGCATGCTGCCCACCCACAGCATCTCGTCGCCTTCGGCTTTCAGCGTGCGGTAGACGAACTGGTGGATCTCGGTCAGCTCGTCCAGGCAGGCCTGCACGCCCGCGTGCACGCCGGTGATCAGCTCCAGCTGGCTTTCGCTGTAGTCGGTGGTGATGCTGGGGTGCGTCAGCGCCGAGCCCAGCGCACGCGGGTGCGGTGTGCGCGCCAGGCTGCCGCTGGACAGCGAGCGCAGGCTTTCCTTCTCGATGCCGCGGCGTATGCCGCTCAGCTGCGCGGCGGACAGTTGGCGCAGGCGGTCCTGCAGGCGGTCGGCCAGGCTCATGGGTCTGTGTCTCTCTGGGAACTCTTGTCGAAGGGGGCAGGAGGTTAATGGCTGGCGGGCTTTCCTGCTGGCTGGTCGCGGGAAGCCCGGCTTATCCTCGCGCTCCGAATTGTCAACCCGCGCCGCACGCCCGCGCCTGTCACGCTGCCGTCATGAAACGCCGTCACTTCGTTCTGGGCACCGCCGCTGCGGCGGGTGCGTTGGTGGTGGGCTGGAGCGTCATGCCGCCGCGCCAGCGCCTCAACGGCAGCCGGCCCCTGCCTGCAGCGGCGGGCCAGTCGGCGCTGAACGGCTGGGTGAAGGTGGGGGCGGACGGCAGCGTGGTGGTGCAGGTGCCCAAGTCCGAGATGGGCCAGGGCGTGCACACCGCGCTGGCCATGGTGCTGGCCGACGAGCTGGACGCCGACTGGGCCCGCGTGCGTGTGGAGCACCCGCCGCTGGACGCCATCTACAACAACCAGGCCACGGTGGTGGACGGCCTGCCGTTCCATCCCGACAGTGACAGCACGCTCAAGCAGCTGTCGCAGTGGCTGACGGCCAAGTCCATGCGCGAGTTCGGCCTGCAGATGACCGGGGGCTCCTCCAGCCTCAAGGACCTGTGGCTGCCCATGCGCGAGGCCGGCGCCTCGGCGCGTGCCTTGCTGGTGGCGGCCGCCGCCGCGCAGTGGGCCGTGAAGGCCGAGGACTGCCGCGTCAAGGCGGGGGTGGTGAGCCATGCCTCGGGCAGGACCGCCGGCTTTGGCGTGCTGGCCGCGGCGGCAGCCCAGCTGCCGCTGCCCAAGACCGTGGTGCTGAAGACGCCGGCGCAGTTCACCTTGATCGGCAAGCCCATGCCGCGCCTCGAAGCCGCCGCCAAGGGCGAAGGCCGCGCGGGCTTCGGCATTGACGTGCTGCTGCCCGGCATGCTGTACGCCACGGTGAAGATGTGCCCCACGCTGGGCGGCACGGTGGCGTCGTTTGACGCCGCGGCGGCGCTGCAGCGGCCAGGCGTGAAGAAGGTGCTGGCCGTGGCCGGCCACCATGGCGGCACGGCCGGCGTGGCCGTGGTGGCCGACACGCCTTGGCAGGCGCTGAAGGCGCTGGCCGATGTGGGCGTCACCTGGAACGAAGCCGTGCCCGCAGCCGGCTTCGACAGCGCCGCCGCCATGGACCGCATGGCCGCGGTGCTGGATCGCGAAGACGGCCTGGCCTATTTCAAGTCCGGCGTGGCCGACGACGCCTTCCACGCCGCGGCGCGCACGCTGACCGCCGAGTACCGCGCGCCGTGGCTGGCCCACACGCCCATGGAGCCCATCAACTGCACCGTGCAGGCCCTGGACGGCAAGGCCAGCGTGTGGGCGTCCACGCAGGTGCCGGGCCTCGCGCGCCGTGCGGCGGCCTTGGTGCTGGGCCTGCCCAGCGAGGCGGTGGACATCCACGTGCAGTACCTGGGCGGCGGTTTCGGCCGGCGGCTGGACGTGGACTTCGTGGCCCAGGCCGCCGATATCGCGAAGCAGATGCCCGGTGTGCCTGTGCAGACCTTCTGGAGCCGCGCCCAAGACACGCAGCACGACTTCTACCGCCCGGCCTGCGTGGCACGCTGGGAGGCGGCGGTGGATGCGCAGGGCCAGCTCATTGGCGTGCGTGCGCTGTCGGCCGGCCAGGCCATCGTGCCGCAGGTGCTGGAGCGCCTGTTTGGCGTGTCGGGCGGCCCGCTGGACAAGACCACGCTGGAAGGTGCTTTCGACCAGCCCTACGAGTGGCCCGCGGCGCGCATCGCGCACACCCTCGTCGAGCAGCCCGTGCCCGTGGGCTTCTGGCGCAGCGTGGGCCATTCGCACCAGGCCTTCTTCAAGGAAAGTTTTGTCGATGAATGCGCAGCCGAGTTGAAGCAGGACGCCGTGGCCTTCCGCCTGGGCCTCCTGAAACAGCACCCCCGCCACGCCGCGGTGCTGAAGCTGGCGGCGGACAAGGCCGGCTGGGGCCAACCGCTGGAGCCCGCAGCCGACGGCGCCAAGAAGGCACGCGGCGTGGCCTTGCACCAGAGCTTTGGCAGCATCGTGGCCCAGGTGGTGGAGGTGTCGGTGGCCGCCGACAAGTCCATCCGCGTGCACCGCGTGGTGGCGGCGGTGGACTGCGGCACGCCGGTCAACCCCAACCACATCGCGCAGCAGATGGACAGCAGCGTGGTCTACGGCCTGAGCGCCGCGCTGGCGGGCCAGATCGACATCCGCAAGGGCCAGGTGGCGCAGAGCAACTTCCACGACTACCCGGCCTTGCGCATGGACGCCTGCCCCGTGATCGAGACGCACATCGTGCCCAGTGCCGAGCACCCCGAGGGCATGGGCGAACCCGGCACGCCGCCCGTGGCGCCGGCGGTGGCCTCGGCGCTGTTTGCCTTGACGGGGCAGCGCCTGCGCAGCCTGCCGCTGAAGCTGGCTTGATGAGGACGCACCCATGACCGCCATCACCCTCAACGGCAAACCCACCGAGGTGCGAGCCGAGCCCGACACGCCGCTGCTGTGGCTGCTGCGCGGCGAGCTGCAGCTCACCGGCACCAAGTTCGGCTGCGGCATGGCGCTGTGCGGCGCCTGCACCGTGCACGTGGACGGCCAGCCGGTGCGCGGCTGCGTCACGCCACTGGCCAGCGCCGCGGGCAAGTCGGTCACCACCATCGAGGGCCTGTCGGGCCCGGAAGCGCAGGCGGTGCGTGCCGCCTGGCTGAAGCTGGACGTGGTGCAGTGCGGCTACTGCCAGAGCGGCCAGATCATGTCGGCCGTGGCCCTGCTGGCCAGCAAGCGCCGGCCCAGCGATGCCGACATCGACGCGGCGATGAGTGGCAACCTGTGCCGCTGCGGCACCTACCCGCGTGTGCGCGCGGCCATCCATGAAGCGGCCCGGGCGCTGTCGGCATGAGGGCGGCCACGTGAGCCTGCTCCTCAGCCGCCGCCAGGCCGCCGCCGCCGCGCTGCTCACGCCGCTGGCCTGGCGCCAGGCCAGCGCGGCCGAGTCCTTTGACGCCTGGAGTGACGGGTTTGCTGCCGACTGGGTGCGCCTGTCGGCCGAAGGCGCCACGTTCTCGCAGTACTTCAGCGCAGCGGAGCAGGCCGCGTTCGAGCGCGAACTGACCCCCATCACCGAGGTGCAGCGCGACAAGCGCGAGGCACTGGCCCGGCTGGGCCTCAGGGAACTGTCCCGCTTCGACGCCGCCGGCCTGACGCCTTCGCAGCAGGTGGGCGCGGCCACCTTGCGCTGGTCGCTGCAGCGCACGCTGGCCGGTGCGCCCTTCGAGGACACCGCCTATGGCTTCAGCCAGCTGTGGGGTCCCCAGGTGCGCTACGTGAACCTGCTGACGCAGGCGCAGAACCTGCGCCGCCCGGCCGATGTGGAGGCCTACCTGTCGCGCCTGTCGCAGGTGGGCCTGCGCATGGGCGAGGCGCTGGAGCGCCAGCGCGAGAGCACGGCCCGCGGCTTCCTGCCGCCGCGCTTCATCCTGGAGCGCACGCGCGACCAGGTGAAGGCCTTCCTGGCGCCGGCGGTGGTGCAGAACGAGTTTGTCACCACCCTCATGCGCAAGACCGAAGGCCTGCCGGGCTTGTCGGCCGAGGGGCGCCAGCAGGCCATCGAGCAGGCCGTGAAGCTGGTGGCCGAGCAGGTGCGGCCCGCCTACCTGCAGGTGCTGGCCTGGATGGACGAGGTTCACCCGCGCACCACGGCGGACGCCGGCCTGTGGCGCTTCCCGAACGGTGCCGCGGCCTATGCGCAGGCGCTGGCCAGCCACACCACCACGGCCATGACGGCGGACGAGATCCATGCCGTGGGCCTGCGCGAGGTGGCGCGCATCGAAGCCGAAATGGACCGCGTGCTGCGTGACCTGGGCCGCCGCGACGGCACGGTGCAGGCGCGCATGAGCACGCTGCGCAAGGAACTGCAGCCGCCGGCCGAGCCCGACCCGCGGCCGCAGATTCTGGCGCGCTACGCCGCGGCGGTGCGTGACGCCGAACGCCGCGCGCAGGCGCTGTTCAACCTGCAGCCCGCCGCGCCGGTGGAGGTGCGCCGCGTGCCCGCGCTCACCGAGCGTACCGCCAGCGCCTACTACACGACGCCCGCGCCGGACGGCAGCCGCCCCGGCATCTTCTGGGCGCCGCTGCCGGGGCCTGACTACGACCTGCTGCGCATCCGCAGCCTGGCCGTGCACGAGGCCGTGCCCGGCCACCACTTCCAGCTGGCGCTGCAGCAGGAGCAGCGCGAGCTGCCACGCTGGCGCCAGCGCCGCATCTTTGGCGGCGGCAGCGCACACAGCGAAGGCTGGGGCCTGTACGCCGAGCGCCTGGCGCTGGACCACGGTTGGTACGACGGCGATCCGCACGCGTTGCTGGGCGGGCTGGACGGCCAGCTCTTCCGCGCCCGCCGCCTGGTGGTGGACACGGGCCTGCACACGCAGCGCTGGACCCGCGAGCAGGCCATCGCCTACGGCCTGCCAGCCCACGAAGTGGAGCGTTATGTGTCGAATCCGGGCCAGGCCTGCGCCTACATGATCGGCATGCTGCACATCCTGGCCCTGCGCGACGAAGCGCAGAAGACCCTGGGTGCGCGATTTGCCATCAAGGACTTCCACGACGTGGTGCTGAAGACCGGCTCCGGGCCGCTGGAGGTGCTGGGCGAGGTGGTGCGGCGCTGGGCCGCGGCGGGGGTGTGAACATGGGCTTGATGCGCCGCCGCGTCCGATGTGCCGTTTGCGGCAGACCGTCCAGGCCGCCTGAGGCACAGAAGGAGTCAGCCGCATGAAGTCAATGGGTGCACGCGCCGCGGGTCTTCGCCTGGAGCGCATGCGGGCCAGCCCGCAGTGGGCCCGCAGCGGTACGGGCAGCGATACCGGCGGCAGCTTCCGCAACGTCTTCCCCATCGCGCCTGGCCTGCGCGACCCGGCGGCCAAGTTCCCGTCGCTGACCGATTTCCTGTGCGGCGGCACCCGCCGTGTGCCCAGCGCGCCGCTGCCCGCGCTGGACCCGCGCGACAGCTGGCGCAAACCCGTGGACACCGGCTTGCGCGCCACCTGGCTGGGCCACAGCACGGTGCTGCTGGAAGTGGACGGCGTGCGCCTGCTGACCGACCCCGTGTGGGGCCGGCGTGCCTCGCCCTCGCAGCTGGCCGGCCCCAAGCGCTTCCAGCCGGTGCCGGTGACGCTGAAGCAGCTGCCGCCCGTGGACGCCGTGCTCATCAGCCACGATCACTACGACCACCTCTGCTACCCCACCATCCGTGCGCTGTGCGACACGGCCGTGCCCTTCATCACCAGCCTGGGCGTGGGCGCGCACCTGCAGGCCTGGGGCGTGGCGCCGGAGCGCATCACCGAGCTGGACTGGTGGGAGAGCGCGCGCGTGCTGGGCCACTCACCGGGCAGCGAGGTGGAAGTGACCGCCGCGCCCGCGCAGCACTTCAGTGGCCGCGGGCTCAAGGACCGCAACGCCACGCTGTGGTCGTCGCTGGTGGTGCGCAGCGCCAAGCACCGCGTGTTCTTCAGCGGCGACACGGGCCTCACCGCGCAGTACCAGGAGGTGCGCGACCGCCTGGGCCCGTTTGACCTGGTGTTGCTGGAAGTGGGCGCCTGGAATGCCGCCTGGGGCGACATCCACCTGGGTCCGGAGAACGCGCTGAAGGCGCTGCAGCACCTGGGCGGCGGCGCCTTCCTGCCGGTGCACTGGGGCACCTTCAGCCTGGCGATGCATGCCTGGGACGAGCCGGCCGAAACGCTGTTGCGGCTGGCGCCGCAGCAAGGTGTGCACCTGCTGATGCCGCCGCTGGGCCAGCCGGTGGAGCCGGCGCAGGTGGACAGCGTGACGCCGTGGTGGCGCGGTGTGGAAACCTTGGACGCCCCGCAGCAGCCGCTGACCTGGCCCAAACAACTGGCCTGGCCGGCCGACTGAACATGACGATGAACCTGCAAGCCCACATCCTCACGCCCCAGGGCTTTGTGCGCGGCCGGCTGCTGCTGGACGGTGGCCGCATCGCCGCAGTGGAAGGCACGCCGGTCAGCGAGGACGAGGCCCGCGCCAGCACCACGCTGCCGCTGCTGCTGCCCGGCTTTGTGGACCTGCACCTGCACGGCGGTGGGGGCGCCGACACCATGGACGCGGGTGCGGCCGTGCACACCATCGCGCGGCTGCATGTGCAGCACGGCACCACGTCGTTCCTGGCCACCACCATGACGGCACCGCTGGTGGAGATCGAAGCCGCCCTGCGCGCACTGGCGCCGGCTTGTGCGCAGCGGCCCGCGGGCACGGCGCGGGTGCTGGGCGTGCACCTGGAAGGCCCCTACATCCACCCCGACCGCCTGGGCGCGCAGCCGCCCTTTGCGCGGCTGCCGGCGCTTCAGGAGATCCTGGCCTTGCACGCGCTGGCGCCCATACGCGTCATCACGCTGGCGCCCGACACCGAAGGCGCGTTGGCGCTGATCCCGGCGCTGGTGGGCGCCGGCATGCGTGTGCAGATGGGCCACAGCGCGGCCAGCTACGAGCAGGCCTGCGCCGCCCTGGGCCAGGGTGCCAGCGGCTTCACCCACCTGTTCAACGCCATGGGCGCCTTCCACCACCGCCAGCCGGGCCTGGCGGGCGCGGCCCTGGCGCATGGCGAGCAGGCCGAGCTCATCCCCGACCTGCTGCACGTGCACCCCGGCGCCCTGCGCGCCGCGCTGCGCGCCATTCCGCGCCTGTACGCCGTGACCGACGCCACCGCCGCCGCCGGCATGCCCGACGGCGACTACCGCCTGGGCCGCCAGACCGTGCGCAAGTGCGAAGGCGGTGTGCGCCTGGCCGATGGCACCCTGGCCGGCAGCACGCTGACCATGGACGTGGCGCTGCGCAACCTGGTGGGCCTGGGCCTGCCGCTGGCAGAGGCCTCGGCCCGCTGCAGCCGTTACGCCGCGCAGTACCTGGGCCTGCAAGACCGCGGCCAGCTGGCGGCCGGCGCCTGGGCCGACCTGGTGCAGCTGCACCCGCAGACGCTGCAACTGCAGCAGGTGTGGGTGGAAGGCGAGGCCCTGGACCCGGCGGCCAGGTAAACCGCAGGTAAAGCTGCCGTGCCGTCGTCGTCGTGCGTCGATGGGCCGGCGTTGAGGCGTTGGAGCCCGACTTCAGGAGTTCGCCATGTCTGAAAACCACGCCCGCCGCAGCCTGCTGCTGGCCCTGGGCGCGAGCGGCCTGCTCAGCGCCTGCATCGTGGTC
>JACCDS011376585.1_pt1 | contig 13622 bp, 13 predicted proteins | sample 7446441 | NCBI WGS metagenome assembly JACCDS01 (sample SAMN15323445, study PRJNA562643) | freshwater metagenome | isolation source: river surface water | place: USA:Blue River Watershed | collected 2017-08-17 | reverse complement strand
CCGCCGCTGCTTTCATGGCGGCTAGTATGCAATGTCAGCGTCTAAAACACAAAAGGTAAAGTCCGCCGCAGGCCAGAAGAATTGTGGCTCCTGGCAGGGTGGCAAGGGTGACCTGAAGCGCTGGGAGAAGGCTCAGGGCACTGCCGGCAAGCAACGCGATTCCCACTTGCAGACGTCGTCCGGCACGCCGTTCGCGCGCGGCGAGTTCCTGCTGCAGGCGCTCCTGCAGGTGCACGTTGAGCTGTTTCAGCTCCCGTGCCTGACCCAGATTGTCGATCATCAGCTGGGGCAGCAGCGGCAATTGCTCGATCCAGTCCGGCACGTTCTCCTTCAATGCCTTGAACAGGGTGCCGGGCTGCATGCGGCGGCGGTTCCACTCTTCCAGGAAGGGCAGGGCGGTGGTCCAAAGGTCCAGTTCCGGGTAGAGCTGACGCCCCAGGCCCTCGACGTTGAGCAGCGTCTTCTGCAGCAGCACCAGGGAGGGCTGCACCTCCATGTTGAAACGGCCGGCCGTCTTGAACAGCTGCACCAGCAGATAGCCGAAGGAAATGTCCTTGAGCGGTTTCTCGAACACCGGCTCGCACACTGAGCGCATGGCCGCTTCGAACTCGGGCACGCGGGTGTCACGCGGCACCCAGCCGCACTCGACGTGCAACTCGGCCACCTTGCGGTAGTCACGCTGGAAGATGGCCAGCAGATTGCGCGCCAGGTACTGCTGATCGCTGCGGCTGAGCGAGCCGATGATGGCGCAGTCGATGGCGATGTACTGGGGGTTTTCCGGCGAGTGCAGGGCCACGAAGATGTTGCCCGGATGCATGTCGGCGTGGAAAAAACTGTGGGTGAACACCTGGGTGAAGAAGATCTCCACGCCGCGCTCGGCCAGCTTCTTCAGGTTGACGCCCCGCGCGTTCAGTGCCGCGACATCGGCCACCGGCGTGCCGTAGATGCGCCCGGTCACCAGCAGGTTGCTGCGCGAGTGTTCCCAGTAGACCTTCGGCACATAGAGCAGGGGCGAGTGTTCGAAATTGCGCCGCAGCTGGGTGGCATTCGCGCCTTCGGCCAGCAGGTTCAGCTCGTCGAAGATCACCTTCTCGTAGTCGTTCACCACCTCGCGCGGTCGCAGTCGACGGCCATCGGGGAGGTGCTTCTCGATCAGTCCTGCCAGCCATTTCAGCAGGCGGATGTCCTGTTCCAGCGTGCGCTCGATGCCCGGTCGGATCACCTTCACCACCACTTCATCGCCGTTGTGCAGGCGGGCGCTGTGAACCTGGGCCACGGAAGCCGAGGCGAGCGGGACCGTGGACAGCTCGCTGAACACTTCCTGCCAGGGGCGGCCCAGGGTCTGCTCGACGATCTGCTGGATGCTCGGACTGCTGAAGCCCGGCACATTGTCCTGCAGCGACTGCAGTTCATCGGCCAGCTCGGTGGGCAGGAAGTCGCGGCGCGTGGACAACAGCTGGCCGAACTTGATGTAGATCGGGCCCAGCTCCTCCAGCGCCAGACGCAGGCGCACTTCGGGCGCCAGGCGCCGGTCGGGATGCAGTCGCCAGGGCAGGCTCCACAGACCGAACAGCACGCGGGCGAGACCGGACGGGCGCACGGCGGGAGAGATGTCGTCGAGGCCGTAGCGGGCGGCGGTATTGAGAAGCTTCAGGAGTCTGGGCAAATGGGACACGTGTCGAGCCTTCGTGGCAGCCCAGAGCGGAGCCGGGGTGCGAACACCTCTGCGCGGGGTGTCAGTATTTGTTTATTTATCAGGAGCTTGCAATTGCGTTTCCGAGGGCGGGCAAGATAGCACCAAGCGGGGGCCGCGGACAAGGCTTGTCATGCCGACGGCGCAGCCTCGGCGCGCAGCAATTCCAGGTCGATGGCGCGCAGCAGCAGGTTCAGGCTGAGGGAGGGGATGTCCTGCTCCGGGAAGCTCTCGGCGAGGGAGCTGCACAACTCGGCAAAGGTCGCGCCGCGCTGGATGCCTTGCAGGAACAGGCCGAAGGCGGGTCGGATACTCTGGAACTGCATGCGCTGGGCGTGCCGGAACACCAGCAGGTTGGGACGGCTCGGGTCATGCTCCGGCAGCAGGGTGATGCTGGCCTCCGCGCCACCGGGTTCGCCGCCGGCCTGGATGTGTGCCTGGATCTCCCGCCAGTAGGCTTCCAGATCGAAGCGTGTCGACAGCAGGGCCCAGTCCTGCTTCGCCTGCCAGCGCTGGGTGGGCCAGTCCTGCTCGGGCAGCCTCTGCAGCATGGCGAGGGTGTACGTGGCCTCGTCGACCACATCGAAGAGCAAGTTCAGCAGGCACTCCAGCTGCGCGATGTCGGCCACCGCGGGCAGGTCGCGGAACTGGGGATGCCCTCGCAGGAATGCCGGCAGGTCGTCGCCCACGCGATTGATCGGGCCGTTGCGCGGGGGGTGCTCGCCCATGTAGGCGATCCACAGCTGGCTGTACAGCGTCCTGCCGAGAGTGTTGAAGAGCACGGGAAAGATCGCGCTGGAGACCTCCACCAGCCGCTGGTGGTAGGCGTTGTTGTAGATCGACAGCGCCTCGGCCTGAGTCAGACGGCTGTGCGGCGCGAGCAGGGTGGCAATCGCGTCGGCGTCCTGCTGCAGATCCTGCGGCCGCGTGATCCACTGCCAGAAGCGCGCCTGTTCCTCTTCCCAGCTCATGCGGGGCGACTCGCCAGCGCACGCGCCTGCAGCGCACGGGCCTGTTCGAGTTCGACCAGCAGTTCGTCGAACGGCGGGATGCGATCGTCGCGCTCCAGCAGAGAGGCGACGGGGCCGAAGCGGCGGCAGGCGTGTTCGTACAGGTCCCAGACCTCGTCGCATACCGGGTGATCGTGGGTATCGATGATGTGTGTCGTGTTGTGGGTGTGCCCCGCCAGGTGGAACTGGCGGATGGCAGAGGGGTTCAGCGCCTCGAGGCCGGCCCGCGGGTCGAAGCCCAGGTTGAAGCTGGACACGAAGAGATTGTTCACGTCCAGCAGGATCTCGCAGCCGGTGCGCGCCACCAGGGCGTTGATGAACTGCGGCTCGGTCATGGTGTCGCTGCGAAAGCCGATGTACACGGACGGGTTTTCCAGCACGATGGTCTGGCCCAGGTAGTCCTGAATGCGGCTGACCTTGTCAGCGACATGCACGAGATTTTCCTCGGTGTAGGCGATCGGCAGCAGGTCATGGGAGGTGTAGCCGTGCAGGCCGGTCCAGCACAGATGGTCCGAGACCCAGGCCGGTTCCACCTCGCGGATCAGCTGCTTGAGTTGGGCCAGGTAGGTGTAGTCCGGTGGCTCACGGGTGCCGACATTGAAGGACAGCCCGTGCAGCACGACGGGATAGTGCTCGCGGACTCGCCGCAGCACTTCCCGGGGGCGCCCGCCGGGGGCGAGATAGTTCTCGGTGATGAGTTCGAACCAGTCCACGCCCGTGGGCCAGTGGGTCAGCACATGCTCATAGTGCACACTGCGCAGACCCAGGCCGAAACCAAGCATCGCGGACTCCTTCGGAGCAGCCCTTACAGGCTGGAGATGAGCTTGCCACCCAGCTTGCTGCACAGCTGCTCGGAGACGCTCATGCTGCCCGAGGCGATGGCCACGAAGCCGATGCCGTGACAGCTGTTCTTGCCGGCACCGTTGTCATTGCCATTGCCCTTGCAGGCGCTGAAGGTGTTGCAGCTGAACAGGTCGTTGCAATAGGCGACCTGCACGCCCTCGGTGACATTGGTATCCGGGGTTGCCGCCACTGCTGACGCGGTGCCGACTTCCTTGCCGCCAAGCTTGTCACAGAAGCTCTTGGACACCATGGCGTGGCCGCTGGCGAAGCTGACGAAGCCAGTGCCGGCGCAGGTGTTCTTGCCGGCACCCGCCTCATTGCCATAGCCCTTGCAGGCGCTCTGGCCGTGGCAGGAGGTCAGGCCCTGGCAGAGACTGACTTTCACGGGCTCGGCCACTTCCTGGGCCACGGTGCCCGCAGACATCGCTGCACTGGCCACCAGCAACGCGGCGGCGGAGTAGGCGAGTTTGAAGCCATCCTGTGTGTTCATGCAGGTATCTCCTTGGTCTGGCAGTGCCGCTCACGCGGCGGAATTTCCGGGTAGACGGGTCACTCTGGATTATGCCGCCCCGGCAGTCTATTACAAGTCGCGCTGCCTCTCTGCGACATTTTGTCGCAACAGCGCCGTACGTGCCTGCATACGATCGAGCCCGAGTTTCAGCTCATCCAGACGTGTGCTGAACACCTCGACTTCAGCGCGCGAGGGCAGCACACGGGCCTCCTCGTGCAGGTATTCGTCGACATCGGCGCGCAGCGACTGCGCCGTCTGTGCGCTCCACTGCCTGGCGCTGCCGAGGCCCGTCTCGGCCTGCCGGGTCATCACGTCGCCGAACAGCCGGGAGGCGTGCGCCTGCCAGTCGATCTCGAGCCCGGTCAGCACGCTGTGCAGGGTCTGGATCACCTGCGTGTCGCCGCTCAACGCGATCCCGGGCGAGAACAGCGCACTGGTCTGCGCACCGGCCAGCAACAAGCGCAAGAGGCTGGTGGCATCAGCCGTGATACTCGCGCTGGGCGGTTCTTCCTGCAGGGCGCGCAAGGCGATCCGTGCGTGGTTCACCTGCAGGTAGACACACAGTGGCACCGGCTTGCTGCACTGAAGCTGAACGGAGCGGCCCTCGAGCGTGGCCAGGCGGCGGGTGCTGCCGATGTCCTGCGCCAGCACCGCATTGATGAGCGCTTCCAGCGGGGCACAGACGGCGATGAGCGCGAGTGGGTTCATGGGGCCTCGACGGGCTCAGCCGGCGCTGGCTGACTTGAAACCGGTCTTGAAACCGATATGGATGGCGCAGATGCCGCCCATCACGTCGTGATAGCGGCAGTCACTGAAACCGGCCTGCTCCATCATGCCCTTGAGGGTGTCCTGATCGGGATGCATGCGGATGGATTCCACCAGGTAACGGTAACTGTCCGCATCGCCCGTCACCAGCTTGCCGACCACCGGCCAGAGCGCGGAATAGCCGTCATAGGCCTTGCTCACCAGATCGTTGCGCGGCTTGGAGAATTCCAGCACCAGGGCGCGGCCGCCCGGCTTGAGCACCCGGTACATGGAGCGCAGGGCGGCGTCCTTGTCGGTGACATTGCGCAGGCCGTAGGCGATGCAGATGCAGTCAAAGGTGTCGTCAGCGAAAGGCAGCGCCTCGGCATTCAGTTGGGTGTAGACCACATTGTCAGTGATGCCCTTGTCGATCAGGCGGTCACGCCCGACCCCGAGCATGGAGGCATTGATGTCCGCGAGCACCACCTGGCCGCTCTTGCCCACCAGGGAGGAGAAGCGAATGGTGAAGTCCCCGGTGCCGCCCGCCAGATCCAGCACGCGGTGGCCGGGACGCACGCCGCTCAGCTCCACGGTGAAGCGCTTGATCAGGCGATGGGTGCCCAGGGACATCAGGTCGTTCATCACGTCGTACTTGCTGGCGACGGAGTGGAACACCTGGCCCACGCGCTTGACCTTCTCTTCCACCGGCACCTGCTCGTAGCCGAAATGCGTGGTGCGGGCCTTGTTCTGGTCGGTGTCGGACATCGTGGTTTCCTGCTGACCGTGGCGGTCTGGGTGGGGGAATGAGTGCCGGCAGGACGTCAGTTCCGGGGCTGCGACAGCGGCGCAATGGTAATCACTTGAACCTGCTCTGACAAGGAACGGGCCGTCGGTGGCGGCTCCCGGCTGGCCCCGGCGGCGGCCAGATCCTCGAGGTATTTCGCCCACAGGGAGTCCTTCTGTGTGCACAGCTGATGCAGATAGCCCCAGCTGTAAATGCCCGATTCATGGCCATCGTCAAAGACGATGCGAATGGCGTAGTGACCGACAGACTCCACGGCGCGCATGCCGACCTGGCGCTTGCCCGTCTGCAGCACGGCCCCGTGGCGGCCGTGGCCGCGCACCTCGGCGGAGGGCGAGAGCACGCGCAGGAACTCGGCCTCCAGGGCGTACTCGCTGCCATCGGGCCAGCCCAGCAAGAGCAGGCCGGACTTGCGGCGCAGGACGATGCTGCTGGGGACAAGGCTCATGGCGTCTGCCCTCTCACAGGATGAAGCGGCTCAGGTCTTCGTCGGTCACCAGCTCACGCAGCTGTTTCTCGACATAGGCGGCGTCGATGATCAGGGTGGTGCCCTGGCCCACGCCGGCATCGGAGGCCGAGAAGGACACATCCTCCAGCAGGCGCTCCATGACCGTGTGCAGGCGCCGTGCCCCGATGTTCTCGGTGCGCTCGTTCACCTGGTAGGCGATCTCGGCGATCCGGGCAATGCCGTCCTGGGTGAATTCCACGCGCAGATTCTCGGTGCCCAGCAGGGCCTGGTACTGCTCCGTCAGTGAACAGCGAGGCTCGGCCAGGATGCGTTCGAAATCCCGCGCGGTGAGGGCACTCAGTTCCACGCGAATCGGCAGACGGCCCTGCAGCTCGGGAATCAGGTCCGACGGCTTGGAGAGGTGGAACGCTCCCGAAGCGATGAAAAGGATGTGATCGGTCTTCACGCTGCCGTACTTGGTGGTGATGGTGGAGCCCTCGATAAGCGGCAGCAGGTCGCGCTGCACGCCCTCGCGGGACACGCCGCTGTTGCCCGAGTCGTTGCGCACAGTGACCTTGTCGATCTCGTCGATGAAGACGATGCCGGTCTGCTCCGTCAGCTCCACCGCCTTGCTGCGGATTTCCTCCTCGTTCACCAGGCGGGCGGCCTCTTCATCCCTCAGCAGCTTGAAGGCCGTCTTGATCGGCAGGCGGCGCGTCTTCTTCTTCCCGGAGTTCATGCTGGAGAACATGGTCTTGAGCTGGCTGGTCATTTCCTCCAGTCCGGGCGGCGCCATGATCTCCACGCCGCTGATGGCGTCTGCCACCTTGATCTCGATCTCGCGGTCATCCAGTTCGCCTTCGCGCAGCTTCTTGCGGAAGATCTGGCGCGTCGCCGCATCGGGGCGCTCGCGGTTGCCGTTGTCGTCTTCCAGACTGCGTGGCGGCGGCAGCAGGTCGTCCAGGATGCGGTCCTCGGCGGCGTTCTCGGCGATGTGCTCGACCTTGCGCATCTGCTCCTCGCGCAGCATCTTCACGGCCACGTCCACCAGGTCGCGCACGATGGAATCGACGTCGCGGCCCACATACCCCACTTCGGTGAACTTGGTGGCCTCCACCTTGATGAACGGTGCATTCGCCAGTTTCGCCAGACGCCGGGCGATCTCGGTCTTGCCCACGCCGGTCGGGCCGATCATCAGGATGTTCTTGGGCGTGATCTCGGGGCGGATGCTCTCGTCCAGCTGCATGCGGCGCCAGCGATTGCGCAGGGCAATGGCGACGGCGCGCTTGGCGGCGTCCTGGCCGACGATGTAGCGGTCCAGTTCGGACGCGATTTCCCGGGGGGTCATGCTGGACATGGCTCAGAACTCCAGTTCTTCGATCGTGTGATGCTGATTGGTGTACACGCAGATGTCGGCGGCGATGGTGAGACTGTTCTGCACGATGGTGCGGGCATCCAGGTCAGTGTGGCGGTAGAGCGCGCGTGCCGCCGACAGGGCGAAGGGGCCGCCTGAGCCGATCGCCATCAGCGAGTCTTCCGGCTCGATCACATCGCCATTGCCCGTGATGATCAGCGAGGCATCGCGATCAGCCACGATCAACAGAGCTTCCAGCCGTCGCAGCATGCGGTCGGTACGCCAGAGCTTGGCCAGTTCCACTGCCGAGCGCACCAGCTTGCCGTGGTGCTTCTCCAGTTGCTCCTCGAAGCGTTCGAAGAGGGTGAAGGCATCGGCCGTGCCGCCGGCGAAACCGGCGATGACCTGATCCTTGTAGAGGCGGCGCACCTTGCGGGCATTGCCCTTCATGACGGTGTTGCCCTGTGACACCTGGCCGTCGCCACCGACGACGACCTTGTTGCCCCGGCGAACCGAGACGATGGTGGTACCGTGATACTGTTCCAAGCGAATGCTCCTGCCGGCGTGGACCGGGAGTCGAGGGGAGAGGGGGATATGGGCGCAGGTGCGCGCAATTCAAGCGCTCTGGTGCTACTGGCTCAGGCCCATGCGGACGCTGTCGATGCCATTGCTGCGCAGGATGCCCTCGGCCTGGGCCAGTTGCTCGCGATTGTCGAAGGGGCCGACCTGCACCAGGAACAGTGTCTTGCCCAGCAGGGCTTCCTGCCGCACGCGAGAGAACAGGCCCAGGCTCAGCAAGCGATCACTTTGCGCAATCGCTGAGCTTTCCTGCTGGAAGGCGCCTGCCTGCAGCATGAAACCGGCGTCGCGCGGGGCGTCGGCATCCGCTGTCGACGCGATCGGGGCTGGTGTGGCTGCGGCAGTGGCTGGCGCCGGGATGCCGGCATCGACCACGGCCACCGGAGCACCTGTGGCAGGTTCGGTCAGCAGAGGGCTGGCAACGGGCTGTGCAGCGACGTCCGGCTGCACGGCTGGCTGGTCGGTGACAGGGGCACTCAGCGGCGCTCCGGTGGTTGCCAGTGTCGTGGCGGCGCTGTTCTGCGGCATGTTGTCGACGATCAGTTCGTAATTGGGCAGCTCCTTGTAGAACTCCAGCTGCAGACGGGCGGCGGCGGCTTCCAGTTCCTCGTTGCGGCGCTGCTGAGCGGCGGCCAGCTCTGCTTCGTTGGATGCCACAGCCTCATCCGTCATGTTGCCCACCGGTGGGAGGATGCCGGAGAGATAGATGAGGAAAAAACTGAAAAAGCCCAGCACGGCTCCTGTCACAAGCCCCGTAACCAGCAGGTTGCGGGTGGGCGGCGGTGCCACCGGCTTGTTGCGTGCCTGCTCGGGGGCCGCGCGGCGTCGTGTCTTGGCGAAATCGTGGGCCATGGTGTCCTTGCGTGGAATCGCTGCTGGGTTCAAGTGGCGGCCATTATCCCGGAAAAGCGTGCGGCCAACTACTCCCGTTCCGGTGTCATCGGCGAGGGCTCAGAGCATGTCCTGGGGATCGACATCCACTGACCAGCGCACGGTGCGCGCCTCGCGCAGGGATTCTATCTGCGGACACAGGCGAGAGAGCAGTTGCTGCAGCGCAGGGCGTTGCGGGGCACTGAGCTGCAGTTGGGCGCGGAACTTGCCTGCGCGCTTTTCCATGGGTGAGGGGAGCGGGCCCATCAGGTTCACTTGGTTGTCTGCAGCCTGCGCGATGAGCGTTTCGGCCAGGGCGCGTAACTGCGCCAGAAAACTCTCGGGAGCCCGGTAGTCCTCCGACTCGGCGCGGATCAAGGCCAGGGCGGTGCACGGGGGCATGCCTGCGAGCTGCCGCTCCTGCAGCAGCAGGCGGGCGAAGTGCCCGTAGCCTTCGCGGACCAGCGTCTGCAGGGTGGGGTGGGTGGCGTGCCGTGTCTGGATCAGCACTTCTCCTGGCATGCCCTCGCGGCCGGAGCGTCCTGCCACCTGCATCAACAACTGGGCCGTGTGCTCCTGGCCGCGGAAGTCAGCGCTGAACAGTCCGGCATCCGCATCCAGCACGCCCACGAGGGTCACGCGGGGAAAGTGATGACCCTTGGCCAGCATCTGGGTGCCGATCAGCACACAGGGCCCGCCTTGGTGCACTTCGTTCAGCAACACGTCCAGCTCGTTCTTGCGTCGCGTGGTGTCGCGGTCGATGCGCAGCACGCGCGTCTGCGGGTACAGCGCCTGCAGCCAGGCCTGGGTGCGCTCGGTGCCCAGGCCAAGCGCCTGCAGGTTGCGTGACTTGCACTGCGGGCAATGGCGGTCGACAGGGCGACGGGCATCGCAGTGGTGGCAGCGCAGATGCGGAGTGGTGCGGTGCAGCGTCATGCGCGCATCGCAGTGCGCGCACTCCGATACCCAGCCACAGTCAGCACACTGCAGCGTCGGGGCGAAGCCGCGCCGGTTGAGGAAGACCAGCACCTGATTGCCGGCCTGCAGATGCGCCTGCATGCGGCTCAGCAGTGGCCCGGAGAATCCCTCCTGCACCAGTTCCTGGGTGGTGTCGACCAGATGCAGCGTGGGCTGGGCGGCCTGACCTGCACGCTCGGTCAGCAGCAGATGGGCGTAGCGGCCGCAGGCCACGTTGTGCAGCGACTCCAGACTGGGTGTCGCCGAGCCCAGCACCACGCAGATGCCTTCTCGTCGGCCTCGTACCACGGCCAGATCCCGGGCCGAGTAGCGAAAGCCGTCCTGCTGCTTGAACGAGCTGTCATGCTCTTCGTCCACGATGAGCACGCCAGGCTGTGCCATGGGGGTGAACAGGGCTGAACGCGTGCCGATGATGATCCGGGCGTGACCATCCCGGGCATCCAGCCAGGCCTGCAGACGCTCGTTGTCGGTCAGGCCCGAGTGCAGGACGGCGATGCGGCACTGGAAGCGACGCCGGAAGCGGCCGATGGTCTGCGGCGTCAGGCTGATTTCCGGCACCAGCACCAGGGCCTGCTTTCCTGCACTGAGGACGGCATCGATGATCTGCAGATAGACCTCGGTCTTGCCGCTGCCGGTGACGCCATCCAGCAGGAAGCAGCCAGAACTGTCCAGAGCGCTGACGACAGTTTCCACGGCTACACGCTGGCGCTCGTTCAGTGCCAGTGCATTCTCGCGCGCGGCGGCAGGCGTGTCGCTCGCCGCCGGCAAGCCGACATCGACTGCCTCATGCGCGCAGACCAGCCCCGCAGTGACGAGTGCGCTCAGCGCCGCCGGGGACATCTCCGTCTCGATCAGGCTGAGCTTGTCCAGCTCGCCATGTTCGCTCAGATAATCGACGATCTCGCGCTGGCGCGGGGCGCGGCGCAGCGCGTCCCCAGGCAGTGTCAGGCCGGAGTCGCACAATCGCCAGACTCGGCGCGCGGCGCGAGCCGCCGGACGTTCCTGGCGCAGCAGAGCCGGCAACATGCTCTGCATGGCGTCCCCGGGCGGGTGCTGGTAGTACTGGGCCGCCCACAGGAAAAGTTCGAGCAGGGCGGGCGGTACCAGCGGACAGTCGTCGATGCAATGCAGTGCCCGCTTGAGCTTGCCCGCCGGCACGCTGCTCTGCGCATGCACGCTGACCAGCACTGCCACCAGGGTGCGCGGGCCGAACGGCACGGCAACCCGGATGCCCGGAGTGAGGGCCGCGGCGTCGGCAGCATTCATGCCGCTGGGGGGAAGGTAGTCGAACAGGCGGCGCAGTGGAGACGGCACGGCCAGTCGCAGGATGACAGGAGTCGAGGGCGGCGCAGCGGTTCTGGAAGCGTTCGTCATGGTGGGCGGCAGGCTGGCGTGATCAGGGCGCACTGGCGCCGGCAGGTGCCCGGCATGGTAAGTCGATTGCCCGGACCTCGCAACCGACGCGGCCTTGCGCCTGTCCCGGCCGGCGCCAATTGGTTTATACTCGCCGCCACTTTGCACCCGCCAGGATGGAGTACAGGCCCATGAGCACAGAATCGGTTCCTGCCGAATTGCTGCACGTCAGAGAACAGATCGATCGCATTGACCACGGTCTGGTTCTGCTGCTCGCGAATCGCTTTGCCCTGACACAGCGAGTCGGAGTGCTCAAGGCGCAACATGGCCTCGATGCCCTGGACCCTGAACGAGAAAGCCGCAAGCTGGCCGAGATTCGTCGCTTGTGCGAAAGCCACGGCGTCGCTCCCGCGCTCATGGCCGAAATACTGGCGCGGGTCATGGCTGAGGTGGTGAAGAACCACAAGGCAATCCGGGATGCACTGAGCTCGGGCGCCTGACCATCAATTCGCGCAGCAATCAAGCACTCGCTGCTATTGCCAAAGCATTGCTCTTTGGTAGAATGCACGCCCGTTTAGCTGGCAGCCCTCGTGTCCAGTGGAAAGCAAACAATGAGGTAGAGGCATGAAACCCGATATTCACCCCAATTACGTGGCGATGACTGCTACCTGCAGTTGTGGCAATGTGCTGAAGACACGCTCCACACTTGGCAAGGACATCCTGCTGGACGTGTGCTCAGAGTGCCACCCGTTCTATACCGGCAAGCAGAAGATCCTCGACACGGGTGGTCGCGTGGATCGTTTCAACAAGCGCTTCGCTGGCCGCACGCTCAAGTAAGCGTCAAGCCGAAGAAAACAAAAAGGCGTCCGGGGCAACCCTGACGCCTTTTTGTGTTTCTATCGTCGCCGCATGCAACCTCAGAAAATGATCTCGATGGTGGGTTCGACGTCCTCGGTTTCCGGCGCGTTGCTCGGGGCAGGGACGGGCGCGGCAGACGCCTGGGTGGGGTCGTTCTCTTCCATGAACAGTTCGAACATCGAGTTCGCCTGATCCGGCCGCGCACTGCGTCCTGTCTGCTTGTTCACCAGTCGATCCACCAGGCCTTCCGGGCGTTCCATCATGCGCTCAGGAGTCCCCTCCAGCACAGCCTTCATGTAGTCGATCCAGATCGGCACCGGCACCGTGGCACCCTGTTCACTCTCGCCCAGCGGCTGTGGCTGGTCAAAACCGATGAAGACGCTGGTGGCAACGTCGCGGTTGAAGCCGGTGAACCAGAGCTCTGTCGGACCGTTCGTCGTGCCCGTCTTGCCCATCAGGTCCTTGCGGGGAATCTCCCGGCCCACGCGACGGCCGCTGCCTTCCTCGATCACCGAGCGCAGCATGCTGCCAAGCACATAGGCGACGCGCGGGTCCACCACCTGTTCCGCAGGCATTTCGTTGAAAGCGATGGCATCGCAAGTCTTGCCGCAGGCGACGCTCTGCACGGGCAGCGGCACCTGGCCATCCAGCGTGCGGATCTGCTTGATCAGCGTGGGGGTGACCTTCTGACCGCCATTGGCAATGGTGGCAAAGGCGCCCGCCATCTGGATCGGCGGCACGTCCTGGCTGCCCAGCGCCACGGTCAGGTCGACACGCGGGAAGTGATCGGTCTCGATGCCGAAGCGTTTGGCAAAGGGCAGCACCACATCAGACCCCAGCTGCTCATAGAGTCGCACGGCCGGAATGTTGCGGGAATTGGTCAGGGCGGTGCGCAGCGTGATCGGGCCGGCGAAATTGTTCTCGAAATTGCGCGGCCTGTAGTCGCCCCTGGCGAAGGCGGCGTCATTGATGATGGACGCCGGCGTATAGCCCTGCTCCAGCGCGGCGCCATAGACGAAGGGTTTGAAACCGGAGCCCGGCGGGCGGGGAGTGATGGCGCGGTTGACCTGGCTGAGCCCGAAATCATAGCCCCCGACCAGGGCCAGGATGTCGCCGTTGTCGGGCGACACGGACACGATGGCGCCCTGCAGGTCGGGAATCTGGCCAAGTGACCAGCTGCCGTCGGCGGCCTGTTTCAGGCGCACGAGATCGCCCTCCCGCACGATGTCGGAGGCACGCTCAGGGCGCGGCCAGGCGCGGCCGCGGTCGATGAAGGGCGCCGCCCAGCTCAGGCCGGACCACCCCACGGTGACAGTGCTGCCATCCTGCAGCAGAGCCTGGATCTCCCTGTCGGCCACGCTGCTCACCACCGCCGGATGCTGGTTGCCCAGGACCTGCTCGCTTTCGAGCGCCTGCAGCCAGGTGCTGCGCGCGTCGGCGTCCGTCGCCACATCGATGTGGTCCTCCGGTCCGCGATAGCCATGGCGCTTGTCGTAGTACTCTTCCAGGCCGTTGGTCAGTGCCTCGTTGGCGATCGCCTGCTTGTCGCTGTGGATGCTGGTGCGCACTTCGAAGCCCT
>JACCDS010453946.1_pt1 | contig 13623 bp, 4 predicted proteins | sample 7446441 | NCBI WGS metagenome assembly JACCDS01 (sample SAMN15323445, study PRJNA562643) | freshwater metagenome | isolation source: river surface water | place: USA:Blue River Watershed | collected 2017-08-17 | reverse complement strand
CCCTACTGAACTGCAGCACCGCACGCCCATGTCCGACCATCTCGCCCGCCCTGTCCGTCCTCAACCCGGCAAGGTCTGGCTGGTAGGCGCCGGTCCCGGCGCTGCCGATCTCCTGACCGTACGCGCGGCCAGGCTGCTGGCCGAAGCTGACGTCGTGCTGCACGATGCGTTGGTGACCCCCGAAATTCTTGAACTGTGCAAGCAGGCCGACCTGATCTCCGTCGGCAAGCGCAGTGGCCAGCGCTCGACCGCGCAGACGCTGATCAATCAGCAAATCATCGAATGCGCGTTCCGCTACGACCGCATCGTGCGCCTGAAGGGTGGCGACCCCATGCTGTTCGGCCGCGCCGACGAAGAGCTGAGCGCGCTCGAAGCCGCCCGCGTCCCGTATGACGTCGTCCCCGGCATCACCACCGCCTTTGCTGCAGCCGCCGCGATCCACCAGCCGCTGACCAAGCGCGGCGTAGCGCGCAATGTCGCCTTCTTCACGTCCACCACCGCCCCCGGCGAACCCGACCAGGCTTCCCTGCCCGGCTGCGATACGCTGGTGCAATATATGGGTGGCGCCGAAGCCATCGCGACGGCCAAGCGCCTGCTCGACGCCGGCAAGCCGCCGGAGACCCCGGTGATCGCTGTCGAGAACGTCAGCCGCGCCGACCAGCGTGTGATGCGAATGACGCTGGCCCAAATGGTGGAAGGCATCCCGAATTGCACGGGGCCGGTGCTGGTAATGATTGGCGAGGCGCTGCGCAGCCGGTCCTGAGCCAACGCTGCTTCAGAGCCTGTCTCGCAACTCCTGCGCAGGCGAATGCGTCAGTGCTGTCCAGCCGCAAACACGGCTGGCAGCGCATCAGCCGACAACACCGCCCCGCCCCATGCTTGCAGTTCTGCATCAGAAGCGGATGCCAGCCTTTCTCTCGCCCAAGCGGGCAACTCACCGAAACGCTGCGTCAACTGGTGCGCCAGCAAGCGCGCCTGTCCTTGCTGCATACCCTGCTGCATACCTTGCGCGATCCCGTGCTCGATACCTTCTTCCCGGGCAAGGCGTTCGATCGACGTCACATAACGCATCTTCATTTCCTCCTCGGACGCTTCCAGAGTTTTCCGAAAAACCTGCTCCTGCTCTTTGGGCAGCCGCATCATCCAGTCAACTACGCCAAACAATTCGATCACTTTCTGCTTGTCCCAATCATGCCGGTACAGGTCTCGAACGATCTGCCATTTGGCCATGCACCGGGCTTGCGGATCCTGTGCCGTCGCCCGGGTCGCCAGGTGGGCGCGAGTGACGATCGCAAACGGATTGGCACTGTCCGCCAGCTTCGCTTCGCTGCCTGACCAGTCCAACAGCTTGGCCATCGGAAAGCGGATCCCCATCTGACAATCGAGCACGTCATAACTGAAGGCCGTCGGCCGCCAATGCAGTTGGTCATCAGCCAGCACGGCAAGGCTGGCAACCGGCGTGCGATAGCGATCGTAGAGCCGGTAGTTGTAGACGAACATGCGCTCCGCAAAGCTCGCTTGCGGGCTGCCTTGCACTTCCAGATGGATGTACAGCCATTCTTGCTGGCCGCCTTGGCCAGTCACCCGCACCAGCTTGTCGACAAAACGTTTGCCGAGTTCGGCATCGCGCACGACTTCACGCAATTCCTGCTCAAGGAAGGCAATGGGCTGCGACCAGTCGATCCGGGCGTGCGCGGCCGGAAAATAGAAATGCAGGAAGTCGGCGAAGTAGCGCTCGATCGCTGCCTTCCAGGGACTGTCGTAGTCGTCTGCCACGTCGCGCTCCTGCCGCGGCTGGAATTGGCGGCCAGCGGGAGCATCGCTTGCAAGTAATGACAGAAGTACGTTCTCGTGATGAAGCGCCTATGGCTGGAGTCAATACGTGAGAATGGCATCGAGGACGTTGCGCACGGACCGCACCCATCAAGTGCGCGGATTGAGCATCATGATCACGATCGACAAGGGGCAGTGACTTAGCAAACGAAGCGGCTACAGCCGATACGCGGTATGTCATGCGCACGCATGTTGTTGGGTAGCGCCTACACTCCATCACGCGCTGAAGGCTGACATCTAACGCTCCTGCCCTCAGGCGACGCGCTACCTCGCACGATCACGCCCTTTGCGTGATCCTTCCGCGGAATCCTTCCACCTCGTGCGTACGGCTTCAACTTGTGCGGAAGGACTCCCTAAGTTCCATTTTGGAAATTAAATCCACAGTAAATCGCATGAACGGCTTGATTGATCCGCCCACATCAGATGCTATATACTCCAGCCATATACAACCTTACGGCCGGAGGCAACTGATGACCATTTCATCGGTATTCATCAACAACCGCACTCAGGCGGTCCGTCTGCCAGCTGAGCTTCGCCTGCCCGAAAACGTCAAGCGCGTACAGGTTCGCGCCATGGGACATGACCGCATCATTTCCCCGGTCGAGAATGCGTGGGACAGCTTTTTCCTGAACGGGCCGCAGGCGTCGGATGACTTCATGAACGAGCGCGCAAGTCAGGAGCAGGCACCGCGGGAAGCGCTCGAATGATCCGCTACCTGCTTGATACGAACATCGTCATCTATGTGATCAAACGACGACCGATCGAGATCCTGCAGACTTTCAACGAGAACACCGGGCGCATGGCTATCTCAGCCATTACCTTATCTGAGCTCTACCATGGCGCAGAAAAGAGTTCACGGATCAACGACAATCTGCGCGTAATCGAAGATTTCTGTAGTCGCCTCGAAGTACTGCCCTATACCGCAAAGGCAGCTCAACACTACGGGGCCATACGAGCAGCATTGGAACGCAGAGGCGAGACGATCGGTGTCAACGACCTCCACATCGCCGCACATGCTCGCAGCGAGGGCCTGACTGTGGTCAGCAACAACCTCGGCGAATTCAGCAGGGTGCCGGCACTTCAGTCAGAAAATTGGCTCGCTGCTTGAAGGCGACCAAGGGTCAATGAATCTTTCATGATGACTTCGGCTAGGTGGTGGCGACAATCGGCCGCATAGAGCGAACACGGAATAATTTGCAGTACCGGCTCTTACCCAAAGACTTCCCGCGGGGCGTAGTTCACTGACGCACCAATTAACTGATTCCCGAAGCTTCCTCACAAGCGCGCGTCCCAGCGCCGCGTGGATTCACGCTGACGCAAGCAAGCAACGTTTTACGCGGCGATCTATTTTTTCGTCGTAACTCCAGACGTATTCTGATACAAACTCGGAGGCTTTCCCCCAGTTGGCGTCACCATCGACTATTCGATCAAGGTGACGACCATGAACTCCACCTCCCGCATTCGTCGTAGTTTTCTCCATCCCCTGTTATTGCCGCTTCTACTTGCTTGCGCATTCGGAGGGTGTGCATACAAAGACACCCGTAGTTATCAAGTCGGCGAGACAAAGATTCGATGCCTTGACGGGTCTGGCGTGAGAAAAACATGCACTTCACTGAAGGAATTAAGCCTGACGGAGCAATGGTTCATTGAGAGCGCAATTGCTGACGCCCGCGAAAAGCAGCACAGCAAGGTAACGTCGGAAACTCTGCAGCCACACGAAAGCGCCGAGTTTGTAGAGGCGTCGGACAGGTTCAAAAAATATGAAATCCCGAAGGAAATCAAAGGCGGCCCCGCCTTCTGGCTCGACAACGATCGCATCGTATTTGCATCGCGAGCGCATAACGGATGGAAGGCGAAAAAGCTCGAGCCTTCACGCATCGTTTCATACAACGTAGTCACCGGCGAACTCGTCGATAGCGGCTACCGGGGTCAGGTGAATTGCCTGAATCATCTTGGCGACATACTGATCGACCAAGTTGACAACGAAGAAAGCTCTTACAGGCTAAACGAACGTCGATGGTTTTACGGCAAATGGGGACAGCCATTGCAACGGACGGAATACGTCGAAAACTGGCCGTTTCTTCCTTATCTCTGCGACTTCAATGTGTTACGTAATCCGGCTTATCGCTCGACGCCAGGGCCAATTCGCAAAGATTCAATTAGATATACCCCGCTCCTGCCACAGCACGGGGTGCTGAAGGAAACGGATTTCGCAGACGACGGCTCCGAAATCAACAAGATCTACTTGCTCAAACCGGATGGGCAAGGGGCATTGATCGCAACCAAGCAACTCAGCCATTTTCAATTTACGTATCTCCCTTGGAGCGACGCCTACTTCGAAGTGGAAGTATTACCAGATGAACCTCGGACGTTCTCCCCATCGGGAGTGGTGGTCAGACATTCGATTCCCAAGCTTCTCCAGTATTGGAGAAAGACTATCTACTCTTCGATAGCAGCATATCCCAGCCGCCATGGAATTGTCTGGGCGGTTCAGCAAAAAACCGGATTTTGGCGCAAACAGGGACTGTTCCTTCAGCCCGAGAAGGGCTTGCTCCGGATTGACCAAGGGCAGCCATCCGGCACTCTACAAACCTCTCCGGACGGTTGCAAGATAAGCGAGCAAATACTCCGTGGCGATCCATACGGCAGTGACTGGCGCAATTACATACAAGTTGTGATTGATCTTTGCAAGGAAAATGACAAATGAATCAGCAGACGATACCGTCAACAAACTTGAGAGTCATGACTCAAGAAGAGAAGCATCTTCTGGAAGTAGGCATGGCCGGCGCCCAAACTGCCTATGAGCTGAACAACGGTTTTGGGATCGTGCCGGGAATGCCATTACGGTATATCGATGATTCTGCAGGCCTCAAAGCTCCGGGTGCCAGACCATTCAAGATTGCAGAACTGGATGGCTTTATAGTCCAGAGCGCCATCAATGATCCGAAAACAGGCCTGAATGCTTACGTTGCTTTCAACAAGGAGAGCGGTGTCGTATTGGTTTCAATGGCTGGCACAAACGTCTTCGGCTTTGGAGGTGACTGGGCGGATACCGTAGAGGATGTCGCTCGATTAGGGACAAAACAATCAACCGAGTTAGCAAGCGCTGTTGAATTCCGAGAAGCGCTTAGAGACTCAATCACTGGAATTGGCGGAATCAATGCCTTGAATAAAATAGTGATCAGCGGCCAAAGTCTCGCAGGTGGAATGGCACCGATCGTAGGAATGCACCTCGCATACGGAAGCCCCGAAAGCAAAAATCGCCTTTTCTACAAAGAACTGGGAATAACTCCTGACAAGCTATTCATTGCCTCCATCAATGGCTTTGGTGACGAATATAGCGTCAAAAATGCAGGCTTCACCGACAGCGAGATCAGTGAATTCAGATCGAAGGCAGACCTCCATCGCGTGGTCGTGCAAAACAGGTTCACTGGTGAATATGACCTGGTCGCACAAATGGGAGGCAGATTCAGCGGAACTGACTGGATACTTCCCGTCGAGCGTGCACAAGGCACCCAGCTTCATAGTTACCGGGCTGGCATCGCGGAGGGGGTAGACAATCTTTACGGCGATCTGGCCGGGATGAAACCTGGGTCGGTTCCGTTTTTCGATCACGGTTCGCTGTCTCGCAACCTTGCCTGGCTCGATTCCAATAATCTGATAAAAAACAATCCGGTATCCCTGACCTGGGCCGGTTATGTGGCCATGCTGTTTTCGCAGCCTGGTGAAAGTAGCGAAAGTATCAGTCGCACCTTGCAATACGTTGCAGGCATGCCTAAGCCGGTTGCAACTGTCATCGGTGTCATATCGGAAGTCGTGCTTCGCGCACTTCCAATCACACATGCCGCGCAGGCGATCAGCTTCCTTGCCGGCACCTACTTTGGTGGAAGTCTTATTGGCTCCATCAAGTCCCCACAGCCCGTATTTGATGTCGACGCTGCATTTGGGCCAGTACAAGAGGGGTGGCTTCGCTATGTACAGATTGACGAAGCCAGCAAAATTCCCATGGTAGTCATCGACACCAATCCTGAAACGCAGGTAAAAGTCATCAAACGACCTGATGGAAGGACGCTGGAGGTTCACACTGATGGATCTGAAATCCAGACCCACCCGGACTTCGGCATGGCTGCCGTGAATGCCGATGGCAGCGGCATGCTATTCCTGAAAACACAGGATGCTTCTTCGGGAGATATCACGTCAACAGCTGTACTGCTCGAGCCGGGATCCATTCTAAAACCCGAGGAGAATGGCTGGCGAGTCCTGAGGGCAATCGATCAGTCAGCGGGATTGTACGAATCGGCGCTCTATCAGGGAGCCCGCATGCAACTCAGCGAGATTCAATTCGAAGCCGATGCCGCTGGAAAGCCGAACGGAAAATCTTCGCAAACATTGCCGATCATTCGACAACTACCAACTAATTCACTGAGCCTGCCAGAGCCGCAAGGAATTCAACAGACAGTCGTACGCATCGACGCCAATCATTTCCAGATCGTGCTACGTGACGATGACCGCCGCACAATACAGGTGGTCGACTTCATCGAAGACAAGTCTCGCAGCGAAACCACCTACCGCGACGGCCATGGTAATCTGCAGAAACGTATCACTGTCGAGCAATTGAACGCAGACGCTTCGCGAACCACCATCATCGGCGCAGATGGCGAGCCAACGTCATCCACCGTTGTGCAGCGCTACAGTCGCGCGGGAGAACTCTACGAGTTGGAAGACACTATCGACTTCAGCGAGGGCATCCGACTGGTGACCGTCCGCGATTCGAATGGCTTTATCAAGGAATCAGAAGCTGTCCCACTCAATGCCAAGCCCTCTCAGTACAGTGAAGTCGTACGCGAAAAACTGGAAAGCGACATCGCCGACTTCCTCACCGCCCTCCGCCAGAAAGACACCGCCGGCATCATCCTTTCGACCGCCCGCATTGCGCTCGACTATGGACGTTCCCAGGGAATGGTAACCACGCATTTCGATGGCATGGTCGCTGATGTATCGAGCGGGCTGGCGCTGGTCAGCTCGCTGCGTTCACTGCAATCCGGCGATACGCTGGCCAAGGTTGGGGGCACTGTCGGGCTGCTGAACAGTACAAATTACCTGGCCGGACGCATCACCGGCGCTGGCTATCTGAGCCCGGCGCAGTCGGCCATGTTGTCGCAGGTCGGCGCCCTGTTGTCGATCGCCAATTTGACCAACCTTGGAAAGATGATCGAGGCCGGGCAGGTCGGCTCGGCCGGCGCGACCGTTGTGTCAGCTATCAACGGCGTCGGCTACCTTTCGGGCACCAGTTCAGCGCTGATGGGCACGGGCGCTGCCATAGCGATCAATCCTGTCGTGATGGTTTTTGTGGCGTTCGCTCTGGACAGCCTCTTTGGTGAAGATCCCCCTCCTCCCCCACCCCAAGGCATCGCGAGTTTCTATCGCGACGACACCGGCGCTTTGCGCTACCGAATCAGCGAGGCGAACCCGCTTGGCGACCAGATACTCCGGCGCGAACTGGACCAGCTGATCCCCAAGATGGAGCGCCTGCTGACCGAGGCTAATGCCTATATCCCCAGGCCTGAAAACGCGCTGAACCTGATCGCTTCGCGGATGCCGACGGTGCAGATTTCGGCCTGGCCAAGCCGGGAGGACAACGGCGTCAACAATTATTTCTTCGTGCTGGCGCAAAAAGATCCGCTGCGCGACGACCCTTCTTATGTCGCGATCTCGCGGCTGGACCTGGTGAAGTTATACGGGGAGACACTGGCACTGCCTGAAGCCCTGGTGCAGCGCTGGGAAGTCGATCATCTGCGCGCAAAATTCGGTGCAGATGAAATGCACTGGCAAACCGAGGGCGAGTGGCTTCGGGGACGCAGCCCGATCGAAAAAGCGCGTTCACAGCTGCAATCGGAATACGATCGCGCTACCGCCCACTGGGAGGCGGCCGCAAAGCTGGGCTTGATGCTTTCGACCTTCGGCGGCGAAACATCGGGGCATGGAAACGTATCGGCGCAGGGATTGGCGTCCGACCAGGTCGGCAAAGCGCGTGCGGCAATGGCGGCTGCAAAGGCGGCCGTCGACCAGTACAACATCGAACACCCGCTCGATCCTGGTCAGGCAGCGCGTGCGACAGAAGCGGAAGAACTGGATTTTGCCCGGAGCCACGCCGCCCGCGAGACGGTGTCGCTGCAATGGATGAAGCTGTTGGCCGTGGACTTCGGCAATGACGGTGTGCAGATCGTCGACCTGCCCGGCGATGTCGGCACCGATCTCGACAGCCTGCGCAACCAGCATGTCGCCCGCTTTGACCTGGATGGCGATGCCTTCCGCGAAGCCACGCAGTGGGTAGCGCCCGGCGATGCGATCCTTGGCATCGACCGTAGCGGCAACGGCCTGATCGACAATGGCAGCGAGCTTTTCAACGGTGCCGATACCCCTTTTGACCAGCACGGATTGGCTTCACTGGCCTATTACGACGCGAATGGCGACGGACTGATTACCTGGGAAGATCCCGCCTACCGGCAGCTACGACTCTGGTTTGACCTCGATGGCGATGGCAGCGCCGGCCAGTTGGAGGTATTCGACTTGCAGATGCGTTTGGTCGCCCTGGGGCCGGATGCAGTCACTGACGAGGCGCTTGCATCCTTGGCGGTGGAATCCGTCGATCTGGCGACATCGACACTGCGATTCGCTGACGGAAGCTTCGCCCCCGTTGCGCAACTCAACCTGCTTGCCCATACCGAAGGCCTCCAGATTGCGATGGACGAGAGTACAGGCAACCTGAATGTCTTGCATGAGGATGGGTTGCGGGAGAATTTCATCACGCTGGTCGATGACATGACAGCACTGATGGAATTGCAGTCCCAGACGCTGTCATCAAGCCGTCGTACGGAACTGGAGTCCCTGGCGGCCCGCTACGGGCTCAACCCCAACTCGGCCGATTTTCCCAGCATCGTGCAAGGCCTGCGCGCCAGCGGGCAAGTCCTTGGCGCACAAGATACGGTGATTTATTTTGGCGATGACGATGTATGGGTCGATGGCACTGTGCGGGAGCGGCTGGAACAGATGCGGATCAGCTTCCGCAAGCTCGGCAACCCGGCCGACATCCTGGGGGCTGACCCGCAACTGGCGCGCATCGGCGACCCGCTGCAGTCCCAGTCGCTGGGTGGCCGAAGTACTTTCGATGATCGCTGGGTGCCGAGCCGAAAATTGGGCACCGGCGATATCAGCAGCGATGCGCCTCCAGCCCCTCCCTCGCCTGACAAAGCTCCTGAACAAAGCGCAGTGCCTTCGGACGTCTATAGTCTGCTCGCAGTGACCAAAGGCGCACAGGCTGGCGGCCTCGTCACGCGGACGGCAGTGGTCAGCAGCGATCCGGCCCAGACAGCGTCCACTGACCTGCCTGCGACGATTTTCAGCACCGCCCAGCCGCTCGCACGGTTCGCCACACTGCATATCGCCGCCGATGAAGACAATGTGGTCGGCTTCGGTTACCAGCAGCTGGCCCAGGAAGCTCGTCTCGCATTGGCCGCAGGCGATCCTGAAATCCGACTGCAAATGGTCGGTGTACGCAGCGCCAGTCACGGCAAGGTCAACATGGATGACGACGGCACCCGGCTCAGCTTCACGCCCCAGCTGGATTTCAACGGCGACGCAAGCTTTACTTTTGTGCTGGCCGACCAATATGGTCGGGTGTACGAGCGTGAGGTATCGATCAGGGTTCAGCCGGTCAACGATGCACCCCGCACCGCAGGGGAGTCAATTTCATCTTCCGAAGACGTGCCGCTGCTGATCGATACCAAGGTGCTGCTCGCGAATGATGTTGACATCGAGGGTGACAGTATCAGCGTGACTGGCATCGCGCGCGTAGCGCTTGGCCGGGCAGAGTTGCTCGCCAATGGCATGATCCATTACACGCCGCCGTCGGATCAGTACGGTATCACCGATACGCTCGAATACATCGTGCGTGACAGCCAAGGCGCCAGTTCAGTCGCAAGGGTCCGCATCTCGCTGGCCGCCGTTGACGACGCGCCATCAGTGGTGGCAGAACGCGTCGTCAATGCGCGCGAAGACCAGGTGCTGAGGATTGCCCCGCGCCTGCTGCTGCGCAATGATTTCGACGTAGATTCCGATTCCCGGCTGGGCTCCAAGCCTTTGAAACTCACCGCGGTGGGATCGGCCGAACACGGCAGCGTTCTCGTGGAATCCGGTGGCGAAGTGGTATTCACGCCAGATGCAGATTTCAACGGCGAGGCCAGCTTCAGCTACACGGTGATGGATGAAACCGGGCTGGCCACCACCGGACGCGCGTTGGTCCGCATCGATCCGGTCAATGACGCACCCTTGGCAGCTGGCGAGCATATCGACAGCCGCGAGGATGAGCGCCTGCTGATCGACCCGGCGCTGCTGCTGAAGAACGAGGTCGATACGGATATCGAACGCGGCGAGAAGCAAAAGCTTGCCGTAGTCGCGGTGGATCAGGCCGAAGGCGGCAGTGTCATGCTCAAAGACGGGTTGATCAGCTTTACTCCCGATGCCAACCGTACGGGCGTCGCAAGCTTCCGCTACACGGTCAGCGATGGCGCCGGAGGCTTTGCCCAGTCCAAAGTCGACATTGCGCTGGCCGCCGTCAACGATGCACCTGACCTCCCCCAACTGCGGTTCAGCGCGGTCGAAGATACAGAGCTGGTCCTGCCCGCCTCGCGCCTGCTGGAAGGTGCGACCGATGTCGATAGCGATCCGCAGTCGCTCAAGCTGATTGGCGTTGGCAATCCCGCTGGTGGAACGCTGACATGGTCCGGCGATCAGCTGTGCTTCAAGCCAGCTGCGGACTTTGCGGGAACGGCAAGTTTTGAATACACGGTCGCTGATGATCAAGGGGCCAGAACGACGGCCATCGCTTCCATCGATGTGAATGGCGTCAATGATGCACCCGTCCTGATTCCTGGCAGTCGCTTTGAACCGGTCGGGAATGAAGACCAGGAAATTCGCATTGCCGAGTCTGCATTGGCAAAGATGTTCTGGGATGCCGACGGCGATGTGCTGCGAATCGATCCTGCCTCACTCAAGGCATTCAATACTGGTGACCGCGTACGCTTTGATGAAGTGCGCCGCGAGCTGGTGTTCCGCGGCGCGCCTGACGCTAGCGGCCTGAGGCAATTCTGCGTCGCGGTGACAGATTGTCAGGCAAGCTCGGCACCGTTGACTATCAGTGTGAATTTAAGCCCGGTCAACGATGCGCCGATCGTCAACGCTGTTGGCTTTCAAATGCTGGAAGACGGCGGCGAGACTGATCCGACCAAATCGGCATGGAGCTACCTGTCCCACTCGCTGCTGCTGACCGGCGCCAGCGATGTCGAGGGGGACGCGCTGAAGATTGTAAAACTGACCGGAGCGCGTACGACCGGCATACCCAGTCCACAAGCGGTTGAGGTCATCAACGATGAAGCGAAGCAGCGCGTCGCGATCCGCGCACCATTGAATTACAACGGCACCATCGAATTCGAGTTCACGGTCTCGGATGACAATGGCGGGGAGACCGTGCAGAAGGCTTACGGCAGGGTTACGCCGGTCAATGATGCGCCTTTCCTGACGGTGCAAAAAAATGGCGCAATGCTCAGCAGGCTCTGGGGCAACATCGCTTGGGAAAGAACGACCTGGCAGATTAATGCATGGGATCCTGATATTGGCCAGACGATGACCTTTGCCATCGAGCGAAATCCGCTGCGCGGCAGTATCACGCTTTCTGGCACGTCGACGGCTCCCGATTCCCGAGGTGGCGTCCTCGGCAGCGCCACGATCCTGACGAATAGCGGGATGGGAAACAGGACGACGACCGAGACCAGCTGGTTCAGCGCCACCGATTCCTCCGGAGCGAAGTCACAGATCAGCATTTCCTTCACAGGCCGCTACAACGCGGACCCGATCGTCATCGACCTGGGCAAGGACGGGTTCCAGTTCAAGAATATCGCCGACAGCGCCGTCAGCTTCATGGTCGAAGGTGTGAATCGGCGTAGTGCATGGATCGGAGTAAACGATGCGATGCTCGCCTTTGATGCCGATGGCGATGGCCGCATCAATCGGCTCGACGAAATCGCGTTCGGCGCCCATGTCGGCGACCCTTCGCTCAGCGACCTTCAGGCTCTGCAACAGAAGGAATTCGACCAGAACCAGGACGGGATTTTTGACGCGCAAGACGCCAGGTGGCAGCAATTCCTGCTCTGGCAAGACAAGAACGGCAATGGCCTCAGTGACCAGGGCGAACTGCAGACCCTTGCCGAGGCCGGCATACAGGGCCTCTACCTGGACGCCAACGTCCTGAACCGCGCAGAAGGCGCTGACGTTCGGGTCCGTGGCTATACGCGGCTGCTGATGAAGGATGGCAGCCTGATGCAGGCCGCGGATGTATGGCTAGGTCTGGAGAATCCGGATCGCACCGGCAGCACCGCGGCTGATCCGTCCATGCAACAGGTATCACTGCTGGGTTCCGACCAGCTGGCAAACCTGCTCAGGCAGCTGGCCGAGGCACCGCAAGGAGGGAACCGCGCGCCCCTGGTCTACGGCTATCTGCCAACGCAGTTTGCCGGCGAGGGCCAGCCCTTCCGGCTGGAGATTGCGCCGAACTTCTTCATCGACGCAGATACCACCGATCCGTTGACGATCGATATGCGCCTGGCTGACGGCTCTGCCTTGCCGTCTTGGCTGCACTGGAATCCGGAACGGCTTGTTCTCGAAGGAATGCCGGGTGAAAGCGAAGCCGGCAAACTGCAACTGGCGCTGGTCGCTACCGATAGACAGGGCGCCAGCAGCAGCGTCAGTTTCACGCTGGTGACCTCGGAAATCAATCGCATGCCGGTGCTGAAACAGCCCTTGGATACGATAGGCTGGATGACAGACAGCGAGAACGTGTTCCGGATTCCGGACACGCTATTTGCGGACCCGAACAAGGGCGATGCGCTGGCGTATCGCGTCACACTGGCCGACGATTCGGCCCTGCCCTCATGGATGAGTTTTGATGCCGCGACTGCCACCCTTCGTGGCAATCCGGGCGCCAGCCAGTTGCTCAAACCCGTCTCGCTGAAAATCACTGCGACCGACCTGGGCGGCCTTGCGGCCAGCACTATCGTCTCCCTGGCAGCTGCGCACTTTGGCACCGAGGGCGACGACAGGCTGACGGGTTCCACGGCGGATGAGTATCTGTGGGGTGAAGGCGGAAACGATGTGCTTTCCGGTGGCGCCGGAAACGACATCCTGATGGGTGGCAGCGGCAATGACACCTACCAGTTCAACCGAGGCTTCGGCAAGGACACCATCATCGAAAAGGCTGTCGCGACCGACGAAAAGAATACGATACGCTTCGGCGCCAACATCGATCCCTGGTATTCGTGGATGTATCGGGATCGCGATTCGCTTTACATCGTGGTCTACGACAACGCCACGTCGTATGCCCTTGAAGATCAAAGCCTGGTGACGATCCGGGACTTTTACAAGCACCCGGAAAGTAACGCGATATCGTCCATTGAATTTGCAGACGGCACTGTCTGGACCGGACTGCGTGACAGGAACATCCCTCTTTTCCTCGCGCTGACGTCTGGCGACGATGTTCTGGTCATCGACGACAACTCCCGATGCGAAATCGATGGGGGCGCAGGCGATGATTCCATCACGACGAGTGGCGGTGCCGACCAGATCTTTGCGGGGCCCGGTAACGATACGCTCAACTCGGGCGCCGGCGATGACTATCTCGAGGGCGACACTGGCAGCGACACCTATGTTTTCGATCGTGGCTGGGGTTCGGACCTCATT
>JACCDS011409458.1_pt1 | contig 13627 bp, 14 predicted proteins | sample 7446441 | NCBI WGS metagenome assembly JACCDS01 (sample SAMN15323445, study PRJNA562643) | freshwater metagenome | isolation source: river surface water | place: USA:Blue River Watershed | collected 2017-08-17 | reverse complement strand
CCTGGTCCGCGCCATGGTCACCGGGGTCAAACAGCGGTATTGACGGGCGAGCCCGGTCGGGCGGCGACAATCGGCCGGTTCGCTCCTCACTTGGACCCCCATGACTTTTGAATCCCTTGGCCTGATCCCGGCCTTGGTGCAAGCCGTGCAAGAGCACGGCTACACCGCACCCACGGCCATCCAGACCCAGGCGATTCCGCCCGCCCTGAAAGGCCGTGACGTGCTGGGCGCGGCTCAGACCGGCTCCGGCAAGACGGCGGCTTTTGCGCTGCCGGTGCTGCAGCGCATCGCTCCGGTGCTGTACGGCAGCAAGCGCCGCACCCAGGCGCTGATCCTGGTGCCCACGCGCGAGCTGGCCTCGCAGGTGGGCGAATGGCTGGTGGAACTGGGCCGGCACCTCACCGAGCCGCCGCGCGTGGCGGTGGTGTTCGGCGGGGTGTCCATCAATCCGCAGATGATGGCGCTGCGGGGGGGCGCGGAAATCGTGGTCTCCACACCTGGACGCCTTCTGGATCTGGTCGATCACAACGCCCTGCGCCTGGACACCGTGCGCACGCTGGTCCTCGACGAAGCCGATCGCTTGCTGGATCTGGGTTTTGCCGACGAACTGGCCGAGGTGCTGGCCTTGCTGCCCGAGAAGCGCCAGAACCTGTTCTTCTCGGCCACCTTCCCGCCAGCGGTGCAGACGCTGGCCGACCGCCTGCTGCACGACCCGGTGCGCATCGCCTTGTCGAACGCCGATGCCCGCGCTGTGGGCCTGAGCGGTGACGACGCAGGCGCCGGCGTCGACACCGACGTGCCCGACATCACCCAGCGCGCCATCGAGGTGGACATGCCGCGCCGCACCCAGTTGCTGCGCCATCTGATCGAGACGAACGGCTGGGAGCAGGTGCTGGTGTTTGTGGCCACCCGCTACGCCACCGAGCACGTCGCGGACAAGCTGTCCCGTGCGGGCATTCAGACGGCTTCCCTGCATGGCGAGCTGAGCCAGGGCGCACGTCGCACCGTGCTGACCTCGTTTGCGCTCAAGCGGGTGCGGGTGCTGATCTGCACCGACCTGGCTGCGCGAGGCATCGACATTCCCAAGCTGCCGGTGGTCGTCAACTACGACCTGCCGCGCTCCGCCGACGACTACACCCACCGCATCGGCCGCACCGGGCGGGCCGGGGCGGCCGGTCTGGCGGTGAGTTTCGTGAGCGCCAGCACCGAGGCCCACTTCCGCCTGATCGAAAAGCGCCAGCAGTTGCGGGTCGAGCGCGAGCAGATCCCCGGCTTCGAGCCCACCGAAGTGGCCACGCCGGAGCAGGCCACCGGTGGGATCAAGGGCAGCCGTCCGAGCAAGAAGGACAAGTTGCGGGCCGCCGCAGCGGCTGCGGTCCTGGGCGCGGCTTCGGCGCGAACCCGCAAGGACTGACGCTCCCCATCGATCGATTCACCGCAGGCCGCTCCCGCCGGTCGGCCCCGTCGAACCCGGTAGGGGGCGATCCTCCGTGTCGCGGGGATCGCACGGGCTCACAGATGGATCTGCGTTCCCTTGGCGGGCGCTTCCACTGTCCAGCCCAGATCCTGCGAGATCTTCTGGGCGAAGCCGCACGCCGTTTCGGCTTCGCCATGGACGATGAAGGTGCGCCGGGGCGGCGTCTTGAAATGGCTCAGCCAGCCCATCAGCGCGGCCTGGTCCCCATGGGCCGAGAGCCCGCCCAGCGTGTGGATGCTGGCCCGCACCGCCACCTCTTCACCGAACAGCCGCACGTGCTTGTGCCCGTCCACCAGCCGCCGGCCCAGCGTGCCTTCGGCCTGGAAGCCGATGATGACGATGGCGCACTCCGGTCGTCCCAGGTGATGCCTCAGGTGGTGGCGGATGCGTCCGGCCTCGCACATGCCGCTGGCCGACACGATGATGGCGCCGGCCTTGATGCGGTTGAGCGCGATGGACTGCTCCACCTCCGGGGTGAAGTGCAGGTCCAGCCATTCGGGGTGGTGCTCCCACTCGCGGATCAGCGTTTGTGTCTCGGGGTCCAGCACCTCGCGGTGCTTGAGCGTGAGGTTGCTCACCTTGTGCGCCATCGGTGAATCGACGAACACCTGCAGGTGCGGCAGGCGGCCCTGGCGGCACAGGTCGGCCAGCAGGTAGATCAGGTCCTGGGTGCGGCCCAGCGCAAAGGCGGGAATGAGGATGTTGCCCTGGCGGCGCGACATCACGTCGTTCACGATCTCGACCAGTTCGTCGACGGTTTCCTTTTGAGGGCGGTGCAGGCGGTTGCCGTAGGTGGATTCCACCAGCAGCACGTCGGCGTCCTCGATCGGGGTCGGATCGCGCACGATGGGTCGCCCGGGCTGGCCCAGGTCGCCGGAGAAGACCAGCTTGCGGGTGTGCCCCCGCTCGCTCACCCACACCTCGAGGGTGGCCGAGCCGATGATGTGGCCGGCATCGCGGAAACGGCAGCGCACGCTCTCGTGGGGCTGGGCCTCGGTGTCGTAGGGCACGCCTTCGAGGTGCGTCAGGCACGCCTGGGCCTGAGCGACGGTGTAGAGCGGCGCCAGGGCCTGCGAGGACCGTTCGTGCTTCTGCTGGCGTTTGCGCTGCGCACGCACCCATTCCGACTCCTGGATGAAGGCGCTGTCGAGCAGCATCACCGAGAGCAGGTCGACCGTGGTCGGCGTGGTGTGGACGGTGCCGCGAAAACCCAGTGCGTACAGCCGGGGCAGCAGGCCGCTGTGGTCGATGTGGGCGTGGGTGAGCAGGACGAAGTCGATGCTGCGCGGGTCGAAGGGCCAGGCCTCGTGGTTGCGTTGCAAGGCTTCGCGGCCCCCCTGGACCATGCCGCAATCCACGAGGAAGCGGACGTCGTCGGCCTCTACCAGGAAGCAGGAGCCGGTGACTTCCTGTGCGGCGCCGATGAAGGTGATTTTCATGTGCGGATCCTCCGGTCGTCTGTTCTGCACGGGCTGTGCAGGACCAATGTAGCGCCCACGCGGACAAATGGAAGACGCTTCGATAGGATGGGCTTGACGCGGCGCATCGTGGCTTGCGGGTGCAGGGTTTTCCGCGCACCCCGGCCGGTTTCCTCATGACACTGTCGACCTTCATCCTGCAAACGCTCCTGGCGCTGGCGCTGGGCTCCTTCATCGGACTGGAACGCCAGTGGCACCGCCGCCTGGTCGACCTCAAGACGAACGCGCTGGTGAGCATGGGCGCGGCGCTGTTCATGATGGTGGCCGCCACCCCGCAGGGGTTCGAGGAGCCGATCCGCATGGCCGCGCAGATCGTGGTGGGCGTGGGTTTTCTCGGCGGGGGACTGCTGTCGCACGGGGATGACGCGGCCACCAAGGGCATCAACACGGCGGCCACGCTGTGGTGCAGTGCGGCCATCGGGACCCTGTGCGGCCTGGGCCGCATGGCGGAGGCCTCGGTGGCGGCGTGCCTGCTGGTGTTGGCCAACACGGTGCTGCGCGATGTGGCGCGCCGTCTGAAGATGCGCATGGGTCTGAACGACAGCCTGACGGAGTTGCTGCGCTTCGAGGTCGAATGTGAGTACGCGCGGCGGGCTGAAGTGCGCCAGTTGCTGGAGGCGGCACTCACTTTGCGCCGGGGCGAGTTGCGCTCGGTTGGCGAGGCCCGCACCGAACGGGGCACGACGTGCATCCACGTCGTGGCGGCGCTGGAAAGCTCGGATGTGCGCAAGGACATCGACGCCGTCCTGTCCGATGCGGACCGCTGGGATCTGGTGAGCGTGTCCTGGCGCCGGCTCTGAACCCCCTGCGTGCTGGTGCGCGGCGTTCCCGAGCGACGGGGGCGTCAAGAAATCGCCACGTTGGCATCACCGGCGTGTCATCGACTCCAGAGAGGATCCTTTGAGCCATTCTGGCCGCCTTGCGGGCGACGTGCCGCAGTGGGGGTGGGGACGGGCGGCGGGAGGGCGAGCATGAACGTGGTGGATCGAGCGGTGGTGGAGTGGGGCGGACAGGGCGCAGCCGTCGGAAGGACCGAGGGGCCTTGTGCGATCGGGTGGTGCCCCGAGGTGGACCATCCCCTGTGGACGGCGGGGTGCACTTGGCTCGGTCGGGATCCCTGCGCCCGTGGGGCTGAGACGCCGTCGCTGGAAGCGCACCGCCGGTTTTTCGGGGACCGGGGCCCTTGGGTCGACGGACCCGCTCGCCATGGATTCCGGGCGACGCTCGTGGCCCCGGCTCGCTTGAAGGCCGAATGCACGCCGGAGGACGTGGTCCAGTTCGTCGCCGGTCTGGCGGCCCGTCACCGGGCGTTCGAACTGCCGGCGATGCAGGTGGGGTGGCTGGACGGGGTCATCGCCCTGATTCCATCGACGTCGCCGGCCCAGGAGGGACCGTTGTGCCGTCTCGTCGAAGACGCCTCGGCCGTTCTCAATCCCTGCCGGGCCCAGGAATGGGACGAGCCGGGCGACTGGGCGCCGTTCGACCACCGTGCTCGTGACCGGTGGCCGCGGGGGGCGGTTCCAGGGGCCCCCGCCTGGCGCTTCCACCTCGCCTTGAGCAACCGACTGGATGACCCCGCCTCATTCGAGGCCCGCGCCCTGTTCAGCGCAGCGACACGGGCGTTTCAGAGCGCGCTGGCGGCACCCGTGCGTTTCGGCTCGGTGTGTGTGTTCGAGGCGTCGTTCCCGGGAGGCCGCTTCCTGTTGCGGGAGAGACTGCCGCTTTTGCACGCCTGATCGTGTCCGTCCGGCCTCAGCCGGGCGCGGGACCTGCCGATATGCAGAAGGATCGGTTTCGCCTCCGCGGACCGCACAGCCTTTTGCCGACGCCATGCCCGACATGCCCACCCTGGCCGCCAAGGTCCTTTTGCTCGAACACGACGCGCACCAGTACCAGAGCCTGGTCGACTTCTTCGATCGGCTGGGCCTGATCGCGCTGCCACGAACCGCTCTGGATGCCGTGGCCACGCTGGCCGAGCACAAGGACCTGGGCGGGGTGTTCCTGGCGGAGGATCTGCACTGCGAAGAGGGCGACGCACTGCAACTGGCCATGACCATCCACAAGCAGCGTCCGGAACTGCCCATTTTCCTGCGCCGCAGTGGCGTGGGTGCCCTCTCCGAGGAACAGGCCCGGGCCGTCGCCTACCCGTGGAATGGGGGTGACATGGACACCCTGCGCGAATCGGTGGAGCGTGCCATTTTCAGCCTGCGCTATCCGGCGGAACTGGTGAACGGCGTGGTCGAACTGACCGTGGACGCCATGCGCTCCATGTTTCCGCACGCCGACGTGCAGGCCGAGCCCGCTTACGTGGTTCACGACCGCATCATCTTCGGCCAGGTGTCGACGCTCATCCCGCTGGAAAGCACCTGGTGCCGTGGCTACATGATGCTGCAGACCGAGGAGCGTGCACTGCGCCAGGGTCTGGTGCAGGGTTACAGCCACGAGGGCATCGGAGGGGACCTGAGCTTTCGCGAACTCAATCACCTGATCGGCGAGGTCACCAACCTGATCTGGGGCGCTTTCAAGAACCGCTACATCCCTTCGCACTCGTTCCCGACGATGCAGACCCAGGTGCCCATCGTCATCAACCATGAGCAGAAGTACATCTCCTTCGGCTCCCAGGATCCGCAGCTGTGTGTGCGCTACCGGCTGTCCGATCCACGCCGCCCCGGGATGCCGCCTCTGGTGATCGTGCAGCGCCTGATCTTCAACCTGTGGTGGTCGCCCGAGGGCTTTGCCGAATATGCCGCCCAGCCGGCGCCGGCAGCGGCCACCGGTGAGCTTGAACTGTTCTGACCCCCCGAGAATCCCCGAGGACCCCGCCCATGGCTCAAGTACTTGTGGTCGACGACTCCAGCACGATGCGCGAGATTGTGTCCAGCTTCCTGGTCCGCAATGGCTTCGAGGTGGCCACTGCGAACGACGGCCGCGACGGCCTGGATCAGTTGGGGCGCGACCCGGGCATCCGCCTGGTGCTCAGCGACATCAACATGCCCAACATGGATGGCCTGACCATGGCCGAACGCATCCGCCAGGACCTAGGCAACCAGGACGTGCGCATCGTCATGCTCACCACCGAGGACAACGCGGCCATGCGCGCGCGCGGCCGCTCCATCGGCGTCACGGGTTGGATCGTCAAGCCGTTCCGGGGCGAGGCGGTGCTGGGCCCGTTCCGCAAGCTGTGCGGGTTGAGCTGAGCCGCTCAGTCCCGCGTCCTGTCCGGCGCTGCGCATCCCTCCGAGGTGCGCAGCGCCGGCGGACGTTCGGGGACCTCGATGACGCGGCTGGGGTCGAACCCCTCTTGTTCGCCCTTGTCGGCGTACCCCAGCGGATGGGCCACGACGCGGCAGCGTCCCGTTGAGCCATCCGGCCGCGGCCCCTCGACCGTGTAATCGAGGGTGCAGTGCAGGTGCCCATGCAGCCACAGGTCGGCCATGGGCAGCCAGGGATCGAGTGCGTTGCAGAAACCGGCCGTGCCGGGCGACAGGCCATATCGCGGATCCGCGCTGAGCAGGCTGGGCGCAAAGTGGGTGACCACCACCGTGGGACCCTCATGTGGGGCGCTCAGCGCCTGGTGCAGCCAGGCTTGCGCGCTCAGGGCCAGGGGGCGCAGGTCCTGCGCCAGCATGGGCGCCCCCCGGTGTGAGCCAGGCGCGGGTTCGGTCCAGGGCGCGACGGGGTCGAGGATGCCCGCGCCGGGGGCCTGCGTCGAGCCATCGTCCAGCGTCGTGTTCTTGCTCAGGTAGAAGTTGGCCGCGCGAAAGGCTTTTTCGCGCTCGCGCAGTCGGCGGGTGAGGTCACTCACCGGGTCGGCCATGGCGGCGCGGGCCTCGCGCAGCTCTTTCTGGAGGGTCTTGCGTGTCGGTTGACCGGTGCGGGATCCCCCGGACCGACCCTGTTCCTTGAGCCGGAGCGCGGTGTCCGACGCCAGCGCGTCGAAATCGGCCCACAGCGTGCTGCCGATGAAGCGCACCCCGTCGATCACGAGGACCTGTTCGTCCAGCCAGACGATGCCCAGGCGTTCGCAGGTCTCGCGCAGGCGGGCGCGGGTGGCGTGGTACGGCAGACCGTCGAACTCGTGGTTGCCAGGAACGAAGAGCACCGGCAGGGGCCGGTCCACGCCGTCCGGGCCGCGGCGTCGCAAGGCCGGGTGTGCCTGGGGGCTGAAGCGGCGCAAGCCGAAGTCCGGCTCCTGTCGGACCCGCAGGGCCGAGCCGGGCTGGTATGAGCCGATGTCGCCCGCCAGCACGAGGACGTCCACTTGTTCCGCCAGGTGGAACTGGAAGTCGGGATGGGATTCGAGGTGAAGGTCGGAGAGCAACTGCAGGCGCATGGCGGAACCGAGTCTAGCGGCCGAGCTGTTTCCTCCAGCGGGCCGGGGTGACGCCGGTCCAGCGCTTGAATGCACGGGTGAACACCGACTGTTCCGCGTAGCCCAGCAGCAAGGACAGCTCCGACAGCTTCAGTCCGGGGTCGGCCAGGTAGGACTCCGCCAGATCCCGCCGGGTGCGGTCCAGTTCGTCCTGGAAGCTCGTGCCCAGGCCTTCAAGACGCCGTTGCAAGGTGCGGGCAGAGCAATTCAGCTGCTCGGCACACCGGGCCAGGTCAGGCGTTTCGTGGGTCAGCCGAGCGGCGATGACCGCACGCAGCTGGCCCAGGAAGTCCCCACGAGCCGGGATCTTCGCAATGCGCTCCCGGGCTTGCAGTTCCAGGATGTGATGCAGGGACTCGTCCGGCGCCACCAAGGGGCGCAGCAGGTTTGCCCACGAGATGGAGACCGAGAGGTGCCGGGCGTTGAAATGCACCGGGCAGCGGAAGAAGTCGTCGTAGACGGAACGGTCTTTCGGCTCCGGGAAAGAGAAGTGAACGTCCACCGGGTTTTCGTGGGGCGCGCCGGCGATGGTGCGGGCGAAGCTCACGAAAGCCGCCAGGTTGCACTCTTCGAGCAGTCGGTTCATCAGGTGCGGGATGGGATCCCACAGGATGCGGGCACCGAAGAGCTCCGGCCGGATCCGGCCGAGGTTCCCGTCCCAGTACAGGCGCTCGAACTCGTTGTGCCGGTACATGGCATGGGCCAGGTTCCGGCAATGGGTCAGCAGGTAACCCAGCAGCCCGATGTGGTGGGGCTTGATGGTGGCTCCCACCTTCAGGCCCAGGGCCGGCTCTGCAAGCAACCGATCGGCTTTGGCGAACAGCACCGCCAGTTCGCGCAGATCCATGAACGAATGGCCGGTGTGATCGATCGGTGGGGCCGGGTGATCCAGAGAGACCACCGCATCCAGGCCCCTGGATTCCAGGTAGTCATAGAGGATGCGGGCGTAGGACGTCGACACGCGGTTCTGCATGGCGTGAATTGTCAAATTGCTGGGGGTGTCCTGACAAGACGCAGGCGTAACAACTGCAGACAATTCCTTCATCAGGGCCCGACGGTGCTTCCTTTCTCGCGGGGAGCGCCGTTCACGGGGTACTGATCTGTACCGTTTGGAAGTCTGTATGGAATCACAAGAAAAGCGCGCCTTTTTGCAGCGAGAGGCCTTTGGATCCGTCATGGTGGCCGTGTCTCAGCGGTCGGGGCTTTATCTGCCCGAAGTCGGAGAGCCCAAGCGGCGCCAAGTCCAGGAAGACCTCCGTCTGCGCCTGGAGGCCCTGGCCGGGGGCTACGCACACGACATGCCCGAGTCGGCGCACGAAGCGCACATCGACGACATCGCCACGGGCCTGAGCCGGTCTTACGGACACTGGTTCACGGAAGGGCAGTTCCGCTGGGGACTGGCCCAGAAAGCCGTGAACCTCTACCTCAAACACCTCTGGTGCCTGGGCTGGATCGGCATGCCACCGCATTGCCCGATCGACAACCTGGTCATGGCACAGGTGAGTGCCGAACAGCGTCAGCGCTGGATGCGCATCGACAACCGGGAGATCTATCACTCCATCGTCGAGGCGTTGAGGACCGAGGCCAAGGGCGTGCCCTTGGCGCTCTGGGAGTTGCATCTCGTCAACCGGGCCAATGGCCGGCTGTAAGAACTGCAGGAGGGTCTATGCACCGTGGAGTGGTGAAATGGTTCAACGATGCCAAGGGGTTCGGGTTCATCCGTGCCGACGGCATCGCGTCCGACGTGTTTGCTCATTATTCGGCCGTCGAGATGGACGGCTTCAAGAGTCTCCGGCCAGGCATGGCGGTCCGTTTCCGGTTGGTGGATACGGACAAGGGATTGCTGGCCAAGGACATCTGCCGAGAGGTCCCGGTGCCGGAATCGGGGACCACGCCTGAGGCGGTGGTGTGCGAGGCCTGACCTCCGCGCCTGGTCCGGTCCAGTGACACGGGGGCGTCAGCCGGCCATCGGCGCGCCAGTGTGGGCCTTCAGGAATGGGACGGCACGGCCCCAGGCCAACGCTGCGGCGGCCTCGTCAAAGCGAGGGGTGGTGTCGTTGTGGAACCCGTGTTGCACCCCAGGGTAGACGTGGGCTTCAAAGGTCTTGCCTGCGGCCCGCAGGGCGGCCTCGAACGGCGGCCACGTGGCGTTGATGCGGTCATCGACCCCGGCAAAGTGCAACTGCAAGGGCGCTCGGATGGCCGGGACGTCGGCCAAGGCGGGGGCGCCTCCGTAGAACGGCACCCCTGCGGCCAGGTCCGGCCGCCGCGTGGCCAGGGCGTTCACCACGGCCCCGCCGTAGCAGAAGCCGATGGCGGCGACCTGGCCATTGCCATCGGGCCGGGATTTCAGGTGTTCCAAGGACACCACGAAGTCCTCCAGGTTTTTCTGGGGGTCGAGTCGGGCGAACTGCGTCCGCGCGTCGTCCTCATTGCCGGGGTAGCCGCCCAAGGACGTCAGGGCGTCGGGCGCCAAGGCCAGAAAACCTTCGAGCGCCAGGCGCCGTGCGATGTCTTCGATGTGGGGGTTCAGCCCCCGGTTTTCATGGATGACCAGCACGGTGGGCCGACGGATCGAGGCCGGTTCGGCCGGTCGCACGAGCAGTCCCTTGACCGAGCCGTTGCCTCGGGGTGAGGGAATCTCGACCGAGGTCGACCACAGCCGCGGGTCGGTGGGCGACACCTTTTGGGCCCGCGCGAAGTCGGGGCTGAGCGCCGCCAGCAGGCCGGCCGAGGTGGTGCCGACGGCCACCGCATGGCGGGACGCCTGATCCAGAAACTCCCGGCGGCCGAGGCTGCCGTGCACGTAGCGATCAAAGAGGGCAAGCACTTCGGGCGCGAAATCCTGGGCGGTGAGGCGACGCATGGCGATCTCCGGAGCGGGTTCGGGAGTCGCCCACGATAGAGCGAGCGTGAAGGCCCTGACGGAGTTGGGGCGACGGATGTGGGGCGATCTGCTGCCATGGGGGGCGCTTGAGGTTATTGGTCAATTGGCCAATAATGAGTCATGCCTCGCCCCTCCCAGGATCAGGACACCGCACTGCTGCGCGCCGGTCTGGCGCTGTACCCCCAATGCGGCTGTGCCGGCTTGTCGGTGCGCCGGGTGGCCGCGCATGCGGGGGTGAACCCGGCCATGCTGCACTACCACTTCGGCGGCAAGCCGGCGTTCCTGCGCGCGGTGCTTCAGCAGCTCTATGAAACGATGTTTGCCCGCCTGAGCGCCAGTGCCGGTGGCGATGACGGACCCGCCCTGCCTCGTCTGCGCGCTGCGCTGTTCACCCTGGCCACCTTCTTGCGAGAGCACCGAGCGGCGGTGGGCCGGTTGCTGCTCGATGCGGGACATGGTGAGCCGGTGGTGCACGAATTCCTGCGCGCCAATGCCCCCCGCCACCTGGGTCTGCTCATGCGGCTGTTGGAGCAGGCCGAATGCGAGGGAGGGCTGGCGCCGCGACCTTCGCTGCAGCGGTTCATGTTCGTGATGGGGGCGGTGGTGGCGCCGATCCTGGCATCGGTGGGGGTGGCGCGGCTCGACGTGGCGCCCGAACGGGTGACGGCCCACCTCGACTCGCAGGTGCTCAGCGATGACGCCATCCGCGACCGCATCGAATGGGCGCTGTTGGCGCTGGGGGGGCCGCCGGTGTCCGTGCCTTCCGTCTGTTCCACTTCTTCAGGGGGCCAGGCATGACGCAGTGCCGTTTTCCTCGATGGATTCCGGGTCTCTGGAGCGCCGCCCTGGTGCTGTCGGCGGGCTGCTCCCAGGCCCCTGAAGCCGGTTGGACCGGCTACGTGGAGGGGGACTACGTTTACGTGTCGGCCCCTGTGGCGGGCACGCTCACGGCGTTGTCGGTGCAACGTGGCCAGACCGTGGCGGCGGGCGCCGCCCTGTTTCGCCTGGACGACGTGTCCAACCGGGCCGCGCGTGCGCAGGCCGAAGCGCAGACGGCCGTGGCCCAAGCGCAGTCGGCCAACCTGCAGACGGGCCGGCGCCCGGATGAGGTGGCGGTGATCCGGGCCCAGCGCGCGCAGGCCCAGGCGGCGGCGGCCCTGGCCGATGCCGCCTTGCAACGCCAGCGAACCCTGGTGGCGCAGGACTTCGTCAGCCGGTCGCTGCTGGATGATGCGGTCGCGGCCGCCCGGCAGGCCCATGCCCGGGTCGCCGAACTGGAGGCCCAATTGCGCGTGGCCGAGCAGCCGGCGGGTCGGCCCGCGGAACGGGCCGCCGCGCAGGCCAGCGTTGGTGCGGCCGACCAGGCCCGCGAGCAGGCCGCGTGGCGGGAGCGGCAGTCCGCCCAGGCGGCGCCGGCCGCAGGGCTGATCGCCGACACCTACTACCGGCCCGGCGAGTACGTGGGCGCCGGTCAGCCGGTGCTGGCGCTGCTTCCCCCCACGCAGCGCAAGGCGCGGTTCTACGTGTCGGAACGGGAACTGGGCCGCCTGAAGGTGGGGGCCCGTGTCGAATTGAACTGCGACGGTTGCGGGGCCCCCATCCCGGCGCGCATCCGCTTCATCGCTCCGCAAGCCGAGTACACCCCGCCGGTGATCTACTCCAATGTGCAGCGGGCCAGGTTGGTGTTCCGGGTCGAGGCCACGCCCGACGCCGAAGCCGACGCGCTGCGCCTGCACCCGGGGCAGCCGTTGGACGTGCGGCCCCAGGCGGCGTCATGAGCGAGGCTGCTTCGCCGTGGGCCATCGACGTCCGTGGCCTGAGCAAGGTGTACGGGGGGCGCACGGTGGTCAACCAGATCGACCTGCAGGTGCACCCGGGCCGCATCTGCGGTTTCCTCGGCCCCAACGGCAGCGGCAAGACCACGACCATCCGCATGCTGTGCGGCCTGCTCACGCCCGATGCCGGCGAAGGCCGCTGCCTGGGCCTGGACATCCGCTGCGAGGCCCCCGCCATCAAGCGGCAGGTGGGCTACATGACGCAGAAGTTCGGCCTGTACGACGACCTCTCCATCCGCGAGAACCTGGACTTCATCGCCCGCCTGTTCGAGCTGCCCGAGCGCCGCCGCCGTGTGGACGAGGCGCTGGACCGCCTGGGCCTGGCCAGCCGCCAGAAACAACTGGCCGGCTCGCTCTCGGGCGGCTGGAAGCAGCGCCTGGCGCTCACCGCCTGCCTGCTGCACGACCCCCGCCTGCTGCTGCTGGACGAACCCACCGCCGGTGTCGACCCCAAGGCCCGGCGCGAGTTTTGGGACGAAATCCACCGCCTGGCGCACGAAGAAGGCATCACCGTGCTGGTCTCCACGCACTACATGGACGAGGCCGAGCGCTGCCACGAGTTGGTCTACATCGCCTACGGCCAGTTGCTGGCGCGCGGCACCGCCGCCGAGATCGTGGCCGAGGCGGGGGCGTCGGATCTGGAAGACGCCTTTGTGCGCCTGGTGGACCGGGCGCAGGACAACTTCGCGTGAAGCCGGAGGCCCCCGTGAAAACCTCCGCCGGATCGCTGCGTCACGTCCACTTCAGTTGGGCGCGCCTGCTGGCCATCTTCATCAAGGAGTTCCAGCAGATGATGCGCGACCGGCCCACCTTCGCGATGGCCGTGGGCGTGCCCATCATGCAGCTCGTGTTGTTCGGCTACGCCATCAACACCGACCCCAAGGGCCTGCCCACCGCGCTGGTCAGCTACGACACCGGCCCCATGGCGCGCAGCCTGACGGCCTCGCTGCAGAACACCGGATACTTCCGCATCACCGAGCGGCCCGACAGCGAGGTCCAGGGCGACCGGCTGGTGCAGGAGGGCGAGGTGCAGTTCCTCATCGTCGTGCCGCCGGACTTCAGCCGCCGTGTGGTGCGCGGCGAAAAACCCGCCGTGCTGGTGAGCGTGGACGCCACCGACCCCACCGCTGCGGCCAACGCCATCGGCGCGCTGGCCACCGTGGGCACCCAGGCCCTGGCGCCCGAGCTGACCGGCCCGCTGCGCAGCCTCAACCCCGACGTGCCGCCCTTCGAGCTGCGCGGGCACAGCCGCCACAACCCCGAGGGCCTGGCGCGCTACAACATCGTGCCGGGGCTGATCGGCACCATCCTCACGATGACGATGGTGATGCTGACCGGCCTGGCCATGACCCGCGAGCGCGAGCGCGGCACCATGGAAAACCTGCTGGCCACCCCCGTGCGGCCCATCGAGGTCATGGTGGGCAAGATCCTGCCCTACGTGGTCATCGGTTACGTGCAGCTGGCCGTGATCTTCGCCGCGGCCTGGCTGCTGTTCCAGGTGCCGATGGCCGGCGGATGGGTGGGCCTGAGCCTCGGGATCGCCCTCTTCATTACGGGCTCGCTGGCGCTGGGCTTCCT
>JACCDS010021808.1_pt1 | contig 13628 bp, 10 predicted proteins | sample 7446441 | NCBI WGS metagenome assembly JACCDS01 (sample SAMN15323445, study PRJNA562643) | freshwater metagenome | isolation source: river surface water | place: USA:Blue River Watershed | collected 2017-08-17 | reverse complement strand
GCAGGGCTTTTTGGCGGTCAATGATGCGACCGGACTGGCCGACGTGCATTGGCAACGCGGCAAGATCGCGTTTTTGCTCGGTGACAGCAACACCCAAAACCAGCAGCTCGAACAGTGCGCCAAAGAGGCGCGCCGCGCCGGTGACAGTGTTCGGGTCGATATCGCCGAAGCGCAACTGGCGCGCTGGCTGGCCTTGCAAGATACCGCAACCACCTTGCGCGTCTGGGGCAGCCGGTTCAATGCAGACAATGACATGCCGCCACCGGTCGCGGCCGTGGTGCTGGATTTTTTGGGCATGCTGGCAGAATTGTCGAGCGATTTTGGCCGCGCCATTACGCTCTGGCTAAAAAGCTTTGATTATTCGGTGATGAGTGGCCAGTATCGGCGTGCGATTTTGGCGGCACTCAATATTGGTGATGCATTTGATGCCTTAAATGACCATCAGGCAGCGATGGAATGGACCAAGCGTGCGCTTGATCTGGCGCGCGCTTGCGGCTTTCGCGAAAGTATTGGCAATTGCCTGCGCCAGTTGGCTGACGGCTTGCGCCGCCTTGGGCAACTCGATGCTGCGCAGCAAATCGTCGATGAGGCCAAGGACTTGTTGCAGGCCCTGTGCGCGGCTCTGCCACGGGTGCTGCTAAAGCGGGTAGAAGCCGACTTGGCACTCGATTTGGGACAAACCGAACAGGCAGCACAATTGTTCGATCAGGTCAGGCAAGATGGTGGCGAATTGGGCAATGCCGAATTGCAAATCATTGCTTGCCGTGGTTTGGCTCGGGCGCTGGCGCGGCAGGGTGAGGTAGCGCCAGCGCTGGAGCAGGCCAGGGAAGCGCTGCGTCTGGCGTGCCTGCACGAAAACAATTATCAGCAAATCGAATCGCTCAGGGTGTTGGCCGAACTGCATGCGCGCCACCATTTGCCGCCACCGCCGGAAGCGAATGCGGCCAGTGCGCCACTGCATTATTTGCAGCAAGCGCTGGCCTTGGCCGGAGAAATTGAAGGCTATACCGTGGCCGAAGAGCTGTACAAGGCACTCGGGCGCGAATATGCCCAGTTGGGCGACTATGAAAAAGCCTACCGGCTGGCCTTAAAAGCCGAGGCTGCGCGTGACAAACTGCATAGCCAGCAAGTGTTTAGCCGGGCCAACGCGATGCAAATCCAGTTCCAGACCGAGCACGCCCGCTCCGAGGCCGAACATCACCGGCAACTGGCGCAAGCCGAGAGTCGCCGCGCCGAACTGATCGAACAGACCAGCGCCTCGCTGTCGCGCATGAATGAAGAAAAAATCCGCGCCGAACAATGGGCCAGGCAAAAGGCGGAAGAAGCCACGCTTGGCAAATCCGAATTTTTGGCCAGTATGAGCCACGAAATCCGCACCCCGATGAATTCCATCATTGGCATGGCGCATTTGGCACTGCGTACCCAGCTCTCGCCGAAACAGCGTGATTATGTCGATAAAATCCACCGCGCCGGGGTGTCATTGCTTGGCATCGTCAACGACATTCTAGATTTGTCGAAAATCGAGGCAGGCAAGCTGACGCTGGAACGGGTGCCGTTCTCGCTCGATGAAGTGTTGGCCAGCGTGGCCAGCCTCACGAGCCAGCGCGCCACCGAAAAGCATCTCGATTACCGCTTTGACGTGGCGCGTGGGGTCACGCGCCAGTTGCAGGGCGATCCGCTGCGGCTCGGTCAGGTGTTGCTCAATTTGCTCAACAATGCACTCAAGTTCACCGACTATGGCCAGGTGGTGTTGCAGGTGCGTGAGGTCGGGCACAATGCCACGGGCGTCTCCCTGCATTTTTCTGTCAGCGATACCGGGATTGGCATGAGTGCCGAACAGGTATCGCGCCTGTTTTCACCGTTTTCACAGGCGGAAGTGGCCACCAGCCGCAAATATGGCGGCACCGGTCTGGGCCTGTCGATTTCCCAGCAACTGCTGCAATTAATGGGTTCCGGGATTAGCCTTACCTCCGAACCGGGGCGTGGCGCGTGTTTTAGTTTCACACTCAATTTGCCACTGGCCGCCGCAGCGGCAGCAGAACCGGTCTGGCCCCAGGCCCGGCTGCTGCTGGTGTCGGACGATAGTTGGCAGCAGCAGTGGCTGGCTGATGCCCTGGCCGATTTGCCACTGACGCTTGATCTGGCCAGCAGTGCCGAACAGGCGCTGTCTTTGCTCGGCAATAATGGCTTTGAGCAATACCAATTGGTGTTGTCCGATGTGATCTTGTCCGGTGCCGATGGCCTGGAATTGGCCGAACGGCTGCACGTGGCGGCACACGAAAGAGCGCCGCAAGTGGTGTTGATCAGCAACTTCGGGCAGGCGCAGGATGCGCTGGATACCGGGCTGGTCGCCGGATTTTTAACCCGGCCTCTGATCCTGGGCAATGTGCGGCAATTATTACAAGCCTTGCTGATGCCCGCCACCGGCACCCGTAACCCGAGTACGCTCGATGAATCCGGGCAATTTCATGGCGCGCGGGTATTGCTGGTGGAAGACAATGAATTCAATTCCCAGTTTGCCCAGGAATTGCTGACGATTCAGGGCATTGCGGTAGACGTGGCACAGCACGGCCAGCAGGCACTGGAAATGCTGTTGCTGGCTGGCCCGGATGCTTACCAATTGGTGTTGATGGACTTGGAGATGCCGGTATTGGATGGCCATGCCGCCACGCTGGTATTGCGTCAGGACGAGAGTTTTGCCCGCCTGCCCGTGGTGGCGATGACGGCCCATGCACTGATAGAGATGCGCGAGCGCTGTCTGGCGGCAGGCATGCAGGATTACGTGACCAAGCCGATCAACCCGGTCAAACTGAATCAGGTACTCTCGCGCTGGCTGCCACGCCAGCCCTTAAAGCCGAAAGCGCCGTCCGAAATCAGTCTGCCCGGTATCAATCAGGCACTCGGCCTGTCGTATGCTGCCGGTCAGCCGGAATTGTATCAGCGCATGTTGCAGCGCTTCTTTAGCGGTCAGGACCAGTTTTTGGGCCGGTTCACCGAATTATGCCAGCGCGCCGAACCGGCTTCGATTGCCGAAGCGGCGCGCATGGCGCACAGCCTGCGCAGCATGGCCGGCAGCCTGGGTGCCGGGGGCTTGGCGCAGGCGGCACAGGTGATGGAGAGTTATCTGGCGACCGGGGGCAGTACCTTGCACAATGATCCGGAATGGCAAAGCGTGTGGCAGGCGTTAAGACTGGCGTTTCATGAAGTCTGGCTCGGGTTGGAGCGTTATTTTGCCCGCAACAATGCAAACCCGGCGCCGGTTGCGCCTGAGGTTGTGCTCAAGAGCGGAACCGCAGCGCAAGCCGGGGCAGGGGCAGGGGCAGGGAGCGAAACAGAATTTGGACACCACAGCGCCGATCCATCCGGCACAAATCACGGTAGCGCTGAGCCTTTGAACCCGCAGCAAGCCTGTGAAACCCTGCGTATGCTGTTGCAGCACTCCAATGCCGGGGCACCCGAGTATTTTGAGCGCGCGCAGCCACAACTGGCGGAGACGCTCGATGGCGCAACCCTGTCGATCTTGCGTGATTTGCTGGACAATTATGAATTTGAAGCGGCGCTGGCCCTGATCGACCTGCATGGCTGTGCGGTTGATTACCGTTAAAACAATTGCCGCCAGCGTGTCGCATGCTGGCGAATCGCCAGCCGCACCGCCTGATAATCGGGATAAATTTGCGCCACAATCGCCCAAAAGCGCGGGCTGTGGTTCATTTCCTGCAAATGGGCCAGTTCATGCACGATCACATAATCGATTTGCGGCAAATCAAAATGCACCAGCCGCCAGTTCAGGCGGATTTTTTTCTGGGAATTGCACGAACCCCAACGGCCACGGGCCGAAGACAGGCCAAACCCCGCATACTGCAAGCCCAGTTCACGGGCAAACAGTGGCATGCGCTGTACAAACAGCGACATCGCCTGCTTTTGCAAAAAACGCTGTACCTGGGGGGCCACCTGGGCCGGATCGGCATTGGGCTGTTGCCGTAGCCGCACCTGTTGCAACAGTGGATCATACTGCCCCTGACGTGGTGCATCCGGTGCCAAAATCAGCGTCACCATTTGTCCGAGCAGCGGAAACTCGGTGCCGTGTTGCCAGCACATCGGCTGTGCCACCGGTTGCTGTGCCTGCTCGGCCAGTTTTTCAAGAATCCAGCGCTGTTTGGCCAGCAGCGCCTGTTCAATATGGCTGTGACTGGCCTGTTTTGGCGCGGTAACTTGCAACCCGGCATGGCTAATCAAAAAACCGATTGAGCGGCGCGCCGAGCGCCGTAGCGTATAACTGACCGTTTGTCCGGACAACACAATCTGGTGCGGCACCGGTTCGGTTGTGGCCGGGGCGGTGCGACTCGCGCTGCTACGAAACAGCCGCAGATTCATGCTGGGTCGCGGTAAGCGTGGGGGGAAATGACGCGCATTTCGGCTTCAATCCAGTCTTCCACCAGTTTTGACAGTGAATCGGGGGTATGACCTTCGGAGGAAATTGGCGCCCCAATCGAGACGGTAATTTTGCCGGGCCGCTTCAAAAACGAATTTTTCGGCCAGCATTCGCCCGAATTATGCGCAATTGGAATCACCGGCACCCCGGTTTCAATCGCCAGCCGTGCGCCGCCGCTCTTGTAATTGCCGCGCTTGCCGACCGCAATCCGGGTGCCTTCCGGGAACATGATGATCCATTGCCCGTCCGCCAGCCGCTTTTTGCCGATTTCCACCACGTGTTTAAACGCATCGCGGCCCCGGCTGCGGTCAATCGGAATCATCCGCATCAAGCCCAGTGCCCAGCCAAAAAACGGCACCCAGAGCAATTCCTTTTTAAATACATACACCAGCGGGTTGCCCAGCTTGCACAGCAGAAAAATCGTTTCCCACGCCGACTGGTGTTTGGACAAGACAATCAGCGGTGCTTTCGGCAAATTCTCAAACCCCTTGATCTGGTAGTCCATGCCGCAAATGACCTTGGCAGCCCAGATATTGAACACATTCCAGCGCGAAGTAATAAAATAGCGCCGGTTGTACGACAGCGGTGCGGCCAAAAAGCAAATAAACGACCACAAAATGGCGGTAACCACCATTAGGCTAACAAACAGCAACGAACGCAAAAATAAATTAATATTGGACAACATTGTTACTCCAGCGTGAAAACACCCATTTTATTACTTGGCCAGCGCCGGCGTGGCATCGGAAACCGTGGTATGGGCCAGAATATGCTCGACCGCTTGCGCCAGATTGGCAAAGGTCAGGGTATTCGGTGGCAAGCCGCCGGTTTCCCGGGTTTTTTTACCTTTGCCGGTCAACACCAGATACGGTTGGCAGCCGACTGCATACCCGGCCTGCAAATCGCGCAGCGAATCACCAACGGTTGGCACGCCCTTTAAGCTCATGTCAAACCGTTTGGCAATTTCATTGAACATGCCCGGTTGCGGCTTGCGGCAATCACAATGCGCTTCGCGCACATGCGGGCAAAAGAACAGGGCATCAATCTCGGCCCCAACCAGTTGCGCGCACTCAATCATCTTTTGATGAATCGCATTTAAGGTATTCATGTCAAACAGGCCGCGTGCAATACCGGACTGGTTGGTTGCCACCACCACCCGGTAGCCAGCCTGATTGAGCCGTGCAATCGCTTCCAGGCTGCCGGGCAGGGCAACCCATTCATCCGGACTTTTAATAAACTGCTCCGAATCCTGATTAATGACCCCGTCCCGATCCAGAATGATTAATTTCATGCCGTACTCCCCGCCGAAAGGCTATCATGCGATCCGCACCCATCTTGCGCCATGGATGACATGGATCAGGCGGCCAGTTTTGACAGATCCGCCACCCGGTTCATCATTTGATGCAACTGCGCCAGCAGGGCAATCCGGTTTTGGCGCAAGGCCATATCTTCGGCCATCACCATCACATCAGTGAAAAATCCATCGACCGCACCGCGCAACTGGGCCAGACGGCGCAAATTGCCGGTAAAGTCGCCCGCCGCAAACGCCGCTTCCACTTCTGCCTGCAAGCCCTGTATCGCTGAGTATAAACCCTGTTCGGCACTCTCGCGCAATAATTCCGGGTTAACCGCACCGGGCGTGCCGTCGATTTTCTTGAGAATATTGCCAATTCGCTTGTTGGCTGCGGCCAGACTTTCCGCTTCCGGCAGCGCGGCAAAACTTTGCACCGCCGCCAGCCGTTCGAGCATATTGTCCAATTGTGCCGGTTGTGGCGCTACTACAGCTTCCACTTCATGTGGGCCAAAGCCACGTTCACGCAACAAACCGCGCAGGCGATCATATAAAAAAGCCAGTACTTCGGATTGCGGATCGGTAAAGCCACTCACTCCGGCAAAGCTATCCACGGCCTGTTGCAATAACTGTGGCAGCGCCAGCGGCAAGTGTTTTTCCAGCAACATGCGCAAGATACCCAGTGCATGGCGACGCAGTGCGAACGGGTCTTTGTCACCAGTTGGTGCCAGGCCAATGCCCCAAATGCCGACCAGCGTTTCCAGTTTGTCGGCCAGTGCCACCACCAAACCGGTATCACTGGCAGGCAAGGCATCACCCGCGAAGCGCGGCTGGTAATGTTCGCCAATCGCTTGCGCTACCTGATCTGGTTCGCCATCGTGGCGGGCATAATAGGTGCCCATAATTCCTTGCAGTTCCGGGAACTCGCCGACCATATCGGTCAGCAAATCGGCCTTGGACAATTGCGCGGCACGCTGGGCCAGTGTCGCATCACCGTTTAGTCGAGTGGCAATTTGCCCGGCCAGTGCCACCACACGCTGGTTGCGTGCCAGTTGGCTGCCGAGCTTGTTGTGATACACCACCTGCGCCAGACCCGGCAAGCGCTCGGCCAGCGGCTTTTTCTGATCTTGTTCAAAAAAGAACTTGGCGTCCGACAAGCGTGGCCGAACCACCCGTTCGTTGCCGGAAATAATGTGTTGCGGTTGATCGGTGGCCAGATTCGAGACAATCAAAAAGCGCGAGCGCAATTTGCCTGCCGCATCGGTCAGGGCAAAATATTTTTGATTGGTTTGCATGGTCAAAATCAGGCATTCCTGCGGCACGCTCAAAAACTCGGTTTCAAACTGGCAGGCATACACCACTGGCCACTCCACCAGCGCCGTGACTTCATCGAGCAGGCTCTCGGGCATCAACACCGTGTCACCATTGGCCTGCCCCAGCAACTGGCTGCGAATCGACTCCTTGCGCTCGCCAATCGCGGCCAGCACCTTGCCGCGCTCTTCCAGCGTGGCGGCATATTGATCGGCATGGGCAATGTCGATACTGCCGCTGGCCAAAAAGCGGTGGCCCAGCGTGTGGCGGTTGGCTGACAAGCCGAGTACCGCAATCGGTACAATTTCCGAACCGTGCAAGGCAATCAGGCTGTGCGCTGGCCGGACAAACTGCACCGTGCTGCCATCGGGCCGCTGGTAACTCATCAGCTTCGGGATCGGCAGCTTGGTCAGCGCTTCATCGAGTGCCGCCTGCAAACCCTGTGCCAGTGCCACGCCGGGGGCGCTATAGGTAATAAAAAAGCTCTCGCCCTTGCCATCCGGGGCGCGTTCCAGTTCGGCCAGCGTGTGGTTGGCAAAGCCCATGGCCGCCAGCTTTTTGGCCAGCGGTGCGGTAGGATTGCCCGCAGCATCAAGTGCAACATTGACCGGCAACACTTTTTCGCGCAGGGTTTTGTCGGGCGAGCCGGGCCGCACCTGGGTAATCGAGACGGCGAGGCGGCGCGGTGTGGCATAGGCCGTTACCTGCGAGTTCGGTTCAAGCAAATTGCGGCTGGCGAGGCCCGCTTGCACGCCATCGGCAAACGCCTGACCGAGTTTATACAGGGCCTTCGGTGGCAATTCTTCAGTAAACAGTTCAACTAACAGAGTCTGGTTCATTTTGCAGGTTGGCCAGTGCTTGGCACACGGCTTTCTCAAGTAACATCAATGGGCACCTTGCCGGATAATGGGCAGACACAGCAAGGCGGGCAAAGCAGGCAGCAAAGTGGATAAAGCGGCTAGGCGGCTAGGCGGCTAGGCCGTTGCCTTGCCGCAAATCGGAAAACCGAGCCGCTCGCGCGATTCATAATAGGCTTGCGCCACCAGGCGCGAGAGGGTGCGCACCCGGCCAATATAGCCTGCGCGCTCGGTCACGGAAATCGCACCATGGGCATCGAGCAAGTTAAAGCTGTGCGAGGCCTTCATGATCATTTCATAGGCTGGCAGCGTCAATTGCAAACCGATCAGGCGCTTCGCTTCGCTCTCGTAGTGGGCAAAATGGCCGAACAGTGCCTCGGTATTCGAGTGTTCAAAGTTGTAGGTCGATTGCTCCACCTCGTTTTGATGGTACACATCGCCATAGGTCAGGCGCTTGGTCACGCCGTTTTCCTGCCACTCGGTCCAAATCAGGTCATATACATTTTCCACGCCCTGCAAATACATCGCCAGCCGTTCCAGCCCGTAGGTAATTTCCCCCAGCACCGGCTTGCAATCGAGTCCGCCAACTTGCTGGAAATAGGTGAACTGGGTCACTTCCATACCGTTCAGCCACACTTCCCAGCCCAGACCCCAGGCACCCAGAGTCGGGCTTTCCCAGTCGTCTTCGACAAAACGCACATCGTTTTGCTGCAAGTTCAGGCCCAGTGCTTCGAGCGAACCCAAATACAGGTCAAGAATGTTTTCCGGTGCCGGTTTTAACACCACCTGATACTGGTAATAATGTTGCAGCCGGTTCGGGTTTTCCCCATAGCGCCCATCCTTCGGGCGGCGCGACGGCTGCACATAGGCTGCGCGCCATGGCTCCGGCCCAATCGCGCGCAAGAAGGTGGCGGTGTGAAACGTGCCTGCACCCACTTCCATATCATACGGCTGCAACAGCGCACAGCCGTGTTGGTTCCAGTATTCTTGCAGCTTCAGGATAACTTGTTGAAATGTAATCATTATGGTGTCGGCTATCAGCATGGCGGTTTGCCAACAAAATTCGGGGCAAACTGCTTGAGTTTTTCAGAACCTTGGATTTTAACGGTTTTTTGCCTGATCGTGGCTGGTTTATGCTGCGTTGTAGAGTGGGCCTGTGGTTTCTTGTCGTTGTCATTGGCAGGTGTTTTAAGGAAAGCTATGTGTGTGGCAGGGCGGGCTTGGTTGATTGGGCGGCGGGCAGCGGGTAGGCAGTTCAGGTATGAATGGTTGGTTTGTTGGTGGTCTGCTTTCGTATGCTGTATGCAAATAGCATATGACCCGAGATTTGTTTCGTTTTCGATACGTTTAAATTTAAATTAACCGATATAATTCAGTTACTTAGCGAATTTATCCCGTATCATATGCTGTATGCAAATAGCATACGCGGAAAATGATGATGAAAAAGAACAATTTGATGAAGCAAGTGCGGGGTAGCAATTACCAATGGGCACTCAAGCCACAGGATTTGGCGGTGTGCCTGAAACTGGTGGCGTTGCGTGGCGCAAGAGTGCTTTCATATCGGGAGTTGGGGCTGCAAATGCGATTGTCGCAATTTGAAGCGCATGCTGCTAGCCAACGGTTGTTGGCCGCGCGACTGGTCTTGGATATGGATGGCATATTACAACCGGCCCTAACGGCTTTGCAAAACTTCATGTTATACGGCGCGCCCTATGCCTTCCCGCCGGTGCGTGGGGAAGTCACCATTGGCTTCCCCACCGCTTATGGCGTGAGTCCCTTGCGTGAACGGGTATTGTTTGCCGATGAAAATCCACCGGTTTGGCCGCATCCAGAAGGCACCCATCGTGGCACAACCCTGTACCCACTTTATGAGAATTTGCCACTGGCTGCGCAGGATGATCCGGCACTCTATGAATTGCTGGCCTTGCAAGATGCGCTGCGCATTGGACAGGCGCGCGAGCGTGAGCTGGCGGCCACCTTGTTACAGGAGCGGCTGGCATGAGCGAGACATTGGGCATTACCCCGGATCAAGCGAATTTGGCGTTGGCACGGGTGGTGGCGCAGGCATTGGGGCAATTGCGCGATTCACTGGTTTTCGTTGGGGGTTGTGCGACCGGTTTGCTCGTGACAGCGGTGCGGGCGCAGCCAATTCGCATGACCGATGATGTCGATCTGGTAGCTCATGTGATTTCGCGGGCAGAATATCATCAACTCGAAGCACGCTTCTGCGCGATTGGGTTTGTCCATGACACCAGCGCGGAAGCGCCGATTTGCCGCTGGAAATGTCAGGGCATTACGGTTGACCTGATGCCAACCCTGCCCAATATCCTTGGCTTTCACAATCGCTGGTATCCTTTGGCGGTGGAAACTGCTCAAGCGGTGACTTTGGCTGAGGATTTGGTCATCCGCCTGATTTCAGCCCCGCTGTTTTTGGCGACCAAGATTGAAGCGTTTAAAGGCCGGGGGCAGGGTGATTTTTTGATGAGCCATGATCTGGAAGATATTATTACCGTGATTGATGGTCGTGTATCGTTGTTGAATGAAGTACGGGCTTGCCCGGACGAAGTGAAATCGTATTTGGTGACAGAATTTGCCGGTTTGATGGGTAATGCTCGGTTTCTGGAGGCATTGCCCGGCCATTTGCCCGGTGACAGGGCCAGCCAACAACGGCTGGGTAGTTTATTGGGTAAGCTGCGCCAGTTGACACAAATTGGCTAAGCTTGGCCTGGGTGCTGGATATGGCATGAAAGAACAGCAGGTGCCTCACCCGCTGGGCGGTATTCTCAGCTAAACTGTTGCCATCGTCACCTTTTGGGGGAGCGCCATGAAACCGCTGATTCGCTATTGTTTTGCTGGTGCCGTATTGGCTGGGTCGGTATCGGCATCGGTATTTGCTGCTGACAAAAAGCTGGTGCCAAATGAATCGGACAGTGAGCGTAGTTCCCTGTTGGTCGAGGCCAGCGACGATGCGCATGCGATTTTGGAGCTGGTGCCAGCCGAGGCGGTGATGGAACGTTTGAAAATGTTTGACGCCCATGGTCGGCTCCTGACCTGGCTGGCCCTGACTGAGGGGGATGTAGGCGGCTTGGTGTTTGTTGACAAAAAGCTGTTCGGCACCCTGAGCCGCCCGGATGCACTGGCGTTTTACCGTTGCCGTGGCCATGCCAGCGCGACGGCTGGGCACTGGGTGCAAAATGCAGCGAGCTGGGGCCAGGCGCTGGTTGCAGCGGCCAAGCCAGCAGTTAGTGTACAACTGCACTTTTCTGGTAAATCGACCCCACACAGCATCAAGGAAGTGGCGAATAACCATGCCTTAAACCAGCTTGCCGCACTGGTCAATATCGGCACCAACCCGCTTGGCATCTTGCGCAAGCTCCATTCCGCCAATGAGAGCGCCCGCGAGCGGGAACGCTACGAAAACCAATTGCGGGAGTTGCGCGCGCTGGAGCCAGGCCAAACCGAACAAAAGCTGGTGGCAACACTGGCACCGGAGCGGGTGGGGTATGGCAATACTGGGCAGATACTGGCTTACCCGCGTTATGCGTTTGAATTTCATCTGGTCAATGGCCAGATTCGGCTGGCGCAGCAACCGTCATTTGCGCACCTGTCACAAACTTTTTCGCCGCTGTTTTATCAGGCCGGGGGTAACTGGGCGCTATGTGACCCGAAAAACTTTCAGCGGGTCTGGCCCGAGGAAAAAGAGAAGCCGCGCTAGGCGCTGCCACGCGGCTTGCTGCATGCCCGGCGCGTCAAGCTCACAACGCCGGTTTGGCCACCATCAGCCAGTAAATGGTTAACATCGCAAAAAATGCCGGGTAGCCCAACACTTCCCAGATTTTGGCATAGCGCCAGTATAGTGGCGGCAGTTCGCTGCGGCTGGCCGCTGCCTGCTTGGCCATGTCACGCAGTTTCAGTTGCAGCCATACCACCGGCAGCCAGCACAGACCGGCAATGGTATACAACACCAGCGTGAGCATTATCCAGGGCGTGCTAATCGGCCAGCCCGCCATGTGTACCAGGATTAGCCCGCTGATTGGCTGAATGATCACCGCTGGCGTGGTAAAACACCAGTCGGCCAGCACCACCAGCCGCGACACTTCGGCAATCGCGGCCACGTTCTTGGTGCGGTTGGTCATGTACAAATAAAACGCGGTGCCAAAACCGGTGCCAACCAGCAGCACCGAGGACAGGATATGCAGCGTTTTTAATAGCAAATAGGTGTTCATGGTCGGCGCTCCAGGGCTAATAAATGAATCAAAATCGCCAGAATCGGCAGGTTTTTCAAAATCGGGCCAAATGGGTGTAGCCAAAAGTGCGGCAGGGTGAAGCTGATGATGAAGGTGTAGCCTACAATTAGGCCAATTTGCATCAGCCACAGGCGGCGACTGGGCCACAGTAGCGTGGCCAAGCCGAGCAGCAGATCAAAGCTGGCTGCGCCATATAGCAACACGCGCGACCATTCCAGCGGCAGGCCGAGCGGCGAGAGTAAGGCCAGACTGTCGGCTTCCGGGTACAGACCAAACGACAGCAAGGCCGTTACCAGCCACAGCACGGCCAGACTGGCGCGCAATAGCGGGTTGCTCCAGCGGTGTACCGCTGCCGGGCGCAAGCACGAGCCGGTTTGGGCGGGGAGGGGCGTAGCCATGGTTTGCTCATTTGCACCAGCATTACCGGTTGCACCCGCCGCGCTACCGGCCCACGGCCAGCGTGGCGCACGGCCAAGCAGGGCAGTGAGCCGGGCCGGGTCGCCGGTATTTTGCTGTTGCAACAAAAATAGCGTGGTTGGCGACAGGGTGCCCGCCAGACTGCCCGGTTGATTGCGCCAGCGCTCGGGCAAGCGACTGGCCAGCTTGGCCCCGGCTTGCATCAGCACCAGCGGCAGGCCAAGCGCAGCTACCGGCGGCAAGCCCAGTTCAGCCCGGTATTGTTCCAGCATGGCGCGATAGCTCAGTGGCTTGGGGCCAACTGCATCGACCAGCATGCCACGCGGTTCTGCTTGCAGAGGTTGCGCCAGCCATGCCACGCAGGCGGCACACAAATCGGCAATATGCAGCGGTTGCACTGCTTGTTGCCCCGCTTTTTGCCCACTTCCGGGCAAGAACAGCCACGGCAAGCTGGCCATGCTGCGAAACAGTTGGCTGCTGGCCCCATCATCACCGACCAGCAGTGAAGGGCGCAGGATCAGGGTTGGCAGTTCGGTTTGCCGCGCCTGCATGTGGGCATCGGCCAAATGCTTGCTGCGGATGAAATCGGGCAGCGCATCCGGCGCGGTTTGTCCGGCCAGCGCCGAGATTTGAATAAAGCGCGTTACCCCGGCGGCGACGCAGGCATCAAACAGCGCAATCGGTGCCTGCTGGTGAATTTCCGTAAAACCGGCCCCGGCCTGTGGGTTCAAAATGCCAACCGCATTGATTACCGCATCAAACGGCTGACCGTTCGGCCTGAGCCGTGCTTGCCATGCCGCGCCATCGCTAGCCAGATTGCGATAATCGATGGCCAGCGTTGGCTGGGCCGGGTCGGTACCCGGCTGGCGCTGGCCGTGCCAGACTTCATGCCCGGCCAGTTGTAAATGCCGCGACAAATGGCGTCCGATAAAACCGCCCGCACCACAGAGTAGAATTTTCATGTGTCTCTCACTCACTCAGTCAGTCAGCAAATCAGTCAGGGCTGCCGACAGTTGCGGGTAGGCAAACCCAAAGCCTGCATCAAGCAAGCGCTGCGGCACCACGCGCTGGCCTTC
>JACCDS010411841.1_pt1 | contig 13634 bp, 9 predicted proteins | sample 7446441 | NCBI WGS metagenome assembly JACCDS01 (sample SAMN15323445, study PRJNA562643) | freshwater metagenome | isolation source: river surface water | place: USA:Blue River Watershed | collected 2017-08-17 | reverse complement strand
CTTTGTTCCTTTTGACAGGTCCATTGATTGCTTATGTGTCGTCCGTATTGAGTAAAAAAATCAAGGTGATTCAAATTCAAATTGTAAAAGAATCTACGGGTTTGGCTGGCTCTACCACAGAGAGTTTACGAAACATTGAATTAGTAAAATCCTTGGGATTGGCAGAACAAGAAATTGGTCAATTGAATGCAACAACAGAGAAAATTTTGTTATTGGAATTGAAGAAAGTTCGTTACGTACGTTCGATGGCCTTTGTGCAGGGAACTTGTGTGAACTTATTAAGAATGTTGATGGTGGTCGTTTTGATTTATTTAATTTATGAAGGTAAGATTACCATTGGTCAATTTTATTCTTTGAATATTTATTCTTTCTTCTTGTTTAATCCTCTACAGGAAATAGGAAATGTGGTCAATACCTATCGGGAAGCAGAAGTTTCTTTGCAAAATTTTGAACAAATTTTACAAATACCGACTGAAAAAAAACCAGATAATCCAATTGCGATTCCACATATTCAAGCATTGAAATTTGATCATGTGTCATTTAAACATCAATCTGCCAATTTAAATGCATTAAATGACATAAGTTTTGAGGTGAAAGGTGGGGAAACCATTGCTTTTGTGGGTCCCTCTGGTGCCGGTAAATCAACTTTGGTCAAATTGTTAGTTGGACTTTATCGCCCTAAACAAGGGCAAGTGTATTATAATGGAGAGGCTGGAGATCAAATTGATTTTGATCAATTGAGAAAGAAGATCGGTTTTGTAACGCAAGACACACAATTATTTTCGGGGTCCATTCGTGAGAATTTATTATTTGTAAATCCACATGCAAGCGATGCTGAATGCATGGAAGTATTGGAAAAAGCAGCATGTCAAACATTGTTGGCAAGGGCTGATAAAGGGTTAGATTCTTTAATTGGAGAGGGTGGAGTAAAGGTTTCTGGTGGTGAAAAACAGCGTTTGAGTATCGCTAGAGCTCTTTTGAGAAATCCGAATTTATTGGTTTTTGATGAAGCTACTTCGGCATTAGATTCTTTGACCGAGGAAGAGATTTCCGAAACCATTCGGGCTGTTTCTCATCAAACGGATCATATTTCAATATTAATTGCTCACCGTTTATCTACCATCATGCACGCTACGAGGATTTATGTACTCGAAAAGGGTAAAATTGTTGAGCAAGGTTCACATGAGCAACTTTTGGATAGTAAGGGATTGTATTATGCGATGTGGAGGCAGCAGGTCGGAGAGAATGCATAAAAGTATAAAATTGTTAAACTTGGATTTTATTTTGTAAATCCTTGATTTTCCATAGATTATTGGGTTATTCTTTGTATTGAACAAAGAGTATTATGTATATTTGTAGTTTGAAAAAATTTCTACCTTTTTATTATGGCTTTAAATAAGTTTTCCAGAACCTTGACGCAAGAAATAACCAATCCAGCCGCAAAAGCGATGCTTTATGGAATTGGCTTGACTACAGAGGATATGCAAAAACCTCAAATCGGTATTGCGAGTACGGGTTATGAGGGAAATCCTTGTAACATGCACTTGAATGGTCTGTCTGTTCATGTGAAAAAAGGTATTCAAGACAATGGAATGATAGGTTTGATTTTTCATACAATTGGTGTTTCTGATGGAATGACCAATGGAAATGATGGTATGAGTTATTCTCTACCTTCTAGAGATATCATTGCCGATTCAATTGAAAATGTGGTAGGAGCTCAATGGTACGATGGCGTGATTGCGGTGGTAGGTTGTGATAAAAATATGCCAGGTGCAATGATGGCTTTGGCTCGTTTGAATAGACCCGGAATGTTGGTTTATGGTGGAACGATTCGTAGTGGCGAGTACAAAGGGAAAAAATTAGATATCGTTTCTGCATTTGAGGCTTTAGGCCAAAAGTTCGCAGGTACTATTTCTGATGAAGATTATGATGGAGTTATCCAAAATTCTATTCCTGGTCCTGGTGCTTGTGGTGGAATGTATACTGCTAACACGATGGCTTCTTCGATGGAGGCAATGGGTTTAATTTTACCTAATTCATCCTCTTATCCAGCTACACATGAAGGTAAAAAAGCCGAGTGTTTAGCTATTGGTGCAGCGATGAAAGTGCTTTTAGAAAAAAATATTTGCCCAAGGGACATAATGACTAGAAAGGCCTTTGAAAATGCAATGACTATCGTCATGGCTTTAGGAGGTTCAACGAATGCCGTTTTACATTATTTGGCGATTGCACACTCTGCGGGTGTGGAATTCACGATGAAAGATATTCAAGATATTTCAGATAGAACACCTTTATTAGCTGATCTAAAACCATCCGGTAAATATTACATGGAGGATGTGTTGGCTATTGGAGGAATTCAGGCTGTTATGAAGTATTTATTGAAAGAGGGATACATGCACGGTGATTGTATGACCGTTACTGGAAAAACCCTTGCGGAGAATTTAGAAGGTACTCCGGATTTGAATTTTGAAACGCAAAAAATTATTCATCCACTTTCTGATCCTATTAAAGCAACAGGTCATTTACAAATGTTGTATGGAAATTTAGCTCCAGATGGTGCTGTGGCAAAAATCACAGGTAAGGAAGGTGAACGTTTTGAAGGGACGGCAAAAATTTGTGAAAGAGAAGAAGACGTTATTGATTTTATCGCAAAAGGTGAAATTTTGCCAGGGCATGTAATTGTTATCCGTAATGAAGGTCCTAAAGGAGGTCCTGGAATGCCTGAAATGTTGAAGCCGACCTCTGCGGTAATGGGAGCTGGATTAGGAGATAAAGTGGCGATGATTACAGATGGACGTTTTTCTGGTGGTTCACACGGTTTTGTAGTAGGACACGTAACACCAGAGGCACAAGAAGGCGGTCCGATTGGATTGGTGAAGGACGGTGATAAAATTACGATTGATGCGGTTGAAAACAAATTGATTTTACATGTCTCAGATGAAGAATTAGCAGAAAGACGTAAGAATTGGAAGCCCATTCCTTCTCCACATACATCTGGTGTATTGAGAAAATACATTAAAAATGTGGGGCCAGCGAATTTAGGTTGTGTGACGGATTTGTAAAAAAATATGATTTAGATTTTTTTCTACATCAGTATAGCTTAAATTAGCCTTTTATTAAAGTTTGAAACAAAAATTTTGATTTTATATGGGACAGACCCAAACCACCTCATCTGAATCAGTACAATCCGAGAAAAAATTGTTTTTATCGGGTGCTCAAGCAATCATGGAGTCATTGGTTGCACAAGGTGTAAGTACTATTTTCGGATATCCTGGTGGTGCAATTATGCCTACTTATGATGCTTTGTATGATTATCAAGATCGTTTAAAGCACATTCTTGTTCGCCATGAGCAAGGTGCAGGACATGCTGCACAGGGCTATGCTCGTATGTTAAATAAGGCGGGAGTATGTATGGTAACTTCAGGTCCTGGAGCTACGAATTTAATTACTCCAATCGCTGATGCCATGTTGGATTCTACTCCTTTGGTATGTATTGTTGGTCAAGTGAAGGGGAATTTATTGGGAACAGATGCCTTTCAAGAATGTGATGTGATTGGAATGTCCATGCCTGTGACCAAATGGAATTACCAAGTAGTAGATGCCAATGAAATTCCAGAGATTTTAGCCAAGGCGTTTTATATTGCAGAAACAGGTAGACCTGGTCCAGTCTTAATTGATATTACTCGGACAGCTCAAACGGATTTTATGACAATTCCGTTTTCTTACCAAAAATGCACCTCTATCATTTCTTATAAACCAAGATTAGAGCCTAAAAAAGAGCATTTAGAGGCGGCTGCAAAGTTGATAAACAATGCAAAACGACCATATATTTTGGCAGGTCATGGAGTAATCATCTCCAATGCAGAAAAAGAATTAAATGAATTAGTGGATAAAGCAGGAATCCCTGTGGCAACTACTTTATTAGGAATGTCTTCTATGGATGCTGATCACCCCTTCTTTGTGGGTTGGCCCGGTATGCATGGTAACTATGGCGCCAATGTATTAACAAATTCATGTGATGTATTGATCGCTATTGGAATGCGTTTTGATGATCGAATTACTGGAGATTTAGCAACCTATGCAAAACAAGCTAAAGTGGTTCATATTGAAGTTGATCCAAGTGAAATTGATAAAAATGTGAAAGCTGATGCGCCAGTTGTAGGGGATGCAAAATTAGCTTTAAAGGCCTTGATACCTCTAATTAATCCTGCCAATCATTCGGAATGGCGTGACGAATTTAGGAAATATGATGACGAGGAATTTGAGAAAATAAATAAAAGAGATTTATTCCATGAAGGCTCTTTCATTAAAATGGGAGAAGCTGTGGCAATGATGTCTGATAAAACTAAAGGGGAAGCTGTTGTGGTAACGGATGTGGGTCAACATCAGATGATTACCAATCGTTACTATCGTTTCAAAAAGAATAATTCCATCGTAACAAGTGGGGGAGCGGGAACCATGGGGTTTGCACTTCCTGCCGCTTTTGGGGCCAAGGTAGCTGTTCCAGAAAGAGAAGTGCTCGCTGTGATAGGGGATGGAGGTTTTCAGATGACTTTACAAGAATTGGGAACCATTGCACAAAGCAAATTGCCTGTTAAGATTGTTATTTTGAATAATAATTTCTTAGGCATGGTGCGTCAATGGCAACAATTGTTTTTTGATAATAGATATTCTTTCGTTGAATTACAAAATCCTGATTTTATTACCATCGCAAAGGGATTTGGAATCAAGGGACATACGGTAAAAGATAGAGCAGAATTGAGTAGCTCTTTGGATACTTTATTGGATTCAAAGGAGCCCTATTTGTTGGAAATTATTTGTGAAAAAGAAGAAAATGTTTTCCCAATGGTTCCTGCAGGTGCTTGTGTAACAAAAGTGAGGCTTGAGTAAAATATATATATGTTGACAAATTACACTATATCCATTTTTACTACCAATACGGTAGGTTTATTGAATCGTATTACGATTATATTTACTCGTAGAAGATTAAATATTGAATGCCTAACCGTATCGGAAACTGAGCGCAAAGGTGTTTCTCGATTTACTGTGGTCATCAAAAATGATAACAGAGAATTCGTAGAAAAATTGGTTCGTCAAATAAGAAAAATAACAGACGTATTAGCTGTTTTTGGATATTTGGATGATGAAATTGTTTTCAATGAAATTGCTTTGTTCAAGATTTCAACGCCTTTAGGGGGTAGTCCACTAGATGTTAAAACCATCAATTTAGACTGGAATGCAAAAATTGTGCATTGGGGTTTGGATTATGTTGTTTTAGAGAAAAATGGAACAGAGGCCGAAATTTCAGAATTTTACCAGTATTTAAAAAAGTGGGATATTTTAGAATATATTAAGTCGGGTAGGGTGGCAGTTGGTAAGACAGAGAAAGGTTTAGTTGAATATTTACCAGAGGGTAATTGGGAAATTGTTTAAAAGTATAATACAAATAATAACGAATAAGAATAATAAATTAAACAAAAACAGAATATGGCAAAGATTAATTTCGGAGGGGTTGTTGAAGATGTTGTAACCCGCGAAGAGTTTCCATTAGAGAAAGCAAGACAAGTATTGGCTGATCAAACAATCGCTGTAATTGGTTACGGTGTTCAAGGTCCAGGTCAAGCATTAAACATGAAAGACAATGGATTAAATGTGATTGTTGGACAACGTAAAGGTAAAACATTTGACAAAGCGATCGCTGATGGCTGGGTTCCAGGTGTTAACTTGTTTGAAATCGAAGAAGCGTTAGAAAAGGGAACAATTATTTGCTATTTGTTATCAGATGCTGCTCAAATCGAAATGTGGCCTACTGTTAAGAAATATTTGACAGCTGGAAAATCATTGTATTTCTCTCACGGATTTGGAATTACTTACAAAGAAAAAACGGGTATTATTCCTCCTGCTGATGTTGATGTGTTTTTAGCTGCACCAAAAGGTTCAGGTACTTCTCTACGTCGTTTATTCGTTGAAGGAAAAGGTTTGAATTCTTCATTTGCGGTTTATCAAGATGCATCTGGAAAAGCTCGTGAAAAATGTATCGCAATGGCGATTGGTGTAGGTTCAGGTTATTTGTTTGAAACGGATTTCTACAAAGAAGTTACTTCTGATTTAACTGGTGAGCGTGGTACATTAATGGGTGCTATCCAAGGTATTTTCGCTGCACAATACGAAGTGTTGCGTGAAAACGGTCACTCTCCTTCAGAAGCATTCAACGAAACTGTTGAAGAATTAACTCAATCGTTGATGCCATTAGTAGCTGAAAATGGTATGGATTGGATGTATGCAAATTGTTCTACTACTGCACAACGTGGAGCGTTGGATTGGTGGAGACCTTTTAGAGATGCTACTAAGCCAGTATTCGAGAAATTATATAACTCAGTTAAAACTCAGGCAGAAGCTGCTCGTTCAATCGATTTGAACTCGCAAGCAGATTACCGTGTAAAGTTAGAGGCTGAATTAACTGAATTACGTGAGTCGGAAATGTGGAGAGCAGGTGCTGCGGTTCGTAGCCTTCGTCCAGAAAGAAGCTAATTGTAATTTATTTAGATTGAAAGGCAGTTGCAGATAGGCAACTGCCTTTTTTTTTGTTATTTTGAAGTATGGAATTCAGCAAATTAATTGATATTCCAAATCTTCATCAAATAAAACTAGTGGCAGAACAGTTGAAAGGCGTTGTATATCAGACACCTTTGCAGTTTTCCAACACCCTTTCTGCAAGATTTGGAGCAAACATTTATTTAAAACGAGAGGATCTGCAATTGGTTCGTTCGTATAAAATACGTGGTGCGTTTCATAAAATATATAATTTACCCCAAGAAATTCGTCAAAAAGGTGTAGTAGCTGCTTCGGCGGGTAATCATGCACAAGGTGTAGCCTTTGCCTGCGCCTCACTTCATATTCATGCTACGATTTTTATGCCAAAATCTACTCCTCTGCAAAAAGTGGAGGCCGTACGTTTTTTTGGGAAAGATTTTGTTCGAATCAAATTGATCGGTGAAACCTATGATGAAGCCTTTATTGCCTCGAAGAAATATGCTGAATCGACTGGCGCAATTTATATCCCTCCATTCGATGATTATGATATTATTGCAGGTCAAGCTACTGTTGCATTAGAAATAGTAGAGCGAATCCAGAAAGCTTTGGATTATTTGGTTGTACCCGTTGGGGGAGGTGGTTTGGCTGCTGGATCGGCTTTGATAAAAAAATATTGTTCGCCTGAATCGGTATTAGTGGGAGTGGAACCTGCTGAGGCTGCTTCTTTGAGTTGGAGTTTAGCCAAAGGTAAGGTTACTGAATTGGAAGAGATGGATCCGTTTGTTGATGGAGCCTCGGTTCGGAAAATGGGAACTTTAACATTTGCGATTTGTCAAAAATACTTAGATCAAGTTATTAGAGTAGAGAAAAAGGTACTTTGTAAAACCATGTTGGACTTATATGACAATGAATCGATTTTAAGTGAGCCTGCTGGAGCATTGAGTATTGCGGCTTTGGAGCAATTGGCTCCTCAGATCAAAGGTAAAACAGTGGTATGTGTCGTTTCGGGTGGTAATTTCGATTCTAAAAGGTTTCCTGAGATTAAAAAGCTTGCAGCTTCGGATTAAAAATAGTATTTATTTGATAAAATATTTATTCTGGCTTTTTTGTTATTAAAAGAGTATTTATCTTAATTTTTATTAATAATTAGATTTTTGTGCTAAAATAACGCAAATTATATATAATAATAGGATTATTAATCTATTTGTATAATTTTCAATTTCTAAATTGGGTTGCATTCTAATGTAATTAAAGTTAGATTTGTGTCGAAAATATAGAAACAAAACAATGAGTAATCGCATTAAAATTTTTGATACTACTTTAAGAGACGGTGAACAAGTTCCCGGTTGTCAATTGAACAGAGAAGAAAAAGTAGAAGTTGCAAAAGAACTAGAAAAATTAGGTGTAGATATCATTGAAGCAGGTTTTCCTATTTCTTCACCGGGTGATTTTGCATCCGTTAAAGCCATTTGTGAGTCGGTAACAGAACCAACAGTTTGTGCCTTGACTCGCGCAAAAAAAGAAGATATTGATGCAGCAGCAGAGGCATTAAAGCCTGCTCGCCATCCAAGAATTCATACTGGAATTGGTGCATCAGATGTACATATTAAACATAAATTTAATTCTACCAGAGAAAAAATTATTGAGCAAGCCATTTGGGCGGTACAATACGCTAAATCCTATGTAGAAGATGTTGAATTTTTTGCCGAAGATGCCGGCCGTGCAGATTTACCTTTCTTGGCACAATTAACCAAAGCAGTTATTTCAGCAGGAGCCACGGTGGTTAATTTACCTGATACAACTGGTTATTTATTGCCCAATCAAATGTATGATAGAATTTCATATTTATACGAGAATGTAGATAATATCCATCAAGCGACTATCTCGATGCACAACCATAATGATTTAGGTTTAGCAACTGCGAATACCATGGCTGGAATTCAGGCAGGTGCGCGTCAAGTGGAGGTTACGATCAATGGAATTGGAGAAAGAGCGGGAAATACTTCATTAGAAGAAATTGCCATGATTTTAAATGTGCACAAGGATTTAGGTTTTACTACGGGTATTAATCCAAAGTTTTTATACCCAACCAGTGTTTTGGTTTCTAATTTGATGGGAATGCCTGTGCAAGCTAACAAGGCTATTGTAGGTGCAAATGCTTTCGCGCATTCATCAGGTATTCATCAAGATGGCTTTTTAAAGCATGCTCAAAATTATGAAATCATGAATCCAGAGGATGTTGGTGTTTCCTCTTCTGCGATTGTTTTAACTTCCAGATCAGGTCGTGCAGCCTTGAGACATCGATTGAATTTATTGGGATTTGAGTTTGAAAAGCCCGATTTAGATCGTCTTTATACTCGTTTTTTAATCATGGCAGACGAGCGTAAGATGATTCATGATGAGGATTTGAAAGAGTTGGTAGGATAGGTAATAGGTAATAGGTAAGAGGTAAGAGGTAATAGTTTTTCTCTATTTCTATTACAGCAATGCAATTTATCGGCTAATTCTTTTTCCATGGCATTTCTTTTTTTGAAAAAAAAGAAACAAAAAAACTTTCTTTTGCTTAATCCAAGACGAATCCGTCAGCTGACGGACCGATTTTCACTCCGCTCATGGCTATTTTCTTTGACCCTGACGCACATCGCCTCTGCGCATTGTCAAAGCTGCGCCTTGCCGCTTCATTCAAATCTTTCGATGGGATTAAGCTTTGGCCAAAAATGAAGCTTTGGATGATTTGAATGTAATATTTTTTAACTCTTAATTCGCATTAAAAGGTAAGAGGTAATGTATCTCTCTTTTCTATCTTCTCTCTTCTCTTCTCTCTTCTATCCATTAACCGCCGTAGCGCTACTAGCCAAGCTCATTTTGTTTTCTTCGATCAATTTCAAAATTCCGAGATTGATATGCTGTTTGATATTTTGATATTTCGTGAAATCGGTGGATTGAACAAAATAGGTGATAGATAAGTCTAGGGAGTAGGTGCCAAAACCTTCAAAGATAATTTTTGCCGCTTTTTTCTTGCACAAGGGTTCTTGATTAATTAAATTTTCAATGGCTGGTATCAGTTTTTCAATTTGTTCCGCTTGTGTATTTAAGGCAAAGGTTAAATTATATTTTGCTCTTCTGTAATTTCTTTCACTGAGATTTTCTAGGGATTGAGAAGTTAATAGTCGATTCGGAATTAAAATTAAATTGCCATCCAATGCCCTAATTCGGGTACTTCTGAAACCGATTTTTTCAATATCACCAGTGATTGTTCCAACTTGAATACTATCTCCAACCACAAAAGGTAAATCAAGAAAAATGGTAAATGAGGCAAAAAGGTTTTCAAGGGTTTCTCTAGCTGCCAATGCCAATGCCAAACCTCCCAATCCCAAACCTGTTATTAGCGCTACAACATCTACTTCAAATATTCTACCTAACAGAACAAATCCAGCCCCTGTGATAATAAAAACCAATGCGAGGTCGTTTAAAAATGGAATAAATTGTTGTTTGGATTTTTGTTCTAATCCTTGCCATTTTTCTTGAGCAACCAAGATGATGACTTTCATGATTCGAATAATCAACCAAGTAATGGTTATGATCAATGCTGCTTCGTAAGATTTTTTGATTAGATATAAAATTCCAAAATCTTTGACAGGAGTGAAATTCCATTGAATAGGAACGTGTAAATTCAATGAAGCAGCATATAAGAAAATCCAAAAAAGGAATAATTCAAATGGTTTTCGAATGAGTTGAATGCAATCCTGAATTTGAATAAGTTGATCCGGTAAAAAACGGTAAATGATTTTTGAAAAAGAATTGGAGAAAAATCTTCGAAAAGTAAAGCCAATTAAAATAATGACAAAGAAAAGTAAAATGTCTAGTGCAGAATTTTCTAAAAGATATAAATCGGATAAGCTATCTTTGAACATAATTGAGGATTTTACTACCAAATATACTTAATATCTTAGTTGAATGTGAAATAAAATTGCGACCTTTGCAAACTTAATAGAATTTCGAGAAGTATTTTATTTATGATTTATAATCAAACAGTTTCGAGTTGTTTTGACAAGGTTCTGAAAAGAATTTTGTTTTTTTCTACCCTTTCATTGATTTTCTTTCAAACGGAGATTAGAGCACAAAGTATTTTAAATTCACCTTATTCTTATGTTGGCATGGGTGAGTTAGATGCAGGATACTCTACAAGTAATATCATGATGGGAGGTTTAGGTGTATCCAATTCTAATGGAATATATTCCAGCGTGATTAATCCAGCATTATTAGCACGGAATCGATACACTGGATTTGAGGTTGGAGTTAATACGGAATACAAAAATTTACAAGATTTACGTCAAAAACAGAGTGTATTTGGAGGTAATTATCAATCCTTGAATTTAACCTTACCTGCTTCGGCACGATGGACCTTTGCCATTGGTATTAGACCTTATTCTACTGTTCAATATGATACTAAATCCTATCGCCGTTTAAATTTGTTGGGAGTAGATAGTTTGATTTATAGTTTTTCGGGAGTGGGTAATATCAATAAACTATCCTTTTCCAATGGGTTTCGGATCAGCAAGGAAGTTTATGTGGGTTTAGAAATGGATTATTTGTTTGGGAATATTGTTAGAAATGTCTCGACGCAAAATTTGTCAGATGGACAATATTATAAAGTACAATTGGAAAATAGAAATGACTATTCTGATTTTTCTTTTAAGGCGGGTTTTGCTTATCGACATGCTATCAAAAAGGATTTGTATTTGAATTTGGGCGCAACCGTAGATTTAAATTCAACAATGAATGCGAATCAAATAAAACGTTTTGCGATTTTAGATTATACAGGTATTAATATCATCAATGCAGATACTTTAAGTCAAAAAACATCCTTTGTTCAAAATTTACCTGTTTCGAAGAAATTTGGGGTGAGTTTAGAGAAAATAGCCAAGTGGATGGTGGGTGTTGATTTTATCAGTACGGATTGGACAAAAGTTGAAAATAATTTGGGTCAATCCAGAGCTCTTCCAGTTAGTAATAAATGGGTAGTGGGGGGTGAATATACTCCTGATTTCGAATCTGTTTCTAATTATTTGAAACGCACCACCTATCGAGCTGGTTTTAGTTATCAAACTACTCCATACGCTATTTCTGAAACTACTCCTTATGCTGTAGATATGAACTTTAGTATTGGAGCAGCTTTGCCTTTGAGAAATTTATCTTATTTAAATGTTTCTTATCAGTTTGGTAAAAGAGGAACTTTGAGTCAAAATAATTTAGAAGAACAATACCATCGAATTTCTATTGGTTTAACCTTGAGTGATTTGTGGTTTGTTAAGCAAAAAATTAACTAAATTTTCAAATGAGTGATCTTAGGTTTTTCCTTTTATTATTCGTTTTGCAGCCTTTCCTTTTTTCTTGTCAAGAAGAAAAATCATCTAAAAATTTGGTTTACGTCGGGCCAAAATCAGAATTAACAGGAATTGACATGGTTTTTTCTGACTCTGCAAAATCTGTGGTTCGCATGGTTACGGAAAAACAAATTACACTTTATTCTGAAGATCGTGTATACCCTAAAGAGATGAAACTTTGGTTTTACGACAAATTGGGTAATGTAAGTACACAAATTCGAGGTGATTCAGCCCGTTTTTTTCGTCAAAAAAACCATTATAAACTAATGGGGCATGTGAAAATTTTCAATATTAAAAAATCAGAAACTCTTACAACAGATGAATTCACATGGGTTCCTGATGAAAAACGGATCTTTACAGAAAAACCAGTCCAAATTAGAACCAATACCGAAGTTTTCAATGGTGTTGGTTTAGACGCCGCACAAGATTTTTCAACTTATTCTCTGAGAAGGGTAACCAATTCTATGCTTAATGTAGAAAGTCTTCCACAATAAGCGTGTAGTTATTAAGTATTTGTTTTTGGAAATTTTACCTCTTACCTTTTACTTATTAATGCGAATTAAGGGTTGAAATTATTATTAGTACAACTCTTATCGAATGTATAAAAGCGAATTTAAATTGTCTGATTACCTATTTCTTTTACAGCAATGCAATTTATCGGCTAATTTTTTTTCCATGGTATTTCTTTTTTTTTAAAAAAAAGAAACAAAAAAACTTTCTTTTGCTTAATCCAAGACGAATCAGTCTGTAGACTGACCGATTTTCACTTCGCTCACGGCTATTTTCTTTGACCCTGTCGCACAATGCCCCTGCGCATTGTCAAAGAACCGCCTTGCCGCTTCGTTCAAATCTTTCGTTGGGATTAAGCCTTGGCCTTAAATGAAGCTTTGGGTGATTTTAATTAGTTGTTTTTTAACTCTTGATTCGCTTTTACCTATTACCTATTACCTCTTACCTATTACCTCTTACCTAATTGACCGCTGTTGAATCTACCGGACTAATACCACTGCAGGTAAAATCAAATTGGAAATTTTCTGGTTTTGTGAATGGCATTTTTTTATAACCCTCCGTGGCCAATTCTGAATCGGAGTATACTTTTGTCATAAATTTGGCATACACCGGCATAGCCATTTTAGCACCCTGTCCTAAAGCCAAAGTTCTAAAGTGGATACTTCTATCATCGCCACCAACCCACACACCAGCAACCAATTTTTGTGTGACTCCCATGAACCACCCGTCTGAGAAGTTGGAAGTGGTACCTGTTTTTGCACCTATTTCATTGCCTTCTACGATGGGAGTTCTTTTTAATCCTTCCGCTGTTCCTAATGGTTCTTGTATGGCTCCTTGTAACATATAAGTCATTAAATAGGCTGTTTCAGGTTTGATAGCTGCTTTTGCCGTTGGTGAAAATTCTTTTAATACATTTCCTACTTTATCTGTGATTTTTAAAATCAAAATGGGCTCAATTCTTTCCCCTCCATTGGCTAAAGTGCTATAGGCAGATACTTGTTCGTATACAGATACTTCAGAGGCGCCAAGGCATAAGGATGGGCCTTCGTATAGTGGACTCGTTATTCCTGCTTTATGGGCAAATTCTGCAATTTTTTGTGCCCCTAAGGTTTTCATTAATTTGGCCGAAATGGTATTGATGGATAAGGCCATCGCCCTTCTCAATTTTAATTTTTCATAGCTGTACTTTCCATCTGAATTTTG
>JACCDS012306683.1_pt1 | contig 13635 bp, 8 predicted proteins | sample 7446441 | NCBI WGS metagenome assembly JACCDS01 (sample SAMN15323445, study PRJNA562643) | freshwater metagenome | isolation source: river surface water | place: USA:Blue River Watershed | collected 2017-08-17 | reverse complement strand
GCCGGCCCTCGCGCCCGACGCCGACCGCGCGACCGCCGAACGCGCCCTCGCCGACGCCGTTGTGCCCGCGAAACCGCTCGCCGCCGCGGCCGCCGCCTGGTCGGCCTGCGCGGAGTTCGTGCGGTCCGCTGTTGCGCCGGGACGTTGAAGTATCGTAGGCAGAGCGGTTCATGCCGGCTCTCGCGCTCTCTTTCGCCTTTCTGCTGTTCGTCACCTTCGTGGGACGGGCCGCGTTGGCCGGGTGCCGGTGGCAGGGCGGCGTGCTGCGCTCCTGGCTGCTCGCGCCGTCGGTCGGCCTCGCCGTCGTCGTGCTCGGCATTATGGTTTTCAACCAGGCCGGCCTGCCGATCCGCAGCTTCGCCTGGCCGCTGACGCTGGGCCTCGCCGCCGCCGCGGCCGGCATCTTCGCCTGGCGCCGTCCGGCGCTGCCTTGGCGCGCGCTGGCGCCGTTCTTCGGCATCGCCGTTTTTTCGCTCCTGTGGACCGGCTGGCCGATGCTGCGCTTCAACTTCGGTTGGCTGAGCTACGTCAACGACGACTACATCAACTACTGCCTCGCCGCGGAACGCTTCAAGGATTTCGGCTTCTGGCGCGTGCCGACGATGGAGGAACTCGCGGGCACCGATATCGCGCAGTACTATTGGTTCATGCACGTGCCGGGGCTCATGCGTTTCGGCAGCGAGATTTTGCTCGGCTGGGTCTCGGCCCTGACCGGCATCCGTTCCCTCGGAATCTTCATGCCGGTGATCGTCGGCCTCGGGCTCATCCAACTGCTCGCCGCCTCCGCCCTCGCCTTGCATCGCGGCCGCTGGCGCCGCCGCGCGCTGCTCACCGCCGGCCTGCTCGCCGTGAGCCCGTTGTTCATGCTCGGGACGCTGTATCAGTTGATCGCCCAGGTCGGCGGTCTCGGTCTCTTGCTCGGCGCCATCGTGCTGCTCACCGGCCGCCTGCCGGCCAATCGCCGCCGACTCGTCCCGCACGTCGCCGCCCTCTCGATCGTCGGCGCGGGCCTGGCGGTGTTTTATCCCGAAGTCACGGCCTTCGCCGTGCTCACCGGCGCCGCCGTCGCCGGCCTCGAGGCCCTGCGCCAACGCCGTTTCCCGGTCGAGCGAGCGTCGCTGTTCCTCTACGGTATCGTCGGCGTCGTCGTCCTCCTGCGCTACAACACCCTCGCCTACATCTTCACGGTCTCGCTGCAGATGGGCTCGGGCTTCCGCGCCGTCGACCTGTCGCTTTCGCTCTTCCCGTACTTCATGATCCCGACGGGGCTCGCGAACCTCTTCGGCCTGATGCCGCTCGCGATCCAGTACGCGGAGCCCCTGACGTCGCTGGCCATCGTCGCCGGCCTCGCCGCCCTCGGCACCGCGCTCTGGGCCGGCGTGCGCGGCAGCTGGCACGGCGTGCCCATGGCGTTGCTGTTGCTCGTGCAGTTCGGCCTCGGCCTGAAACTCATGCGTTCGGGCAACGACTTCGGCCTCTACAAGATCGCGATGTTCATGCAGCCCGCGCTGGCGGCCGCGTTGGCCGCGGCCCTGTTGCGTTTGCCGCGCGCGCGCTGGACGGCGCCGCTCGCGGTCGTCGCCGCGGGCCTTTGTTGCGCACCCACGGCGTTGTTTTACACGAAGGCGTCGCAGGGTGAAAAATCCGGCGGCATCACGGAGGCCAAGTACGCCTCGATCCTTGGGACCCGGCCGCCCCCGACCCCGCCCGGCACGCGCCTCCTCACCGACATCAACAATCTCGTGGCCGCCAAGGTCGCCGCCCTCGAACTGCGCGGCACGGATCTCCGCTACCTCTCGCGCGACTACTACCAGCAGATCGCCCCGATCGAATTCGAGAAGCTGGGCGACACCCTCATCAGTTTCCACCCGCGGTTTGCCGATCTGATGCGCACGCGCGCGATGCTGGAAAAACGCGACGACCTCATCGTCCGCACCCACGCCGCCTTCGACACTTCCTTCCGCGCCCCGGCGCTCGGTTTCGCCCACGCCGGCAAAACCGACGCCTACCTCACGCTCGATCCGTCGCTCGGCCTCTTCAACAAGTACAAGGCCGAGCTCGGCACGCGGCCCAAGTCGTTCTTCCGCACCCTCACGGCCGCCGAGGCGAAGAACCACCTCGTGTTCATGCACACGGGCCGCGGCAACCACTACTACCTCGGCGACCGCAACCGCATCGCGATCTTCCAGCAGGAAGCGGATCCGTTCACCTCGCGCCAGGACATCACCGGCATGGGCCGCTTCCTCCTGCTCCGGGTCGAGCAACCCGACCAGGAATTCTACGTGCGCATCGCCGCCACGAAGACGTTCATGGGCGAAGGCCACACCGCGTGGTCCCCGGGCTCGCAACTGCTCGGTGCCGAGGCGCTCCCCCTCGCCTTTCCGGGCAACGGCGCCGTCAACCGCATCGTCGGCCCGATCCGCCCGGTCTACCGCGACGGCGCCGCCTACCTCGCGATCGATTTCAAGGAAACCGCCGTGCAGTTCCCCTTTCGCCGCACCGGCCTTCAGGCACTCTACAACAACGAGGTCCCCTTCGACTCCCGCAAACTCGTCGCCTACGGCCGCGACATCTCCGCCCTCTCCGCCGCCGAGGTCGCGGCCCTCGCCCGCCCCGCGCGGCTCGCCAAGTTTCCCGACGATCTCGTCTTCGCCCGCGGTCTCGAATTCGCCGGCATCTACGAGGACGGCTGGCTGTCGCCGGAAAGCGAATACGTCCTCGGCGCGAGCGCGGCCCGCGGCGTCGTCCGCATCCGCGGCTACGTGCCGGAACTGCCGGGCCAGCCGCTCGGCCGCGGCACCCTCGCGATCCGCGTCGGCAACAACACGTTTCCCGTCCCGGCCGCGACCGGCGTGTTCGACTGGCTCGTCCCGGTCGACGACGCCGTCGCCGCCACCGCCGTGGGCCTGAAGTTTTCGGACTCGGCCCCGCTGCCCGGCGGCGACGACCGGCCCGCCGGCGGCAAACTCGAGCTGATCGAGGTGCTCCCGGCCTTGCCCACGCACACCTTCGAGTACGGCGTGCCCGGCCGCGCGCGACTCCCCGCACCCGGCATCGATCAGGACGGCTGGTTCGCCCGCGAGGCGGGCATCGTGATCCCCGCGGGCGGCCGCCGCGTGCTGACGTTGAAATTCGAATACCCGGACTGGGGCGCCCGCGCCGCCGGCGAGCTCGAGATCGCGCGGCCGGGCGGCTTGCCCGTGCACCGCCAAGTCCTGCCGGCCGGCGAATACACGACCGTGATCCTCGACATTCCCGCCACCGCCCGCGCGCAGACGCTCACGCTCCGCGCCGCCGCCGATTTCGCCTTGCCCGCCCCCGACCCGCGGCGCCGCTCCGCCCGCCTCGTGGTGGCCGAACTCCAGCCCGTTTTGCCCGAATGAGCGGCCCGCGCGCAGCCGTCTTCGTCAAGGTCGACACCCTCGGCGACCTCGTCCTCTTCGCCCCGGCGCTGCGCGCCCTGCGCACCGCGTGGCCCGCGACCCGCCTCGCCGTTGTCATCCGTCGCGCCTACGCGGACCTCGCCCCGTTGCTCGCCCCTGAAATCGAGTGGATCCACACGAGCATCGACCCGTTCAACCATCGGCCCGACCGCGATCCGGCCGAGGTCGCGCGGCTGCGCACCGCCGTCGTGGCCCTCCAGCCCGAGGTCTTCGCCGCCGCCACCTCCCGCCGCAACTGGCTCGAAGTCCTGCTCGCGAGCGCGGTGCCGTCCGCGCGCCGCGTGGCCCTCGGCGCCGCCGGCCAGGATGAATTCTTCGGCACCCAGCTCCGCGTGCTCGCCGGCGTCGACGCGCAGAACACGTTTTCCGAATTCGTCGCTCCCCCCCCCGGCGCGGCGGACTGGTCGGCCAACTTCACGCTCGTCGACGCCCTGCTCGGCCGCACCGCCGAACGCACGCCGCCGCGCCTCGCGGCCCCGGCGGATGCCGTCGCCGCCGTCCGCCGCTGGCTCGCGGAGAAACAGCTCGGTCCCGGACGCTACGCGGTCTGCGCCGCCGCCGGTTTCGCCAACGTGCGCCTGAAGACCTGGCCCGCCGACCGCTTCGGCGCGCTCATCGGCCGGCTCCGGGACACGCATTGTCTGCCGACCGTGCTCATCGGCCACACCGGCGAACGCGACCACCTCGCAACGGTGCCCGGTGCCGATGCCACTTGGCTCGGCGGCGAAGGCGATCTGCCCGTGCTCGCGGCGCTGATCGCGGACTCGGCGCTCTACGTCGGCAACGACACCGGCGCCCTCCACCTCGCCGCCGCCCTCGAGGTCCCGGTGCTCGGCATCTTCGGCGGCGGCACTTGGCCGCGCTTCGTGCCGGCCGCGGCCCGCGGCGCCGCCGTCGTGCAGCCGCTCCCCTGCTTCGGCTGCGGCTGGGACTGCGCCTTCGGCGACGCGCCTTGCCTCGGCGGTATCGCCGCCGCCGATGCGTTTCCGGCGCTCGACGACGCCGTCGCCGGCCGCCCGTTCGCGATCCGGGAAGTGCGGAAAGTCGCCGCCGAGACCGAGGCGCTGATGGCCAAAGTCGCGGCGCTCCACCGCGAATCCCGCACCGGCCATCTCGCCCGCCAGCACAAGCTCGAGGAACTCACCGCCCTCGACCGCGAAAAGGACGAGACCATCGTCCGCCAGAACGACGAACTCGTCGGCAAGGAACAGGAAATCGACGCCCTCAAGCTCGTCTGCAACGAGCGCGAAAAAACGATCATCGTCCTCGACGGCCACGTTCGCCATTTCCAGCACCTCAGCGGCGTGCTGCAGGCCGACAAGTCCGTCCTCGAGCAAACCCTCGCCGCGCAACCCGCCGACGCCGCGCTGGCCGCGCGAACCATCTCCTCCCAGCTCGTCCACATCCGGAATCTCGAGGCCCTCGTTAAACTGCAGGAGGCCGCTCTCGCCGATCTGCGCACCACCGAAGCCAACCGCGCCGCCGGCCTCCACGATCTCGAGCAGGCGAAGCACTACGGGAAACTGCTCGCGGAAAAAGAAGCCGTCATCCGCGCCCTCAGCGCCGGCTTGGCCGAACGCGAAAAACTCATTTCCCGCCTCGCGGCTGCCGGCACCGGCCCCACCGCCGCCCTGCACCGCCTGGCCGTCGCCGCTGCCGCGTTGGTCCGCGAGGAGATTTTCCGCCCCGCCGAGGCCGCCCTGTTCCGCGCCGTGGTCGAGCGCCATTGGATGCAGATCGGCGTGCTCCGCCATTACGCCCCGAAGCCGCTGCGCTGGGACGACCGGATCCCCGCCCCGGCCCGACGCGACGCCGACCTGCCGCAGATCGGCGTCGTGACCCCGAGCTACGGCCAGGAAGCCTTCATTGCGCGCACGCTCCGCAGCGTGATCGACCAGGCGTATCCGAAATTGGTCTACGCCGTGCAGGACGGCGGTTCGAAGGACGGCAGCCCCGGGATCATCGCCCGCCACGCCGCCGCGCTGCGGCATTGGGAGTCCGTGCGCGACCGCGGTCAGGCCGACGCCATCGGCCGCGGCTTCGGCCACATCGGCGGCGCCCTCGGCCCCGACGACCTGATGGCCTGGCTCAACTCCGACGACCTGCTCGCCCCCGGCGCGCTGCGCTTCGTCGGCGAGTACTTCGCGGCGCATCCCGACGTCGACGTCGTCTACGGCCACCGCATCATCATCGACGAGCACGACCGCGACGTCGGCCGCTGGATCATGCCGCGGCACGATCCCGCTACTCTCGAGTGGATCGACTACGTGCCGCAGGAGACGATGTTCTGGCGCAAACGCGCTTGGGACCGCGTCGGCGGCATCGACCCGAGTTTCCAATTCGCCCTCGACTGGGACCTGCTCGCGCGTTTCCAGCAGGCCGGCTGCCGGATGGTCCGCGTGCCGTATTTCCTCGGCGCCTTCCGCGTCCACTCCGAGCAGAAAACTTCCCAGGCCATCCACACCACCGGTGCGGAGGAAATGAAGCGCATCCGCACGCGTTTCCACGGCGAGAAGCAGGATGACTTCGCCACCATCGACCGCTTCGCCCGCCGCACGCGTTTCCGCGGCGCCCTCGTCGCCCGCCTGCTCGAAGCCGGCATCCGCTGGTGAACCGCGCCCCGTTTTTGTGCTGATTAGCCCCGCGTAACGCCCATCGTTCCCCCCATGCTGCTCAGCATCGTCGTCCCGGTTTACAAGGAAGAGAAGAACATCCCCGAGTTCCTGCGGCGGCTGCGGCCGATCCTCTCCGGCGTCACGGAAGACTACGAAATCATCTTCTCGCTCGATCCTTCGCCCGACCGCACCGAGGACGTGATCCTCGAAAATCGCGCCGCCGATTCCCGGATCAAATTGCTCAAATTTTCCCGCCGCTTCGGCCAGCCGATGGCGACGCTCGCCGGGCTCGATTACTCCTCCGGCGATGCCGTCATCGTCATGGACGTCGACCTGCAGGATCCGCCCGAACTGATCGGCGAAATGGTCGCGAAATGGCGCGAGGGCTTCGACGTCGTCCTCCCGCAACGCCGCCAGCGCACCGGCGAGCCCTGGATCAAGAAGGCCGTCGCCGCCACCGGCTACAAGGTGATCAACAAAATCGCCGACGTGAAGATCCCGCCCAACACCGGCGACTTCCGCCTCATGGCCCGGCGTGTCGTGCGCGAGGTCGTGAAGCTGAAGGAATCGCACGGCTTCCTCCGCGGCATGGTCGCCGTCGTCGGTTTCAAGCAGGCCATCATCCCCTTCGACCGCCCGGCGCGTTTCGCCGGCGAAACCAACTACAACCGCTTCGTCGGCTCCCTGCGCATCGGCTTCAACGGCATCTTCTGCTTCTCGACCTACGCGCTGTCGCTCAGCACCTGGCTGGGATTCGTGGTCTCCGCGTTCTCGTTTCTGCTGATGGCGGTGTACCTGTTCTACAAACTCATGGGCTGGCCCATCGTCTGGGGCAATCCGACCCTCGTCATTCTGATCTCCTTCCTCGGCGGCATCCAGTTGATCAGCGTCGGCATCCTCGGCGAGTACATCGGCCGCATCTACGAAGAAGTCCGCGCGCGGCCCAAGTTCATCGTCGACCGCGCCGAAGGCTTCGGCCCGCGCTGAGGCGAACTCATGAAGTTGAGAGAGCTTGGTTGAGAGTTGAGAGCAAAACCGTTCGGTGTTTCACCTCACGGGCCGCAGTCACATTTTCCGTTCTCCGGCGGATCGATCTCTCAACCCTCAACTTCCAACTCTCAACTGGATGATTCCGCGCTGAGGCGGCCCGCCCGTATTCCTTTCCCTTTCATGCAACACGTCTTTGTCACCGGCGCGTCCGGCTTCATCGGTTCCAATCTCGTCGACCGTCTGCTGGCGGACGGCGTCGCCGTCACCGGCTGGGACAACCTCTCCACCGGCCAGATCCGATTCCTCGACGGCGCGCTCCAGCACCCGAAATTCAAATTGGTCCGCGGCGACAACCTCGACCTGCCCGCCCTCAAGGCCGCGATGCAGGGCGCGGACTTCGTTTTCCACCTCGCCGCCAACGCCGACATCCGCGACGGCTGGAAACACCCGGAAAAAGACCTGCAGCAAAACACGATCGCCACCTTCAACGTCCTCGAGGCCATGCGCGCCAACGGCGCGAAACGCATCGCGTTTTCTTCCACCGGCTCCGTGTACGGCGAGGCCCTCGTCACGCCCGACCGGCCCACGCCGGAGACCGACGCCTTCCCGATCCAGACGTCGCTCTACGGCGCCTCCAAGACCGCCGGCGAAGGCCTGATCGCCGCCTACGCCGAAGGCGCGCAAATCGACGAGGCCTACATCTTCCGCTTCGTCTCGATCTTGGGCGAACGCTACACGCACGGCCACGTGTTCGATTTCTACCAGCAACTCGTCGAACACCCCGACCGCCTCCGCGTCCTCGGCGACGGCACCCAGCGCAAGAGCTACCTCTACGTGCAGGACTGCATCGAGGCCCTGCTCCACGTCACCCGCGCGCACACGGCCCGCGACGCGAAACATCACACGCAGATCTACAATCTCGGCACGGCGGAATACGTCCAGGTCAACGACAGCATTGCCGCCATTTGCAAAGCCCTGGGTATCGCCCCGAAGCTCGAATACACCGGCGGCAACAAGGGCTGGATCGGGGACAACCCGTTCATCTACCTCGATACGGCCAAGATCCGCGCCACCGGCTGGAAACCGAAACTCACGATCGAACAAGGCATCATCGCCACGCTGCGCTGGCTCGAGGCCAACCGCTGGGTCTACGAAGCCCGGCACTGAAAGTGAGAGTGAGAGTGAAGGTGAAAGTGGATCATGGTCGCCGACGAGAAGCTCGCTAAGTTCGGCGCCCACCGGAAGGCGCTGGAGTTGTTCGACCTCGTTGTGGCGGACGTTCGCCCGCTCGCCGCGCACGCCCCGTTGGCTCGCTTGGTCGCACAGCAAATCGCCAGCTCAGACTCCATCGCCGCCAACATCGAGGAGGGCTACGGTCGTGGCTCGGCCAAGGACTACTCCCACTTCCTGATCATCGCGCGAGGCTCAGCCCAAGAAACCCTCGGGCGCTATCGGCGCTTCAAGCACTGGCTCCCGGCCGATACGGTCGCCGCCCGCGTAGCCCTCTGCGGCGAAATCATCGCCATCCTGACCGCCTCAATCAACACTCTGCGCCGCCCCCGCTAGCCCCCACTTTCACTCTCCCTTTCACCTTCACTTTCTATTGATGAACATCGTCCTCACGGGTTCCAGCACCGGCATCGGCCGCGCTTTGGCGGAACGCCTGCTCGCGCAGGGCCACCGCGTCTGGGGCCTCGCCCGCTCCGCCCAGGCCGAACTCGCCGACGAGCACCCGCAGGCGTTCCGGTTTTCCCAAACGGATGTCGGCGACTGGGACGCCGTCGCCCGCGCCGCCGCCGAGGTCGGCGCCGCTTGGCCGCACGTCGATGCCCTCGTCGCCTGCGCCGGCCTCCAGGGCGAAATCGGCCGCGCCGTCGCCGCCGATCCTGTACGTTGGTCGGCCACCGTGCGCGCCAATCTCGACGGCACCTTCTTCGCCGTCCGCGCCTTCGACGCGCTCCTCGCGCAGGCGCCGCGCCGTGCCAAGGTCGTCTGCTTCTCCGGTGGCGGCGCCACCAAGCCCCGGCTCAATTTCTCCGCCTACGGTGTCGCCAAAACCGGCGTCGTCCGTCTCGTCGAAACCATCGCCGAAGAGGAACGCGGCCGCCCCTACGACATCAACGCCCTCGCCCCCGGCGCCATCAACACGCGGCTCACGGACGAAGTGCTCGCCCTCGGACCGGAGGTCGTCGGCGCCGCGGAATTCGCCGCCGCGCAGAAACAAAAAGCCGCCGGCGGCGCCGGCCTCGACCAGGCACTCGCCTGCGTCGAATGGCTCCTCTCGCCGGCCAGCGACGGCGTCTCCGGCCGGCTCATCGCCGCGCCGTGGGATCCCTGGCCGACCCTCGGCGCCAAAGCCGCGGACCTCGCCGGCTCGGACATCTTCACGCTGCGCCGCATTCTCCCCGAGGAGCGCGGCCGCAAGTGGTAGCCCGCGCCCCGCGGCCGCGGCTCATTTTCCGAAGACCCGGAAATTGAGAATCAGGAAAACGACGATCGTCGACGGCGGGATCGCCCCAAGCGTCGCCCACGTGGTGCTCAGTTTGAAACGGTTCCGCAGCAACTTGAACGCGCCGAGGTTGATCAGGTAGCTCAGCGCCACGGCAAAGAGGTACTCGCCCGCCTGCTGCACCGCGTCGTGGCGCGAACTCGGCAGCGCCCAATAACGGTTCGCAAAGTAGTGCGTCGTGGTCGACACGACCCACGATATCGAAAACGCCCACGTCTCGCCGCACCGCGGCTTCAACGCCCGCAACACCGCGACCTGCACCAGCGCCGTGCCGCCGCCCACCGCGAGAAAGCGCAGCAGCCGCAGCTGGGTTTCCCGATCGGTCAGCAAGGCGTCGAACATCGCCGCGCATCCGACGCAACGATGCCCCCGGGCCGCAACTTCATTCGCGCCGCCCGCGTTCTGCCCGCAGCAATTCCCCCGTGAACCGCGGCCCGCCGCTCGTGCCGCCGATCGGATTGCGCCCGACCGTCACCTCGGGATGCTCCGCCACGAACACGTCCGCCGTCTCCTCCCAGGCCGACGCGCCGTCGAGCCGCACCCGCAGCCGGCCGGTCCGCACCTCCCGCACCTTGGTCGCGTCCGCCACCGTCTCGAGCGACGGCAACTCGATCTCCACCGTCGCCGTCCGGCCCGGCTCCAGCCGCACCGGCGGACCGGACCGCAGCGGCGCGCCCCAATGGTCGAACGCAAACCGCACCGTCGCCTCGTCGCGGTATTCGATCAGCACCATGTCCCCCGCCCCGCTCCGGCCCGTGACCAGCAGCGGTTCGCGTTCGCCGAGCCGGTCCGCCGGCCGCCGCAATTGCAACCGCACCATGTTCCCCGGCCGCAGCAACGGATCGCCGCCCGCCGTCGCTTCGAAGCCGACCGCCTCCGCCGCGCCTCTGAAAACCGGCACCGCCGCCGGCGCTTCGATCTCCGGCGCCCACACGAGTTCGCCGTCCCAATAAATGAGCCAGCGCGTGCGGCCTGCGACCGTGCCCGTCTCCGCCTGCAAGGTCAGTTCGCCGGGACCGCCCGGCGGATAGGAAAAGGTTCCGCTGCGCCGCTCGGCCGGTCCCGGCCCCGCCAGCATCAGCTGGATCCGGTCCGCATCGCCACCGCGGACCGCCAACACCGGCGCCGCCGCGCCGTCCCCGAGCGCCACCAGAGTCTTGCCCGCCGGCGACGGCATCCGGTCGAGCGGACGCCGCAGCCGGGCAAACGCCTTCGGCCGCACCGCCGCCGCCGCGTCGCGCCGCACGTCCGTGATCGTCCCGCCGAAGCGCGGCCAGCCGGCACCGGCCACCGCCGCCGCGCCGATCTTCACCGTGCCCGCCTGCGTGTCCCGGGAACGCTGATACCCCGCCACCACGGTCTCGCCGTCGATCTCGATCCGCACCGCCCGCGTCAGCGCCACGACCTCCGCTTCGTCCCAACCCGCGAACAACGGATGCGTCGGCGGCGGAAACAGCGCGCCCCACGTCGCGCGCACGCGGTGCGGCGCGTTCGCCGCCAGCGCCAGCGGCCGGCTCGCGAGTTCGGGCCGCCCCGCGGGCGCCAAACCGAGCTGCACCTTGCCGTCGGGCAACGTGCGCAAAAACAGGCGGTCCGCCTCCGGCCCGGGCCCCGCGGAAAGCAGCACGGCCTGGCCCGGCGCCGGCCGCGCCGGCAGCCGCAACGTGAATTCCGCCGGCCCGTGCCGCACCCCGCGCCACGTTTCCCACGTCGCCGGGATCCGGTTCAGCACCCGCGCCACCTCCGCCGCGAGCCGCGGATTCCGTTCCGCCAACAACCCGTCGAATTGCAGGCTGAACAAAATGCCGAACGCCGCCGAGGCCGCCGTCGCCGCGATCAATCCGGCCGCGACCGCCGCCTTCGCCTTCGGGCCGCAGCCGGCGTCGCGCCAACGCACGCAAGCCAGCAGCCCGATCGCGGCCAGCAATTGGAACACCGGCAGGAAATCCATCTGGTACCGCGCCAACGCGCTGAAGAACAGGCACAGCAGCAGCGCCGCCAGCCCGAACAGCACCGCCGCCGTCAGCAACCACACCGCCAGCCGCTGCCGCGCCGCCGCGTCCCGCCGCCACAGCGCCAGCGGCGCCGCGAAGGCGAGCCACAGGATCGGGAAATGCGCCAGCGCCCCGTAAACGTCGCCGCGGTGGATCGTGTAGCCCGTCGGGGCCGGCCCGAGATCCGCCCGCCCGATGAAGGGAAAATACGGCGTCCATTCCGCCGGCGCGAAGAAATGCGCGAAGCCGGTGAACGGCACGTACGCGGCGCGGAAGTGCGGCAGTTTCGACTCGTAGTCCAAACTGAACTGATACGCCTGGCCGAACTCCAGCGGGTTGCCGAAACGCGCGTGGTTGTGCCACGCCATCGCCGCGCCGATCGCGAGCAGCGGCGCCAGCGCAAAGACAAATTCCCGCGCCGGAAACCGCCGCTCCGCCCGCCACCACGCCAACACCGGCACGAGCAGGAAAGCCCCGGCCACAAGGTAAGTCGGCCGCGCCGCGATCGCCAAACCGAGCAAAAGTCCCGCCGCCCCAAACCAACGCCACCGCCGCGTCTCCGCATGCAGCGCCCGCCAGACCGCATACAGCGTCAGCAGCGCAAAACACATCCCGCCGCCGATCGGCAATTCCCACATGTGCGGCCGCCGCAGCAGCACGGCGTGCACGCCGGCCAGACCGACCGTCAGGATCCCCGCGCCCAGCACCCATGTCCCGACTTCGGCAAAGTACCGCCGCCGCATCGCCACAAGCAGCGCCACCGCGGCCAGAAATCCTCCGTAAACAAACACCAGCGTCGCCACCGCCAGCGGCAGGTCCGTTCCCGTCAGCACGCGGAACGGCAGCATCAGCACCACCATCGGCGCCGCCCCGAAATAGACGTAGTATCGGCCCTTGTAATACGAGGCGTCGTGCAGCCCGAGACCCGGCGGACGCAGACCGGGGTCGTACGGGTTTTCCAATTTCAGCAGCGCCTCCGGCACCGCCACCTTCATGTGCAGCTGGCCCTCGAGGTAGCCGTCGATCAGGAGATTGTAGTAGTCGTTTTGCTCGCGGCCGAATTTCCACGGATCGCCGCTCGAGCGCACCGTCCAGACGTAAAAGGCCCCGACCAAGGCGCAGAGCAGCACCACCATCGCGGTTTCAAGGCGCCGCCCGGGCGCCGCACCGGTGCGATCCGCGGCGGCGGCGTTCATGCGCGGGACAAAACCTCCCTTGCCTCGCCCGATTCAATCGCTTCGCCTTGGGTCATTAACGTCCACGCAATGAACCGCGCCAGCCCCGAGCAACCCCAATTCGCCGTCATCGGCTGCGGCCTGATTGGCCGGAAACGGGTCCTCGCCCTCGGGAAAAACCCGCTGCTGCGCTACACCTGCGACCTCGACGCCACTCGCGCCGCCGATCTCGCGAAGCTCGCCCCGGGCTGCGTCGCCGTCACCGACTACCGCACGATCCTCGCCGATCCCGCCGTCGGCGCCGTCATCGTCGCCACCCTCAACGCCTCGCTCGCGCCGATCATGCTCGCCGCCGTGCAGGCCGGCAAACACGTGCTCGTGGAGAAACCCGGCGCCCTCAACGCCGCCCAGCTCCGCGCCGTGCAGGCCGCCGCCACCGCGACCGGCGCCCGCGTGCGCCTCGGCTACAACCACCGTTTCCACCCCGCCCTGCTCAAGGCCCGCGAACTCGTCGACGCCGGCGCCCTCGGGCCGCTCATGTTCCTCCGCGCCCGCTACGGCCACGGCGCCCGCCGCGGCTACGACCGCGAATGGCGCGCCGACCCCGCCCTCTCCGGCGGCGGCGAACTCATCGATCAGGGCGTGCATCTCATCGACCTCGCCGGCTGGTTCCTCGGGCAATTCCCGACCGTCGACGGCCACGCCGCGACGTACTTCTGGGACATGAAGGTCGACGACAACGCCTTCCTCTCCCTCCGCACCGCCGCGGGCCAGACCGCTTGGCTGCACGTCAGCTGCACGGAGTGGAAAAACCTGTTCTCCTTCGAGATCTACGGCCGCGACGCGAAGCTCGCGATCGACGGCCTCGGCGGCAGCTACGGCACCGAGCGCCTCGCCTTCTACAAGATG
>JACCDS012222562.1_pt1 | contig 13635 bp, 11 predicted proteins | sample 7446441 | NCBI WGS metagenome assembly JACCDS01 (sample SAMN15323445, study PRJNA562643) | freshwater metagenome | isolation source: river surface water | place: USA:Blue River Watershed | collected 2017-08-17 | reverse complement strand
GTCGCCCTTGGTCGCATCCTTCGGCAGCATCACGTCATCGTTTGGGCCGTTCAGGCAGCTGATCGCCTTCATGAACATGATCGGCTCTTTCGGGATCGGCATGTTCGACTCGGCCGCATGGTCCGAATAGTTCAGGCCAATCGCGATGAATTTGCTGACGCCGGACACCGGCACGCCGAAGCGCGGCTTGCCGCGCACAGCTGGCAGCTTCGCCGGCTTGATCTTTGCTAGCTTCGCCAGCGTTTTCTCGGACAGCGCATCCGCCGTGATGTCATCAATGACTGCCGACAGGTCGCGCAGCTTGCCTTCGGCGTCGATCATGCCGGGCTTTTCATGGCCGGGACGGCCGTAACGTACCAGTTTCATCTGTCTCCCTTTTTTGTCGATGACTTTCTGTGGTCAGCACATTATGCACGCTCGTCTGTGGCCAGGAAATGCAGACAGCCGCAGCGCTCATCGCGGCACCGGATGATGGCAAGCTTTTTTATATCGAAGGCGTAGGTTTTCAATTTCCATCGCGCAGACGCTGTGTTATTTTCGGCGAACTTTTCGGCTTCATCGTTCATATTCCAAAAGGGGGACTTATGTTCAAACCACGTCGCAGCGTACTCGCTGCCTTCGGACTGGCGTCCGTGCTGACGATGTCGCCGAGCTTCTCGGCGCCCAGCGAAGCCGATTTCCTGGTCATTCCACCGGAAAAGATGGTCTGGAAGGACGCCGGTGGTGGTGCGAAGGTGGCGATCGTCTATGGCGACCTGTCGAAGCCGGGCATGTATGTGATTCGCGCGTACTTCCCGCCGGGTGTGATGAGCTCGCCGCATTTCCATGGCGAGGACCGTCATGTGATCGTGGTCGAGGGCACCTGGAACGCCGGCACCGACGACAGCTGGGATCCGCAGGCGACCGAGGCGCTGCCAGCCGGCAGCTACATGTACCACAAGGGCGGTGCCGTTCATTACGACGGCTCGGCAGGCGAGAAGGGCGCGGTAGTACAGATTGTCGGCATGGGTCCGAGCAAGACAACCTGGCTCTATCCGAAAGAGGGTAACTTCGGCAAGCCGCGCAAACTGAACTGAATTTGATCACCATGAAAAAACTCTGTTTCATGCTGGTCATCGCCGCCGGTGCGCTCAGCGCGACAGCGCAGGCCGAATGGATCTCCTACCAGCGCAATGCCGACACCGATGAACTCGTCGAAGCACAAACCGTGTCCAGCGAAGGCAGCCGCGTGAAGATCTGGACACTGACCAATTACCGCCAGCCGATGAGCACCATCGAAGGCCAGGCCTATGCATCCGAGAAGATGCTGACCACGGTTGATTGCGCCAGCCGCAAGGCGGGTGCCGAACAGGTGCTGCGCTACAGTGAAGCGAATGCTGCCGGAGAGGTGGTCAGCGCAATGGAAACGCCGCTGCGTTTGTTGTCGGTGAAAGCCGGCAGCACCGACGATGCGTTGCTGAACCGGGTTTGCCGATGATTTGCCGCTGATCTGCAGGCGATCGCAGCGGCTGTTCCGGTCAGGTTTCATACAATAGCGATGTCGGGCTGACTATCGTCATCGGGACCTGGGGGAATCGTGAGCTTCAACAAGAGATCGTTCGTACTGATCTTCGCGATCGCTGCGATCGCAGTGGCCTCGGTCGCGCTATGGCAGCCCTGGCGCGAGCAGGGACCCGGCGCCGGCTTCGTCAGCGGTAACGGCCGCATCGAGGCGACCGAAGTCTCGGTCGCAGCAAAACAGGGCGGGCGCATCCGGCAGATCCTCGTCAGCGAAGGCGAGTTTGTGAAGGCGGGACAGATTGTCGCGCGCATGGATATCGCCAGCCTGGAGGCGCAGCGTGATGAGGCGATGGCGCGACTGCAGCAGGCACGCGAGGCCATCGCCGGTGCGCATGCGCAAGTCAGCCTGCGCGAAAGCGATTTGCAATCGGCGCGGGCTATCGTCACGCAACGCGAGAGCGAGCTGGATGCCGCGCGGCAGCGGCTGATGCGTTCCGAGCAGCTGACGCGCGATGGATTTTTCTCCGCACAGACCCTGGATGACGACCGTGCGCGTGTACGTAACCTGAGCGCATCACTCGGCGCGTCACAGGCGCAGGTACGTTCCGCGCAGGCGGCTATTGCAGCCGCACGCACGCAGGTCAATGGTGCGATCGCGAATGAGCGCGCGGCGCAGGCGACGCTGAACCGCATCGGCGTCGACATGGCCGACAGCGATCTGAAAGCGCCGCGCGACGGCCGTGTGCAATACCTGCTTGCGCGCGAGGGCGAGGTCATCGCCGGCGGCGGCCGCGTGCTGAACCTGCTCGACCTGTCCGACGTCTACATGACCTTCTTCCTGCCGGAGACGATCTCCGGACGTGTCGCGCTGGGCAGCGAGGTGCGCATCATTCTCGACGCGGCGCCGCAGTACGTGATTCCGGCCTCGGTATCTTTCGTCGCCAGCAATGCACAATTCACCCCGAAGACCGTCGAGACCGCCAGCGAGCGGCAGAAGCTGATGTTCCGCGTGCGTGCGCAGATTGATCGCGAGCTGCTGCAGCGTCACCTGACGCAGGTGAAGACAGGGCTGCCCGGTGTGGCCTGGCTGAAGATCGATCCGAAAGCGGCCTGGTCCGCGAAGCTTGCGGTGACGCCGGGATTGTGAACGCCGTCTCAGGCCAGTCTGTCGTTGCGCGGCTCGCGAAGGTCAGCCTGCGCTACCGGAAGACCGTTGCGTTGCATGACGTGTCGCTTGCGATACCGGCGGGCGTGGTCGTTGGTCTGATTGGCCCCGATGGCGTTGGCAAATCCACTTTGCTCGGTCTGCTCGCCGGTGCGCGTACGATACAGCAGGGCAGCGTCGAGGTACTCGGCGGCGACATGTCGCGGCGCCGGCATCGTGAAGTGATCTGCCCGCGCATTGCGTACATGCCGCAGGGCCTGGGCAAGAACTTGTACGCCAGTCTGTCCGTTGCCGAAAATCTGATGTTCTTCGCGCGGCTCTTTGGCCATGACGATGCCGAATCGCGTCGTCGCATCGAACAGCTGACCCTCAGCACTGGTTTGCATCCCTTCCTTGACCGGCCGGTGGGCAAACTGTCTGGCGGCATGAAACAAAAGCTCGGGCTCTGCTGCGCGTTGATTCACGATCCCGATCTGCTGATTCTTGACGAGCCGACCACCGGTGTCGATCCGCTGGCGCGCGCGCAGTTCTGGGAGCTGATTGGCCGACTGCGTACCGGCCGACCCGGCATGAGTGTGCTGGTGGCGACTGCCTACATGGAAGAGGCTGAGAGCTTCGACTGGCTGGTCGCGATGGACGGCGGGCGTGTGCTCGCCACCGGGACGCCGGCCGACTTGCTCGCGCTCTCCGGTAAAGCGCATCTGGAGGAAACTTTCATCAGCCTGCTTCCGGAGACAAAGCGCGGCCATCGGGGCGGCTTTACGGCACTGCCACCTGCGGAAGCATCCGCCGAACTGGCGATCGAGGCGCGCGGACTAACGATGCGCTTCGCTGATTTCGTTGCGGTTGACCGGGTGAGCTTCCGTATTCGTCGCGGTGAGATCTTCGGCTTTCTCGGCTCGAATGGCTGCGGCAAATCGACGACGATGAAGATGCTCACCGGGCTGCTGCCCGCCAGCGAAGGGCAGGCATGGCTGTTCGGCCAGCCGCTCGACTCGCGCGACATGGCGACGCGTCGCCGCGTCGGCTACATGTCGCAGTCGTTCTCGCTGTACGGTGAGCTCAGCGTACGGCAGAACCTGCTGCTGCATGCGCGCCTGTTTCATGTGCCGGAAACCGAGATCGATCAGCGTGTCACCGAGATGATCGAGCGTTTCGGGCTGGCCGGGCAGCAGGATGCGTTGCCACCGTCACTACCGCTGGGTTTGCGGCAAAGATTGTCGCTGGCCGTCGCTGTTGTACACCGGCCCGAGCTGCTGATTCTCGACGAGCCCACCTCGGGCGTGGACCCGATCGCCCGTGATGAATTCTGGCAGCTGATGACTGAGCTGGCGCGGCGCGACAAGGTGACGATCTTCATCTCGACGCATTTCATGAATGAAGCCGATCGCTGTGATCGTATCTCGCTGATGCATGCAGGACGTGTACTCGATAGCGACACGCCGGCAAATCTGATTGCGAAGCGGCAGGTCGCGACACTGAATGATGCCTTCATCAGCTACCTGCGCGAAGCGACCACCGATCATAGTGCTGTACCGTCTCAGCCATCGCCTGCGTCGCAAGATATGGTCCGTGTAGTCGATCCCGGCAAGCCAGCACAGCAGCCAGACTGGCGGGCACGGCTGCGTGCGAGCCGCCGACGCATCTTCAGTCTCACCCGGCGTGAAGCGCTCGAGTTGCGGCGCGATCCGGTACGCAGCGCGCTGGCTTTGCTCGGCTCGCTGCTGCTGATGTTCGTTATGGGCTACGGCATCAACATGGATGTCGAGGAGATGAGCTTCGCCGTACTCGACCGTGACCAGACGGTACTGAGCCGCGACTATGTACTCAACCTGTCCGGATCGCGCTATTTTTCAGAACAGCCGCCGCTGGCCGGCTATGCCGATATGGACCAGCGACTGCGCGGCGGCGGACTGTCGCTTGCAATCGAGATACCCGCAGGATTCGCGCGCGATCTCGAGAGCGGACGGAAGGTACAGATCGGCGCGTGGATCGACGGCGCGATGACGAGCCGTGCCGAGACGGTTGCCGGCTACGTGCAGGGCATGCACTATCACTGGCTCGCGCAGCAGGCGGGCCGGTCCGTGGCCGAGCCGATGACGATCGAGACGCGCTTTCGCTATAACCCGGACGTGAAAAGCCTGCCAGCGATGGTGCCGGCGGTCATACCGCTGTTGCTGCTGATGATGCCGGCGATGCTGGCCGCGCTGGCCATCGTGCGCGAGCGAGAACTCGGCTCGATCATCAATTTTTATACAACGCCAACGACGCGTACCGAGTACCTGCTCGGTAAGCAGCTGCCGTATGTCGCGCTGGCGATGGTGAATTTCTTCCTGATGGTCGCCGCCGCGGTCACGCTGTTTGGCGTACCGCTGACTGGCAGCCTACCGGCACTCGCACTGGCAGCCTTCTTGTTCACCTGCAGTTCGACCGCGATCGGCATGCTGATCGCAACGCTGGTGCGTAGCCAGATTGCGGCGATCTTTTTCGCGATGGTCGTAACGATGATTCCGGCGGTCCAGTACGCCGGGCTGATCAATCCGGTGTCGGCGCTGGAGGGGGCAGGACGCTGGATAGGCGAGATCTATCCGGCCAGTCACATGGTGACCATCAGTCGGGGTGTTTTCAGCAAGGCGCTGTATTTCAGCGACCTGGTGTCGTCGCTGTGGCCGCTGGCGCTGACGGCGCCACTGATCTTCATGGGTGCTGCCCTGCTGCTGAAGAAGCAGGGAGACTGAGATGCGTGAACATCTGAATCACATCTGGCGGCTCGGTATCAAGGAATTGTGGAGCCTGTGGCGCGATCCGATGATGTTGTTTCTGATCGTGTTCACCTTTACGTTCGCGGTGTACAGCGCCGGCAAATCAATGCCGGAGTTGCTGCACCGGACACCGATTGCGATCGTTGACGAAGATGAATCGACCTTGTCAGCGCGGATCTTCTCGGCATTCTATCCGCCGACCTTTGTGTCGCCGGCGCGCATTTCATTGTCCGAGGTCGACCGACGGATGGACGAGGGACGTTACACGCTCGTGCTCGTGATACCGCCGAATTTCGAGCGCGATGTGCTCGCCGGCCGGCAGCCTGCGCTGCAGCTGAATGTCGATGCGACACGGATGAGCCAGGCGTTTACCGGCAGTGCTTTCGTGCAGCAGATCGTCAGCGGTGAAGTGGCCGAATTTGCTCGTCGTGAACGCCGCAACGAGTCGCCGCCGGTTGAGCTGGTAGCGCGTATGCGTTTCAATCCGACGCTGTCGAATGTCTGGTTCGGATCGCTGATGGAGCTGGTCGGTCAGATCACGATGCTGTCCATCATCCTGACCGGCGCGGCGCTGATACGCGAACGCGAGCATGGAACGATCGAGCATCTGCTGGTGATGCCGGTGACGCCGACCGAGATCATGCTGGCCAAAGTGTGGGCCATGGGACTGGTGGTGATGCTGGCCGCAGCGCTGTCGCTCAACGGTATCGTCCGGGGCGTGTTGCAGGTACCGATCGAAGGATCGCTGCCATTGTTTTTCTGCGGCGTTGCATTGCATCTGTTCGCAACAACATCGATGGGTATCTTCATGGCGACGCTGGCGCGCAGCATGCCACAGTTTGGTCTGCTAGTGATCCTGATCATGATGCCGCTACAGATGCTGTCCGGCGGTATGACGCCGCGCGAGAGCATGCCCTTGTGGATACAGTGGGCGATGTCTTTATCGCCAACCACACATTTCACCGAGCTCAGCCAGGCGATCCTGTTTCGCGGCGCGGGGATATCCGTGGTATGGCCATCCATGCTGGGTTTAGCCGTGATCGGCGCATCGCTGTTTACGTTTTCGCTGGGACGGTTCCGGCGCGCGATCACGCAGATGGCGTGATGCCGGCACGTCGGATTCGCTGGTCCCGCCGCCGGGAATCGAACCCAGATCTAGCGCTTAGGAGGCACTCGTTCTATCCATTGAACTACGGCGAGGACGCGGGTGCGCGCGTTCGCGCAACACGGCGCGCATTATAGCCCAGCGACTTCTTCCTAAAGACGCGATGTCGCGCTTTGGTACAGCGCCGGTGCACAGTCGGTACAATATGTGCTGATCCACCCGCTCACGTGCGCCGGTTCCCGGCGCCTTTCACGATGGCAGTCATTTCCCTCAACGATGCGCAACTGGCGTTCGGTCATGTCGCTTTACTCGACCATGCCGAATTTTCCCTGGAGACCGGCGAACGTGTCGGCCTGATTGGCCGTAACGGTACCGGTAAGTCTTCGCTGCTGAAAGTGATTGCCGGTCTGGCGAAACTGGACGATGGCCTGCTGGTGCTGCAGCAGGGACTGCGCATCGCGTATGTTGAACAGGAACCCCGTTTCGACGATGGCGTCATGGTGTTCGATGCCGTGGCCAGTGGCGTTGGCGACGTGCGCGCGCTATTGGATGAATACGACCAGCTGACTGCAAAGCTCGGCAACGGTGATGATACGGCGCTGATGGAACGCTTGCATGTGGTGCAGGCCAGGCTTGATGTATCCGATGGCTGGAGCCTGTCGAACCGCGTGCAGACCACGCTGCAGCGCCTGAACCTCGATGGTCAGCGTCAGATAACGACACTCTCCGGTGGCATGAAGAAGCGTGTCGCACTGGCGCGTGCGCTGGTGGCGTCGCCCGATGTGCTGATTCTCGACGAGCCGACCAACCATCTCGACTTTTCATCGATCGCGTGGCTAGAAGAACTGCTGCGCGAATTCCGCGGCAGCCTGCTGTTCATCACGCACGATCGCCGCTTCCTGGACAATATCGCGACCCGCATCGTCGAGCTCGATCGCGGTCACCTGCAATCGTATCCGGGCAACTTCAGCGCCTATCAGGCGCGCAAGGCGGACCAGCTGGCTGTTGAGGAAGTGGAGAACGCAAAATTCGATAAATTCCTTGCGCAGGAAGAGGTGTGGATCCGCAAAGGTGTCGAGGCACGGCGCACGCGCAACGAAGGCCGCGTACGTCGCCTTGAGGCGCTGCGTGTCGAACGTGCGCGCCGTCGTGATCAGCAGGGACAGGTGAAGATGGAGCTGTCGGCCGGCGAGCGTTCCGGCAAGATCGTCGCGGAGTTGATCGACGTCTGCAAGTCGTATGACAGCCGGCCGATCGTGAAGGATTTCAGCCCGACCATTATGCGCGGCGACAAGGTGGGCCTGATCGGCGTGAATGGCGCGGGAAAAACTACGCTGCTGCGGCTGATCCTCGGCGAGGACACCCCGGATACGGGCACGGTGCGGCAGGGCAGCAAGCTGCAGGTCGCGTACTTCGACCAGATGCGCGAGCAGTTGAACGATGAGGCAACACTGGCCGACACGATCTCGCCTGGCAGTGACTGGGTCGATATCAACGGTCAGCGCAAGCATGTGATGACTTACCTCGGCGACTTTCTGTTCGCGCCCGAGCGTGCGCGTTCGCCGGTGAAGTCGCTGTCCGGCGGTGAACGCAACCGGCTGTTGCTGGCGCGCTTGTTCGCCAAGCCTGCGAACGTGCTGGTACTGGATGAGCCGACCAACGATCTCGATATCGACACGCTGGAGCTGCTCGAACAGCTGCTCGAGGACTATAACGGCACGGTGTTTCTGGTCAGCCATGACCGCACCTTCCTCGACAATGTGGTCACGCAGGTGATCGTTGCCGAGGGTGGTGGTCTGTGGCGCGAGTATGTCGGCGGCTACAGCGACTGGGAGCGAGTGCGCAAGCCGGACCCGACGCCCGCACCGCGCGAGGCAAAGAAGCCCGAGACCAAGGTCGTGCCGGTCGCTGCTACAGCACCGGCGACGAAACCGAAGAAGCTGTCGTTCAAGGAGCAGCGCGAGCTGGAAGAGCTGCCGCAGCGCATCGCGGATCTTGAGACGGAGCAGGCGAGTATCTCGGCGCGGCTGGCCGACCCGGAGCTGTACCGCAGCGAGCCGGGTGCAGTGCAGCAGCTGAACCAGCGTTTCGCCGAGATCGATACCTTGTTGATGGAAGCGCTCGAACGCTGGGAAGCAATTGAGGCCCGCGTGAGCGGCGCCTGATCGTAGTGCGTGAGCGGTCGTGCTTCATGAAACGGCAATGCTTGAGCGGCAATGCTCGAGCAGCGTCTTGCGATCAGTCCATCCTGCGGGTTGCGGCGCGCAGTTGCGGCAGTCGCCGCCGCAGTGAATCGGCATCGGTCGCCTGCGGGCAGCGGTCCAGATAAGCCTCCAGATCTTGTAGTGCAGCCTGCGGGCAGTCGAGGTTGGCATAGGCGAGGCCACGGTCGCGGCGTTCGGCCATTTCATCAGGCAACAGGACCACCAGCCGCTGCTGCACGCTCAGGAATTGCTTCCAGTGTGGCGGCTCGGCGAACAGCGCTTTCAGGTTGCGCAGCATCCGCACGAGGATGACGCGCGGCGTCGCGTCGGCGAGATAACTGGCCAATGGCGGATCATTCGGTCCGCGGCCGTTGATGAAGTACGGCTCCAGTCTTTCCTCGATATCCTCGCGCGACAGGCTGGTGCCGTTGAACGGGTCGAGAATGATGTCACCACTTTTGACCGACAGCTTCATCAGGAAATGCCCGGGGAAGGAGATCCCCTTTACATCCAGCCCGATCTGTTGGGCCAGCTCCATGTAGATCACCGCTAGTGAGATCGGCAGACCACGGCGTGAGGACAGCACCTTGTGCAGATAGCTGTTGTCGGCGTTGTAGTAGTCGTTCAGGTTGCCGGCAAAGCCCAGCTCCTGATAGAAGAAATTGTTCAGCAGCCGCAGCTTGGGTATTTGCGCGATGTCCGCCGGCATGCGCCGCTTCAGGCGGACTGCAAACCGATCAATTTCAAGCAGGCATTCGCTAAGATCGAGCGACGGCGTGTCGTCCTGCGCAATGCTGAGCGCCGCTTCAAACAGCGGTATCTGTTCGTCTTCCTGAACCAGTGATGCGAAGTAGTCGAGAGATTTGATCATCGCCTTCTCGCCAAATGGACCGTGCTAGCTGGACACCCTTTTGAAGTCGGCAAAGCGGAAGCCCATGGCTAATAATGCTCCAAAGTAAGTGACGATGCACAGCCCGACGACCATCGACAGTGCACCGACCCGCAGCCATGGTGTGGATCGCATCGCGATCCAGTCAAACTGGATCGCTGTCCAATGGCCGACAGCAGCCAGCAGTAGCAGCGCGAGTCCGAGTTTGACCAGAAAGCTCAGCCAGCCGGGTTCAGGCTGATAGATGCCATTTTTGCGCAGCATCAGATAAAGAAAAGCCGCGTTGGCAGTAGCGCCCAGGCCGATCGACAGTGCCAGTCCGGCGTGCGCAATCCATGGGACAAACAGCAGGTTCATCAGTTGCGTTGCGATCAGCACACCGATGCCGATCTTGACCGGCGTGCGTATGTCCTGCTTCGCGTAAAAGCCCGGCGCGAGGATCTTCACGAGAATGAGTCCCATCAGACCAACGCCGTAGGCTACCAGCGCGCGCCCGGTCATAGTGACCGAGGTCGAATCGAATTTCCCATAATGGAAAAGCGTTGTGGTCAAAGGTTCGGACAGAATCATCAGTGCAACCGCCGCAGGCATCGCCAGTAGGAAGGTCAGCCGCAAGCCCCAGTCGAGCAGGGATGAATACTCCGCCTTGTCGCCGACCGCGTTCGCTTTGGACAGGCTGGGCAGCAAAATAGTGCCGAGCGCAACGCCAAGCAGACCGGTCGGCAATTCCATCAGCCGGTCTGCGTAGGACAGCCAGGACACGCTGCCATCGGCCAGATGCGATGCAATATTCGTGTTGATGATCAGGCTGATCTGTGCCGCCGAGACAGCAAAGGTCGCTGGCACCATCTGCCGGAGCACGCGACGTACGCCGTCATCACGCAGTGCGAGCAGCGGGTTGAGTCCGATGCGCGGCAGCATGCCGATCTTGCGCAATGCCGGCACCTGGATCGCGAGCTGCAGCAGCCCGCCAATGAAGACGGCAATAGCCAGTGCATAGACCGGTTCGGGCAGCAGTGGCGCGACGAACAGTGCCGCGGCAATAAAGGACAGGTTCAGCAGCACCGGCGTGAAGGCCGGCACGCGGAATTCGCGCCAGGTATTCAGGATGCCGCCGGCGAACGCGACCAGCGACATGAATAGGATGTACGGGAACATCATTCGCGTCATCGTGATGGACAGTGACATCGCCAGCGGATCCTGTGCGAAGCCGCTGGCCATCAGCAGCACGATGGCTGGCGCAAACAGTATGCCCGCCAGCGAGGTCGCTAGCAGCGACCAGAACATCACGGTAGCGACATGGTCAGCCAGTGTGCGGGTGGCGCTGTCGCCCAGCTGGTTCTTGTATTCGGCCAGAATGGGGACAAAGGCCTGCGAGAACGCGCCCTCTGCGAACAGGCGGCGCAGTAGGTTCGGAATGCGGAAAGCGACGAAAAAAGCATCGGTGTAGACCGAGGCGCCGAAGGTCCGCGCCACGAGGAACTCGCGGACCAGGCCGGTGATGCGTGACAGCATCGTCATGCCCGATACGGTAGCGAGCGTTCTGTGCAGATTCATGGCGCCCGATTATAGCCGCTGCCTGCTGGCCGGCGGACAGGGGATTGCCTGTTTGGAAAAGGCTTAGAGCCTGTCTCGTTAGGCCACTGGCGGCGTTGGCAGGTCCTTGCCGACCATATTTACTGTCTGCGGTACTGCCGCCTTGCCAGCGGCCTAACGAGACAGGCTCCTAGCGCGCTGCTATCGCCCCGACGCACGGGTATCGAGAAATTTGCTGCAACGATAAAAATCCTATATACTCGCGGTCTTTCGAATTCCGCCCGGGGCCAGGCCTCGAGCCTTACACCGTCAGGATCAACACATGGCAAATACCGCACAGGCACGCAAGCGCGCCCGTCAGGCAGTCAAGCTCAACGCTCATAACTCCAGCCAGCGATCGACGCTGCGTACCGCGATCAAGGCAGTTCGCAAGGCGATCGAAGCCGGCGATAAAGCCGCAGCAGCGCAGGTTTTCCAGGCATCGGTATCCGTCATTGACCGTATCGCTGACAAAGAGATCATCCACAAGAACAAGGCCGCTCGCCACAAGAGCCGCCTGTCGGCAGCGATCAAGGCACTGGCTTAATGCCTGCCGCCGGCGACATGCCGGCATGATGCTGTTCTGATCACGAGCCCGCCCGACTTTGTCCGGCGGGTTTGTTCATTTGTATTCCTGTCTGCGGGAAAATTGACTGGTCGACTTACCGGATTGGTCTGAGCCCGGATCGGCCTGAAGATTCCCCGGCAGCGATGCCTGGGCCGGTTTATTTTGGCAAGCCTGACACCACCGCACCAGGCTTGATATTCCGCTTGCTGAACCAGCCCCGGTTCATTTCCAGCGCGTAACGCACCGGCTGCTGTGCGCAGTGTGGCTCCAGTGTCTGCGGCGCCATATCCTCGATATTGATGATCCTGCCGTCCTCCGCGATAAATGCAACTGACAGCGGCAGCAGCGTGTTCTTCATCCACATGCAGGCCCTGCCGTTGTTCGCGAAACGGAAAACCATGCCGTCGTTCGGGCCGAGCTTCTCGCGGAACATCAGTCCGCGCGAACGTTCTTCTTCGCTGATCGCCATTTCGGCGTTAATCATGTAGACGCCGATGGTCAGCGAAGTCGTCTGGAAATTCTGCGCACGGGCGTCAAGCGCCAACAGCAGGGAGGCAAGCAGTAGGAAACGTTTCATCGGATATCAACAGCAGATCAGCTTGGTGGGATTGAACAGCGCCGGATTGTAAACGGTAGCAGCCGCGAGGGCAGTGCATTTCATGTATCGCGCCAGTCTGCCGGATCCACCTCACGCCATTCGCCGGGCATTAGCGGATGGGTGGCCAGCGTAAACGGGCCGATGGCATGGCGCACCAGACGCAGCGTCGGCAGTCCGACCGCGGCGGTCATGCGCCGCACCTGCCGGTTCTTGCCTTCAGCGAGGGTGATGGCCAGCCAGCTGGTCGGTATTTCTTTTCTTTCCCGTACCGGCGGTGTGCGCGGCCATAGCCAGCCGGGCGACTCAATGCGGATGGCCTGACTGCCGCATGTCGTGAAATCGCCAAGGTTCTGCGGCGCACGCAGCTGCGCTAGCTGTGCTGCGCTGGCCCTACCTTCGACCTGAACCAGATAGGTCTTTTTCTTGTCATGATCCGGATGGCTGATCTGGTGCTGCAGCGCTCCGTCATCCGTCAGCAGCATCAGACCTTCGCTGTCAGCGTCGAGCCGTCCCGCCGGATAAATCCCCGGAATCTGCAGGAAATCGGCCAGCGTGCCGCGTGACGGATGCGCTGAAAATTGGCTCATTACGCCAAAAGGTTTGTTGAAAAGTATCAGGTGCATCGTGGCTTTATGGACGGTCCGTTGTGGCACAAAGCAAAATTCTAGTGCATAATACGAAATATGGTCTTATGTCTTATATAAGACATGCGGACATGCATGAGGAACCTGCCTCAGGCTCACGATCCTGATCAAAGCCCCGGCCACGCTGTATCCGTCGTGCTTTGATGGTCACCCGCCGCCATTTAAAATCGCGGCATCCGTCAATCTTCGGAGATTACGATGTACCAACATATCAAAGTGCCCGCCGAGGGCAAGAAAATCACCGTTAACGCCGACTTCTCGCTGAACGTGCCGGACAATCCGATCATTCCGTTCATCGAGGGTGACGGCACGGGTGTGGACATCAGCCCGGTGATGATCAAGGTCATCGATGCGGCAGTGGCGAAGGCCTACGGCGGCAAGCGCAAGATCAGCTGGATGGAAATCTATGCCGGCGAAAAGTCGACCAAGGTCTATGGTCCGGACGTCTGGCTGCCGGAAGAGACGCTGAAGGTGCTGAAGGATTACGTCGTGTCGATCAAGGGTCCGCTGACCACGCCGGTCGGTGGCGGCATCCGCTCGCTGAACGTTGCGCTGCGCCAGGAACTCGACCTGTATGTCTGCCTGCGCCCGGTGCGCTACTTCAAGGGCGTTCCGTCGCCGCAGC
>JACCDS012221330.1_pt1 | contig 13636 bp, 10 predicted proteins | sample 7446441 | NCBI WGS metagenome assembly JACCDS01 (sample SAMN15323445, study PRJNA562643) | freshwater metagenome | isolation source: river surface water | place: USA:Blue River Watershed | collected 2017-08-17 | reverse complement strand
TTTCTTTTATAAAAATGCCATTTAAAGGCTAATTCTTTTTCTATGGCATTTCTTTTTTTGAAAAAAAAGAAACAAAAAACTTTCTTTTGCTTAATCCAAGACGAATCCGTCAGTTGACGGACCGATTCTCACTCCGCTCACGGCTATTTTCTTTGACCCTGTCGCACATCGCCATTGCGCATTGTCAAAGCTCCGCCTTGCCGCTGCGTTCAAATCTTTCGTTGGGATTAAGCCTTGGCCATAAATGAAGCTTTGGATGATTTGAATGAAATGTTTTTAACTCTTAATTCACATTAATAAGAAATAATTTTAAGCTTGCCGAGGCGGCAAAAATGTATCAGAAGGAAAATCTGAAGTGGATTGAATGGGGTGAATCGACTTAACCGCTTCACAGGGCCATTCGATAATGTAAAATACCCAAGAATGGTTATTTGAACAATATTCTTTGATCAATGTATTGATCAATTTAGTTTTACTGGGAGAATCATCTGATTGACCATTGATCAAGTGTTCATTGACTTGACTAGCTAAATCAAAAAAGTTTTCTCTTGCATTTCTATCCGACACCAAAGTAGTATATAAAGTATCATTTTTCATGACCTGCTCCTTCATTTGATAGAAGTCGTCTCCATTTCTAAGTTCACCACTCACTTCTTTGGGAGTTTCCCAATCTGTGTGATAGGGTAAAGCCATTGGAAGTTTTACGACGACCAATTCTGAATTGGGCACATCAGAAACAATTAAGTCATTTTCAAAGATAAATTTCAAAGCAAAGCCCCCTGCCTGATAAAGCAGCACAAGTACCAATAAAAATGACAGAACTTTTTTCATATAATCTGTCAAAATTAGGCTATTTTTCAATAACAGTGCCTAATTCCTGAGAAATATTTTTTTGAATTTCTTTCAATTGTATAAATTCTAATAGCAATGAATTGATCTCTTCAGAGGCCCCATCAGCTTTATCCAATAAATTTAAAACCTCTTGCAGCTTTTGATCATTGTACACCTTTCGTAAACGTAAAACATTTTTATAAGCTAAATCCTCCAACATCTCCTCTTCCCTACTCACTCGGATTTCATGTTTATCTTTCCACAAATCTGATAAATTATGTTTTTCAGCTGCAAAATCAATCGCAATCTTTTGAATTTCTTCTTCGGAATGATGCAAGAAAAATTCTTGATTTAACAATTTGTTTTGTCGAATTTCCTCTCGACAAATAGCGAGTATTTTTTGATAAATCGGCAATTGGAATTCAGTATCATCCAACTCATCAATCATGTATTGAGTCAAAGTTAAGCCTGGTGCTGCCTCCGAATTGATTTCTAAATGACCGAAATTCATAATTAAACGAATGCATTCAGATTCTTGATAATAGGCTAGATTTTGAACTTGTGGAGCTGATTCATGATCCGTTGGCTCAAATAGACCTTGAAGTTCTTGATATTCTTGTTCAGAAAGTTGCTTATTCCCTTCTTGGTTTACACCTGAGGACTTTTGCTTTAAGCCTTTGAGATGAATTTTATTTAATTCAGAAATCAGGACATCTTCTTCCAAGCGCATTAAGGAAGCTGTTTTTTGAATAAATAAACTTCTTTGAATGGCATCTGGAATTTTGGAAATACTTTGAACCATTTCCTTAATTAATTCCGATTTTTTAAAAGGGTCGTCTCCGGCCTCTTTCATAAATAAATTAGCCTGAAAAGAAATAACGTCCTTGGCTTCATTTTTGATGTATTCCAAAAATGCTTCACTGCCAATTTTGCGAACAAAACTATCAGGATCATTACCTTCTGGGAATACGACCAAATTCACCTGCAAACCTTCTTCTAAAATCAGATCCATTCCCCTCAATGCAGCTTTGATACCTGCATTATCCCCATCATAAAGAACAGTTACATGCTTAGTAAATCGGGCAATCAATTTAATTTGATCAGTGGTAAGGGAAGTTCCAGAAGAAGCAACCACATTTTTTATTCCTGCCTGATGCAAAGAAATCACATCTGTATAGCCTTCCACCAAATAACAAACATCCAAATTGCGAATTTCGTTTTTAGCCTGAGCTATTCCATACAAGATGGAAGATTTGTGATATACTTCCGTTTCCGGCGAATTGAGGTATTTAGCTTGAGAAGATTTACTTGCGTCGCTTTTTAATATTCTTGCCCCAAAAGCAATGACCTTTCCAGACACATTGTGAATGGGAAAAATAACTCGGTTTCTAAATCGATCATATACCTTTCCTTCTTCATTTCGTTGAGTAACTAAGCCCGCTTTCTCAATGATTTCTTGGCTATAACCTTGCTTTACAGCTGTTTTAACAAACAAATCCCAAGACTCTGGACTATATCCTAAATCAAAAGTTTGAATCGTTGCATCTGAAAAACCTCTTTCTTTGAAATAAGGTAAAGCAATGGACTTTCCCTCTTCGGTTTCGTGTAATTGATTTTTAAAAAACTCTTTGGCATACTCCAAAATGATAAATAAGCTTTCACGCTCATTTTGACGATTCATTTGATCGTCTGTCATTTCTTCTTCTTGAATTTCTATACCATACTTTTTCGCTAAATGCCGAAGGGCCTCACCATAGCCCAGGCCTTCGATATCCATGATGAAACGAACGGAATCGCCCGCTTTACCACATCCAAAACATTTATAAATTCCTTTGCTAGGAGAAATGGAAAAAGAGGGAGTTTTTTCTCCATGGAAAGGACAGCAAGCCCAATAATTAGCTCCTTTTTTTTTAATAGTAACATAATCCCCTATGACATCTGCCACAGCAGCCGTTTGTTTAATTCGTTCAACGGTTTCAGGATCAATTCTCATTTTATAATAATAAACCTGCTAAAGTAGCTGATAAATAACTTGCCAAGGTCCCTGCAATCAAAGCTTTAAAACCCAATTTAGCTAAATCACTTCTTCTTGAAGGAGCCAACTCGCCAATTCCACCAATTTGAATCGCTACAGAGCTAAAATTGGCAAATCCACATAATGCAAAACTTGTAATAGCAACAGTTTTAGGATCTAAGGTTTGTTTAATTTTAACCATATCCAAATAGGCAACAAATTCATTTACAACCATTTTTTTACCCATTAAAGCACCTGCCACTTCCACATCCACCGCTGGAACACCCATCGCAAATGCGAAAACAGAGAACACTTTACCTAAAATTAAATTCATCGATAAACTTGGCATACCAATTAAGTCCCCAAGATGTCCTAAACCCAAATCGACTAATGCAATTAATGCGATAAATCCAATTAGCATTGCAATCACATTCATGCCAACTTTTAATCCTTCACTAGCGCCTGCTGCAATCGCATCTACTAAATTAGCATGTGATTTCTGAATTTCTAATTTAACTTCTCCATGTGATTCCGATTTTACTGTTTCTGGGAACATGATTTTAGAAATCACCAATGCACCTGGTGCCGCCATTAAACTAGCTGCTAATAAGTAGGCCGCAGGAACTCCTAAAGAAATATAAACAGCCATTACACCACCCGCTATACAAGCAAAACTACCTGTCATAGAGGCCATTAACTCGGAATTGGTCATGTTTTTCAAATAAGGCTTTATCATAATTTGAGCCTCCACTTGACCTACAAAAGTAGAAGCAACATTAGACAATGCCTCCGCACCACTCACGCCCATCAGCCAGTGAACACCCCTGCCTAAAACGGAAACAACCCTTTGTAAAACACCTAAGTGATAAAACATATTTACCAACACGGCAACAAAAATGATCGTGGGAACTACCTTGAAAAAGAAAATATAATCATTACCTGGACCAAATGCCTTGGTCATCAAGCCTCTATCGACCAAAGAACCAAAAACAAACACAGCACCTTTGTCTGCTTGACCCAATAAGGTATTGATTGAATCACCCAACCATTGGAAGGTAGCTTGACCCACCTCTGTTTTTAAGATAAATACAGCCAAAAAGATCTGTAGCAACAAACCAACTCCAACTGTTCTGTAATTAATCGCCTTTCGGTTATTGGACATTAAAAAAGAAACGCCTAGAATTAATATAATTCCTAAAAGGCCAGTAAATCTTTCCATAATTGATATTGGTATTGGTTAATTTTTAGTTTCTAAATTGTGTGTGTAATTGATAAAATTTATTTCTTCTACTAAATCCGTTTCATTCAACTGATAAAATTCTTCGTGAATATTGAACGGTTGATCACTTTGTACTTTCCAATAAGTACCATCTTCTTGCATTTCATAAGAATTAACAGAATCTCTCAGATTCCAATCCAAAATGGTGGTAGCTAAATTTTTGGCACGTGGGTTGACTAATTCAAACAATGATTCAATTCTTCGATCAAAACTTCGAACCATGACATCCGCAGAGCCACCATATACCTTCGGTTGACCTGCATTATGAAAGTAGTACAAACGGGTATGTTCTAAATAATTTCCGACAATCGATTTGATGAAAATATTTTCAGAAAGGCCTTTTCTTTGTGGTTTTAAACAACAAACACCCCGAATAATTAAAAGAATTGGCAAACCTTCTTTAGAGGCATCATATAGAGCTTCAATTACTTTCTTATCTTGCAAAGAATTGATTTTCCAACAAATACCTGCCGGTAAACCTTCCTTTAAATTACTTACCTCCTGCTCAATCATTTCAATTAAACGATTTCTCATATCCCTTGGAGCAGTAATTAAATGCTCGTAATGAGTTGGCATAGAATGCCCAGTAATTACATTGAAAAACTCGGAAATATCTTGAGTAATTCTAGAATCCGTTGTTAGTAATCCAATATCTGTGTATAATTTGGCTGTATCTTCGTTGTAATTTCCAGATGATAAATGTGCATAACTCATCACATGAGAACCTTCGTTTCTGATGACCTGCAATAACTTGGTGTGAGTTTTCAATCCAGGTATTCCATAAATAACAAAACAACCTGCTTTTTGCAACTTCGTCGCTTCACGTATATTGTTTTCCTCATCAAATCGAGCTTTCACTTCAAAAAGCACTGAAACGTGTTTACCTTGTTCAGCAGCTCTTAATAAAGCATTGCTAATCCGAGAATGTTTTGAAATACGGTATAGAGTGATCTTTATAGCCAATACATGTGGATCATCGGCAGCTTGTTCTAATAATTGAATTACTGGTTCAAAATTATTGTAAGGATGATGCAATAAAATATCTCCTCTACGAATCGTATCAAAAATATCATCAATTTTGATGGACTTCAAACCAATCGGTGGAACAACAACATGTTGACTAGGCAATTGTGCCTTAAATTCTGAATGTTTTAAAATTTGCCAAAAGGCTGTAAAATCTAAAATAGAAGATTTTACAAAAATATCCGATTTCTCAAGAGACCAGCGTTTCAACATCTCATCCAACAAGTATTCTGAATGATTTTCCTCTACTTCCACACGAGTGACTCTTCCTAAACGGCGATCTTTGATTTTTTTCTTAATCTCATCAACAAAATCCGTCTCGGCATCTTCATGCTCCACTACATCAAAATCACCGTTTCGTGTAATTCTAAAAAGCGATGATGATTCTATCTCCACATTTCGATACAATACTTGAAGATAATGTCGAATAATTTCCTCAATGGGAACAAATAAAACTTGATCTTCTCTCTCAATGACATAAAAACGAGCCAAATTCAAAGGAATTTGAACAAATGAAATTTTATGATCTTTATGAGATTTATTCTTTCCATTTTTTTTATCTGAATGTCCAATGGTCACTACCCCAAAAATCAAGGTCTTTGCTAAAAGACTTGGAAAGGTATGTGTATGGTCAAAAACCATTGGAGTCAACATCGGGTAAATGGTTCTGTGAAAATAGGTTTCTACCTCTAACAATTCCTCAGAATTCAATAAATCCAAATTGGCTAAACTCAATCCATTTTCTGGAAAAAGTGGCAATATTTCCTCTCGAAACAAACGGTGCTTCTCTTTACTAAATTCTTGAGCCTCAGCAATTAATGTATGCTTAAATGGCATCAAGGTTAATCCAGAATAATCCGTTCTCTCTTTTCCAAAATCGATATAATTATACAAAGAACCCACCCGAATGGTGAAAAATTCATCTAGATTGGAGGCCGTTATGGCTAGAAATTTTAACCGATCAAATAAATTTTTGGAGGAATCTCTGGCCTGATCCAATACTCTTTCGTCGAACTTAAGCCAAGAAAGGTCACGAGAAATAAATTTAGATTTAGCGATGATATCTTGCGATTTCTGCATCGATTTCTCTAATTTTTTCCCATTCTCTCGAGGAGCCATTAAATTAATTTTCCAGTTTTTGGGTTGTAGGAAAGATAAAAGATTCCCTTTCTGAGAATCTTTTATTCCTAAACCTTCTAAACTTTCATCCAAATGACTCATGTCTTAAGCATTAAATTGTTGGTCTTTAATAGCCTCATAATCAGAGCCTAATCGACCTACCTCTTGCATTAAATACTTTTGCAATTCAAGATTAAATATACGTTGCTCTTCTTTCGATAAAGAAGCATAATGATCCTTTAATTCTTGATTAATTGCTAATTTTTCCGCTTCTGAACCCGCGTTGATGGCCCTTATATGATATGATTTAAAATCAAAATCCATCTTCTAAACGTCTACCTTAGCATATTTTGCATTCTTCTCAATGAAATCTCTACGTGGAGCTACTTCATCACCCATTAACATCGAGAACAATAAGTCAGCTTCGATAGCTGAATCAACGGTAACTTGTTTCAAGGTTCTTGATTCAGGATTCATGGTTGTTTCCCATAATTGCTCTGCATTCATTTCTCCTAAACCCTTGTAACGTTGTATTCCTACACTTTCTTCTTTGCCCGCTCCCGCTAATTCACGAATAGCCTCATCCCTTTGCTGCTCGGTCCATACATAACGTACAGCTTGCCCTTTCTTTACTTGATAAAGTGGAGGTTGAGCAATGTAGATATATCCATTATCAACCAATTCTCTCATGTAACGGAAGAAGAAAGTTAAAATCAAGGTACGAATGTGACTACCGTCAACGTCCGCATCGGTCATGATAATAATTTTATGATATCTTAGCTTATCAATGTTCAAAGCTCTTTCGTCTCCGTCTTTTCCGAATGAAACACCTAAAGCGGTGATCATATTTTTAATCTCTTCGTTTTCGTATATACGATATTCCTGCGCTTTCTCCACATTCAAAATCTTACCTCTTAAAGGTAAAATCGCCTGAAACGCTCTATTTCTACCTTGTTTTGCAGTACCACCTGCTGAGTCTCCCTCGACAAGGTACAGTTCGCAAACATTTGGATCTGAATCTGAACAATCGGCCAACTTACCTGGCAATGAATTAGAACCTAAAACGGTTTTTCTTTGGACCATTTCACGTGCCTTGCGAGCCGCGTGACGAGCTTGAGCAGCTAAAATCACTTTTGCTACAATTTGACGAGCCTCTTTTGGGTGCTCTTCAAGCCAAGCCTCTAACATATCCGACATCGCTGCTGATACGGCACCCGACACCTCACCATTTCCTAATTTTGTTTTTGTTTGTCCTTCAAATTGAGGCTCTGCCACCTTCACAGAAATGACAGCTGTTAAACCTTCACGAAAATCATCTCCAGCAATGTCAATTTTTAATTTCTCTAAGGCACCCGACTTATCCGCATAATTTTTCAAAGTACGAGTTAATGCACCTCTAAAACCTGCAACGTGTGTACCACCCTCTATCGTATTGATGTTATTTACATAAGAAACTACATTCTCGGAATAAGAAGTATTGTACATCATAGCAACTTGAACAGGTACCCCGTTCTTATCACCTTCCATGTAGATAGGCTCGGCAATTAAAGCTTCACGAGTGGCATCTAAATAAGTTACAAACTCTCTCAAACCACCTTCAGAGAAAAATTCTTCAGATTTGGCAACTCCGTTTTCGTCTAAATCACGTAAATCAGTTAACACCACACGAATCCCAGCATTCAAAAATGATAATTCTCTCAAACGACCTGCAACAGTTTCATATTTGTATTCTGTAACGGAGAAAATAGTCTCATCTGGCTTAAACAATACCGAAGTACCAGTCCTGTCCGTTGTTCCTACTTCTTTAACTGGATACTGAGGAACACCTATTTTATATTCTTGTTGAAAAATTTTACCTTCTCTGTGTACAGTTACTTTTAAATCTGTCGACAAAGCGTTCACACATGAAACACCCACACCGTGTAAACCTCCAGAAACTTTATAAGTATCCTTGTCAAATTTACCTCCTGCGTGCAGGACGGTCATTACAACCTCCAAAGCGGAACGTTTCTCCTTGGTATGCATACCTGTAGGAATACCTCTACCGTTGTCTTCAACTAATATGGAATTATCTGTATTGATCGTTACTTTGATCTTATCGCAATGACCCGCCAAAGCTTCGTCAATGGAGTTATCAACCACCTCCCAAATTAAGTGATGAAGACCTTTAATACCGGTATCACCAATGTACATGGAAGGGCGTTTACGAACCGCCTCTAAACCTTCTAATACTTGAATATTATCTGCACCGTAATTTGCCCGATCTTGAGCTGCTGAATCTTGTGCTTCTGACATAATTTTGTATAAATTGTTAATTGTAAATACAATTGCTTAATAAATCACAATGGCATTTTATATTTTTAAAACTCAATCTTAAAAATACGATTTTTTTCCTTGAAATACTAAAATATTTCCAAGGAAAAATACCGTTTTTTATTTTAATGTTTGAAATGACGAATTCCTGTCATGACCATCGAAATACCGTTGGCGTCACAATAATCAATCGAGTCTTGATCTTTGATTGAGCCACCTGGCTGAGTAACTGCAACAATGCCTGCCTTTCCAGCAATTTCAACACAATCTGGGAATGGGAAAAATGCATCAGATGCCATGACAGCACCTTGCAAATCGAAACCAAATTCTTTTGCTTTTTCGATCGCTTGTTTCAATGCATCTACCCTAGAGGTTTGCCCCACTCCAGATGCTAACAATTGACCCTCTTTAGCCAATACAATGGTATTGGATTTAGTATGCTTACAAATCTTTAAAGCGAATGCCAATGCACGCTTCTGCTCATCCGTTGGGGCATTTTTGGTGACTGTTTTAAAATCACTAACACCTTCCATCACTAAATCTTTATCTTGCTCCAAAACTCCATTCAACAATGTTTTAAACATTACCTTAGGAAAATCCTGTGTATTTCTTTTTAATAAAATCCTATTCTTTTTCGATTTTAGAACCTCTAATGCCTCCTCTGTAAATGCAGGTGCAATTAAAATTTCACAGAACAATGGATTAATCGACTCGGCAGCTGCCTTGTCAACCGTTTGATTGGTAGCCAAAACTCCTCCAAAAGCAGAAATCGGATCACATGCCAAGGCTTTTTCGTAGGCTTCCTGAACGCTGTTGCCTGTTGCCACACCACAAGCATTCATGTGTTTAATAATCACAAAAGCTGTTTCAGAAAATTCATCCAACAGGGTTAAACAGGCATCAACATCCACTAAATTGTTATAGGATAATTCCTTGCCATGCAACTTATCAAATAAGCTTTCTAAATCGCCATAAAATTGACCTTGTTGATGCGGATTTTCTCCATAACGTAAAGAATGCGCCGGCAAGGCTTTGTAATTTGTTAAATCTACTTTCTCGCCTGCAAAATAGCGCTGAATAGCACCATCGTAATGAGAAGATACCGCAAAAGCCTTTTGAGCAAAATTTCTTCTTTGCTCTAGGGTAGTTGCTGCGCCATTGGCAGAAAAAATAGAAAGCACCTCTTCATATTGCTCCCTTGATGAAACAATCAATACATCTGCAAAGTTTTTGGCTGCACCTCTTATCAAAGAAATTCCACCGATATCAATTTTCTCAATGATGTCTTCATCAGAAGCACCAGAAGCGACCGTTTCCTCGAAAGGATACAAGTCAACCATCACTAAATCCAAAGCAGGAATTTCATATTGCTTAGCCACCTCTACATCTGAAGCTAGATCACGACGATATAGAATACCTCCAAAAACCTTGGGATGTAAAGTCTTAACCCTACCACCAAAAATGGAAGGATAACCAGTTAAATCCTCTACAGGAATAACAGGAATACCCATCTCTTCTATGAATTGCTGCGTTCCACCTGTGGAATACAAAACAACTCCAGCTTGATGAAGTTCTTGAATAATGGGTGCTAAACCGTCTTTGTAATAAACTGAAATTAAGGCTGATTGAATTTTCTTTAATGACATGGGGCTTCTAATAAATTGAAGCCCCAAAGGTACGAATTAAAACAAAATTCGACTAATTTTTAGAACGCTTATTCTTTAATTTTTCATATCTCAATAAAGCCTCTAAATAATAATAATCGGCATAAATTAAAGGTACATCAATTTCAGAATTCAAGCCTTTCGCACCGACACAATGCTTGATCAAGAAATTATTATTCTCGCCTAAAGCAGCTCTGTAGGTAGGGCTCGATAATGATTCTAACATTTTAACTGCGTCAGAATAATATTTTTTACCTTTTGCTCCAGAATAAGTAGATAATTCCAACAAAGCTGAAGCTGTAATTGCTCCTGCAGAAGCATCCCTTTCTTCGTTTGGTATATTGGGCGCATTGAAATCCCAATATGGAATTTTATCAGAAGGCAAATTCGGATGATTCAAGTAATAATCGGCAATATTCTGAGCAAAATCCAAATACTTTTTATTTTTCGTTTCACGATACATCGTCACATATCCATAAATGGCCCAAGCATGACCCCGAGACCACGTTGATTCATCTTGGTACCCTTGATGTTGTTTTTTAGCCAAGACTTTGCCATCTACGTCATAACAAATAACATGGTAACTAGAAAAATCAGGTCTAAAATGATTCTTTATGGTATTGTCTGCATGCGTCAAAGCAATTTCCTTATATTGTGGATCTCCTGTCTCACGTGATGCCCAAAACAATAATTCCAGATTCATCATATTATCAATGATTACAGGATATTTAAATCCACCTTTGAAACTATTCCACGATTTTATCAAACCAATTTTTGGGTCAAATCGAGTTGCCAAAGATTTAGCCGACTGAATCAGGACTTTTTTGGCATTTGGGTCTTTCGTCAATCTTAATTCATTCCCAAAAGAATCAAACATCATAAATCCTAAATCATGTGTACCTTTGTTATATTGTTCTTTTTCAACCGCTGCTGTCCATAACCTAGCTGCTTTTTCCCATTTTGCCTCTTTTGTTTTTTCAAATAAATACCATAATCCTCCTGGAAAAAAACCTGAACACCACCAATGCGATGGCATGTTACGATAGGTACCGTCTGGTTTAGCAGAGTGGATAGTTACGCTTGTATCTGGATGATCTGCTAACATTTTAGTGTATTGTTGGGCAGCCAATTGAAATTGCTTATTTACATCAATTTTTTGAGAAAAAACCGACGTTGATACGAACAAAAATACGAGACTTAATTTTTTCATGTGTTGATAGGTTTTAGTATGATTTTTGAAAAATTATCGACCCATCCAACCGCCATCAACGGTTAAAATGGTTCCATTGACATAATTAGATGCCGCAGAGGCTAAAAACACAATTGGCCCTTTAAAATCATCTGGTTCACCCCATCTTCCTGCTGGAATACGGGATAAAATAGAGGAACTTCTGTTGACATCATTGCGTAAGGCTTCAGTGTTATCCGTTGAAATATATCCAGGTGCAATAGCATTTACATTAATCCCTTTGCTAGCCCATTCATTGGCTAAAGCCATGGTTAATCGTGCCACGCCACCTTTACTAGCTGCATATCCAGGCACATTGATTCCACCTTGAAAACTCAAAAGGGAAGCTGTGAAAATAATTTTTCCAGATCCATTGGCTAGCATATTTCTACCGATTTCTCTACTTAAAATAAATTGAGATGTTAAATTCACCTCCAACACCTCATCCCAATATTCATCCGAATGATCCGCTGCAGGATCTCTTAGAATTGTCCCTGCATTATTGACCAATATATCTATTCTAGGAAATTTCTTAATCAATTGTTTGATAAAATCATACAAGGATTCACGATCCGAAAAATCAGCTTGATAAGCAGTAAAACTTCTCCCCAAGGCAACAATTTCTTTTTCAACCTCTGAATTTTCTAACTCCAAATTCGCTGAAACTCCTATGATATCTGCCCCTGCTTCTGCTAATGCAATTGCCATAGCTTTCCCAATTCCTCTTTTACACCCAGTGACCAAAGCAATTTTACCGCGTAAATCAAATATATTTTGCATGAAATCAATTTATAACAAAAGTAATTTAAGAATAAACTTTACTCAAAACTCCATCGTTTTCTTATGAATTAACTGTATAACCTGTTCTCCATCTTTCACTGCTTCAAAAGCTACTAGCCAAGATTTTCCGTTCCACTTGATTACAGGGTAAGAGCAATCCCAATGTTTATCCGAGATGTATTTTTTAGTCAATTTCCCTTTTGCATCTTTGACCACCATACCTATTTGTTTATAAAACCTCTCTCCCTCTTGTTTTATTTCAGCAAAAACCAAAGCTGTTTCTCCTTTCGGGTTAGAGGCTAATTGAGGCATGCGCATTTTATCACCAGGTAAATGGAGTATCATTTTTTGGGAACTTTGATAGGCCCATTTAATTCCAGATGAACCTTCTGCACCGGTATACCAAGCCGCTTCTAAGCCTTTTGAACCTCTAGCTAAGGATGGTCCAGCGTGAGGACATGCATTGACTACCCAATGATCTTCATATAAAGGAACGGATTCTGAGTAATTTTTTCCAAAATCAGAAGAATGAATATAAGCCATATCTCTTTCTCCTTTATCATTTAAATCGCGATAAATTACATCCATATTTCCTTTTTCATCTGCCAAAGCATCAATTCGGCAACATTCACAGGTTTGTCTATCCAATATCTTCATCTCACCAAAACCTTCTTTTGGCTGTGTTTCAGCGGTCACTAAAGTGCGTCCTTTAGGCCCCAATTTTACATCTAACCAAAAAGCACCCACTTCCCCATTGGGTAAAGAAATAATTTTACCAAATGAATGACTTAGTCCTGCCGATGTATCTTTATGAATGTATTGGGGTTTTTGCCAAATTCCATTCACCTCCATCGCAAACAACAAATCGCCATTAAAACGAGAGGCAGCGGTTGGACGGTTCATCTCATACAATAAGATACAGGTTCCGTCTGCCTTGTAGGCCAACTTAGGCATTCCCTCGGCGTGAGTAGATGCCTTTTTATCAATAGGAACCTGCTCCACAGGGCCCTGATTAACTTTGCGAAAAAACAAAACTCCTTTGGCTGATTTTTCCACCCAAGATAAGACAATGTCTCCATTTGATTTTATTGCAAATGAAGGGTCAAGCGCCTGATTAGCAGGATTAGATACTATTTGCGCGAAAGAAACCTGCGAAAAGAAAACGAGTAAAATAATTAATTTTTTCATTTTTTAAATAGTTGAAATACATCCATTTGAACTCCAGCTACCACCGTGCGAGGTGCCGCCGGCGTGTAAATGGATTTATCCGTCACATTATTTCCACGAGTAGCTGTAGTGGCATAAAGCGCATCACCTAAGTTCAAAATATTCGTAAAGAATTGGTATGCTTTATAATTATACCCCAAACGAAGATTAAAGACGGA
>JACCDS011655466.1_pt1 | contig 13636 bp, 8 predicted proteins | sample 7446441 | NCBI WGS metagenome assembly JACCDS01 (sample SAMN15323445, study PRJNA562643) | freshwater metagenome | isolation source: river surface water | place: USA:Blue River Watershed | collected 2017-08-17 | reverse complement strand
GCCGCGGATCTCGGCCTCGTCGTGGGTGCCGCCCAGCGCGACGCGCTGGAACTTGCGCCCGGTGGCCTTGGCGATGGACTGCCCGAGCGAGGTCTTGCCCACGCCCGGCGCGCCCACCAGACACAGGATCGGCGCCTTCAGCTTGTCCACACGCTGCTGCACGGCAAGGTATTCAATGATCCGTTCCTTGACCTTTTCCAGACCGTAATGATCTTCGTCGAGCACTTTCTCGGCAGCTTTCAGATCAGCGTTGATCTTGCTCTTCTTGCGCCACGGCAGGGATACGACAGCATCGATGTAATTGCGCACCACCGTTGCTTCGGCCGACATCGGCGACATCAGCTTGAGCTTCTTCAGCTCGCTCTGCGCCTTCTCGCGCGCTTCTTTCGGCATCTTCGCGGCGATGATCTTCTTGTCGAGTTCCTCGAGGTCGGCGCCCTCCTCGCCTTCGCCGAGTTCCTTCTGGATCGCCTTCACCTGCTCGTTCAGGTAGTACTCGCGTTGCGACTTTTCCATCTGGCGCTTGACGCGGCCGCGAATGCGCTTTTCGACCTGAAGGATGTCGAGCTCGGCCTCGAGCTGGCCCAGCAGATGCTCATGGCGCTTGGCGACATTGAAGATCTCGAGGATCTTCTGCTTCTGCTCGAGCTTCAGCGGCAGGTGCGCGGCAATCGTGTCGGCCAGGCGACCGGCGTCATCGATGCCGGCCAGCGAGGTCAGGATTTCGGGCGGAATCTTCTTGTTCAGCTTTACGTACTGGTCGAACTGTTGCACGATCGCGCGTCGCATCGCCTCGACCTCGGCTTCGTCGCCCGGCTCGGATTCGACTGGCGACAGCTCGGCGATGAAATGGGTATCGGTTTCGCTGATATGGTGGATGCGGGCACGCTGCGCACCCTCGACCAGCACCTTCACGGTGCCATCGGGCAGTTTCAGCATTTGCAAGATATTCGCAATGCAGCCGATCTCGTAAATGTCATCGGCCGACGGCTCATCTTTGGTGGCGGCCTTCTGGGCGGCCAGCATGATGCTCTTGCCCTGCTCCATCGCCGCCTCGAGCGCCTTGATCGACTTCGGACGCCCGACAAACAGCGGAATGACCATATGCGGAAAGACTACGACGTCCCGCAGCGGCAACAAGGGCAACTGGGTCGGTTCGGTGGTGTGAGATGTCATCGTCATGGCGAGCCTTTTAATATTCCTGTAACGCATGTTGGCGCAAAACACCGAAAAGCAAGTCTCGCGTTCAACTAATTTACATCCTGCACGGTGACCCGTTCATTTGAAATAGCGCATCAGAACCCGCCATTTCCCGAAGAAATCGACCGGAACCTGCGTCTTATCAAGCATTTACAGTAGAAAAGAACGAAAAAAGCCACGCGAGACTGTTTTCCCGGTGGCTTTTCGATGGAAGCCTGTGCATTTGTCGTGGATTCGATTGTACTGCGTTTGTTCAAAAAACGTAGCGCAAACCCGATTTTCGGCCAATTTTTATACGTTTGACAGGGTTTCCGGCCGAAATCTGCATGATTGGCCGCGCAAGCGCCCGAAACAAACAGGGCGCCCGGAGGCGCCCTGATGCTTACTTTGCGCCCGACACTTTGGGCTGTTCGTGATAGATCATCAGCGGCTTGGCGCCATTCGTGATCGTGTTTTCGTCGATCACGACCTTCGCCACATTTTGCTGATTCGGCAATTCGAACATGACATCCATTAGCGAATGTTCGACGATCGAACGAAGCCCGCGGGCGCCGGTCTTGCGTGCCAGCGCCTTCTTGGCGATCGCTTGCAGTGCGCCCGGGCGCACTTCGAGTTCAGCGCCTTCCATCTCGAGCAGCTTTGCGTACTGCTTGATCAGCGCATTCTTGGGCTCAAGCAGGATCTGGATCAGCGCTTCCTCAGTCAGTTCGGCCAGCGTCGCGACCACCGGCAGACGGCCCACCAGTTCCGGGATCAGGCCGAACTTGATCAGGTCTTCCGGTTCCACGTCCTGCATCTTCTGGCTGTCGGCACTCTCGCTCTTGCTCTTCACGTTGGCGGAGAAACCGATGCCGCCCTTTTCAGAGCGGTCGGAAATGATCTTTGCCAGACCGTCGAACGCGCCGCCGCAAATGAACAGGATATTGGTGGTGTCGATCTGAACAAAATCCTGGTTCGGATGCTTGCGGCCGCCCTGTGGCGGCACCGAAGCCATCGTGCCTTCGACCAGTTTCAGCAAAGCCTGCTGCACTCCTTCGCCGGACACGTCGCGCGTAATCGACGGGTTGTCGGACTTGCGCGAAATCTTGTCGATCTCGTCGATGTAGACGATGCCCTTGGCCGCCTTCTCGACTTCGTAATTGCAGTTCTGCAGCAGCTTCTGGATGATGTTCTCGACGTCCTCGCCGACATAGCCGGCTTCGGTCAGCGTGGTCGCGTCGGCGATCACGAAGGGGACGTTCAGCATACGCGCCAGCGTTTGCGCCAGCAGGGTCTTGCCGGAGCCGGTCGGGCCGATCAGCAGGATATTGCTCTTCGCGAGTTCGACTTCGTCCTTCTTGCCGAGGTGGCGCAGCCGCTTGTAATGGTTGTAGACCGCGACCGACAGCGTGCGCTTCGCGGCTTCCTGCCCGATCACGTACTGGCCAAGCAGATCGCAGATTTCCTGCGGCGTGGGCAGGTCGGATCGGGGCGTGACCGACTCCACCGCCGACGCTTCGTCGCGGATGATGTCGTTGCACAGGTCGATGCATTCATCGCAGATGAACACCGACGGGCCAGCGATCAGTTTCTTCACCTCGTGCTGGCTCTTGCCACAGAATGAGCAATAAAGCAGTTTTTCGCCGCTGGAGGACTTTTTGTCAGGCATGGGCTGGCTGTGGGGGTAAGTGTGGGCCGATCTTACCTGCGATTCCGGTTTCCGTCACGCTGGCTTGAGGCAAGTCACCCGCTGCTGACATTTCAAATGCGAAATGTCAGCAGCGGGCCGGGATCCGGGGAGAATCAGGCGCGGTGCGTGAGCACCTTGTCGATCATGCCGTACTCGGCAGCCTGTTCGGCCGACATGAAGTTGTCGCGATCGGTGTCCTTTGCGATCTGCTCGATGCTCTGGCCGGTCTTTTCGGCCAGAATCATGTTCAGGCGCTCGCGCAGGTACAGGATCTCGCGCGCCTGAATCTCGATGTCGGCTGCCTGACCCTGGGCACCGCCGAGCGGCTGGTGGATCATCACGCGCGAGTTCGGCAGCGAGAAGCGCTTGCCTTTCGCGCCGGCGGCCAGCAGGAAGGCGGCCATCGATGCCGCCAGGCCGGTGCAAAGGGTCGACACATCCGGCTTGATGAACTGCATCGTGTCAAAGATCGCCAGACCCGCCGACACCGAGCCGCCCGGCGAATTGATGTACAGCGAAATGTCCTTGTCCGGGTTCTCACTTTCGAGGAACAGCAGCTGCGCGACGATCAGGTTCGCCATCTGGTCATTGATGGGGCCGACCAGGAAAATCACGCGCTCCTTCAGCAGCCGGGAATAGATGTCGTACGCGCGCTCGCCGCGGCCGCTTTGCTCGATCACCATCGGCACCATGCCGAGCATGTCAGTGTCGAGGGCGGATTTGCGATGGAAGTCAGTCATGGTCTTTCCCGTGTCAGTGAAATGGGGGCAGCCGGAAACAACGGCGGCCGCAATTGGTAGTTTAACCAACTTGCGGCCGCGTTTCAGTACTACGCGATCCTGCGTTGCGATGGAACGATCAGCTGTTCATCAGCTCGTCGAAGGAGACGGCCTTCTCGGCCACCTTGGCCTTGGACAGCACGTGGTTCACCACGTTTTCCTCGATCACCAGCGCTTCGACTTCGGCCAGGCGGTTGCGGTCGCTGAAGTAGTATTTCACGACCTGCTGCGGATCTTCGTAGGCCTTCGCAAAGTCATCGACCCAAGCCTTGACCTGTTCGCCGGTTGCCTGCAGCGCGTTCGATTTCACGAGTTCCGAAAGAATCAGGCCAAGGCGAACGCGACGATCTGCCTGCGCAGTGAACAAGTCGGTCGGGAACGGCATGTCCTTCACGTCCATGCCGCGCTGGCGCATGTCCTGGCGCGTCATTTCCGCGAGGCGCTCGGCGTCTTGCTCCAACAGCGCTTTCGGCACGTCGAGTTCCGCCACTTTGACCAGCGCATCCATCACGCTCGCCTTGGAACGTGCTTTGACGCGGTTACCGACTTCGCGTTCGAGGTTGGCACGGATATCCGCGCGCATTTTCTGCATGTCACCATCGGCCACGCCCAGGCTCTTCGCGAAATCCGCATCAACCTCGGGCATGTGCGCCCACTCGACGTTCTTGACCGTGATGGTGAATTCGGCAGTCTTGCCGGCCACATCCTTGCCGTGATAATCGGCCGGGAAGCTCAGCGGGAAGGTTTTGGTGTCGCCCTTCTTCAGGCCCAGCGCCGCATCTTCGAACTCTTTCAGCATCTGGCCTTCGCCGAGTACGAACGGGAAGTCCTCGCCCTTGCCGCCGGCGAATTCGACGCCATCGATCTTGCCGACGAAGTCGACCGTGATGCGGTCACCCTTCTGTGCCGATGCATCCGGTCCGCCGTCGCCGTGCGCGCCGGATTCGCCCTTGGTGTGAAAGTGCACACGCTGCTTGCGCAGGATGTCGATAGTCTTGTCGATCTCGGCATCGGTCACGGCCGCAGTGCTCTTTTCGACGTCAACGCCCGACAGGTCGCCGAGCTTCACTTCCGGGTAGACCTCGAAGGTCGCCTGGAACACCAGCGCGCCGTCGACCTGCTCGTCCTTCGGCTCGATGCGAGGGTAGCCGGCCACTCGCAGGTTATTCTCTGCAGTCGCGTCGCCGAACGCGCGGCCCACCTTGTCGTTCAGCACTTCGCTCTCGACCATCGCGCCAAACTGCGCGGCGACCATCTTCAGCGGCGCCTTGCCGGGGCGGAAGCCCGGGAATTTCGCGCTGCGTGCGCGAACCTTCAGGCGCTTTTCCACCTCGGCGTTGACGTCGGCCAGCGGCACGGTCAGCGTGATGCGGCGCTCAAGTTTTTCGAGGGTTTCGACTGCAGTTGCCATGTGAATCGTCCAAAAAAAGTTTAATCAATTGTCTTGGTGCGAGGAGGGGGACTCGAACCCCCACACCATTGCTGGCGTCAGGACCTAAACCTGGTGCGTCTACCAATTTCGCCATCCTCGCGGCAATGGCCGGCTGACTGCGCCGTGCCGGACCATTTCAACAAATGCAAAGGGCGACCTGCGTCAAAGCGGTCGCCCTGCGTTGCCATGGTAGTGGCTGTTTGACTCAAGCCGGCGATTTTACTGTAAAAACGGACAAGACGGCCTAGAAAATGGTTTTCCTCCCGGCAGGCAGGAATGTGGCGGGTTTCGCTGCGCGCTACCCGCCCCATGAAAACGCTTCGTCTTCGCCTCTGTCAAATCGGCCGCTTCACCCTAAACCAGGCCGCATACAAGGCCGGCAGGAACAGCATCGTCAGCAGCGTCGCCACAATCAGTCCGCCCATGATGGCGACCGCCATCGGCCCCCAGAACACCGAGCGCGACAACGGGATCATCGCCAGCACGGCGGTCGCGGCCGTCAGCAGAATCGGACGGAAGCGACGCACCGCCGAGCCGACGATCGCATCCCAGGCCGGGATGCCGGCTGCGATGTCCTGCTCGATCTGGTCGATCAGGATCACCGAGTTACGGATGATCATGCCAAACAGCGCAATCACGCCCAGCTGCGCGACAAAGCCGAACGGCCGCTGCAGGATCAGCAGCGCCAGTGCCGCACCGGCGACACCCAGCGGGCCAGTCAGGAACACCAGCAGCGAGCGCGAGAAACTGTGCAACTGCAGCATCAGCAAGGTAAACACAATAAATATCACCAGCGGCACATTGGCCGCAATGGCGTCCTGTGCCTTGCCGCTGTCAGCGATCGCGCCGGCCAGCTTGACCTGGTAACCCGCCGGCAGCGAGGCGCGTATCGCTTCCAGCTGCGAATCAATCTGCGCTGACACGGTCGGCCCCTGAATGCCGTCCACCACATCGGACTGCACGGTGATGGCCCAGTCGCGTCCTTCACGCCAGACCACGCCCGGCTCCCACACAAAATGCGGCGTGGCCAGCTGCGACAGCGGCACCGCGCGTCCGCCGCCGGCCGGAATGCTGGCGCTGTTGAGCGCCGAGATCGTCGAGCGCTCTTCCACCGGCTGCCGGATCACGATGTCGATCAGCTTGTCGTTTTGCCGGAACTGGCCGATCGTGCTGCCGGACAAAATGGTATTGGCCGCCTGCATCACCGTTTGCGAGGTGATGCCCAGCGCGCGCAGCTTGGCCTGGTCGAGGTCGATGCGCAGCACCTTGACCGACTCGTTCCAGTTGTCGTTTACGCCAATCGCATTCGGGTTCTTGCGCATCACCGCCTTCACCTCATCGGCCAGCGCGCGCACCTTGTTGATGTCGGAACCGCTCACCTTGAACTGCACCGGATACGGCACCGGCGGCCCGTTCGGCAGCAGCTTCACGCGGCCGCGCACTTCCGGGAAATCGGTCTTGAACGCATTGATGATCTTCAGCCGCAATGCATCGCGCGCCTTCGCATCGACCGGCAGCAACACGATCTGCGCGACGTTCGACTGCGGAAAGATCTGGTCCAGCGGCAGGTAAAAGCGCGGGCTGCCGGTGCCGACATAGCTGGTCACGCTCTCCACACCCGCTTCTTTGCTGATGAATTGCTCGAACTTCTTCGCTTGCGCCTCGGTCGCTGCGTACGACGAACCTTCAGGCAGCCACAACTCGACCATCAGCTCGGGCCGGCTGGAATCCGGGAAGAACTGCTGCTCGATGAATTTGAAGCCGAACACGCCGAGGAAAAATCCCGCCAGCGTCAGCACGATCGTGGTCTTGCGCCAGTCGACGCACCAGTTCACGACACGCTTGAGTTTCGAATAAAACGGCGTGTCGAACAATTCATGATGACCATCCGCATTCGTCGCCGGCCTTACCTTCAGCAGCACGTAGCCGATATAGGGCGTGAACAGCACCGCGACGAACCACGAGATCAGCAGCGCGATCACGTTCACCGAGAACATCGAGAACGTGTACTCGCCGGCGGTCGACTTCGCGAATCCTATCGGCAGGAAGCCGGCGGCCGTAATCAGGGTGCCGGTCAGCATCGGCATCGCGGTCGACGTGTACGCAAAGGTCGCCGCATCGAAGCGCGACAGCCCTTCTTCCATCTTCCGCACCATCATCTCGACCGCGATGATTGCATCATCGACCAGCAGCCCCAGCGCAATGATCAGCGCGCCCAGCGAAATCTTGTGCAGGTCGATGCCGAAAATGCGCATCGCAAGGAAAGTCGCAGCCAGCACCAGCGGAATAGTCAGCCCGACCACCAGTCCCGGATAGATATCGATGCGGAACGGCTTGGTATGCAGGCCCAGCGATACGAAGCTGACGACCAGCACGATGAGCACGGCCTCGGCCAGCACCTTCAGGAACTCATTGACCGACTGGGCTACCGCACGCGGCTGATCCGCCACGCGTTCAAGCGTGATGCCGACCGGCAGCTTGGCCTGAATCTGCTGCGCCTTTTCATCGAGCGAGCGGCCGAGCTTGATGATGTCGCCGCCCTTTTCCATCGACACGCCCAGGCCGATCACTTCCTTGCCATTGAAACGCATCTTGTCGCGCGGCGGATCGATGTAAGCACGCGCGACCCTGGCGAAGTCGCCCAGCCTGAAGCTGTTGCCATTCACCCGCAGCGGCATGTCCTCAAGCTCTTTCACCGAGCGGGTCTGGCCGGAAACGCGCACCTGCAGGTTGTCGGTCGGCGTGACCAGCACCCCGCTGCCCTGCACCGCATTCTGCGCATTGATCTGCTGCACGATGGTGTCGAAAGGCACGCCGAGCTGCGCGAATTTCCGGCTCGAGAACTCGATGAAAATTTTCTCGTCCTGCACGCCGTACATCTCGACCTTCGACACCGTGCGCACGCCCAGCAGCTGCTGGCGCACGAAGTCCGCGTACTCCTTCACTTCGGCCATCGTGAAGCCGTCGCCGGACAGCGCGAAGATGGAGCCGAAGGTATCGCCGAATTCATCATTGAAGAAGGGTCCCTGCACGCCGCCCGGCAGGGTGTAGCGCATATCTCCTATCTTCTTGCGCACCTGGTACCAGGTGCCCTGCACTTCCTTCGGCGGCGTCGACTCACGCAGCTCGAGGATGATCAGCGTCTCGCCGGGTTTCGAATAGCTGCGGATCTTGTCGACGTAAGGCGTCTCCTGCAAGGTCTTTTCCAGCTTGTCGGTCACCTGTTCGGCAACCTGTACCGAGCTGGCGCCCGGCCAGTACGCGCGCACCACCATCGCGCGGAACGTGAATGGCGGGTCTTCGTCCTGGCCCAGTTTTTCATAGCTCAGTATGCCGCCCAGCAGCAGCACGACCATCAGGTAGCGAATGAACGGTATGTGCTCCAGCGCCCAGCGCGACAGGTTCAGCCGCCCCTTCATTTGGCGGCCTCGGCGCGCTTCGCTTCCTGCCCGAGGATGCTGACTTTCTGGCCCTCGCGCAGCAGGTTCACACCGGCGGTCACGATCTCCTGCCCCGGGTTCAAGCCGCCGGCGACCATGATCTCGTTGCCGACCGCGCCGGCCAGCTGCACCGGCTGCAGTTTCACCTTGCCGTTGTCGATGATCCAGACCGAGGTCTTGCCGTGGTCATCCAGCAGCGCCGTCAGCGGCAAGCGTATGCCTGCCGGCATGGCCGCAGCAAATGCCACGGTCGCGGTCATGCCGAGCCGGATCTCGGGGCCGGCTTTCGGCAACGCGATCTTCGCCGTGAAGGTGCGGGTGGCCGGATCAGCCGCTGGTGCCACCTCGCGCACATGACCTTCGAGGGTCGCGTCCTGATTCGCCCAGGTGCGCACCGTCACTGCAGTCGAACGGCGCATGGCCTCCACCCGGTCTTCCGGAATGCTGACCCGCACTTCTATATCGCCGCTGCGCGCCAGCCTGACCACCGGCGTGCCCGGCGCCACAACCTGTCCGACCTCGGCATCGATGCCGGTGACGACCCCGTCGGCGTCAGCAACCAGCGTTGCATAGCTGCTCTGGTTAGCCTGCACCTTCAGGCCGGCCGTCGCTTGCTCATGGGCTGACAACGCCGCCTTGTGTGCGGCCTCCTTCGCATCAAGCACCGCCTGGCTGACGAAATTTTTGCTGCGCAGTTCGCGGTAGCGCTCGAGCTCGGCCTTCGCCAGCGACAGGTTGCTGTCGGCGGCAGCCACGGCCGCCTTGGCCTGTGCCTGCGACAGCTGCAGGTCTGACGGGTCAAGCTGCATCAGCACCTGCCCGCGCCTGACGACCGAGCCGACATCGACCTTGCGCGCGATGATCTTGCCGCCCACTCGAAAACCCATGCGCGACTCGTAGCGCGGCACTACTTCGCCGGACAACTCAGTCAGCGCCTGTGCGCCGGCCGCCGCGACCGTGACAGTACGGACCGGGCGGATGTCTTCGGTTTTTTCTATCTTTTTCGAGCAGCCGGCGATGGCAAAGGCGAACAGCACGACAACAGAAAGAGGCCATGCGGCGGCGCGGCGGCCGACATTGGACGAGGTGGTCACGTTGGATTCCTTTACTATTCGGCCAGCCCGGAGACTTCTTACTGACCAGAGGGTTAGCAATTATATCCAAGCTGAACTTAATCGTTAGCATCGAATTTGCCTGAGTGATGTCAAACCAGCACTACGAAAACTTTCCTGTGGCGTCGCCGCTGCTGCCGCCGGCGTTGCGCACGCCGGTGCGCGTGATCTACGCCTTCGCGCGCAGCGCCGACGATCTGGCCGACGAAGGCGATGCCGCGCCGGCTGAGCGCATCCTGGCGCTGAACGCCTATGAAGCCGAGCTGGACCGGATCGACTGCGGCCAGCCGCCGCAAACGGCCTTGTTCGAGCAGCTCGCGCAGACCATCGCGCGCCATCATTTGCCGCTGCAGCCGCTGCGCAAGCTGCTGTCTGCGTTCCGGCAAGATGTGGTCAAGACGCGCTATGCAAGCTATGCCGAGCTGCTCGACTACTGCGCGCGCTCGGCCGATCCGGTCGGCCACCTGATGCTGGCGCTGTTCGGCAAGGACCAGCCGCAGCATCTGGCGCGCAGCGACGCCGTCTGCAGCGCGCTGCAGATCATCAATTTCCTGCAGGACGTGGCAATTGACTGGCAAAAAGGCCGGGTCTACCTGCCGCAGGAGGACCTGCGGCGTTTCGGCATAGCGGAAAGCCAGATCGCCGCTGCGAGCGTCGACGCCCGCTGGCGTGAACTGATGCGCTTCGAGGTCGACCGCGCGCGGCAGCTGATGCGTAGCGGCGCGCCGCTGGCGCGCGATATCCCGGGGCGCTTTGGCTGGGAGTTGCGCCTGATCGTGCTGGGCGGGCTGGCCATCCTCGACAAGATAGAAGCAGTCGGCTACGACGTGTTCAGCCAGCGACCGACGCTGTCCTGGCGCGACTGGCTGCGTCTGGGCTGGCGTTCCCTGCACTTTGTCGTTTAGCATTCGGCTCGCCGCGCCCGCAAAAAGCCAATAACACAGCCGACGATGACCCCAGAACACTACTGCCAGCAGAAAGCGGCGCAAAGCGGATCCAGCTTTTACTACAGCTTCCTGTTCCTGCCGCCGGAACGGCGACAGGCGATCACGGCGCTGTACGCGTTCTGCCGCGAGGTCGATGACGTGGTCGACGAGACCAGCGATCCACAAGTGGCGCAAACCACGCTGGACTGGTGGCGCAAGGAAGTCGCGCGCCTGCTGGCTGGCGAGCCGACGCATCCGGTCACGCTGGCGCTGCAGCCGCACATGAAAACCTTCGGCCTCAGCGGCGAACATCTGCTGGCCGTGATCGACGGCATGGCGATGGATCTCACGCAAACCCGCTATCTCGACTTCATCGCGCTGGAGCGCTATTGCTGGCATGTGGCCAGTGTGGTCGGGCTGATGTCGGCGCGCATCTTCGGCATTACCGACGAGCGCACGCTGCAATACGCTGAAAAGCTGGGCCTTGCGTTTCAGCTGACGAACATCATCCGCGACGTCGGCGAAGACGCGCGGCGCGGCCGGATCTACTTGCCGATTTCGGAGCTGCAGCAGTTCGAGGTGCCGGCATCGGACCTCCTGACGGCGAAGCACAGCGAACGTTTCGAACAGCTGATGCGCTTTCAGACCGAACGCGCGCAGCGCTATTACGACGAGGCGTTCGCGCTGCTGCCTAAGCAGGACCGCCGCGCGCAGCGCGCCGGTCTGATCATGGCCGCGATCTACCGCGCGCTGCTCGACGAAGTCGAGCGCGACGGCTTCCGGGTGCTGCAGCACAGGATCTCGCTGACGCCGCTGCGCAAGCTGTGGCTGGCGTGGAAAACCTGGGTGCGCGGCTGATCATGAGCAAACCCGCGGTCGCCGTGATCGGCGCCGGCTGGGCCGGCTGCGCGGCGGCGGTCGAACTGGCGCGGCGCGGCGCGCAAGTCACGCTGTATGAAGCCGCGCGCATGGCCGGCGGCCGCGCGCGCCGCATCGAATACCAGGGCCATACCCTCGACAACGGCCAGCATATCCTGCTCGGCGCCTATCGCGACACCTTGCGCCTGATGCGCGCCGTCGGGTTGCAGCCGTCCGAGCTGCTGCTGCGGCTACCGCTGCAGATGTGTTACTCGATACACGAAGACGGGATGGACCTGCGTGCCGCCCGACTCCCCGCGCCCTTGCATCTGGCACTGGGCGTGCTGCGCGCGAAGGGCTTGAGCTTCGCCGACAAGCTGGCCATGACACGCTTCGCGAGCGCCGCGCGATGGATGGGCTGGCAGCTGAACGTCGATTGCACGGTCACGGAATTGCTGGACCGTTTTGAGCAGACCGAACGGCTGACGAAGCTGATGTGGCGGCCGCTGTGTATCGCCGCGCTGAACACGCCGCCGGAACGCGCCTCGGCGAAGGTCTTCCTCGCGGTGCTGCGCGACAGCCTGGGCGCGGGCCGCAGCGCGTCCGACATGCTGCTGCCGCGCGTAGATTTGTCCGCGCTGTTTCCGGAGGCGGCACTGGCATGGATGCAGAAACATGATGGCAAGGTGATGTTGGGTACACGCGTGAACTCGGTCATCGCCGAGGGCGACGAATGGACGGTTCGTGCTGGCGAGCATATGGCGCGATACCGGCAGGTCGTGGTGGCCACGCCGGCCGCGCAAGCGCAGGCACTGCTTGGCGACATGGATGCCGAACTCGCTGATGCGCTGGATTTCGATGACGAAGCGATCACCACCTGCTACCTGCAATACGCGCCGACAGTGCGCCTGATGTCGCCAATGCTGGCACTGGTCGACGACCCCGCCAATGACCGCTGGGGACAGTTCGTGTTCGATCGCGGCCAGCTCGATGCGGCACAGGCGGGATTGCTTGCGGTGGTGATCAGCGCGTCGGCCAGGTCGGCCCGGGCTGAATCACTGGAAATATCGGTCGCAACCCAGCTGGCGGAAGCGTTGAAAATGCCTGAGCTGGCTTCTCCGCTGTGGAGCAAGGCCATCACCGAAAAGCGCGCGACCTTTGCCTGCGTGCCGGATCTGCAACGTCCGGCCAATGCGACGAGCCATCCCGGGCTGTGGCTGGCGGGAGATTACACCGACAGCGACTATCCGGCGACGATCGAGGGCGCGGTCAGGAGCGGCCTGGGCGCCGCGACGGGCATTTTGAAACTGAAGCGATGAAGCGGATGGGGGTTACCCCAACTCCCTGACCTTCGACATCGCCTCATCAATCCTTTCAACCCCGATCACCTGCAAGCCGTCGATCTTCTGCTTCGGCAAATTTGATTTCGGCACCAGCGCAATCGAAAACCCCAGCTTCGCTGCCTCGCGCAGACGCTCCTGCCCGCGCGGCGCGGGACGGATCTCACCGGCCAGCCCGACCTCGCCAAACGCGACCAGCCCGCGCGGCAGCGGCTTGCTGCGCATCGATGACTGTATCGCCAGCAGCACGGCCAGGTCGGCCGCCGGTTCGGTGATCTTTACGCCGCCGACCGCATTGATGAACACATCCTGGTCGTAGCACGCCACCCCGGCATGCCGGTTCAGCACCGCCAGCAGCATCGCCAGCCGGTTCTGCTCAAGGCCGACCGACAGCCGGCGCGCATTCGGCACATGCGACGCATCGACCAGCGCCTGTATCTCGACCAGCAAAGGCCGCGTGCCCTCTTGCGTGACCATGACGCAGGAGCCGGGCACCTGCGCGTCATGCTGCGACAGGAACAATGCCGACGGGTTCGATACGCCCTTGAGCCCCTTCTCGGTCATCGCGAACACGCCCAGCTCGTTGACGGCACCGAAGCGGTTCTTGAATGCGCGCACCAGCCGGAAGCTCGAGTGCGTGTCGCCCGCGAAGTACAACACTGTGTCGACGATGTGCTCGAGCACGCGCGGGCCGGCCAGCGCGCCCTCCTTCGTCACGTGACCGACGAGCACCATGGCGCAGCCGCTCGCCTTGGCCGTGCGGGTGAGCTGCGCTGCGCACTCGCGCACCTGCGCCACCGAACCGGGCGCGGAGCTCAGCTGCTCGGAATAGAGCGTCTGGATGGAGTCGATCACGCAGAAGTCGGGCGCCTCGGTCTCG